>Ga0310696_10009297_pt1 | contig 11391 bp, 4 predicted proteins | sample AusTroGonzalo_MG_4_FD_203885 | JGI IMG/M metagenome (GOLD analysis project Ga0310696, IMG submission 203885) | Bovine rumen microbial communities from tropical cattle in Woodstock, Queensland, Australia - Gonzalo_02 (v2) (version 2) | ecosystem: Host-associated > Mammals > Digestive system >...
CATCATCGGAAAGGATATAGTCCCCTTCAGTCATAAAACTGGTTCCATCAATTGTACCAGCCGCATGAACTGAGACAGCATCCAACGTTACATCACCTTCCGTCCCACTATGAGACATCGCCTGATTTTGTCCATCGTTTTGTGTTCCGACAATCAAGTACTTGTTGCCGGATGTCAAGGTGTTGGTTTTTACATAAACCTTGATTGCATCCACAGTACCCTCGGCCTTCGCCGTCTTAACCGGCTTAACATACTCCGGCAAGGCGAGGAACACCATTGCGAGTGCCAAGAACACACTTACAACCTTTCTCCACGTTCTCTTCATACAGTACCTCCGATTGGTATTTTCCGGATTTTAATCCGGAAATTTATCTCGCGCGTACGCGCGAACTACTTTGGTAGAACAATACATGGTTATTGTAACATTTTCACAGTGGTAAATGCAACAAAAAATCGAGAATAAAAATACAGTTTGAGTAATTTTTCGACAGTTTGAGTAATTTTTGCTCATTTGGAGTAAAAAATCGGCATTTCGAGTAAAAAATCACCCCTCCCGGCCGGGTGCGCGGCAGGGAGAGGTGATTGGTCGGAAAATGATACCATTTTCCGTCAGATGTCGTATTTTGCGAGAATGGCGCTCGGCGTCTTCCGGACGACGAGAAGCACCGGAAGGATTCCGCAGAAGATCCCCAGCGCGTACAAAAATGCCAGGATCAGGAGCGCGTACCACACCGGGTAATAGAACAACGTCGAGCGGGCCTGGATGTAAAAGCTTGCAACGCTGCCGAGAAGGTAGCCCAGGAACAGGCTCAGTGTAACAACAACGCCCGCTTCCACCGCGAACCGGAAGATCACATTCTTCTTAGTGACGCCGATCGCACGGTAGATTCCGATCTCCTTCGTGCGGTTCATGATCATGGATTTCATAATGAAGTACATGCACACGCTCATGAAGGCAACGATCACAAGTAAAATGATGGCAAACGGAACGATGTCCGACCGCTGTTCCGTGAAGAGCAGCTTGTGGATGTCCTTCGGCGTGTAAACGCCTTGAGCCTCAAAATCTCCCCTGCTTGGCGGAGTTGCAACATCGCCGAAGTGCTCTTTGATATACGCTTCCGCTTTGGAAGGATCCTCCGCGTGTACCGCATAGTACAGCTGCATAGATCCGTACATGATCGCCGTGGACGGGATCGGTTCAAATCCGTATTGCTGCGCGACTCTTCCGAAAGTATCTTCGTCGTAAAGAGCTGCCGCGGTGGAACCTGCGCGGTTCGCGCACTCGATATAATCCTCCTTACCGAGGATCAGGAACGCGTCGGCGACAGACATCGGAGTCGTTTTGTAATCCGGCACGTGGGCTGAAACCTGTTCCCGAAGGCTTTTAACCGCATTCATCTTCTCGGCATACGCCTCGTACTCCAGTCTGGACTCCTCGTCCGCGAAACCTTCGAACGTTCCGTTCTTGATCCTTTCATTGATCTGGGACATTGAACTGTCAGTGTCCGTTCTAGTAATGTCAAGGATCTCACGAACCCGGAGTTTTTTTCCACGGACCGTGATCATATCCCCGACTTTCACATTTTCCACATAGAGAATATTGTCATCCTCGGTTTCCTTATAGTAGTTTTTAACGAAGATCACTTCTCCCGGCTGCAGGTTGTAATACCCGTCTGCGTCAATACCCGCACCGACAGTGCCGTCGCAATGCATCGCAGTGATTGCATGCCCTACCTGATCGATATAGATGGAATTCTCATCCGAATCGATCACGCAGCCGATACGCAGAACTTCTGAATAATATCCGGTGAAACCATCACCATGGTAGTAGTCATAATGGTACGTTTCGAGCTGTGTCCCGAGCAGATCCCGGTAATCCTCAAGATAATCATACCCGAAATGCTCCAGCACTTTGTCTGCAACAGCCTTTGTAATGATGGCCTTTCCTTCCTTGACACAGTCTTTGGTGCCTACGAGGACAGGGTCCTTTTCCGCAAGCTCCGCAGGAAGGAAGAACACCTGCTCTGACACCTGTTCCGTTTCCGCAATGGACGTTCCGGTCTCGTAATAACCGAAACTGTCAAAGCCGCTCGGAGAAAAGTGAACATTCTCCTCCGTCGGAGTGTACGCAGTGGAGATATAACGAACTGTTACATAGTCAATTCCGGAATCCGGATTCTTTACGGCTTCCTTCATCTTGTCAGCCATAGCGTCATTTTCCGCATACACATAGAAAATCGAATGGTTGTACCGTTCGTCAATCTTGAGGAACTCCCGCAGTCCGGTGCCGAAGATGGCGCTCATGAAGACGAAGACAAGCGCAAACATGAGAAGCGTGGTGCGCAGGCGTTTCTTGCTCTTCTGCTTCATCATCGACTTGAAATTGACCTGATAGCCGCGTTTCACGGAGGTTTTAAAGTCAAACAGTTTACCGTAACGGGTCCCCTCGAACTCCGGAAGATCCGTCATGTCGAATTCCTTCTGCTGACGTTCCTTCTGCTCCTGAACGGTGTAAACGCCGTCCCGCAGCTTCAATTCGCTGTACTCATCGATGACCGAGACCTTCGGCGTGTCGATGCGCAAAAGCAGTCTTCCGTTATGGTTTACAACCGTGAGGCGAAGCGGCTCTTCCGGCGCTTCCCCGTAGTAGTGCACATCCAGTTTCCCGTTGTCGTACGTCTCCTCATTGTACTCTCCGAGGAAAATGTCGTTCTTGTCCCGCACGGTAAATCCGTTGGCGGATTCGTTCGTTCTCGTGCCGACAATCTGTCCGTCGCGGAGCTCGATCACGAGATTGCAATAGTAATCCACGAGATGTTCCTCATGGGTTACAAGAAGGACCAGATGGTCCTTGGACATCTCCTTAAGGATATCCATAACGAGAACCGTGTTGGCCTCGTCAAGGTTCCCGGTAGGCTCATCCGCGAGAATGATCTTTGGATTCTTCACGATCGCACGGGCGATCGCGACACGCTGCTGCTGTCCTCCGGAAAGCGTGTCGGGAAGGCGTTTGCGGAACTTGTCCATGCCTACATTGGCAAGGGCCGCCATCACGCGTTTCTCCACCTCCGCCTCATCGCGCATTCCGCACAGGTACAGGGAATCCGCAACATTTTCAAAGACGGTCTCATCACGGTTTAAGTTGTAGTTTTGGAAAATAAACCCGATGTAGCGGTTACGGATGATGTCCGTATGGTCCGACAGGGACTTTCCGTCCACGGAGATAACGCCGGATTCGCAGTCATCCAACCCACCGATGACGTTCAAAAGCGTTGTCTTGCCGCAGCCGCTGGGTCCGAAGATCGCACACATTCCCGACTCCGGCAGGTTCAGGGAGATATCGTTGATGACATGAATTTCATTTTGTTTGTCTTTGTTGTAGTACTTCTGCAAACCGTTCAGTTCAATCATTCTTCCTCACCTCCCCGCAACGATTTTTTGACGCTTGTCCCGAAGAGATTCTTAATCTGCTTCCGGGTAACCCGCACCGTAAGGAACATCATACCTGCAAGGATCACGACATACTGCCATGGCTGCAGATACCGCATCCGCCCGTTCCACCTCGGATAATGGTAGATGAGCCATGCGACAACCGGCAGCAGGATCAGCGACGGCACAATGCATATCAGCATTCTGACATAAATACCCACGCGAATCACCTTAACGGGGATACCCATGGATCGCATGATTGCAATATCCTCACTGAATGCCCCAACCGTGCGGTTCGTACACATGTTTATGAAAAATGCGATGAATGTGATCCCGAGGATCCAGATGATCAGATAGAGAAATCCGGCGAACACCATACCGATAATATCACCAAGGTTAAGACTGTACGTTGTCTTGGATGTGGCTGTGATATACCCGTCATCACGGAGCCCTTTGGCAGCATTTTTCGCCTGACGGTCACTGTCGAAGAACAGACTCGCCTGATGATAATTGCTCTGCAGATAAGGCTCGCACAGCTGTTTTGCAACCCGGATGCCGACACGGCAGTAGGTGGTTTCGAGGGAATTCGTCACCGGCATTCCTCCCGGATCCTCCGCGAGGAAAGTATCCTTCCCGAACGTCATAAATGTGTATCGATCATCACTGAGGTAGTCTGCCTCATAGGTCGCTATTGCCCGGAAGACCGCCGAGACGTCTCCGCCCGCCTTCAATGTCTTAAGGAACACCGGATCCGAGTAGTAGATTTTATCCGGGTCAATATACGGATCCACGCAAACCATGCCGAGACGCCGGATCAGATCAGACCGGTCCGTTCCGTCACAGGATACTTTATTGAGAGAAATAGATTTTTGCATCATAACGAAGGTTGAGAGCGTTTCGAACCCCTCCTCCGTCATAAGGACCAGCAGATCCTGTGTATTATCCGTAATGTATTTGATCCCGCAGATCGGATACTGCGATTCCCCGACCGTCACATGATCGATCAGGAGAGAGTCTGTGCCGTACCACTGCTGATAAAACAAAGGCAGACGCAGGAACATTTCGTTCGGTTTCTCCGGATAGCGGCCGATGTCAGGCGTTCCGAAATCCTCCCCGCAGGTGAGATAAAACTCCCCGTTGTGAAACTGACGCATGTCATACAGATAGTCATAGCGCGTGCCGCGTTTCGCCCCGTATTTGTCTGCAAGGCCTTTCAGCTGGTCCTCGGTTATGAGGGAGCCGTCCTGAGAGGTTATCACAAGACGTCCTTCCATGGGCCGGAACATATAATTCTTCTCAAACAGAAGCTGCGCATCGCCGCAGAACATGGTGATCAGGAACACGCCGAAGGTTCCGATCAGAAGAAGGAAACACAGGAATGTGCTCAACTTGGGTTTTGCAAAGAAGATCGATCGTCCGAGCAGTAATCCGTTGGAGAGGACGGACGCTTTGCCCTTCTTCTCTTCCTCCGGATATTCTTTCGTCTCCGGCTCTGTGATCACCTGATCCGACTCCACAGCACCGTCGTAAACGCGGATGTGTCTTGTGGCAAATTCGCTGACCTGGTCATAGCTGTGCGTAACCATGATCAGGAGCTTATCCTTGGATACCTCGCGCAGAAGCGCGATGATCTCCCTCGACGTCTGAGAATCCAGGTTTCCGGTGGGCTCATCCGCAAGGATGATCGGGCTGTCCTTGGCCAGTGCGCGCGCGATTACCGTGCGCTGCTTCTGGCCGCCGGACAACTGGCTTCCCTTCTGCCGCATATGCTTCTTAAGGCCGACGCGCTCGATCAGCTCGATTGCTCTCTTCCTGCGCTCGATCGGATCGCTGATGGTCATCAGCGCAAGTTCCACATTCTGGAGAACCGTGAAGCTCTCCAGAATGTTGTAGTTTTGGAAAATGAAAGAAATGTACTGCTCCCGGTACTCTTCCCAGTCCGGCTGCAGGTAATGCGAGGTAGACTGCTCCTCGATATAGAGTTCGCCCTCCTCGTACGTATCCATGCCGCTTAAGACATTGAGAAGCGTGGATTTGCCGGAACCGGACTCGCCGGTAATGGCAACAAACTCCCCTTTCTCGAACGACAGGTTAACGCCGCGGATACCTACGGTGACATTACCCTCGGACACATAGATTTTCCCGATGTTTGACAATCGCAGAAACGCCATTTTCTTTGACACTCCTTAAATATCATATTTTGCCAGTATCTCGGCGGGAGTCTTTCGTCCCAGCCGTACCAGCGGAAGCATACCGCACAGGATACATACGGCATATAAGAATACAACTACTGTCACTGCCATCCATACCGGATAATAGAACAGTTTCTCCGACAGGTTACTCTTATGAAGAACATACCATATGATGCCGCTTGCTGAAACCACCCCGATCATCACGCTCAGTGTGACCATAACGCCGGTTTCCACAGCGAACCGGAAATTCAGGTTCTTCTTAGTAACGCCGATCGCCCGGTAAATACCGATCTCACGGATCCGGTTGATTATGGATGACCGCATGATGAAGTACATGCACATGCAGAGGAACAAAAGCATGACTCCTCCGATGATCAACAGCTTCGCAATACCCGCAAAAGACTCGGGCAGGTTTGCATGGAAACGGTCATTCGCGGTGTAATACGCCTGGAAGGGGATATTCACCTCCACGTATTCATAGCCGTATTCCGTCTCCTCATAGGTGTAGGAATATCCGCTGGGAGCTTCCAATCCGCGGAACCGTTCCTTCAGAAGCTCGGAGGTAACTTCCGGATCGGTCGAATGGATGACATAGTACAGCTTCGGCATATCCCAGGAAGTGAAAAACATGCATTCATTATACTCCGACGAATAAACTCCCGGTTCAGTTTCCTTGTCAGTGCCGTAATTGAACGTCTGCAGATCAAGCATTCGCGTAGTCTTACCGATAGCCCCGGCACCCGCAAGATAGTCTTCCCGCGAAAGGACAATCGCATGCCCGTGATAGCTCATAAAGCCAATATTATAGGCATAATACTCTCCGTTGTTCTCATAATCCCCGAAATTTTCCGTCGGCAGATGGGTGTCATAATCAAGATAGACTCTGCTCATGTATTCCCAATCGTCTCTCGGATTCTCCGTGAAAACCCTCTTGACTTCCTTTACCTTCAAAGGGATCCCGTTATAGTATACGGTCTCTCCCACCTCAGGCATCGGCGGATGCTCCATCTGTCTATACCAATCATCGTACAGGTAATCGTTGATCCAGGAGTCTTCGATCGGATATTCATCACTGTCCGTCAATTTCGGACCATCCGGATTTTCGGGATTCTCCGGGTTCTCGGGGTTCTCCGGGTTCTCGGGATTTTCCGGATTTTCCGGGTTTTCCGGATTCTCCGAACTGTCAGGATTCTCAGGATTCTCCGGGGTTTCGGTGTTATCCGTTTTATCGGGATCATCCGTTTTTACGGGATCGTCCTGATCATCCGAGTCGAATGTATTATTCGGAATCTTCTCCCCCTCTTCCGGATCATCCGGGACGAGTTCATCCGGCTTGGAATCTTCCGGAATCAGATCTTCCGGGTTAACATCTTCCGGAGTCTGTTCGGGATATTCATCGTAATAATACGTGTTACCGATCAGAATGACACACTCCCCGGGCTCAACGCCGAAGTGCCCGTCAATATCATAGGTAACTCCTTGGCAGTAGCTTCGAAGAATGATCTGGCTCGTTGCAAGCACGTACTCATTGACGTATGCCGCTATCTCATCGGAATCAATGATCCCGGCAACAGTAAGCGGTTCCTTGATACCCGAAGCCCGGGAGTTAACCTTCATTCCCAGGATCATATCATACGAATTTACGTAGGAATACGGCGATCTCTCGATCAGCAGATCCGCGACCTTTCTGGTGATAACGATCTGCTTATCGCTCAGAGACGATCCGGTTCCCTTGATCACCTTAGCGTCACCGATCAGGGATTGCGGCAGTACGGTCAGCGGAACCTTGATCGTCGGCGCCTGACTCAGGCCGTCATCGTAATATCCTGCGGTGACAAAATTCGCAAGGCGGAAATCAAATTCCGCATCCGTCGCATCCTTGTCCAACAGTCTTCCCACGCCCCAGTAATCGATGCAGGAAGCGGGATCGTTTGCAAGTTCCTCCAAGACAGGAGCCACATTATCCGTCAACGCGGAAACATACAGAACGTTACTGTTGTATTTTTCCTTCGCATCGAGAACCTGACCGAGTCCGCGGCCGAACATGGCAACGATGAAGACAAATGCAGCGCCGAAAAGCGTCAGACACACTGCGAGCATCTTCTTGCTCTTTTTCTTCATCAAGTTTTTGAAGTTCTCACGGTACCCGCTTCGCACAGCCGAGCGGAAGCTATACAATTTTCCGTAGGATTTTCCTTCGATCGGCGGCAGCTTTGACATGTCGACGCTCTCTTCCTGCTTGCGCCGTGCCTCATCGTCATTATACACGCCTTCTCTCAGGGTTACTTCACTGTTTTCGTCCAGGACCGTCACCTTGGGCGTATCAACCCGCAGAAAATACCGTCCGTTATGGTTTACCACCGTAAGTTTTACCGGATTTTCCGGGGTATCGCCGAAATAGGTAATCTCCGCGCTGTCGTTCTTCTGGACATGCTCCGTGAGTTCGCCGAGGAAAATGTCGTTCTTGTTTCTCGCGACATATCCTCCGGTTTCCTTGTTGGTCTTTACGTTGACCACGGAACCGTCCTTGAGTTCGATCACGACATCGCAGTAATGGTCCACCAGCTCGGCCTCGTGGGTTACCAGAAGGACCAGGCGCTCCTTAGACATCGCCTTGAGGATGTCCATGACCATGATCGTGTTGGCTTCGTCAAGGTTTCCGGTGGGCTCGTCCGCAAGGATCAACTTCGGGTTTTTGACGATCGCCCTGGCGATCGCCACCCTCTGCTGCTGGCCGCCCGAAAGCATGTCGGGGAGACGCTTACTGTAGTTCGCCATGCCGACGTTGTCGAGCGCCGTCATGACCCGCTCCTTGATCACCTCTTCATCGGTGATACCGCACAGGCGGAGGGAATCCGCAACATTGTCAAAGACGCTCTCCCTGCGGTTTAAGTTGTAGTTTTGGAAAATGACGCCGATATCCCGGTTTCTCATGACATCGAACTCGGGATTCTTCTTCGACATCTCGCTCTCGTTTATGAGGATCTGACCGGAGGCGATGGCATCCAGACCGCCAATGGCATTGAGAAGCGTCGTCTTTCCGCAGCCACTGGGTCCGAAGACCGCACACATGCCGGTGTCGGGAAGCTCCAAAGAGACGTCATTGATAACATGGATCTCGTTTTGTCGTCCTTTGTTGTAATACTTCTGCAGATTCTTCAGTTGAATCATGCTTCCTCACCTCCTCGCAACGACGTCTTGACGCTTGCGCCGAAGAGGTTACGAAGTTGTTTTTTGGTTACGCGAAGCAGAAGAAGAACCATGCCGAGGTAGATGATCACATAGTGGATCGGCTCAAGGTAGATCAGTTCCGCGTTCCAGCGAGGCGTATGGTACACGATATACGCCGTGATCGGCAGCAGGATAAACGCTGCGATCTGCGCCAGGAACATACGCACGTAAATACCGATCCGGATAACCCTGACCGGAATACCCATGGAACGCATGATCGTCATATCTTCACGGAACGCCGCGATCGTTCTCGTAGAGCAGAGATTGATAAAGAATCCGATGAAGAATACGATGATCACCCAAACGATACCGTAGAACAGACTGCGGCCGATCACCTTGACAATGGTCATGTAGTTCGGCTTGTAGGTTTCGTCGGTAGTAACCGCGGCATAATTTCCCTTGTTCAGCTCTTTTGCAACCTTCTTGGCCTCCCGGTTGGAGTCAAACATCAACGTCGCCTGAGAATACCAGCGGTCCATGGTCGCATCCATGAGCTTTTGTGCAACTCCCGTGCCGATCAACAGCGGGATTTCCTGGTCTGAATGAACCGTAAGGGTCTTTTTGGGGAAGGAAAGGTCCTCGATCGTATAGTAATCGGAAGCCTCGAAAACCGTAGGCACTCCGCCGATCCCGTAACCGTCACCCATCTGATACTGCTGGAATGTCGTACCCACGTAAATACAGAACTGTATCCCGCCGATCTCCTCCACATCTTTTTGGAACTCAACGTTGTCAAAGACCATCTGGTCCGGCTCGATGACACGGCTGATCTTCACGTGGAAATAGGTGCTGACGGTGTCGTATTTTCCGTTCGCAAAATACTTGATCTTGGTCATATTCGGCCCGAAGAGCATTTCCCCGAGATCCAGTCCGTCATTCAGCAGATACAGACACGAAGCGTACTTGAACCCCTCCTCGGTGAAGAGAACCACCGGCGTCTGGTTCGTGTCAGCATAATACTTGATCCCGACGACATCAAACCGGTCACCGCAGAACGGCTGTTTGTTGTACTTGATCTTATCGACGCCGCACTCGGGCTGGTAATAGATCGGGAGATACAAAAGCACTTCCGTAGAGGTTTCCGGATAGCGTCCGATATCGGGTTTGCCGAAATCCTCGCCGTAGGCACAGCGGTACTGACCTTCCTTCTTGTCCGTATACGGCAGCCTCTTGTAGGGCAGCGAATATGCGGAAATCTTGATATCGGAATCCATCAGAAGGTCGCAGTGAACATATGCGTTTGCATTGTAGCGCTCTTTAAGGTCCTTCAGTTCATCCTCCGTGAGGAGCTGTCCGTCCTTGTGGGAAATGATCAGACGGCCCTCCGTGGGGCGGAACAAACGGTACTTGTGGAACAGCTCTGCAAAATCGCCGCAGATCGCCGTCGCAAAGAAAATACCGAAAATACCGACGATCATCAAAATGCTCAGGAAAATGCTGAGCTTCGGCTTTGCGAAAAACATGGATCTTCCCAACAGGAAACCGTTTGAGAAGTCCTCCAACTTCCCGTGAATACGGGAGGATTTCTTCGTCTCAGCCGCACTCTCCCCGTCTCCCGCCTCGGCAGCGGAAGTCTCACTTGCATCGCCTGTCGCAGCTTCCGCGTCGTCGGACGGCTTTACTGCAGCGACATTTTCCGTCATAACACGGTCGGATTCGATGGCTCCGTCGAAGACACGGATGTGTCTGGTGGCCACATGCTCGACCTGATCGAAGCTGTGGGTAACCATGATCAGAAGCTTGTCCGCGGAAATCTCCCGCAGAAGCTCAATGATCTCCTTCGAAGTCTCGGAGTCCAGGTTTCCGGTGGGCTCGTCCGCAAGGATGATCGGGCTGTCCTTGGCAAGCGCTCTCGCAATAACCGTACGCTGTTTCTGACCGCCGGAAAGCTGGCTTCCCTTGTGGCGTACATGCTTCGAGAGTCCTACCCGCTCGATGAGCTCGAGCGCCCTGCGGCGCCGTTTCGCCGGGTCCGGGATCGTCATAAGCGCAAGCTCCACGTTCTGAAGGACCGTGAAGCTGTCGATGATGTTGTAATCCTGGAAAATGAAGGAAATATATTTCTCGCGGTACTCCTCCCAATCCGGCTGCAGGTAATGCGAGGTCGGCTGGTTCTCGATATACATCTCGCCTTCCTCGTAGGTATCCATGCCGCTCAACACGTTGAGAAGCGTGGATTTGCCGGAGCCCGAAGCACCCGTGATGGCGACAAACTCGCCCTTGTCAAACGCGAGGTTAACGCCGCGGATACCCACGGTGACATTTCCCTCGGAAACATAAATCTTGCCAATATTCTGCAATCGTAAAAAAGACATGTTACTCCCCCCCTGTTAAATATCGTACTTCGACAGAATCTCCGCCGGCGTCCTGCGAAGGACGCGGATCACCGGGATAATTCCGCAGAAGATACAAACCACATACAATACCACAAGCACTCCGGCTGCAAGCCACAGCGGATAATAGAACAGACTGTCGGCAAATGTACCGGCACTCAGGATATATCGGACCACAAAGCTTGCGATCAGATACCCCACCATCA
>Ga0310696_10009298_pt1 | contig 11388 bp, 9 predicted proteins | sample AusTroGonzalo_MG_4_FD_203885 | JGI IMG/M metagenome (GOLD analysis project Ga0310696, IMG submission 203885) | Bovine rumen microbial communities from tropical cattle in Woodstock, Queensland, Australia - Gonzalo_02 (v2) (version 2) | ecosystem: Host-associated > Mammals > Digestive system >...
GTCGCACATCGCCGGGGATGCCGATGCGGCCGTCGCCGCAGGGGTCATCAAACCCAGCGACAAGCTGCAGGTGGAGCTGAAACGGCAGGAACTGGAGAGCGGCCGTATCAAGGTGGCGAACGGCATCCGTGTCTGCAAGATGATGCTGCGCCAGTACGCCCGCATCCCCGAACGGGACTTCGACATCCAGTACGACACGCTCGTGCTGCCCGACAGCCCCGAAAGCTACTACATGGAATCGACAGCGGCGGTCGGCCTCCGCACGGAGTCGCAGCTGCTGGATATGCAGGTGAAGGCTGCGGAACTCCAGACACAGATGGAAATCGGGAAGCATCTCCCGCAGGTTGCGGTTGGAGCCGGCTACTCCGCCTACCTGATGGATGTCAACGAGTACAATACCTCCTCCAACCATTTCGGCATGGTGTTCGGCACCGTCACCGTGCCCATCAGCGACTGGTGGGGTGGCGGACATGCCATCAAAAAGTGCCGTATCAATGAGCAGATTGCCCGCAACGAACGCGAACAGAATCTGCAACTCCTTGAAGTCCAGACGGAACAGACATGGAACGAACTTTACGAAGCCTACCAGCAGCTGCTGATTGCCCAACAGTCGATCCGCCTCGCCGAAGAGAACTTGCGGTTGCAAAGCGACTACTATGAGGCAGGTACGGCCACCCTTTACGACTTGCTCAACGCGCAGTCGCAGCTGCAGCAGAGTGCCGACAATTTCACTGAAGCCTACACCGACTACCAGTTGAAACGTAATCTTTATCTGAAACGTTCGGGACGTTAGCAGGGTGCGTCCGGAGGACACACTTATTAATAAATGTTAAAACTTTGCAAAGCCAATAAACTTTAAGAAGTTTGCAAACTCAATGCGGCGCAATCAAAAAAATAGTGTATTTTTGCCGCTCGTTTTGAAATCAACAAAATTTTATACGATATGAAAAGAATTACTTTGATTTTTGTGGCAGTCCTGACAATGGGACTCACCAGCGTTTTTGCACAGAAGGCTCCCGCCTCATTCACCGGCACCATCACCTCCAAAATGTCCTGCTCGGGCACCACAGACCCCAACATCATTGCCCAGCTGACTGGCGAAACCAGCGAGATGGTTTGCGGCAATCGCAGGAAAGTTGTTCAGAACCAAGGAGGTGCGGGCATTATTCAGATTATGAACGGCGATTCAAAGATGGTTTATATTGTATTCGATCTTCCCGGAATGGGCAAGTACTATATTGAAACTTCTGGAGACAGCATCGCCGAAGGTCTGAAAAATATCAAGACGGATTACAAATATACGGGTGAGAAGAAGACCATCGCCGGATACGAGTGCGAAAAGGTCATATCCACCATGGTCAACCTTGAAACGGATGAGGAAACGGTTACAACCATTTATGTCTCCAAGGAGATCAACGCCGGCAGCGACATCAACTTCGCTTCCAACCCCGGTCTGGTCGGTTTCCCGCTCAGCACCGAGCAGCACCGTGACATCAACGGTGAAGATGTGACCATCCTGACGGAGGCCGTCACAGTCACCCCGAGCAAGAAAATCAAACCCGCCGAGTTCCTCCTTCCCTCCGATGCGAAGGACATCCACACCAACCCCGAACTGATGAAGATGCTCGGTATGGGCGGCGGTGATGACGATGATGACGAATAAAGAATCGTGATTTCTTATATTATAGTGAGAACGTAAATTTGTTTACGTTCTCTTTTTTTAACTATCAGATTATGAATGTTGAAAAATATCAGGAAATCCTGCGTGAAATTCCCGGAAATGTGCAGCTGATTGCCGTCTCAAAACTGCATCCGGCTACAGAGGTTGCGGCCGCCTACGCGCTCGGACAGCGTGATTTCGGCGAAAACTGGGCGCAGGAGATGCGGAAAAAGCACGAAATTCTTCCAAGGGATATCCGCTGGCACTTCATCGGCCACCTCCAGACCAACAAGATCAAGTACATCATCCCGTATGTGCATCTGATTCACAGTATTGACAGTTTCAAACTGTTGCAGGAGGTGAACCGTCAGGCGGCAAAGCACGGACGCGTGGTGGGCTGCCTGCTCCAGTTCCATGTCGCCACCGAGGAGACCAAGTTCGGCTTCTCAATGGACGAATGTGAGCAGATGCTGCAGTCGCCAGATTTTTCTTCCTTGAAAAATGTTGAGATAAAGGGCGTTATGGGGATGGCGAGCTTTACAGACGATACCGCACAGGTGCGTCGCGAGTTCCATACCCTTCATGGATTCTTTACTGAACTAAAAGAAAAGTATTTTTCGGAAAATACTGATTTTAAGGAACTTTCAATGGGTATGACGGGCGATTATCCTATTGCCATAGAAGAAGGAAGCACGATGATCCGGGTAGGCAGTGCGCTTTTCGGGGAAAGGGACTATTCCCAACGCTGAACTTGCTTTTGGTGTGAATTTTTTTATATCTTTGCACCTGTTTTTAAAGTAAATTCTATGAAGTGTATCAAATTTGCAATTATACTGATTATCAGTATGATTGTTCCTTTTTCCGCCTATTCCCAGCAGGCAGGGATTACCCCCGATGTGTTGAAAAAAATTCAGGAATCCTATAAAAGTTCCCCTGAAAACAAGGCGCTCCAAAATGCCATCGTCAACAACGACATCAACAAGATTGCGGTCAACCATGACAACGCTGGCGCTTTCGACACCTACTTCTCGCACCGCGTGCCGTCGCAGGCCGTCACCGACCAGAAGTCGTCGGGCCGCTGCTGGATGTTCACCGGCATGAACGTCCTCCGCGCCAAGGCCATCGCCAAGTACGACCTTCCCGCCGATTTCCAGTTCTCACAGATTTACACTTTCTTCTGGGACCAGCTCGAAAAGTCCAACCTCTTCCTGCAGGCCATCATTGACACCAAGGACAAGCCGATGGATGACAAGACCGTGGAATGGCTCTTCAAGAACCCGATTGGTGACGGCGGCCAGTTCACCGGCGTGGCCAACCTTGTGGACAAGTACGGAATCGTGCCGGCCGAGGCCATGCGTGAGACCAACAGCAGCAACAAGACCTCCACGATGGCCAGCATCCTGAGCCTCAAGCTCCGCGAGTACGGCCTCGAACTTCGCGATATGGCCGCCAAGAAAGCCACCGCCGCCCAGCTCCAGAACCGCAAGGTGGAGATGCTGCAGGTGGTCTATCGTATCCTCGCCCTCAACTTCGGCGAGCCCCCGACCGAGTTCACATGGACCCGCCACGACAAGAACGGCAAACCCGTCGAGACCGCCAAATACACCCCGCAGTCCTTCCGTGAGAAATACGCCAACGAGGACTTCTCCAAGTACTACATGATCATGAACGACCCGACCCGCCCGTACTATCAGGTGTTTGAAATCGAATACGACAGGCACGTCTATGACGGCGATAACTGGAAGTACCTCAACCTCCCGATGGACGAAATCGCGCCGCTCGCCATCGCCTCCATCAAGGACAGCACCATGATGTACTTCTCCTGCGATGTCGGCAAGTTCCTTGACCGCGAAAAAGGTTATCTCGACATCCACAATTATGATTACGGCTCCCTCTTCGGGATTGATTTCAAGATGGACAAGAAGCAGCGTGTCAGCACATTCGCCAGCGGCTCGTCGCACGCCATGACCCTCTGCGCCGTTGACCTCGACGAAAACGACCACCCCAAGAAATGGATGGTGGAGAACAGCTGGGGCAGCTCCTACGGCTACAAGGGCTTCCTGATCATGACCGACGAGTGGTTCAACGAATACATGTTCCGCGTGGTGGTTGAAGAGAAGTATATTCCGGAGAAATACCTCAAGATGTTTGACAAGAAGGCGACGATGCTTCCGCCGTGGGATCCGATGTTCTCTCCTGAAGATTAATATTTTAGAAATGACAGACGTTAAAAATATGGTCAATGTGTTCATCCCCTGCTGTATGGACTTGTTCGTCCCCGCAGCAGCCAAGGCCACCATCTCCATTTTGGAGAAGTTAGGGGATGAGTGTTACTATAACGAAGGGCAGACCTGCTGTGGCCGCCAGTTTTTCCTGCGCGGAGACCGCGATACGGCGAGCCGTCTGGCCTACCAGCTGACGACTTTTTTTGATAATGAGCGGAACATTGTCGTCCCGTCGGCGGCATGTGCCGGTTATATCAAAGAATATTATACTCAGCTGATTGAAACACAGGTGTTTCCGAAAGCTATGAAGCATGTCACCCAGAAGACTTTTGAGCTTTGTGACTACATCGTAAACGAAAAGCAGGTGACGGAATTGGGCAATTCTTTCCCCCATAAGGTGTTTTATTATGAGTCGTGTGCGGCTCGTAACCTATACCGGTGTGGCGATGAGGCGCTGACGCTTCTCAGGAGCACCAAAGGTCTGGAACTTTTCATGGAGCCGTCCATGCAGCTTTGTTGTTCCGCCAATGGGGACTTTGCCATGCACAATCACGAGATGTCGGAGTTCCTGCTGAAGAAAATTGTGGATACGATTGTGGCTTCCGGTGCAGAGTACGTGACCTGCGCCGATTTGCATTGCCTGCAATATATTGATGCTTATATCCAAATGCATGATATCGATTTGGAGGTGGTTCCGCTTCCCTGCATCTTGGCGGCATCGGAAAATAGTAATGAAGAAGAAAATTAACAAGGTATGAAGGTCTTAATGTTCGGTTGGGAGTTTCCTCCCCATATTTCAGGCGGTTTGGGAACGGCCTGCTACGGCCTCACCAGAGGACTCGCCTACAATGGTGTTGATGTGTCCCTCGTCGTTCCGAAAGCGTACGGCGATGAGGATCAGAGCAAAATCCGCATCGTGAATGCCTCCGACTTTGCCTTTGATCCGAGACGTTCGCGTTTTTTTCAGTACGCCAATGAGATCTCCTACATTGAGGTGAACTCTCGTCTGGTTCCCTACATTGGTATGGATGATTATTATAACATTGTGAACCAGTTGGAAAGCGGTGTGTTCACTATGGAGGAAGAGGAGGGGAAACGCCGCTACCAGTTCCAGGGGGGCTATGGGGCGAACCTGATGCAGGAGGTGGAGAAGTATGCGATGGTGGCTGATGAAATTGCCAAATCGGAAACTTTCGATGTCATCCACGCCCACGACTGGCTGACGTACCGCGCGGGCATCGCCGCCCGTGAGGTGTCGGGAAAGCCGCTGGTGGTGCATATCCACGCCACGGAGTATGACCGTTCTGGAGAGAAGAACCGCAACGACATTGTCTATAATCTGGAGCGTGAGGGCATGATGGCCGCCGATGCGGTCTGTGCCGTCAGCAACCTCACCCGGGCCATCGTCATTGAGAAGTACGGGATCCCCGCTGACAAGGTGTTCACGCTGCACAACGCCGTGGAGCCGGCGCAGCGTCATCCCGGCGGCGACCGGCCCCTCGGTGAGAAAATCGTCACCTTCCTGGGCCGCGTCACTTTCCAGAAAGGTCCGGAATACTTCGTGGAGGTCGCCAAACGAGTGCTGGAGAAGGACGAAAACGTCCGTTTCGTGCTGGCCGGCGACGGCGACATGATGCCGCGCGTCATCAACCGTGTGGCGGAACTCGGCATCGCCGACCGTTTCCACTTCACCGGTTTCTTGCGGGGCAAGGACATAGACAAGATGTTCGGGATGAGCGATGTTTATGTAATGCCTTCTATATCAGAGCCTTTTGGAATATCACCGTTGGAGGCGATGCAGTCGGGCGTGCCTGTGATTATCTCCAAGCAGTCGGGCGTGTCGGAAGTGCTGCAGTACGCCATCAAGGTCGATTTCTGGGACATTGACGCGATGGCCGATGCCATCTACGGCATTCTGCACTATCCGGCGTTGGCAAAAGTCTTCTCCGAGAAAGGTTTGGAGGAGGCCAACAACCTCAAGTGGGAGGATGTCGCTGCCCGCCTCAAGAAAATCTATGAGAAAGTGGTCAATCGCTAATACCGATTTTATTATCAAATAGTTATCGTATGAAAGCAGTTTTCCCCGGCTCTTTCGACCCCATCACCAAAGGGCATGTCGCTCTGGTGCGGGCCGCCCTTCCCTTATTCGATACCCTATATGTCGCCATCGGTGTGAATGCCGACAAAACGGGCTTTTTCCCGTTGGAAGACCGTAAGGAGTGGATCCGCCAGTGCTTCAAGGACGAGCCGAAGGTGCAGGTGGTCGATTACCAGTGTCTTACTATCGACTTGTGCCGGCAGTTGGGGGCAAGCTATATTCTTCGGGGCATCCGCAACCCGCAAGATTTCCAGTACGAAAATGACATTGCCCAGGCGAACCGCAACCTTTGTCCGGAGGTGGAGACGATGTTTTTCACTACGCCGCCCGAGTATGCCCACATCTCCTCATCCATCGTGCGGGACGTCTTCCGTCACCGCGGTGACTGGCAGCAGTTCGTGCCGGAGGAGGTGAGGCTGTAGAGGCGGTTACCTAAATGACGTGATTATGAGATATATTATTATTTTAATTAGTGTAATAATGTTTGCTGGTTGTGGCAGTTACTTCCATGCCGAATCGTATAATATTCAATGTAGTAAAAAGGACTTTGTCCATAAGGTGGATTCTTTTAAATCGGTCCATCCCGAATACAAGTGGATGGTTCGTAAGCCGGACGGGACTCTTGTTGAGGCTGGTGGGCCAAGAGCTCCGTTTTCGTCTATGGGGGATACAGCACTCTTGCATTATGATTTTGTATTCTACATTCCATCGGAGAACAAGTTGTTCCAATGTCATATTGTACCCTACGATTCATTGAACTCTCAAGATGAATTCTCCTTGTTGTTCTCTACAGTATCTGACACTAATTATATTGAAAATTACCACCTTAACACAAGAGAGTCAACCCGAAAGGAAGATGCAAGATACAAGCGTCTTTTTGAAGAATTGATATTGGAGAAATTAAATGTGAAGTGGTTTTAAAATACTCTTCAAACCGGTATTTTGAATTTTTGCTGCATAATTTTAAATTGTATTTTTAAGTAATGTTGCCCCAAACAGTTGGTAACTCACCTCGGAGAGGTGATATTTTAATAACCCCACACAAACGAACGTAGTGAGTGCAGTGTGGGGACGGGGATGTGCCGTACTGCCAACCGCGGCACGGGCGGTAGGAACGAAAGAACACCGCAGGTGATGCCGCGGAAGAGAGAATGAAACGTCCGATAAAGCAGGCTGTTGATAACTTTGTACTGGTCTTCTGGAAGTTTTGATATATATTTAGCCACCTGCAATTTCAGTCGCTGTTCAACGGCGACAATGCCGTTATCCTCACGTAAACGGGCAGATGGTCGGCATAGCCGCCGATGTAGCGTGGCCCCGAGTAGGTGCGGTAAACCTTGTAGCCGTCGTATTTTTCGTCTGGCTCCACCATAAAGTCGGCCTTGAAAATGTGCGCCTCCTGTCCGATGATGTGGAGCGGCCGTGTCGTGTCCAACAGGGCAGGGGAGACGATGATCTGGTCAAGGCAGCCCCAGAAATCCTCGTGCTTGTGCGTGCCCACGTTTTGCATCCGCAGAAAACGGTACATCAGGTCGAACAAGGTGTAGTCGCGGTGTTCGGGGTTGTCGATGTCCCCCGCACGCAGCACCTCACGGATGCTCTCGTCGGTGAGGTAGTCGTTAAAGTCACCGGTAATCAGGATGTTGGCGCTCGGTTCCACCCGCAGGATGGAGTCTGCGCGCGCTCGCACCACCGAGGCGTAGTAGTTCCGTTTGGGGATGGTGGGGGCATAGCCGCCGTATCGAGAAGTCCAGTGGTTGACGAAAAGGTGCAGCGAGTCGCCGTTGGGAAAGCGTGCCACCGCATAGAGGATGTCGCGGTTGCGGGCTGCTGTATCGAACGGGAAGACGACGGGTATTGGCTCGCTCCGGAGAATCCGCACCCGCTCGGAACGGTACAGCAAGGCCACATCCACGCCGCGCCGGTCTGGCGACTCGTAGTGTACAAATCGGTACTTATACCCCTTCAGCGGCGAATCGTAACAGAGCTTCCGAAGAACCGCATCGTCCTCAATCTCTGCGAGACCGATGATGTCCGGCGGCTCCCACGTGCCCATTGCCAACAAAACCTTGGCAATGTTGTTGACCTTCCGTACATATTTCTTATAGGTCCAATGATAAAGACCTTGTGGCGTAAAAGCATCGTCATTCTTCAAACTGTCGTCTTGCGGGTTGAACAAATTCTCCACATTGTAAAAAGCCACGGTGTAAAATGCAGAGTCCTGTCCGTAAGATAAATTTGTTAATATTAGTAAAATACTGATATACAATACGAATATGCGATTTTTCATGTCGTTTTTAAATTTGTGTGATTTGTGCGCAAATATACGACATTATATTGTATTTGCCAATACTTTGTGATAAATATTTATAAAAAATTAAGAATATACTATTTTTACAAAAGGAGACAGCTCTATTTGTTAAAATAGGCTTTTTACGACAGAGCCTGATTCACCTTCTGTGAACTCTTCAGGATGGCGTCGTATTCTTCGGGTGTGATGTCGTTGAAGAAGTAGTGGACGGGATTCACCTTCTTGCCGCCTTTGATGACTTCGTAGTGGAGATGTGAGCCCGTTGAGATTCCGGTGCTGCCTACGTAGCCGATGACCTGTCCTCGCACCACTTTCTCACCGGGCTTGACAGCTTTTTTGGAGAGGTGTGCGTAGAGTGTCTGGTACGAATAACCGTGGTTGATGAGTACCGCGATGCCGTAGCCGCTGCCGGTCTTTTCGCGAGACACCACGCCGTCGGCGGTGGCATAGACCGGTGTGCCTTTCTTGGCGGTGATGTCCACACCGGTGTGCGGACGCAGCACCTTCAGGATGGGGTGGTAACGGTAGCCGAAACCGGATTGGATTTCATAGATGTTCGGTAGCGGGCGGATGGCCGGGATGCAGCGCAGCATGTCGCTTTTTTTGCTGACCATGCCGGCGATGGTGTCGAAAGAGTAGGACTGCACCGACAGCTCCACGCAAAGCCGGTCGGCCTTGTGGTTCACATCGTTCAGCAGCTTGATGACATCCGGTGATTTGATGTTCTCCACGGGAGTGTTGTCTGCAAGGAAGGGATATCGCTCGCTCAGTGGGATTGGTTCGCTTTCGAAGATGGAGCGGTAAATCTTGTCGTCGCGCTCTTGGATGTCCTTTGCCACCACGGTCAGCTGGTCCACCCGTTGGTCAAGCTCTTTCAGCTGCTCCTTCAACTCTTCGTTCTCCTGCCTGAGCATCAACTCTTTGGGGGAGTCGATGAGGTAGAACGAAATCCAGATGATGATGACTGAGAAAGCCAAAGCAGTAGCCAAGAACCACGCCACCCGTTTGGCGATGTCCTTGACGGAGAACTGCTTTTTCTCAAAAGTCAGCGTTTCTGGATTGAAATAGTAGAAGGTCTGCAGCTTCATCGGCGGCTATTTTTTCAGTTTGAGCATCCGGTCTTTTTTTAACTTTTCTGTTTCGGGAATATTGTTGTATTTGCAAAGTTTTTTGAGGGAGACTGCGGTCTTTTGCGATATGTAAAGCAGAGATTCGGTGTTCACTACTTTGTAATAGGGCTCTTTGCCGGAATTGTTCTTCTTTTCGATATAAACCACCTGTCCCACTTTCAGTTTGGCATTGCCGGAGACATCGTTGAACTTCTTGAGACGCGCCTCTTTGTCCTGCACGTCGCGGGCAATGGTGGCGTAGGTGTCGCCTTTCTGGGCGATGACAAAGAATGTGTTGTTGTTGACATACACGTCGCGGTCGGTGAAGGGATAGTCGGCTTTGGGATACTCGCCTTCGAGGGCGGAAAAGACGGTGAGGGCGGTCGGTTTCTCGTCGCGGACGGCCACTTCGTCGGCGGCGTTCGCATCGGTTTGTGCAGTTTCAGCAGGTTTCGCAGCGGGAGCGGGAGCCTGTGATGGGGTGGGGGAGGTTGATGGAACAGGTTCTGCGGGCTTGGCCGGTTTGTCCGGGGTGGCGGGAGCCGGTTTGGTGGAGGCGGGCGGGGTGTTCTGCGGGTGCTGTTTTGCCGGTTTGTGCGGTTTGTGCGGCTTGGCCGGTGGGGGCGTGATGCGGGAATCGTCGTTGGTGGGGGCGGGTTGTGCAACAGGTTCTGCGGGTTCCTTTGCTGTTACCGGAGGTTGGACGTTAGGATAGTTTTTGAAGTAGCCGCTGGCGAGCCGTTCCTGATAGAGGGTGTCGAGGCGGGCGATGTGGTAGGTCTCAATGAGGCGGATGAGGCGGTTGGCGTATTCGGGGTTGGTGGCGTACCCGGCGGCCTTCAGACCGTTGGCCCAGCCCGCGTAGTCCATCACGTCAAGGTCGAAGAGGGCGCTGTAGCGGGGACGGGTTTTCAAGAATAGGGAGTGGTCGTTGAACGACTCCTCCACAGTGGCGTACTTGCGGAAGCACTCCTGCAATTCGTCGTCGTCGATAAGGATGGTGTCACCTTCCCACTCTTTGTGGCACTTGATGCCGAAATGGTTGTTGCCGTCCTTGGCGAGGTGGCTCATGCCGCACGCGCTTTCAAAAATCCCCTGTGCAATGGTGATGCTGGCGGGAATTTTGTACTCATACATCTTGTTGATGGCCGGTTCCTGATAGCGTTCGATATAGGCGTAAATGTCGGCTTCGGTATATTGCGCGGTGGCGGTCAGGCAGCTGATTCCCGCTATAAAGCCCATCAGGGCGGCTTTTATTCTTCTCATATTGCAAAACTTTAATTCACATTCGGATATAAGTTTGCAAAGATATTCTTTTCTTCAAAGAATTTTTTTTCTTTAAAGAAGAAGAATTAAACACCTGAATGTTGGTTAAATGGCGAGAAAATTCAATGACGTGCAAGGGGATTGATGCTTGAAATTTGCACGAAAATAGTGCGATTTTTTTCAGAACGGTTTCCGCCACCCGCAGCCACTGCGCCACTCGGAACAGCCGTATGCCGTACGCCCCTTGATGACGGTGCCCTTCCCGCACAGCGGGCAAACCGTGCCAATGATGGCGTCGGGATTGTCCGCCGGTTTCGGCTCCGGCGAGGCTTTCTTCTGCTTGCCTTCCGCCTTCGGTTTGCGGGTCTTTGTCCCTTTCGGCTTCTTCTCCGCCTCCGGTGTGATGGCCACGCGACGGTTGCTGTTGTCGCTCATCACCTGCCGCACGATTTCGCACACCATCTGCTTCAGCTCCTCCAAGAACTGCCGGGCCTCATACTTGTGCTGCTCGATTTCACGGAGCTTCTTCTCCCAGATGCCCGTCAGTTCGGCGCTCTTCAGCAGCTCCTCGTGAATGAGGCCGATCAGCTCGATGCCGGTGGGCGTGGGTTCCAGACTTTTCCGAACCTTCTGGATATAACGCCGTTTGAACAGCGTCTCGATGATGGCCGCCCGCGTGGAAGGACGGCCTATGCCGTTCTCTTTCATCACCTCACGCA
>Ga0310696_10009299_pt1 | contig 11387 bp, 10 predicted proteins | sample AusTroGonzalo_MG_4_FD_203885 | JGI IMG/M metagenome (GOLD analysis project Ga0310696, IMG submission 203885) | Bovine rumen microbial communities from tropical cattle in Woodstock, Queensland, Australia - Gonzalo_02 (v2) (version 2) | ecosystem: Host-associated > Mammals > Digestive system >...
CCATCATCTGGTCGGCCGTCCTTTTCGCCGTCATGCACATGAATCCCTGGCAGTCGATTCCGGCCTTCCTGATCGGCCTGCTGCTGGGTTGGGTGTACTGGCGCACACATTCCCTGTGGGCCACCATCTTCCTGCACTGCCTGAACAACTCGATCTCGACGGCCATTTCCAGAATATGGCCCGACCTGCCGATTGACGCCGGGCTCAAGGACATTCTCCCCTCCACTACCTATTGGATTGTATATGCTGTGTCCGCCGCCGTGCTGGCTGTCACCCTTTATATCCTGCATGAAAAAACTCTACCCGCTGAAGTTCAAACCCATACAGAAGCCTAAAGCCTGGGGCGGTGAGTCCTGGGACCTGTGTGGTTTTGAAGACGAGGCTTCCGAAGTGTCGGAAGGCTTTCTGGCCGGCAACGACCTGGCCGATATCCTTGAAACGTACCTGGGTGACCTGGTCGGAGACGAGATTTTCGACTGGTACAACCTCCATTTCCCCCTGCTGATCAAACGGCTCGATATCCGTGACCGGCTTTCGGTGCAGGTCCATCCCGATGACGAGACGGCTGCCGAGCGATTTGAAATGTATGGAAAGACGGAATTCTGGTACGTCACCGAGGCCGGACCGGACGCGCGCATCTACATGGGCTTCCGCGAAGATACCGATGCTGGCGTTCTGTGCAAGGCCTGTGCAGACGGAACGGCCGCCGACCTGCTCAATGCATATATACCACGTCCCGGCGACTGCTTCTTCATTCCTGCCGGCACTGTCCACGCGGCCGGCGGCGGCCTGAAGATCGCCGAGATCCAGGAGTCGTCAGACATCACTTTCCGCCTCTACGACTGGGGCCGGGAGCACAATCCCGCCACACGCCGCGAGATGCATCTTGAAGAAGCGCTGGACTGCATTAATTACAAGAAATACGACGAAGCAGCCTGCAGCGCGCACCTGTCGGACGATGACCAGGTCCGCGTCATCGCGGAATGCCCGCAATTCGTCATCACCAGCCTGCCGCTCAAGCAGCCCGCCAAAGTGGCGATGGAGCCGTTCAAGAGTTGTGTGGTCTACATGTGCCTGAAGGGCGGCGTCCGCATCGAAACCGGCGGTGCCCACTATACGCTGTCGGCCGGAGAGACAATGCTCGTTCCCGCTACGTGCGACGACCTTCTCCTCATCCCCGACGCCCCGGGCGCCCACCTTCTGCAGACCCACCTCCCCCAGCCTCCGAAAGACGACGTCTACGACGGACCGGAATTATAGCGGCGCCCTCAAAGCCCCAGTTCCTTTGCCTTCTGCTCCATCAGGGCATAGGCAGCTTCGTAATCGTTGGGAATGACGCCATCGAGGATGGATTCCTTGATGTATTCTTTGATAATGCCGATCTCGCGACAGGGCGGGAGATGATACTTTTCCATTATCAGCTCGCCCGTAATCGGATTCTTGAAATTGCGCACAGCATCCTTCGCCTCCACCTCCACGAGCTTCTCCTTCACGTGCTCGTACTGGCGGCGGTATTTCTCCACTTTCTGCTCGTTCGCCGACGTGATGTCCGCCTTGCAGAGGATCATCAGGTCGTCGATATCGTCGCCGGCGTCGAACAGCAGCCGCCGCACCGCGGAGTCCGTCACCTCGTCGGTCACCAGGGCAATGGGGCGCAGGTGCAGGGAAACCAGCTTCTGGACGTACTTCATATCGTCGGTCTGCGACATCTTCAGCCGGCTGAAAATGCCCTTGACCATCTTGGCACCCACATATTCGTGCCCGTGGAATGTCCATCCCGTCCCGGGCTCCCAGCGCTTTGTGGAGGCTTTCCCCACGTCATGGAGCAGGGCAGCCCAGCGGAGCCACAGATTGTCGCTCACCTCGGCCACATTGTCGAGCACCTGGAGCGAATGCTTGAAATTGTCCTTGTGGCCACGCCCTTCCACTGTCTCTACGCCCTTGAGGTTGGCCAGTGCCGGCAGGACATACGGCAGCAGTTCGCACTCGTCCAGAAGATAGAAGCCGCGCGAGGGTTTCGGCGTACGCATTATCTTGTTCAGCTCATCCGCAATGCGTTCGGCTGAGAGAATCTCCATCCGCGCCTTGTTGCGGCGCATGGATTCGATGGATTCCGGAACGATGGTAAAGCCCAGCTGCGTGGCGAAACGGACGCCCCGCAGCATGCGGAGCGGATCATCGCTGTAGGTCGTATCGGGATCTAGGGGCGTGCGGATCAGACCGGCATTCAAGTCGCGGATGCCGCCGAAGGGGTCGACCAGGTTTCCGTAGTCCTCCTGCTGGAGGCTGAAAGCCATCGCGTTGATGGTGAAGTCGCGGCGTTGCTGGTCTTCTTCCAGGGAACCGTCTTCCACGATGGGCTTGCGCGAATTCGACCGGTACGACTCGCGGCGGGCACCGACAAACTCCACTTCGACATCCTTCCAGCGGAGCATTGCCGTGCCGAAACTCTTGAACACGGATACCTTCGTATGGAGCTTGTAAGCCACGGCCTGCGCCAACGCGATGCCGCTGCCCTCGACCACGATGTCGATGTCGTTGTTCGGGCGCTGCAGGAAGAAATCGCGCACAAATCCCCCGATCACGAAGGCACGGACACCCTGTTCGCGCGCCGTCTCGGAAACGACCCGGAAGATTTTCCCGTCGAGAGCCTGATCAATCATACTGCAAATATACAAATTTTGTATCTTTGCCAAGCGATGGCAAAGACGACAAAAGACACGGCACAGGCGTTCCAGGCACTCCGCGAGGAAATTCTCGCCGGAGACATCAAGCCCTTCTATCTCCTGTTCGGAAAGGAGCACTACTACCTCGACGAGCTGTGCAAGCTGCTTGCCGAAAAGGTGATTCCGCCCGAGGAACGCGACTTCGGACAAATCGTCTATTACGGCGCAGACGTGACGGCCAACCAGGTGGTCAGCACAGCCCGCCAGTTCCCGATGATGGTGTCGCGGCAACTCGTCATGGTGAAGGAGGCCCAGATGATGAAGAAAGTGGAGGACATCGGCGTCTATTTCGAGGGCATCCAACCCACCACCGTGCTGGTGATCTGCTATAAGACCGGCAATGACCCCGCAAAACCCGGCAAGAACATCGACAAGCGCACTGCTTTCTACAAGCAGGCCCAGAAGGTCGGCGTGGTCTTCGAATCCGAGCAGATTCCCGACTATCGCGTGCCGCGCTGGATTGAGAACTACGTCACGCAGGAGGGCCTTTCCATCGCCCCTGATGCTGCGGCACTGCTCGCCGAATTCTCCGGAAACGACCTCTCCAAGGTCGTGCTGTCGCTCGATAAGCTGCGCAAGGTACTGCCGGAAGACCGTCGCGCCATTACGGCGCGGGACGTGGAGGAAAACGTCGGCATGAGCCGCGACTATTCCGTCTTCGAGCTGACCAAGGCTCTCTCGCTGAAGGACGCCCCCAAAGCCTTCCGCATCGTGCGGTTTTTCGGCGACTCGCCGAAGCGTTTCCCGCTGCCCATGACCATGGCCGCCCTTTCCGGCCATTTCATCCGCCTGCTCCGCTTTGAATCCCTGCAGATGGCCGGCACGCCCCGCAACGATATCCTCGCCCAGCTGGGCATCAACCCCTATTTCGCGGGAGAATACGACTCAGCCGTCCGCAATTATCCGGTCAAGAAGACGATGCGTGTTATCGCGCTCCTGAAGGACTACGACCGCCGGTCGAAGTCCAACACCCGCGGAGAGGCCACAGACGGCGACCTCCTGCAGGAGCTGGTAGCCAAGATTCTAGCCTAGTATTTCCGGTATTTCAGAGAGGAATTCATAACTGCCGTCCGTTTCGGAGCGGCCGAGCAGGTGTGTCACCGTGCCGTTTGTGATGAGGACAAAGCGGACGGGCAGCACGCGCGTATAGCGGACCACCTGGTCGATCACCTTCCGGTCGAGACTGACACCCGGTGCCTTGCATTCGACCAGCAGCTGCGGCTGCAGCGACCGGTCAAACACGATGACGTCGGCCCGGTAGCGGCGCCGGTTATAGGTAAAGCCCCATTCGCTCTCCATTCGTGTTTCGGGGATGCCCTTCACGTCGCGCAGCCATGCAATGACGGCCTGGCGCACCTCCTCCTCGGGCGTGCGGGCCACCATCTTTCGGCGCAGCGGATCGTAGATTTCTGAAGGCTCCGTCATAGCCTGCGGGCAAGGACGCCCACTTTCTGGAATTCGTTCCAGAGCCAGATATATTCGTCGGTAATATGGACGACAACCAGCTTGACGATCAGCGTGGTCGACTCACCCGCTTCAAGGCGGTAGTGGATTTCGCACTCCACCTCATCCCCTTCGTGAGAGGGAATCTGGCCCGCGTAGCGTACGTTCAGGTAGCGGGTCTGGTCGTCGCTCTGAATCCGGTAGTTGCGTCTGATGGGATTCATCGCACGCTGGAAAGTGGCCACATCATACGCCAGCACGCGGTTCCCCTTGACATACAGCCCTTCCACAGCGGAAGATTCAAACTGCTTGCGCTCGATGGTTTTGGTTTGGGGATCCGGCTCGGGAATCGGCTCGGGGTCCGGCTCAGGGCATGAAACAGCCATCGTCGTAGCCACGAGCAGCAGCGCAGCAAAAAAGCGCAGGCCGAACAAGAAACGGGATGTTTTCATTCTCTGACCTCCAGAATTTTAGTGAGTGTTTCGCTGGAGCCGTCGGCATAGCGGATAATCGCCTCAACTTTGTAAGATCCCGCCTGTTCAAACGTCCGGACGGATTCCTTCACGGGCGTCCCGTCGATATACCAGCTGACCTTGGCATCTTCCTCGGTCAGGTTGAGCACCGACAGATAGACCGGTTCGCCGACGCGACATCCCTGGTCGACGCCGCCGATGAGCGGGTAGTCGCTCAAGCGGCGCACGGATCGGAATTCCATCCGGTAATGCTTACCCTCCAGATTGCGCAGCGTATAGTATAGTTCGCAATAATACGTTTCATCGGGCTCCAGGTCCTCAAAGAGGAAATTCGTGCGGCTGCCCACGATGACCCGTTGCTCGGAGACGATGGTCTGACCGCCCCAGATGATGTTCCATTCCCCGTTCGCAACCTTGTTGGTTTCCCAGGAAAGATAGGCCGAGGTCTGTCCCGGGACGATCGACCAACCCGTCACGACGGGAAGGTCCCAGCCGTTGTCCAAAACAATTTCACAGCTCATGCCCTCCACGCTGATAGCCACATCTCTGACGCCCAGGCCGATACCTTTCCCGCTCCAGGCGACCAGCGGGTAGTTGATGGAAGAATGGATATCGGTGACGCCCATCGGACCGGGATAGAACGCATCTGCCACGGAAGCGGACTGTTCGCCGCTCGAGGCAACAAACTGGACACAGGGATGTGCGGCGCTGCCGTTCACGGCATTGGCTTCCCAGCGCATCCGTGCCGTCATCGAGCCGGCTTCATTTCCGCTTCGGTCGAGATGGTAGACGACCAGGCCCCATCCGCCGATATAGGCATCCCAGCGTTCGCCGGTACGGTACTCGATCCAGAAATCCTCGCCGCTCACCCCGGTGGGCAGCACCCATGCCTGGGTAGTATATTGCACGGGAGGAAGCGACAGCTGCCGGGGCGTCCGCACCGGAACGGTGGACAGCAATCCCAGCAGGTACCGCTCGAAAATCGTCAGGTACGGCGGCGTACGGCCCTCATTGTTGTAGTTGCCCTGATCCATGACGGACAGTGTGCCACACAAGCCCGGGCCCTCTCCTTCCGTGGTTCCGTTGATATCGTAAAGGTCCGGAAGTCCCAGGAAATGGCAGAATTCATGGCAGATGGTGCCGATACCGGCCATGCGGTAACCCGACGCACCGGCCAGTTCGGAAGTGACCGAGAAGTTGGAAACGCGTTTGCCGTCGATGGTCAGTCCTGCGTCGGCGATGTTCCACGACTGCGGCCAGATGGTATCTTCACCGCCGCCTTCAGACTCATTGTGGCCCGCCACGATAAGAAATACGTTGTCGACGTAACCGTCTTTGTTAAAGTCGTATTCTGAAAAATCGACACCTGCCGCGTCGGCTGCGATGCAGGCATGCTGTACCAGCTGCCGGAGATTCCGGTCGGCAACGCCGTCGGCGTTCTCGCCATAGTAGCGCATCGAATAAGGAAGCGTCACCACGTCGCAGACATCGAAATGAAATTGTCCGAGGTCGTCGAGGTTGTCGCGGAAGTAGTCGAGCACACTGCCAGTCGCTCCGTTCTCCGCGTAATTCTGCTGGTTGAACAGGTTGTAGATGGCGGAACGGGGATTGGGAACAGCAAAGGTGCGGTCGCTGAACTGCACGGGGATGACGAGGGTACGTACGCTGACCGGCGACTTGGTGGCAAAGAAAACGGACAGGGCGCCGCCCTCAGGCAGCAGCTGTTTCCGGATGGCCGGACGTGCGGCGATCGAATCGGTCTCCCGCCAGAAGCCGCGTGCGTCCTGGAAAACGGGACGGCCGGCAAGCGTGGTCTTGCACGACCAGTTCTCGTCGCCGGTGATGCGGATGGTCAGCGTGGAGCCGTCGGGTTGGACGACCGTCACGGGATACGGCCAGGCCCTCACGGCACCAAGTTGCAGTGAGAAGGCGAGCAGGGCCACCAGCAGGACGACGAGTTTTCTAACCATTTTTAAACGTTTAAAAACGTTTTAAACTACATAATTAGGAATTTTTCTTGAATTCTCCAAAAACAAAGCCTTATCTTTGCACGGATGAATTACGCGTTTACCATCATTGTCCCGCTTTACAACGAGCGTGAAAACCTTCCCCGGCTGGAGGAAAGGCTCGGCGCTTACCTGCAGAAATCGGCCCTTCGTCCCGCCTGCGTGCTGTTCGTTGATGACGGCTCCACCGACGGCGGTAGCACCCTGCTGGAAGAGGTCTGCGCCCGGCGCGATGATTTCTTCTTCCTCCGTTTCGTCCGCAACTGCGGACTGAGCGCCGCACTGAAAGCCGGCTTCGACGTATGCTCCTCACCCTATGTGGGTTACATTGACGCCGACCTGCAGACCGACCCCGACGATTTCGACCTGCTGTTGCCCTACGCCGCCGATTTTGCCCTGGTGACGGGCATCCGGACGCAGCGGAATGATGGTTTCGTCAAACGCGTCTCTTCGAAGATCGCCAATGGCTGGCGCCGGATGATGACCCACGACGGCGTGGCCGATACGGGTTGTCCGCTCAAGGTCCTGCAGACGGCCACGGCCCGCAAGTTGCCCATGTTTACGGGTATGCACCGCTTCCTTCCGGCCCTCGTACAGATGGCCGGCGGCACGGTGAAGCAGGTGCCGGTACGGCATTATCCGCGGGTGGCAGGAAAGGCCAAATACCATCTTTTCAATCGGTTGTGGGGTCCGTTCAACGATTGTTTCGCCTACCGTTGGATGAAAAAACGCTTCATTGACTACACAATCGAAGCTAGCAAGCTTGACTGATGGACAATTACTGGATCTATGCACTCGGCCTCCTTGCGCAGGGACTGTTCTCTGCGCGGATGCTTGTGCAGTGGATCCGTTCCGAGCGCGCGCACAAAGTGGTCAATCCCACCCTGTTCTGGGTGCTCAGCCTGGCTGCTTCACTGCTGTTTTTCCTGTATGGCTGGCTTCGCGGCGATTTCGCGCTGATGCTGGGGCAGATCATCGGCTATCTGGCCTATGTCTGGAATCTGGGGGCCAAGGGCATCTGGCAGACGCTGGGACGCTGGCGCTGGCCGGTCGTCGCCCTGCTGCTGGCTATTCCGGCCGTCGTGGCGCTGCGGGCGGCCCTTAACTGGGACGCCGTTTCCGAAGCGCTTTTCCACAATGACGCCATTCCGCACTGGCTGCTGATCTTCGGCATCGTGGGGCAGCTGATCTTTTCCCTGCGATTCCTTTACCAGACGATTTATTCCGCGCGGCGGGGCGAGTCGGTGCTGCCGCTTGGCTTCTGGCTCATCAGCGCCGTCGGTGCGGCCTTGATCCTTGCTTACGGCATCATTCGCCACGACCCCGTCGTCATCCTCGCCCAGTCTTTCGGCCTCATTACCTACGTCCGCAACATAATGCTTCTCAAGAAGTAGCATCTGCGGAGCGGAGCGAAGCATCATAAGGGGAAAATACTTATATTTGTATGTTAAACTGATAACAAATGAGAAATAACACGCCTCTTGCACGGCTCGAACTGAGCCGCAGCGGCATTGAGAGCAACTTCCACTACTTCCGCTCTCTTCTCAAACCCGAAACCAAGATGCTCATCCTGGTCAAGGCCAACGGCTACGGCCACGGCGCCGTACCCTTTGCCCGCCAGATGGAAAAACTCGGCGCCGCCTATCTCGGCGTCGCCCTGCCCGGCGAGGGTGTCGAACTCAAGAAAGCAGGCATCAACCTGCCGGTACTCGTACTGACCACCGGCACTGAAGACTACCCCGAAATCATCCACTACGGCCTCCAGCCCGGCATCCCCGACCTGCCCGCCCTGCTTCGCCTGAGGGACGAAGTCCGCAAGGCAGGAAAGACCGCATACCCCGTCCATATCAATATCGACACCGGCATGCACCGCCTCGGTTTCATGGAAAAGGAAATCCAGGGGCTCATCGATTTTATCAAAGAGAGTCCCGAAATCCATATCGAAGGCCTCTACACGCACTTGGCCGCTTCGGACGAGTACCAGCACGACGCATTCACGCTCGGACAGATCCAGCTCTATGAGAAGCTCAGCACCCGGATCATGGAAGTGCTGCCTTACAAACCCCTGCGTCACGTCCTGAACTCCGCCGGCATCGAGCGGTTCACCCAGTACCAGTACGACATGGTGCGCCTGGGCATCGGCATCTATGGCATCAGTTTCGTCGACCAGTCGAAGATGAAACCCGCCGCCTTCTTCCGCTGCCCCATCCTCCAGATCAAGGAGCTCAACCAGTCTGACGGCACCGTGGGCTATGGCCGCCATGGCATGCTCGGTCCGGAAGTCACCCACACGGCCACCCTGTGCGTCGGGTACGCCGACGGCGTAAACCGGCATCTTGGCTGCGGCAAGGCCTCTTTCGAGGTGAACGGCAAGATGGCCCCTACCATCGGCAACATCTGCATGGACATGTGCATGATCGATGTCACGGGCATCGACTGCAAGGAGGGCGATACCGTGACGATCTTCGGAGACAAGCCCACCGCCGGCGACCTGGCGAAGATCCTCGACACCATTCCCTACGAAGTCTTCACGTCAATCCCCAAGCGCGTGAAACGGGTAATGATTGATTAATTTTAAATTTTTATTGTTTTTCAATAATTTTTTATACTTTTGCGAAAATTATCATTCTAAATCATATTACTATGGAAACGCAGAAACTCAACATTACCCAGACCATCAGGGAAGGTGTCCAGTATGGCCTCAAGAACTTCTTCCCGCTTCTGCTGATGGTTATCCTTTACGTGGTGACTGTCTGGATTCCCTACCTCAATGTCGGCACCACCATCGGTATTTACAAGGCTATCATCAAAGTCGGCCGTGGTGAAACCATCGACCCGACCGCCATTTTTGCAAAAGAGAACTTCAAGAACCTGCACGGCTTCTTCCTGCTGTTCGGCCTTCTCTATATGGGCATCTTTGTCGCATCCTGCTTCATGTTCATCCCGGGCATCGTGATGAGCATTGCATGGTGCTTCGCCATGTATTTCTTCCTTGACAAGAATGTCTCTCCGCTCAAGGCGCTCCAGCTTAGCTACGACTCTACGTTCGGCAACAAGTGGCGCATTTTCGCTACGGAGCTTCTCTGCGGCATCCTGATCGGCATCATCTGCGCGGGTCTCGCCCTTATCCCGAAGGTCGGTCCCGTACTCACCGTCATCGCTACCGTCGTCCTGGCCGCCGTCATGGTCGGCGTCGAAGGTGTGATGTACAACTTCTTCTCGAAGGTTGCTGACGACATCCTCGCTGACAAGAAAGAGTGCGGTTGCTGCAAAGAAGAAACCGTCGCTGTCGACGATGTGAAAACTGAAGCATAACGGATCTCCCATCTACTTGAAAAACAGCCTCCCTCGGGAGGCTGTTTTTTTGTGCTTCCCTTGTGTGTTATAAATTAATACGTATATTTGTACCTTAATAAAAAAAGAGAAAAAATGCATCGGATATTCCTGCCGATTTATCAATATTTAAGCAAACACAAGGCTTTACTTTATATTCTCCTGATTGTCAGCACTCTGGTTTTCGCCTTTTTCGGCGCCAGACTGCGCTATGAGGAAGACGTCGCCAAACTGCTCCCGCGTTCGAGCGTCGACAGTGAACTGGCATTCAGTGACATCGAACTTAAGGACAAGATTTTCATCCAGATTACGTCGTCCGACCCTGAGCAGCCGCTCGACATATGGACGATGAGCAGTTACATGGACGAGTTCTGTGACGCGCTGATGCAGCGCGACACTTCTGGCCGCTACATCATCGGCATCCTCAGCTCGATCGATCCGGGCACGATGGTCGGGGCCATGGACTATGGATTCATGCACCTGCCTTCGCTCATCGATACGACCTTTTATGCCGATTTCCTGGAAGCCATGACGCCTGCCGCCATCGATGCGCAGATGGCCCGCAACCGCGAACTCATTGACTCCGACATGACCGGCCAGGCCACGCAGATGGTCTGCACCGATCCGCTTGACCTGCGCGACATCTTCCTGTCACGCATGTTCCCGGATGGCCTGGAGTCCGGTTCCGTGGGCGATTTCACGATGGAAAACGGGCATTTCTTCTGCCCGGACCGCACCGTCGCCCTCGCGTTCCTTTCTTCGACCGTCAGCCAGACCAACTCAGGCAAGGGGACCCGCTTCGCCCGCATCCTCAACCAGGAGCGAGACCGTTTTGAGGCTGCCCATCCGGACGCTCACGTGCTCCTGCACGGCAATCCGCTCGGCGGCGTCTCGAACGCAAGCACCATCAAGACCGACCTGGTCTGGACCATCGGCATCTCTCTGCTGATCATCCTGTTTATCCTGCTGCTGTGCTTCCGCCGCTTCCGCTTCGTGATCCACCTGCTGGCGCCCGTCATCTACGGCACCATCTTCGCCCTGGCCTGCGTCTACTGGATCAAGGGCATCATGTCGTTCATGGCCCTGGGTATCGGCGCCATCATCCTGGGTGTGGCGCTGAGCTACTGCCTGCACGTTCTCATCCACTACTACTTCGTGGAAGATGTGGAACAGATGCTGCGCGAAGAATCCACGCCCGTGGTGCTGGGCTGCCTCACCACCATCGGCGCCTTCCTCGGCCTGCTGTTCACGGAAAGCGACCTGCTGCGTGACTTCGGCCTCTTCGCTACCTTCGCACTGCTGGGCAACACCTTCTATGCGCTGGTGTTCCTGCCGCATTTCCTCAAGAAAGAAGACATCTGCTACAAGAAAGAAAAGGGATTCCCGGCTGTTGACCGGTTCAACAA
>Ga0310696_10009300_pt1 | contig 11386 bp, 10 predicted proteins | sample AusTroGonzalo_MG_4_FD_203885 | JGI IMG/M metagenome (GOLD analysis project Ga0310696, IMG submission 203885) | Bovine rumen microbial communities from tropical cattle in Woodstock, Queensland, Australia - Gonzalo_02 (v2) (version 2) | ecosystem: Host-associated > Mammals > Digestive system >...
AACGAACTGAACCATCACTCTACCCTGAACACCCATCTCCTTTGCAAGAGGAGGATATTGGAGGTTATCCCTCATGAATCCCATCAAGGCTTCCATGCCTCCAGGGAACTCAGGCATCACCTCAACAACCATGAACACAGCTGTGTCTGGATCTTGGTATACATCTGCATCAGGAGTATTCACCTCTGTCGGTACCAGTTGCGTAGGCTTCTCTTCCACTTCGTTGGCATCTTGAATTGTCAAAGCAGGGGCGATTCCCTCGACTTCAGCCACATTTTCTACATTTTTACTCGAAATGTTTTGGCCGTTCAAAACATTTGCATTAACTTTGCTGTCGCTAATAACAGCAGGAGTCGTTACAGACTTCGTGGTGGCAAAGGCTCCGAGAGCGATGACTGCCACTGGGAGCAGGTACAAAGCTTTTGTACGGCTCCACTGATTGGATTTCTTTTTCATCATCATAGTAATTCTTTTTTTAAGTAAACTGTGATTAAAGCCATTGGCAAAAGTGTAGGAACTGGTGCTGATGGCTTTTTCTATTAATAGCATCTGATAGTTCTTCGATGTCACTCCATGACGCAATACAGCATCGTCTGCTTCGTATTCGTGTATCTCCTGAAGTGAGTGGTCGAGCATCCATACACATGGGTTGAACCACATGAACACCTCAACAAGCGAAACAAACAACTTGTCCCACGAATGTCCTTTGTGGCAATGTGCCTTCTCGTGGAGCAGTACAGACGGGTTTTCGTTATAGTCTTCTTCTGACAGTACAACCTTATTCATCCAGCTGAAAGGACTGATCTGTCCCAGGTGGCAATAGATGGTCACTCCGTCAGTTTTCTCTGTCCACACACATCCTGAAGGGATGAACCGGGTGAGACGGATGAGCGACACGAGTTTCCACACTAACGTGATGGCCATACCCAACAAATAGATAAGGAGCAGCAGGCGTACAAACAGGACACCCAACTCTTGACGAGCTCCTTCAGGAGAGACCGCTGCGGCAGTCTTTTCTGCTTCGCTCATATCTAACTGAGGCAGACCTACCTCGATGATGGCACGTCCATCACCTGAGAGAGTGCTGATGAAACTGTTGTCGAAGATGGGCAGCTGAATAGCCGGTAAGATGACAGACAGCACCAGAATGCACAGCAGAACGATACGATTCATCGAATAGAAGGTATCGCGACGCATCAGCAATACGTATGGGAAATACAAGAGTGCCAGACAGATTGCTGATTTGATGGCATATATGAATAAGGCGGACATCATGATATTTTTACATTAAGCAGTTTTCAATTTTTTATCTATAACCTTTAACCCTTAACCCTTAACCTTTAACCGCTAACCTTCAACAGCAGTTCTTCCAATTCTTCACGGCTGAGATTCTCCTCCTTCAGGAAGAAACTGAGAAACGACGAAACACTTCCTCCGAAGAAACTGTTCTTCACATCACGCATCACACGCGAGGTGTATTCTTCTTTTGAAATCAAAGGGAAATACAAGTGCTGCTTGCCCTGTCCTTTCTTGAAATCTACGAAACCTTTAGTTGACAGAATCTTCATAAAGGTCGAAATGGTCGTATAGGCAGGACGAGGCTCCGCATAGCGCTCGACAACTTCGTGGACATCACAAGCCTTTCCAACGCTCCAGAGCACCTCCATCACTTGTAGCTCTGCTCTTGTCAATGTGTAGTTTTTATGGTTGGTCATATGGTTTTGATATGAAGTTATTGGTTCTGATACTTTTGTTTTCTCGCTGCAAAGATATAACTAAAGTTTTAATTAACGAAACTTTTAGTAATGTTTTTTTCGAAAACCACTGTTTTTTAACACTTTTTATGCTTTAACGCCCCTTTTTGCCCCGTTTTTCTAACTTTTCTGCACCCTAATCCCTTTTTATAATATATAAAGGTGGTCATGATGGTCATTCATGTGGACTACCACCCGGGTGGTAGCACGATATTGTCTATGTCGTGAGCCTTTTCGAAAAGTGGAGAGATCTCGGCATCCGTAAATCCTGCGATGCCACACCCAATACGGGTAACAAGAAACGTCAACTCGGGATGCTGTTGGGCAAACTGGATGAACTCATCCACATACGGACGGATGGTATCAACTCCTCCCTGCATCGTGGGAATGCCATAACTCTGTCCTTGCAGACCTACTCCTTGGCCTAAGATGGCTCCAAACTTGCGATAGGCGACAAGTGCCGCTCCGCCTCCATGCATGCCCTGTAAATTGCTGCCAAACACGAATATTTCGTTCGGCTGGAGTTCTGTGATGAACTCGGGTGTGGTTCTCTTCTGTGTCATCTGTTTGATATAGCTTTATTTTGCTGCAAAGTTAGTAATATTTACTATTAGACTATTTACTATTTACCATTTATTTTGTAATTCAATATGGTTTTATTTCCAAAGAAAGACATTTTTGCTGCTCTTGATTATTTATAGCAGCGAGTTTGCTTAAAAATGTTTAAAGGTATTGGCTATATGAATATTAATTCATAAATTTGCAAAATAAATTAATTCATCAGACTTATGGACGTAAAAATCATCAATAAATCCCATCATCAGTTGCCTGCTTACGAGACCATTCAATCGGCAGGTATGGATTTGCGTGCGAACTTGGAGGAACCTATCACCTTGCAACCCATGCAGCGCTGTCTGGTACCTACAGGATTGTTCATGGCACTTCCTGCCGGCTATGAGGCTCAGGTACGCCCTCGTAGTGGATTGGCTATCAAAAAGGGTATCACAGTGCTGAACTCTCCTGGTACAATCGATGCTGACTACAGGGGTGAGGTGTGTGTGATTCTCATCAATCTGTCGCAGGAACCTTTCGTCATCAACGATGGTGAACGTATCGCCCAGATGGTGATTGCCAAATACGAGCAGGTAACCTGGAAGCAGGTAGAGGTGCTCGATGAGACAGAACGTGGTGCAGGTGGATTTGGGCATACAGGACAATAAAGTTTAAAGGTTATAGGTTAAAGGTTAGAGAAGTTCCAAAGGTTTAAGAGTTTAAGGAGTTTAAGAAGTTTCAAGTGGCATAATGAGCTATTGTAGATTATTGGTCATATTGTTTTTGTCGTTTGGAGTGCTTGGTGTTTCGGCTCAGGTCTCGGACAAGGCGAAGGCTGAATACTTCATCTTGGAAGGTCATCGTCAGTTGTTGCTTGGCAACAATTCGGATGCGTTCGAGATGTTGCGTCACGCCTTGCAACTCGACCCTACCTCGTCTGTTGCCCAAAGCGAGCTGTCGCATTTCTGGCAGTTTCTGCGACAAGATTCTCTGTCGCTCGAATACATGAAACGGGCTTCGGAAAACGATCCTGACAACTACTGGAACAAGGAAGCACTGGTGGACTTCTATGTGAACGCCGGAAAGACGGACGAAGCAATCAGTGTGCTGGAACAACTGTCGAAGCAGTTCCCTGACAAGGAGGATGTGCTATTGATGCTGGAGAGTCTGTACAAGGAGAAACAGGACTATGCGAACGTCATCAAGACCTTGGATGCGCTTGAAGTGAAAGAGGGGAAGAGTGAACAGCTCAGCATCGAGAAGTTTAGGACGTTCGTTCAGATGAAGGACGAGAAGAAGGCGTTCAAGGAGATGAGCGAACTGGCTGCTGAATATCCCAACGATTTGCGCTACCGAGTGCTGCTGGGCGACCTCTATGTGGATCAGGAGCAATATGACGAGGGGTTGAAGGTATATAAGACGGTGGAGGTTGAAGACCCTACCAACATTTACCTCATGTCCTCTATGTTGAACTACTATAAACGAACCAATCAGGATTCGTTGTATCAGCAGCAGCTGAACAAAATCTGTACGAGCCCTAAGCTGGAGAATGAAACCCGACTGCGGTTCCTGAACGGATTGGTGTATCAGAACATTCAGGAAAACAAAGACCCACAGCCATTGCTCGAGATATTCCGTAAGGTGCGTGCAATGCCTCAGGAAGACACACAGATACTGGAACTCTGTACCCGATTCATGGTGACCACAAAACAGCCGGCTGAGGAGGTGAAACCTGTTCTGAGAGAGATGTTGGCCATCAATCCTGAGAGCAATATGGCACGAAACCTTTTGTTGGAATATGCTGTCGAGGATAATGATACAGCAGAAGTCGTTCGTATTGCCAAACCTGCTGTCGACTACTCGATTGACGATCCTGTGTTCTACTATTATCTAGGTGTGGCTTATTTCCAGATGGATAGTGCTCAGTTGACTGTCAAGACGTTCAAGAAAGGATTGCAGCATGTGAACGATCAGACCAACCTGCAACTGCTGACCAACATGTATGCCCTGATGGGCGATGCCTATCATCAGTTAGGTGATTCGAAACATGCATACGAATGCTACGACTCGTGTCTGCTCTACCGTCCTGACGAAGCGATGGTGCTCAACAACTATGCCTATTACCTGTCGCTCGAAGATTCGCACTTGGATCGTGCTGAGGAGATGAGTCGCCGTTCTTTGGAAAAAGAGCCTGACAGTCCTACCTATCTGGATACCTATGCTTGGATTCTGTTCAAGCAGAAGAAATATGCAGAGGCAAAGGAATATATCGACAAGGCACTCAACGCTCTTGGTGACAGTGTGTCGACCAATGATGCAACAATCGTAGAACATGCTGGCGATATCTATGCTAAGAACGGGTTGAAGGAAAAGGCCTTAGAGTTCTGGCAGCAAGCGGCTGACTTGGATACTCCATCAGCTACCCTATTGAAGAAACTGAAAAAGAAGAAATATATCAATGAATAAATTGAGACACTATATAGCTGTTGGTATCCTCGGCATCACATTGGGCTGGGGATTGACTTCGTGTAAGTCGACCAAACCAATCGCAACCCCCAACACCCCTGTCGTCAATACGACAACGGCCTTTGTGGCAGATAAATACATGTCGTTGGTGGCATCGAACAACTCCACACAAACGCACCTGACAGCGAAAGTGAAGGTGGTGGTTGATGTAGATGGTAAGTCGGTATCGACCAGCGGTTCACTGAAGATGAAGAAGGATGATGTCATCCAGTTGTCGCTCGTCGACCCACTCTTAGGAGTGATGGAATTGGGACGAATGGAATTCACCAAGACACGTGTACTCATCATCGATAGGGTGAACAAGCAATATGTGGACCTTCCCTATAGCGAGGTCAGCTTCCTCAAACAAGCCAATATAGACTTCAACACCCTGCAGTCGCTCTTCTGGCATGAGGTATTTGAGCCGGGAAAGAAAAAAGCCCAAGCATCGGATTTCCAATATCAGGATAATGGCGACAATATCAATATCATGTTTGTCGATCAGATGCTGACTTATCGATTTGCAACACAGAAGAAACAAGGTAGGCTGAGCGAGACGCTGATAACGAACAACACAGACAAGAACTATCGTTTTGTGTTCAACTACGGAAACTTCACTACGTTCTATAGCAAATCGTTCCCACGTGAGATGACGATGGCCTTCACGGCTGCTTCACAGCAGACCTCTCTGTCGATGTCGCTCAGTTCACTGAAGAACGCATCTGACTGGGTTGCTCGCAGTTCAGCACCAAGCAAATATACGAAAGCCGATCCTGAAAAATTATTTAAAATGCTCGTCAAATGAGAAACAGAATACTACAGTTCGCTATTTGTCTCAGTATGTTGGCAGCCATCTCGTGGGTGACAACAGATGATTGTTTTGCACAAACGAAGAAGACCACGACGACCAAGAAGGCAACGACAACGAAGAAAACTACGACGACTAAGAAGACGACAACGACCAAAAAGGCAACAACAACGAAGAAGACTACGACAAAAGTTGCTGCCAAACCTGTCGATAAGAAGACTCAGTTGAAGAACGAGCAGGCAGCTACACAGAAGCAACGTCAGCAGTCGCAGCAGCAGATAGCTGTCATCAACAAGAACATCAAGGCGAACTTGGATAGTGTGCTGATTCTCAACAACCGCATAGGACGTCAGCAATACCAGATAGACAGTTTGAATCGTGCTGTCAAAGAGATGGAGGTACGAATCGATACCCTCAACAACCAGATCACACGTACCAAGAAAGAACTGCTCGACAAGAAAAAGAAGTTCGCCAACGCAATGGTGTACCTTCAGCGCTATAAGACTGTCCAGCAGAAACTGATGTTTATCTTCTCAGCTGATAACTTCAGCCAATTCATCCGTCGATTGCGTTATATTAAAGAATACTCATCCTATCAGAAAGTGCAAGGCGAGATGCTGAAACAACAACAGGATGAACTGGAAGGGATGCAGAAAGAATTGGTAGATATCAAAGCCAAGATGGAAGCCAACCTGCAAGAGATGCGTCGCAAGGAACAAGCGCTTGAGGCTAACAAGAAGAATTGCCAGAATAAAGTGGCATACCTCAACCAGAACCTTGGTGTGGTACAGAACCAAATCAAGAAACTTCAGCAAAAAGAGGCTGATCTGAATGCTCAGATTGAGAAGTTGATTCAGGAAGAAATCGCTGAGGCCAAACGCAAGGCTGAGGAAGCACGACGCAAAGCAGAGGAGGAAGCACGTAGGGCAGAAGAAGCTCGTAAGGAGAAAGAGCGTCAGTTGGCTGAGGCTAAGAAACGTCAGGAAGAAGCTGACCGTATCCGTAAAGAAGCAGAAGCTGCAGCGAAGATAGCTGCTACGGAGGAAGAGAAGATAGCAGCAAAGGAAAAGGCTGCGAAAGCAAAGGCTGATGCCAACGAAGCGGCTAAGGAGATCAAGAGTGCAGAGAAAGAAGTGAAGATTGCCATCAAGGCAGAGAAAGAAGATGCCAACAAACCCAAACCGCTGGTGGAAGCCTACAAGCAATCGGAACAGGCTGAAGCAAAATTGTCTTCGAACTTCGCAAACAACAAAGGAAAACTCCCAATGCCTATCACTGGCTCTTATAGCATCGTAGGTCATTATGGCACTTATACTGTAGAGGGTCTCAAGAGTGTTACGCTCGACAACAAGGGAATTGATATACGTGGTACAGCCGGATGTATGGCTCGTTCGATCTTCGATGGTGAGGTTTCGTCTGTATTCCAGTATGGAGCTACTTACATCATCATGGTACGACACGGAAGCTATATATCTGTTTACTCAGGTCTTTCAGCTGTCTCAGTAGCTAAAGGCGCCAAAGTTACGACCAAGCAAACATTGGGTAAGGTGGGTACAGATGCTGACGGGCATTATACACTCCACTTCCAATTGCGAAAAGAGAGTTCACGCCTCAACCCAGAGCAGTGGGTGAAGTGAGATAAAGTTTAGAGTTTAGAGTTTAAAGTTTAAAGTTAGTTTAAGGGGTTTAAGAGATTTGAGTTATAACTCCAGTTTACGGGTTTCTGTATTTTTCATCGGCACGATGTCTGCTATCTCCACATGATGATAGACGGCTTGCATGCATCGACAGAAGAGTCCGTGGCTGATGACGAGCAACGTTTCGGACGGATAGTTGCTGCGTACTTCATCCAGAAACTGCTGAGCTCGCATCTTCATCGCTCCAACCGTTTCGGCATCTTCAGGAATCCGTACCTTCGTGACTCCATCTACAATCATACCTGTTATACTCCCCCAGTCGCGTTCGCGAAGAAGGGAGGTATAAGTAACAGGGAGTTCCAACACCTTATTTATAATAATAGCAGTATCTTTGCAACGTTGGAGGTCGCTACAAAGAATTCTGTCGAACCCTAACGTCTTCAGTTCTTCTGTAGAAACAGCAATCTGTGCCTTCCCTTCTTCCGTCAAGGTACCAGGCATACATCCCTGAAGGATATGCTGTTTGTTTTCCTCTGTTTCTCCGTGTCGATAAAGGTAGATGGTTGCCATGATACCGTGAATATTATTTCAATGCTATGACAGAATAGGCCACAACGATGTAGCGCAGGGTTTTACCCAAGAAAGTAGAGAAGAGAGTGCCCCACACATTTGCCTTCAACATTCCAAGAGCAATACTGATGGCCGTACCCAATATAGGGATGAAAGCAAAGAAGCCCATCCAGGCTCCGTAGCGCATCACGTAACGTTGGGCAGTTTCCATACGGTTAGGTTTGATGCGAAACAACTTCGATACTGTCTCAGGTTTGCACAGGGAACCAATGAAATAGTTCACCATCGAACCTAATACATTACCGATGGTGCCACTTGCAACTGTCAGAACAGGGTCCATATTGCTAGATGCCAGCAAGGCTGCCATAACAGCTTCACTGCTGAAAGGAAAGAATGTTCCGGCCAGAAACGCAGCAACACCCATTCCCCAATAGCCGTAACTGATGAAGAACTCGTTCAGAGAATCCATGTGTTCAAGATAAACATAACGATAAGCAATACAGAGAACAGACACACCAGGATATTACTCAACGTGGTGTCGTCATTTGAGATATAGTGTCCTCCCATGAGTGCCGTCATGACCAATGTAACAGGCAACAATGTGAGGCTGCTGATGGGTTGAAGTAACAACAACAGGAAATAGGCTGCACCATGTAGGATAACCACGTTATAGATGACACGAGTGCGGGTCTTGTCCAGATAGATTCGCATGTAGAAGTCAACCGTACCAAGTACAAAGATAACGAACGTCATCCATATCATGATTGTTTGTGATGCCGAATGGAGGGTGTAGCCGCCCCACTTGAAATCGATCATCTGATAGAGGATGGTGTTGAATATCGACATGTTCTCACTACAGAATGCGATGGTTCCAACAATCCAGAATGGGGTTGCTAACCCCAAAAACGAGGCACACGCACTTCGTGGATTCAGTGCTCGGAGGATGTAGAACGAGAGGACATAGATGGGAGTCATCCATATCATTTTGGGAAAAACAATCGCACTAAGCCCCAAATACAGGAACGTAATATAGGCATTTCCTGCAGAGTTATCCTGTTGGTAGGCATTGAAAAGTGGGAACAGCGAAAGGGTGCAGAAAAGCATCACAAGGTAACCTGGCTGAAACCCATGCAGAAAAAAGCAAGACGTAATGAGAGCCGCAAACGTGAAACTGATGGTACGCGAATTCAGACGTAGCAAGACATTGCTGACATTCAACTCTCGGATGATATAAATAACCAAGACGGCCGTGATGATAGCCAGTATATGATTGAGCCATCCTGCACGAATCACCCCATCAGGAAGCAAAGCCCACAATCCCACCATGCTATCGCTAGTGGTCGGATTTGCTCTTCCCCCGATTACCCATGCAATCACTACGATAACGGCAACCGTATGTAGTGAGGTAGGGCTGATGGCCAATCTACGCTGAAAATCGCTAAACATTGTATGATTTACGAGTTACAATGAACTTCACCCTAAGTCCTTTCCGATGTCTGAGCGGAAGTATTTTTTCTCAAATTGTATCTTCTGGGCCTCCTTGAACGATTTTGCTAACGCTTCTGCCTTATCCTTTCCGTATGAGCTGACAGCAATGACACGTCCGCCTGCTGTGACGATCTGTCCGTCTTTTGCTGCAGTGCCTGCATGGAACACAATACTGCCCTCCACTTGGTCGATACCTGTGATGGGGAAGCCTTTCTGATAAGCTTCGGGATAGCCTCCTGATACTAGCATGACGCATACGGCAGCTCGCTCGTCGAACACCAGTTCCTTGGTGTCGAGATTGCCCTGAGCTACACCTTCGAATAAGTCTACCAAATCGCTCTTGATACGTAGCATCACGCTTTCCGTTTCCGGATCTCCCATACGTACATTATACTCAATAACCATAGGGTCACCACCTACGTTGATTAAGCCGAAGAAGATGAAGCCCTTGTAGTCGATACCTTCAGCTGCCAAGCCTTCTACAGTTGGACGGATGATACGGTCCTCCACCTTCTGCATCCATACCTTATCGGCAAATGGAACAGGACTGACAGAGCCCATACCACCAGTGTTCAAACCCTTGTCACCTTCGCCAATGCGCTTATAGTCCTTAGCCTCAGGCAGAATCTTATAGTGCTTACCGTCTGTCAGTACGAATACAGAGCATTCGATACCGCTCAGGAACTCTTCAATGACGACTGTGGCACTTGCGTTTCCGAACATACCACCTAACATCTCCTTGAACTCTTTTTTAGCCTCTTCGAGGGTAGGTACAATCAGCACACCTTTACCTGCACACAATCCGTCTGCTTTTAGTACATATGGTGGTTGTAAGGTCTCTAAGAACTTCAGTCCTTCATCGATAGTATTACCGTTGAAACTGCGATATGCTGCTGTAGGGATGTTGTGACGTTGCATGAATCCTTTGGCAAACTCCTTTGAGCCTTCCAAGACAGCTCCCTTTTTTGAAGGACCGATTACAGGTATCGTCTTCAGTTGAGGGTCGTTCTTGAAATAGTCGTAGATGCCTTTTACCAATGGGTCTTCAGGACCTACTACAACCATCTCGACATTATGGCCTAACACAAATTCCTTGATTCCATCGAAGTCATCAGCCTTGATGGCCACATTATAACCTACGTTGCCTGTACCTCCGTTACCTGGCGCAATATAGAGGTTATCAACTTTCTTGCTTTGTGCAATCTTCCAAGCTAAGGCGTGTTCACGTCCTCCGCTTCCTAATAACAGTATGTTCATATTGTCTATTTTAGATAATCTTCGAAATATTGTGTAATCTTGTTGTGCAGATGGATGCGGTCTGTACCCATCATGTTGTGCTCATCGCCTGGATAGGTAAACAGGTCAGGATAGGTGTCGGCATCAATACAAGCCCGCATGAACGAGAGCGTGTGTTGAGGTACACAAACAGGGTCATTCCCACCATAGATGACCAACAGCTTACCTTTCAGGTTCTGCGCCTTGTTGAGCAAGGAAGTCTGTTTGTAGCCTTCAGGATTGGTTTGTGGTGTATCCATATAGCGCTCGCCGTACATCACCTCGTAGTATTTCCAGTCTATCACTGGACCACCAGCTACACCCACCTTGAACACATCGGGATAGGTGGTCATGAGGCTTGTTGTCATGAAACCACCAAAGCTCCATCCATGTATGCCAAGACGGTTGGCATCAACATAAGGTAGTGATTTCAGGAACTCGACACCTTTAAGTTGGTCTTTCATCTCCTCCACACCCAACTGTCGGAAGGTAGCTTGTTCGAAAGCCAAACCACGATGCTCGCTACCACGATTGTCTAAAGAGAACATCACGTATCCCTTCTGAGCCATCCAGATGTCCCAGCCACGAACGCCCCAATGACGTGAAGCATCTACATTGTGAGCATGCGGACCACCATATACATATACCACAGCAGGATATTTCTTGGTGGAGTCGAAGTTGGTAGGCAATACGAGTCGGTAGTAGAGATCTGTTATACCATCAGCTGCCTTGATGGTGCCCACCTTCATCTCAGGTACCTGATAAGCGTCCCAAGGTTCGGCAGCAGTCAGCAGGTT
>Ga0310696_10009301_pt1 | contig 11385 bp, 7 predicted proteins | sample AusTroGonzalo_MG_4_FD_203885 | JGI IMG/M metagenome (GOLD analysis project Ga0310696, IMG submission 203885) | Bovine rumen microbial communities from tropical cattle in Woodstock, Queensland, Australia - Gonzalo_02 (v2) (version 2) | ecosystem: Host-associated > Mammals > Digestive system >...
GTCAACTGCGCTACCACTGCGCCACGCCCGAACAATCAAGTGGCGGGTATTATAGCATATTGCGTCTGCAGTGCGCAAGGGGGTCTTTCAAAAAAATTATGGGGCATTGATTTTGCGCGGGGAAAATAGTATAATCTCCAAGTAAAAAGTCGCGATGTGTCCGCGAGGAGCAAAAATGAACAAGTATCTTGATGATTTCATGAAGACCTTCCCATACGAAGGCCTGACGTACGACGACGTGACGCTTGCCACGCAGTATGCGGATTTTCTTCCCGACGACGCCTCGCTCGAGACGAAGCTTACGAGCCGCATGACGATGAAGATACCCTTCATCTCGGCCGCGATGGACACCGTCACCGAGGCGCCGATGGCGATTGCGATGGCGCTTGCGGGCGGCATCGGCGTCATCCACAAGAACCTCGAGGAGGACAAGCAGGCCAAGGAGGTCGCGAAGGTCAAGAACCACCTCAACGGCATGATCGCGAAGCCCATCTGCTTCCACGCGAACGACGACATATCGTTCCTGCGCTCCGAGAAGAGGCGCATGGGGCTCAAGTTCAACGGCTTCCCGGTGCTTGACGACGACGACCGCCTGGTCGGGATGATCACCTCGTCCGACATGCGCTTCGCGCCGCTGGACGCGATGAAGCTCCGGGACGTCATGCAGCCCGCGCCGATAACGGCGAAGCCCGGCACGTCGCTGAAGAAGGCGTACGACCTCATGCGCGCGGCGAAGGTGGGCAAGCTCCCCCTGGTCGACAGGGAAGGCCGCGTCGTCGGCCTCTACAGCTTCACCGACGTGCAGCGCCTTGTCGAGAACAAGAGCCCCTCGTACAACTGCGACGACAAGTACCGCCTGCGCGTCTCCGCGTCCGTCTCCGGCGGCAGGGGCGACCTCACGCGCATGGAGAAGCTCGCCGACGCGGGCGTGGACTGCGTCGTCGTGGACTCCGCGCACGGCCACTCCAAGGGCATCATGGAGATGACGAAGTACATCGCGAGGCACTTCCCGAAGATAGACGTGATCGCCGGCAACATAGCGACGGGCGAGGCGGCGACGGCGCTCGCGAAGTGCGGCGCGCACGCGGTCAAGGTCGGCATAGGCCCCGGCTCCATCTGCACGACGCGCGTCGTGTGCGGAGTGGGCATCCCGCAGCTGACGGCCGTCTACAGCGCGGCGAAGGCCCTACGCGGCACTGGCGTCGCGGTCATCGCCGACGGCGGCATCAAGCTGTCGGGCGACGTCCCGAAGGCGCTGGCGGCGGGAGCGGACTCCGTGATGCTCGGCTCCGTGCTCGCCGGCACGGAGGAGAGCCCGGGCGAGAAGATATACTCGAACGGGCGGCAGTACGTCGTCTACCGCGGCATGGGCTCGATGGCGGCGCTCAAGAACGGCAAGGGGTCCCGCGCGCGCTACTTTCAGGACAACGAGTCGGAGGACGACCTCGTCCCGCAGGGAATCGAGGGCATGGTCCCTTACTCCGGCCACGTGAAGTCCATAATGACGCAGTTCTGCGGCGGCCTCAGGGCGTCGCTCGGCTACTGCGGGACGAGGACGATACCCGAGCTTCAGAGCCGCGGCAGGTTCTACCGCGTCACCGCGGCCGGCCAGCGCGAGGCCCGTCCGCACGACATAACGATCACCAAGGAGGCCCCGAACTACCGGACGTGAATGTGAATTATGAATTATGAATTATGAATGATGAATTGTGGTGAATTATGGTGAATTATGAATCGGGGAGGGGCGCGGAGGACGTCTTATGAGTAAGTTCGAGAAGATAGGCAGGGACTGGCTCGACACGCTCGTCGTCGCGATATCCGTCGCGATGTGCTTCCGCGCGTACTTCTACGAGCCGTTCAACATACCCACCGGCTCGATGCAGACGACACTCTGGGGGTACCACACCAGGGAGGGCGTCGAGAAGGGGACGTGGGACGCGTTTCCGCTTTCCGTCCTGAAGTGGCTCTGGACTGGCGAGCGCGTCGTGGACTACAGGGCCCCGGCCTCCGGCACGGCGCGCATCCAGCCGAGGACCGACGGGTTCGCAAACATCCGCATAGGGCCGAGCGGCAAGACGTTCAAGCTGCCCACGGACGCGTGCGGCGCGATCGCAGGGCGCCACTTCACGGCGGGCGAGACGTTCTGGAAGGGCGCCGTAGTCACGGGGGACTTCATCTTCGTCAACAGGTGGAGGTGGAACTTCCTCCGTCCGCAGAACGGAGAGGTGATGATATTCTCGACGACGGGCATAGACGGCCTCGCGCAGGGCACGCACTACATCAAGCGCATGAAGGCGCGCCCGGGGGAGACGTACGTCGTGGAGCACCCGGCGACGGACGGCCTCGGCAACGTGCGCGCGGACCTGCCCCGGGTCGTCACAATGGGCGACGACGAGTACTTCGCCTGCGGGGACAACTTCATGAACAGCTTTGACAGCCGCTACTGGGGGCCCGTCCCGGGCTCCAGGCTGCGGGGGGTCGGCAGCGTTGTGTTCTGGCCATTCAACGGATGGAGGATAATAAGATGAGCGAAGAGCAGCTGATACAGACGCCGGGAACGTTCGGCGAGACGGGGAACTTCCTTCTGGAGCGTGAGCTCGGGCGCGGCGGCATGGGCGGCGTCTACATGGGGCGCGACAAGATGCTCGACCGCCCCGTCGCCGTGAAGGTGATGCTCAAGGAGTACGGCGACGACCCGGAGTTCGTCGAGAAGTTCAAGCGCGAGGCGCAGGCCGCCGCGAGGCTGATACACCCCAACATCGCCCAGATATACTCGTACGGAATCGCCAACGGCATGCCGTACATAGCCATGGAGCTCGTGGCGGGCGGCTCGCTCGACCACCTCATGCAGCACTCCGGCGCGTCGATCGACATCACCAGGGTGATGAAGATATGCGAGCAGGTGGCGCAGGCCCTCAGGTGCGCGGCGGACCAGGGGCTCGTGCACGGCGACGTCAAGCCGGAGAACGTGCTTCTGGACGCGAACGGCAACGCGAAGCTCGTGGACTTCGGCCTTGCGGCGATGCAGAAGGACACCAACGAGATATGGGGGACGCCGTACTACATCGCCCCCGAGAAGGTCAAGAAGGAGCCGGTCGACTTCCGCGCGGACATGTACTCGCTCGGCGGGACGCTCTACCACGCCCTCACGGGCGTCGCGCCCTTCGAGGGGGACGACGCCGCCGCCGTGGTCAGGAAGCGCTTCGACGGGGCGCCGGTGCCGCCCAGCAAGATACGAGCCGACATATCGCCGCAGATCGACGCGCTCATCCTGAAGATGCTCGCGCTGAACCCGGCGGACCGCTTTCCGTCGTTCGAGGCGCTCCTCGACGAGTTCCGCCGCGTCATGACGTCCGGGCTGACGGCGACGGGCGCCCAGCCCGCAGCCCCGGGCGGGCGCATCGTCATGAGGAGCCGCAGGCGCTTCAAGATGAAGCCCGCGGCGGCCGGCCCCGCGGCCGGGGATGGCGGGACGGACGGCGGGGCGGACGAGAGCGCGGACGTCCCCGAGCTCAAGGCGGAGCCGCAGGAGGAGGAAGGCGGCGTCCTCGGCAAGGTGCTCGGCGTCGTCGGCATAACGATAGCCGTGATCGCGCTCGTCGCGGGCGGTCTGACGTGGTACGTCGTCGCCGACAAGCGCTCCCGCGCGGCGGAGCTGCGCTCGCAGATCACCCGCAAGATGGACGAGGCCAGGGCGGCCATAGCCGACACGCGCAAGAACGCCGCCAAGTTCGCCGAGGACCTCTGCCAGATGGCCGACAAGTCCGTCTCCGAGTGCGAGAAGACGACCGACAGGCTCAGGAAGGAGCTCGCGGACAGCGCCGACGCGGCGCAGCTCGACGCCATAAAGCCCCCGCCGACGGCGGAGCTCATCGCGGCGATCGCGCTCACTAACGCCGTCGCGCAGTCCGAAACCCCCGCGGCCGGCACGAACGCCGTCGCCGCCGCGAAGGCGCCGGACGCGAAGGCCGACGCCGCGGACGCGAAGCCGGCGGAGGGCGCCGCGCAGGCGGCGGAGGCGGAGACCCCGGCCCCGGCAGGCGAAATGGAGGCGATCGAGGCCGAGTTCAAGTCCAGGGTCGCGGAGGTGGTCGCGAGCGCGTCGCAGAGCATGGGCGAGCTCTGGGAGCGCGCGTACGCCAGCAAGGCGGCGTCCCTGCGCGTCCGCAAGACGCTCTTCGACCTCGTCGCGAAGATAGACGCCTTCAAGGCCGAGGGCGACGACGTCGCGGCAGTCCAGAAGGCCGCCGACTTCAGCAAGGAGGTGAAGGACGCGTACGACGTGGCAAAGGCCTCCGACGACGCGTCGAAGGTCCAGAAGGCCGGGAACTACATCCGCCAGCGCGGCGGCAACACCGTCCAGCAGGCGGTCAACAGGCTGCACGTCGCCGTCAAGGAGAACGAGCGCAAGAAGGAGGCGCTCAGCAAGAAGCAGGCCGCGGAGGAGGGGAGGAAGCGCCAGGCGGACCTCAAGGCCCAGGCGATCGAGGAGGACAGGGACAGGGTCAAGAGGGAGTTCGACTCGCTCGTCGAGGCCGGGACGTTCCGCCAGCTCAACTGGAAGGGGGCCGTCCGCCAGCTGACGAGCCTGCAGAACGAGTTCAAGTACTCCGAAAGCCAGCTGTACGCGGACGTGTACATAAAGAAGGTCAACATGATGGCGACCGTCCAGGAGGTGTTCATCGCGAACTGCAAGGGATACAAGTTCACGAAGTCCAAGCTGTCGGGCTGCAAGATCGTGGACATAACGGAGAAGGACGGCCTCAAGCTCATGAAGGCCGACGGCAAGACGCCGATGAAGATGACGTGGGTCAAGTTCTACCAGCAGTGCCACGGCAACCTCAACGAGCTGATCGTCAGGTTCATCGAGAAGGGCAAGGACTCGAGCAGGCTCAAGGACGGCAAGCGCCTCGGGCTCCAGCCCTGGGCCGACGCCATGATGGGCGCCGCCCTCACCATGCAGGTGATATGCGGCGACGACGCGCACGCCGCGTCGCGCGCCGAGCAGATCGCGAAGGCCGCGGTCAAGGGCCTGCCGCAGTACCTGAAGAGCGCACAGGAGATATTCCCGGACATCGAGTTCGAGGGCGTGGCCGATGAATGACGCCGGCGCCAGCGGCGCGCCCGCGCCCGTGGTCCCCCGCAGGTGCCTCGCGATCTTCGCGATGCTCGTGAGCTGCTTTGCGCTGTGGGGGCTCCTGAACAACATGACGGACAACCTCGTGCCCGCGTTCCAGCGCATCTTCACGATGGACCAGTCAAGGGCAGGCCTCGTGCAGGTCGCCTTCTACGGCGCGTACGCGGTACTCGCCATCTTCGCGGCCGTCCTCGCGGAGGAGTTCAGCTACAGGAAGGGCGTCCTCATAGGGCTCGCGGTGTACATAACCGGCGCGCTCCTGTACATACCGGCGTGCGTCGCGCAGAGCTTCGACATCTACTTCGTGGCGATCTTCATCGTGGCGGGCGGATGCTCGCTGCTGGAGACGACCTGCAATCCGTATGTCCTCTCGCTCGGCGACGAGGCGACGGCGGTCCGCCGGCTGAACTTCGCGCAGATGTTCAATCCGGTCGGCTCGATGTGCGGAATAGTCCTCGCGCAGCAGCTCATACTCTCGCACCTGAACCCGGCGACGGCGGAGGAGCGCGCGCAGATGGCGCCCGAGGCGCTGAAGGCGATCATCGACAGGGAGCTCTTCTGGGTGTGCGCGCCGTATGTCGGGCTGTGCGCGGCTGCGCTCATGATCTGGCTGTTCTTCCTGTTCAGGCGCGACGGGGAGTCCTCCCCGCCCCGCTCCGCGTTCGCGCGCGCCGGCGCCGCGCTTGCGTTTTCCGTGGTGCCGATGGCGGTGCTCTACTTTCTCTTCCCCGAGATGGACAAGATCAAGTGGGTCCTCTGCGGCGTCTGCGGGCCGGTCGCGTACGTCCTCCTGGCGGGGGGGTACCGCGCCATGCTGGCCACGCTCGCGCGCACCCCTCGCTACTGGTGCGGGGTCGTCGCGCAGTTCTTTTACGTCGGCGTGCAGATCGCGGCCTGGACATGGCTCAACGCATACTGCCAGAAGGAGCTTGGGGTGACCCCGGCGCAGGGCGCAGTCTACTACACCATCGCGATCACGCTCTTCATAGTCTGCCGCTGGGTCGCGACGTTCTCCATGAAGTATGTCGACCCTGCCGCGATGATGGCGGTGTTCGCGGCGGCGGCAATCGCCTGCTGCGCGGGCGTGATGTACATTCCGACGAAGGTTCTCTTCACGGTCGGCTCGCTTCCGTTCTCCGCGAACGTCCTCTGCCTTGTCGCGATGTCCGGCTTCATGTCCCTCATGTTCCCCACGATCTACGGCATTGCGCTCGGCGGACTCGACCAGAAGGCGGTGAAGCTGGGCGCGTCGGGGCTCATCATGGCGATTCTCGGCGGGGCGATCATAACGCCGTGGATGGCGTCCATCATCGACAACCCGGGCTTCTGGGCGAAGCTTGTCCCGATGTTCGACGCGGCGGTCGACGCAAACCTGCGCGCGTCGTCGCAGTCGCTGAGGGCCTCGTTCTTCGTGCCCGTGATATGCTTCTCCGCCGTGTTCGCGTACGCCGTCGCCTTCCGCTCCCCGAAAAACGCACACAGTTCCCCGCCGGACGGGGAAATATGATATACTATATCCCCTGAATGGATACAATGGACACAGCTGTGGCTAAGGCGTCGGTCCTGACCGACGCCCTGCCCTACATACAGGACTTCCGCGGGTCCGTCGTGCTCGTAAAGCTCGGCGGGTCGGTGATGGAGGTCGAGGAGAACCTCGACTCGCTCATGGACGACATAGCGTTCATGCGCGCCGTCGGCATGAAGGTCGTCATCGTCCATGGCGGCGGCAAGGCGATCTCCAGGGCCATCAGGGACTCCGGGCACGAGCCGAAGTTCGTCGACGGGCTCAGGGTCACGGACGAGGAGACGATGGAGGTCGTGCGCCGCACGCTCAACAACGTGGTCAACCCCGACCTCGTCCGCCGGCTGCAGTCCCGCGGCGCCAACGCCCGCCCGCTGCACGGCAACTGGCTCTTCGCCGCGCGGAGGATAACCGACCCTGACCGCGGCTACGTCGGCGAGGTCGTCCGGGTGGACGCCCGGGCCGTGTGCGAGATGCTTGACGCCGGGATAATCCCGGTCGTCACCCCGCTCGGGACGGGGGTCGAGGACCAGCACCTCTACAACATCAACGCCGACTTCGCCGCCGCCGCGCTCGCCAAGGAGCTCAAGGTGCGGAAGTTCGCGCTCGTGTCGGACGTGCCGGGCATCCTGAACGACCCCGCCGACCCGTCCACTCTCATCTCGACCCTCCACCTGCGCGACGTCGCGACGCTGACGGACAAGGGCGTGATATCCGGCGGGATGCTCCCCAAGGTGGTGAGCTGCGCCGACGCGATAGAGGCGGGCGTAAGGAAGGTCCATCTGGTCGACGGGCGCATGGCGCACTCCCTGCTTTTGGAAATATTCACGCGTGAAGGCGTGGGAACGGAGATAACGGAATGAGCAGCAAGACAGAAATCCTGGACATCTACAAGTCGAAGGTGATGCCCACCTACAGGCCGACGGCGGTGCTCGCCAACGGCAAGGGCGTGACGGTCAGGGACGTGGACAACCGCCCGTTCTACGACTTCACGAGCGGAATCGGCGTCCAGGCGGTGGGCTATTCGCACCCCAAGGTCGTCAAGGCGATACAGGACCAGGCCGCCGCGATGACGCACTGCTCCAACCTCTTCGTGAACGAGCCGTCCACCCGCCTCGCGGAGAAGCTCGTCGAGCTGTCCGGGCTCGGCGGCAAGGTGTTCTTCTGCAACTCCGGCGCCGAGGCGAACGAGGCCGCGATCAAGCTCGCGCGCAGGTGGGGCGCGGCGAACGGCGGCCGGTACGAGATAGTGACGTTCCGGCAGGGCTTCCACGGGCGCACGCTCGCTACGCTCGCCGCGACAGCGCAGGCGTGGTGCCAGGAGGGCTTCGACCCGCTGCCCGTCGGGTTCGCCTACGCCGACTACAACGACCTCGAGTCCGCGAAGGCCGCTGTCGGCGACAAGACCGTCGCCGTCATGCTCGAGGCGGTCCAGGGCGAAGGCGGCGTGACGCCGGCGACGGAGGAGTTCATGAAGGGCCTGCGCGCCCTCTGCGACGAGAGGAACCTCCTCCTCATCTGCGACGAGGTGCAGTCCGGGATGGGCCGTACGGGCACCTGGTTCGCGTGGCAGGGCTACGGCGTCAAGCCGGACCTCTTCACCTGCGCGAAGGCGCTAGGCGGCGGGCTCCCGATCGGGGCGCTCGTCTCCAACGAGAAGCTGGCGGACGTCCTCGTCGCGCCGAGCCACGCCTCCACCTTCGGCGGCAACCCCGTGGCCGCGGCGGCGGCGCTTGCCGTCATAGACGTCATAGAGGGCGAGGACCTCCTCGCCAGGGCCGTCGAGATGGGCAACCTCCTCCGCGAGTCCCTGCAGGTGTTCGTCGACAAGTACGACAAGGTCCTCGAGGTCCGCGGCAAGGGCCTCATGCTCGGGCTCGTCGTGGACTTCGACGCGGCCGAGGTCGTTGAGGCGCTGCAGGCCCAGGGCATCCTCGCCCTCACGGCCGGCAGGAACGTCGTGCGCTTCCTCCCGCCGCTCGTCCTCAAGGAGGAGACCCTCGAGGATGCGGTGGACATGATCTCCGACGCGCTGGACTGCGTGTTCGGCGAGTGACGCCGCAGGACGCGGACTGGAAGCCGGGGAGAGAGATGGAACTGAGCGAGATCGTCAGGGCGGCCTTCGAGAAGGCGTACCCCGGGGAGGACTTCGGCGGCGTCAGGGTGGTGCCCGCGACGGACCCGAGGTTCGGCGACTACCAGTGCAACGACGCGCTGAAGTTCGCGAAGAGGGCGAAGGCGAACCCGCGCGAAGTCGGCGCAAGGGTCGCCGAGGCCCTCAAGGGCGAGGACGTGTTCGAGAAGGTGGAGGTGGCGGGCCCGGGGTTCCTGAACCTGACCGTCTCGCCGGCATGGCTCGACTCCCGCCTCGCGGACCTCGACGCGCGCCCCTCGTGCGGAATCCCGCAGCGCGGCGAGGGCAAGTGCGTCGTCATAGACTACTCTTCGCCCAACGCGGCCAAGCAGATGCACATCGGCCACATCCGCTCCACCGTGATCGGCAACGCGATCGACAGGATCTTCCGCGCGCTTGGCTACAGGGTCGTGGCCGACAACCACCTCGGGGACTGGGGAACGCAGTTCGGCATCCTCATCAAGGGCTACCGGGAGCTTCTCACCGACGACGAGCGCGAGAACCTCACCGTCGCGAACCTCGAGAAGTGCTACGTGCTCTCCGCCGCCAAGGCCAAGGAGGAGGACGGCGCCTGGAAGGACGCGTGCAAGCAGGAGCTCGTGAAGCTGCAGCAGGGCGACAAGGACAACCTCGCCCTGTGGAGGCGCTTCATCGACATTTCGATAGGCGAGTTCGACCGCATGTACGCGAAGCTCGGCGTCAGGTTCGACACGTACCGCGGCGAGTCCTACTACAACGACGCGATGCCCGGCGTCGTCGACAGGCTCCTGGAGGCGGGGCTCGCGGTCGAGTCCGAGGGCGCGCTCGTGGTGAACCTCGAGAAGGAGAACCTCGGCGTCGCCATAGTGAGGAAGTCGGACGGAGGCTACAACTACACGACGAGCGACCTCGCGTGCGTCAAGACCCGCGTCGAGGAGTACGACCCCGAGCGGATCATCTACGTCACCGACGCGCGCCAGCAGCTCCACTTCAGGCAGTGGTTCTCGATCGCCGCGAAGATGGGCTGCACGACGAAGCTGGTGCACGTCCCGTTCGGGCTCATGAGCTACCAGGGCAAGGCGATCTCCACGCGCGAGGGCAACCTCATAAGGCTCGAGGAGCTGCTCGCCGAGGCGAAGCGCCGCGCGCTGGCCATAGTGAAAGACAGAGCCGCTTCCACCGGCAGGGGTTCGGGGTCGCCAGAGACCCCGTCCGCTCCATCGGACGAGGCGCTCGCCGAGCAGATCGGCTACGGCGCGGTGAAGTACTCCGACCTGTCGCACGACCCGGCCACCGACATCGACTTCAGCTGGGACAAGGCGCTTGCGCTCGAGGGCAATTCGGGCCCGTACCTGCAGTATGCGTACGCGCGCGTCTGCTCGCTCATGGAGAAGGCGTTGGGAACGGCAGATGGTGGGACGAGTGGGAGGAGTGGGACGAGTGTGACGGATGCCGTCTTCTCGGTCTCTACTCCAGCGGAGAAGCGCCTCGCGCTGCAGCTCCTCGAGTTCCCGGGCGCCGTCGTGAGGGCCGCGGAGGCGTACAAGCCGAGCGTCCTCGCGGACTACCTGTTCCAGACGGCGCAGATGTACTCGAGCTTCTACCAGAGCTCGCCGATACTGAAGAGCGAGGCGGACGTGCGCGCGGCGCGGCTCAGGCTCTGCGCGCTGTTTGGCAAAGTCCTCTCGACTGGACTCGGACTGCTGGGCATTGACACGCCGCGCCATATTTGATATCATATCCCACCGTTGGAGAGATGGCAGAGCCTGGTTGAATGCACATGACTCGAAATCATGCATACCCGCAAGGGTATCGGGGGTTCGAATCCCTCTCTCTCCGCCAAGGACGGAGCCTTTTCTGCGGGCGTAATTCAATGGCAGAATAGGAGCTTCCCAAGCTTCTTACGTGGGTTCGATTCCCATCGCCCGCTCCACTCCTTGGAATTGTGTCGTCACCTGGGGTTCGGAACCATGACATGGAGCGGTGAACGCAGACTATGACCACGCGACAGACAAAGGACGGACGCAGGGTCTCGCTGCTCGGCTACGGCGCGATGCGCATGCCGACTGTGGACGGCGGACACGCAAACGGATGGGCGAAGGAGGGCTACTCTTCCTCCGGCATCGACCAGAAGACGCTCGACGCCCAGGTGAAGTACATGCTCGACAGCGGCGTGAACTACTTCGACACGTCGCCCGCCTACTGCCGGGGCGAGTCCGAGGACAGGCTCGGACGCGCCCTCGCGGCCAGCGGCTACGCGCGCGGCGACTACGTCATAGCGACGAAGCTCTCCAACTTCGCGCCGCAGCAGTATCCGATCGAGGAATGCAGGAAGATGTTCGAGGCCTCGCTGCGGTTCCTGCGCACGGACTACGTCGACAACTACCTCCTGCACTCGATCGGGAACGGCGGGTTCGAGACCTTCTCCAGGCGCTATCTCGAGAACGGCGCGCTCGACTGGTGCGCGAAGCTGCGCGAGGAGGGGCGCATCCGCAACCTCGGGTTCTCCTTCCACGGCGACCCCAGGGCGTTCGAGTGGTGCCTCGACCACCACGGCGAGTACAGATGGGACTTCTGCCAGATCCAGATGAACTACGTGGACTGGCGGCACGC
>Ga0310696_10009302_pt1 | contig 11385 bp, 6 predicted proteins | sample AusTroGonzalo_MG_4_FD_203885 | JGI IMG/M metagenome (GOLD analysis project Ga0310696, IMG submission 203885) | Bovine rumen microbial communities from tropical cattle in Woodstock, Queensland, Australia - Gonzalo_02 (v2) (version 2) | ecosystem: Host-associated > Mammals > Digestive system >...
TGTCGGCGCGACGACCGGCTTCTGTGTTTCCTGGCAGGCGGGTGCCAGTAGGGCCAGGCCATCGTTGCCGAAGGGACCGATGACAGCCATCACGTCCTCCCGATAGGCCAGGTCCTCGCCCAGCTGCTCCAGGTCTTCCGTCAGCTCGTCGTGCCACTCCAGCTTCAGGCTGATGCATAGCGTGTCGTGCAGCTGTGCCTGGTGTAGGTTGTCGAGAAACCACTGTGCCGTCCGTTCGAACCGTGCCTTCGTGGCAGAGTCGGCACTTGTCGGTGCCACGACGGCTACGGTCTTCTCCACCCACCGTCGCGACCGCTGCCAGACGACGGTATCGCCCTCCTGCCTGCAGGATGTGAAGAATGAGCAGTAGAGAGAGAACAGTGCAGCGCAGAACCACATCATCCATCTGCCGTCGTCCGTCTTACCTCCCCTCATGCACCTCCTCCTTTCTCACGGCTTCGTCGTGCATCTCCTGTTTCATTCCGGGCGTCAGACGGGGTACTATCTCCCCCTCGTATCCAGGGGGTTCCCAAACATAGATGACGCTGCTGGGATTCAGTACGACCTCCGTGTACCCCTCCTTCAGTCCCAGCAACTGGTGCTTGGTCATCGTTCCCTCGTGGAACCACTGTCCGATGCATCGTGCCACAGCACGGTCGATGTGCTTCACAATCGAATATGGGGAGAAATAGCTGTCCAGGCTGGTGTCGATGCCGATGACCGACATTGTCTCCAGCTGCGAGCTGATCATACGGGAGAACGTGTTCGACGCCCCGCCGCAGACGGGTACCAGTGTACTGATGTCATCGTCACGCCATTGCCATAGCAGGCGGAGTGCCGTCGTATCGGCCACGCTGAACCCTCCGGCACCCGTCTCGTCGAGATAGGCCGTTGTCAGCCGGTTTCGTGCAGCCTGCTTCTCCGTCAGCAGCTGCAGGCCAGCGTCGAAGCCGTCGTGAAAGCCCTGCAGCGCCTCTGTGACGGATGGCGTCTGTCGGTTGGCACCTATCAGCAGCACGCTGTTCCTCTCCGTGGCCGCGTCTATCCGTCCACCCTCGTACATGGCCCCGTAATAGGTGAGAAAAAGCGTCGAGCCCTTCCCCTCCAGCGGCGTACGCGTTTCAAGGTACAACAGGTCGGCAAAGGGGTTGGCCTCCAGACGGCTGTTGTTCCTGCGGATGAAGTCATCGTAGCCTGGCGAGGTCACAACGAGCAGCCGTCGCACCGAGTCGCCGGCCGTCTCCATCTGCCGGAACATCAGCTCAAGGAACTGCAGGCCCTCGTCGTACGTCCGGGGAGACTGCTGCATGGTGCGCAGTCCCAGCTCCTGAGCTGTGCGCTCCACACCCACGTAGATGAGATCGTTGTACGAATGGTCGCCCAGCCCGTCGGCATCGTAGACCACCGTCACCATCGGCACCGTGCTTGCAGCCTCCTCGTCCGGGTCGGGCAGGAACACCGTGTGCCCCTCCTCCGTGCAGCCCGACAAAAGCAGTATTGCCGTGAACGATAATAACAACCCCTTTGTACGCATATCACCAGGCGAGCAGACGCATGCTATCGGGCCTTGAACATGTCCTCAGTAGTTTCCTCGGGATCCTTGTTCAAATCAAAGCCTTCCGGATAGAAGTATTTGTTGTAAACATAAACGTCACTACAGCCCGACAGCGCTGCCTTATAATGGTATCTGCCGCCTTCGCATAGTTCCGATCCTAAAGCACAACGGACAACGTAGGCCTTGGCAGGCGTGTGATTGCCCTGCCCCTTCATCGAATACTCCTCCAGGAAATCAATACCCGTGGACATGGCACTTTTCTTGGTGGTCTTATAGCTTGCATTCTTCCAGTTGTCGCCACTGAAGTTTGCATAGTAGAAGGTATAGTCAAGCGGGATGTTCACGGAAACCTTCCACGTATTGTAGAAAAGGTTGAGCCCGTTCTCCTCCATGATGCCATTGGCGTTATGGAACAGCTTCTCGTAGAGTCCCAATCGTTTCCAAGCCTTGTCAACACTAGCAAAGAACCACCTGTTGTTCAGATTTGTACGTTTGACGCTAAAGTCGTGGAAAAACTTCAGTGACGGTTTGTTGCTAAGGTTGCTGAAGAATTTCTCGCTGTACTCCATCGCATAGATCAACTCGGCAAAATTCTCCATTTCCTCCTTGTGCTTGCCCAGATTCTGGTACAGACGCCAATAATAGCCGTGATAGTTCACCTCCTTCAAGTAGCGGTTAGGCAACTGGCTCACGGTCACCCACTGGCTCTCCTCTTGTCCTTCGGGACCGAAGGCAGGACGAACGCAAATCCAGAGGTCGGAACCTTTCTGCACCACATCGCCGAAGCGATAATAGGCGGTGCCGGAGAACTCGGCATTCATGCCGTTCTGCGCCATCGTGCGGTAGATGATTTTCTTCAACGTAGGCATCTGCTTGATGTTGACATCCACAGTGGCGAGATAGTAGTCGTTTTCATCGCCGGCATGATACTTCATTGTTCCCACAAGTTCATGCGTCCATTCATAGTCGGTTGTCGTCTCGTCAACGGGAGCATCGGTGAGGTTGGCAAAACGCTCGGCAGCCGTGGCCCGGTCACTTGTAATGACAACACGGGTGTAGGGATCCACTTCGTCGGAAATACCTATGGAAGGGCTGTACCGTGTCGTACGCCATTCGTCAGGCATCTCTTCGGTGGAGGTCAACTGGCTGATAACACTCCAGAATAGCACGCCCTCTTCGCTCGCTTTTCCGTAGGGGTCGAACTCCAGCATTTCTTTACGGGCTTTTTCTTCCTCGCTTTCGTTCTCATCCTGACAAGAGGAAACTGTAATACTAAGTGCTGCACAGACAATCAGCAGCATGAGGTGTTGATTTGCTTTCTTGTTCATATTTCAAAATCCGTTTTCTGTTATCATTATCGGGGAAAATAATCTCTGGCTGTCAATTCATAAACAGAGCCGTAGTTCGATTCGTTGTAGAGGGTCACATGACTGCCCGTCGTGCTGCGAGCCAGGTTGTAGTAGAGGTCGCGAAGCACAATATCGGGATTCTCGTCCACGGTGTTGCGGAACGAGCGGGAGAAGGCATTCGAAAGGAACACGCCAAGTGTTCGGTCGTGGACATCGGCTTTCGACGGTTCCACGGTATTGGCAGCGGTGATGGCCACTACGTCGGGCAGTCCGACTATTGCCTGCCCGATGAGACCGCTGAAACAGGTTTCTATGGCCAGCATCACACGCCGATAGCCGTCGCGTTCATTCAGTTCTTGCAGGATGTCGTACATGCGCTGTCCTGTGAAAATCTGACTCCCCAGACCATCGCTCCAGCACATGCCCTGGCCATCTGCACCGTGTCCGCTCCAGAAGACAAACAGGTTGCTCGATGACGTTGTGCGGATGACCTGTGGCAGCCGTTCGCTCTGTTCTCCAAGCACAATGCTCCGGATGTCGTCCATCGTAAGGTTGGTGAAGCGATAATCCACAACAACCCCCTGACGGACATCCTCGCCGTTACTCTCCACGAACACTTCTCCTGGGAACTTATTCTCCACGGCCGTTGCCAGGTTGTCCTCGCAGACCAGAATGATGTGCTCATCGTCGTAGCCGTGACGGCGCAGCAGTTGGTACATGGCCAGCACATCGGCCTGGTGGCGGTAGTTGCTCCACGTGGTAGAGGGGCTCAGCAGCAAAGCCCAGTGGTCAGTGACGCTGGGAAGGCTGTGGTTCACCTCTACCTCTGTATCGAAGTCCTGCGTAAAGAGTTTCTCCATGTCCCATGCATTCAGGGCACCACTGGAGGTTGAGAGGGTGGTCAGCGTATAGTTTGACCCATCGCCCTTCGTACGCCAGAACCGATAGGTGGTATGCAGGATGGTGGCGTGCATTTTTCCGTCAAACTCCATAGGTCCGGTGCATCCTCGGATACAGGGATTCAAACCTTCAGACAGCAGGGAGAAAGCCGTGCGCAACCCCTCTTTCGTCCATGACGAGGGTGTTCCCGACTTATCGGCCACGAGTGCCCGCATCCAGTCAGCCAGATTGGGGCCGAACGGCGGTTCGCGATATTCCACTTTTACTCCGTCGATGGTCAGATCGTCCGGTCCTGTCGGATTGCCTAAGCACTTGGCCGCACCAAGGGCAATCGTGGTAAGGGCATCATAGACCTGTGCGGCACCGTAGGGTACCTCCGTGCCGAAGTGTTCCTTGTACCAGACCTCAAAGCCCGACCCAGGACTGCCGCAGGGACTGATGCCATACAAAGGCAGTCCGGCCTGTTGCACAACTTTGTTGTCGCCAGTGTCGCTCACGACGTATATCACCTTTGAAGTTGAAGCATCCAGACCCAGTTTCTGCCGGACCGACTTCACTTGTCCGATAACCTGCAGGTAATCCTCGTCGCTGCTCATCGCCAGCAACAACGCCGTGGACTCGCCCGTCGTCTGGGCACGCTGTTCGATGCGGTTGAAAAAGGCCGTCAGGTCGGTTGTGAAGTCATACGCCTGTATGTCGTCGGCCGCCACGTCCACCTGGAACTCCGTGGCCATGAACCCGAACCAGTTGCGGAATGACTGTCCGTACTTGTCATCCTGATACACCAGCGCCGCATGGGGTATATGGCTGGTGCCGAAGATGCCGAGCAGCACCTCGCACTGCGTCACGTCGCTCTCCGTAAAGAACCACGAGTAGGGCCGCTCCGCCTGTATGCGCTGTATCTCGTCGCTCGTAGCCGTAGGCATCAGCACGGGCACACGGTATTGTGCCGCATTGCCCAACACCATCTGGCATTTTGCGGAACGGGTCGGCCCCAGGATAACATCGCACGTGTCATCGCCCTCTTCAGGGTAGCACAAGCTATACACAGTCATGTCCAGATCGTTGGCATCCTCGTCGTGATAACGAAGATTCAGTTTCACGCGCTTCGACAGCCCTTGCTGGGCCAAATCGATGTTCTCCAGAGCCAGGTCTATGACAGGTTGCCACAGTGTGCGGCGGGCATTGGGGAGAATCACATCCACGTTCACCGTCTCTGTTGTGACGCTGTCGGCCGTTGAGACATCTTCATGCTCACATCCAGCCAAAAAGAAGATGAAGAACAAGATAGTGGCAGCAAATCTATTGCCTTTTATTTTACACGTAACACGTTTCATGTCCTTTTCCCTTTAATCATTGTTTGTTGTTCTCTCACTGGCCGGACTGAAACGCGTGCACCCGTCCCATTCCCCGTGCCATTCCTCTTCAGGCCGTCCTTCGGGGTTGGCCATCCACTCTTCCAGCCATTCTTTCAAGGGTATGCTTACGGTGGCATAGTCCAGTCGGCTATCCACGTTCAGCACGTCCCCTACAAGCAGCGTGCGCGTGTTCGATTCCGGATGGGTGAAATAGTAGTATTCAAATCCCAGATTTCCCATGCCCAGATCAACCACGCTGATGTGCTGGTGCAGTTCATCGTCATCGTCGTCGCTCTCCTCCTCATCGAAAAGGATGGCCAACGAGTAGGCCAGTTCCTGGGCATAGCTTAGATTGTCATCCGTACCGTCCGTGATGCCCGACTGCCAGATACCCTCATCGGGGTCGTCACTCAGGGGTTGTTCGGGGAAGTATTCCTGGAAGGTCTCCACGATGCTGTCAGCGTATGTCACGCTGGCATTGTTGCGGATGATACGGAAGGGACCTTCATAGATCTCATCTGGATCATACTCATCATAGAATGTTGCGTAGTAAGCCATCTCACGGTCAATGAGCGTCTGGACGACACTCTTCAGCGAGATGTTCATCACGTGCGTCCTTCCTTCCGGCCCCACGGCTTTGGCATCTGCCAACGGTGTCCGTAGCAGTAACAAACGGTCTGTTTCCTGCAGTTCGATGTCGGTCAGCAACGGAGCCAGTGACGGCGAGGCCAGCACCAGCAGACGCTGTTTCCGTTGCGGGCTATCCTGTGTCGATGCAGCCCACAGCCTTAGCGTCTCATGTGTTTCGGCATAAGAAGAATAGCTGACAAACGTCGTGACCACAGAGTCTTTGTGTGCCTCACCAAAAGCGTGCAGGTCCACCAGCAGTTGGTCGTTCATGCTGCAGTCGCCCAACTGGCCAGGTTCAAATACTAAGGCTACCTCTAATGGTTCGGCCGTCGTGGTTGCATCTTGCCCGCCTTTTTCATCGTCGTTGCACGAGATGAGGAGGGGCAGGCTGAGCATGCAGAGCAAACAGATTTTTCTAATTCTTACCATAGTTCCTCAGGATTTGGAGTATAAAGTACGGAAAAACCGTTTAAGGGATCATCACCGAAACGGACAACATTCATCGTATAGACGTAATGACTGCTGGCAAAGTTGTTCCATTCCTTGTCTTTCCAATAATAGAATGTCTTGTCCTCGCCCATGTCGCTCACGCTCCAATTGACAATTTCCCAGTAGTTCACTTCTCGCACAGTGCCGAAGAAGAGCCAGCCCGACTGCGAGCCGTAGCGGGCATCTACGATGATAGCTGCCGGGTGGTTGTCTCTGCCATAGAGGTGTCCGTCCCATTCACGGAATCCCAGCGGCAGCACATTCCCCCTCAGATCCCAGATCTCTTTCAGCATGTCCTCTTGCGAGAAATACCGGATCAGTGCGTTCCTATAGTTGCGTTTATAGGTTTTGGTACGTTTCACGTAAGTGCCCAACAGCATCTTCACGTAGTTCTTCACATCGTTTGCAGTACCGGGATGACAAGGTTTCCAGCAACCGTCGTCGTCACCGTCCAGGTTGTACGAGCAGCCGGCGCCCCCTTCATTATCCTCTAGGTGCACGAGCGTGCCGCTGTTCTTCTGACCGGGCATGTTCTCCTCCACACAGATGTACAGTCCCTCTGGGTAGTCCCTACCCTCATAGCGGCACAACTCGCCGTAGTGGTACGTGGCGTCGGCACTTCCATTGTAGCCCCAGCTCTCCTCGTCGATATAATCGATGCGGCGCAGCGAGGGCATACACGCGATTTTCACTTCTGCCCATGCCACCCGTTCGCTGCCGTCGTCGGTGATGTGGAGGGTCAGCTTGCCAAAGTCTTGAATGCGGCCATCGGCACGCAGATGCAGATTTGTCAGATCGACAGCCAGTCCGTCGGCAGTAGAGACGGCCAGCGTATCACACCCCACCAATGCCAGGAACGCCGCAACGGCCTCTCCGGCTTCAGCCACCGCGACGGCCCGCACAAAAGGTTCAGCCTCGTCGCGCACGATACCATAGACGGGCTGGTAAGTCTGGCTGTCAAAGTCTTCGCTGACATCCGTAACGCCCGCCAGTTGCCGCAACAGACTACGCACGGCCGTCTGCTGGTTCATCGTCATCCATTCCTGGGCTGTCGTAGGCACCTCTTTTTCACCCTCGTTCTCATTCTGTTCGTGCTCGGTGCATGAGACGAAACAAAGGAGCCATAGGGCGAAAAAAACATTACCTGACAATATGATTCTCTTCATGCTTTCAATACTCTGGAAAACGTTTATGGATGGTGCTGAGTGTCGGATAGATATATAAGGCTCCTCTGCACAGCCGCACGGGATAGTAGTTGCGGCGCCAGCGGGTGGCCGTGCTGGCCGGTGCATAGGTCTGGTCGTCGAGCAGCGTAAGGTTATAGTGGCTGTCGAGGAGCATCAGACAGGCATCGCCCAGTGCATCGGTAGCCTTCGAAGCGATAACATTCAGTTCGTACTCTTTCAGATGCCTCGTCCTGCCGCCCAGGGATGCATTGCCGTCTTGGATGTCGAACGTGCCATAATAGCCGTTGAACTGAGCGTCGAAACCGCTCATCTGCCCTCGGAACAGTGCCTTGGGGTTCTGGCCGATAAAGGCATACAGATTACGCACCTGATTGGGTTGCGGCAGATACCAAAGCTGGTTGTTATCCGTCTTGAAGTAGGGATTCACCGAGTAGCCATAGTTCCATCCATTCACGACGGAAGCCATGTACATCAGGTCGAACTGGAAACTAGTGAACAATGTGCCTGAGCTGTCGTCGATGAGGTCTTGGTTGTCGTCATCCTCGGGTTCTGGTGTGAACCCCATGTCGTGATCGATGTCGTGCCGGGTCCAGAACGTGGTGCCCACCTTCACCACGGGGGTTTTGAAGTGCTCTCCGCCGTAGTTGTAGAGGAACACATCGTCATGTACCTCTGTCTCGACTTGCTGGAATGTCAGGCCGTGGCGATCGGGGTATAAACTGCCGCCCACGTAGGCCACTTCTTTCAGGATTGTGGAGGGTGCCAGCGAATCGATGGGCTGCACGTAGCAACCATCGGCACTGAACATCAGATAGGCAGGACGATGGAGACCGTCGCCAAGGAACAAGCCCTGGCTCAACTGGATGTTATGCTGCCAGATGGGATAGACAACACGCACACGCTGGTCGCTGCGAATCTGCGGCACATACTCCGAACAGACATTCAGCACCGGTTCATCCTTTACATAGACGATGCGGGAGAGCGTTTTCTGTTGTCGGCTGTCGTCGGCAATATCCGGAACCGTCAGCCAATAGAGATCGGTCTGCAAGGTGGCATCGTCGATGGCACAACTGCTCAGGCTGGCGCGCCTGACGACGGCAGAGAGAATCTCCATACGCAGGCTTCCCGTAAAGAGTTCCCAAAGTGGAAGGAGGTCGAAATGAATGATTTCCAGATTCTCGTCGCTGCCCGGATGACTGCTGTAGTTAATGCTGCTCAGCCATTCCATCAGGTGGCTGGGGTCAAATTGGTCATCGTCGCCCATGCCGCTGATGTCTGCCTGCAGCCGTCGGCGGGTGGCAGGGCTGCCGCCCGTGACATTGATGGCACCCTCTGCCTGCTTTGAGCTGCTTAGCACCGTTGCCTGATCGCGGCTCCAGTCGGACTGCGGCAGACGGCCCAGCGTGAATTCAGCCTGGCAGCGGATTTCCTCGTCGTAGCGGACACTGCCCAGTTTCGACAGCGTGAAGGTGTAGTCAATCTTGCCGCCGTAGTCGGCTTGCACAACAACATGCGTGCCGTATTTGTCAAGCAGTTGGTCGAGGGCTTGGGCGCGTTTCTCGCCCGTTTGCCCCGTGACTCTCAGCAAGTCACGGCTGAAGGCGGCACTGAAGAAATCCTTGCCTCGGTCGCGCAGGTTCTGCAGGGCGCCACGGTCGATGGTGCGGCTCCAAACGGCCTTTTCCATCACGCCATAGCCGATATTATTCTGCATCAGGCTGTTCAACCGGGTGACATGTTCGGCGCGGTCGCAGTTTTGCTTGCACCCCGCCAGCAGTTCGCTGGTGTTGCTGCCCGATGCGGTGAGGATAGTGGAGAACTCCGAAGCCGTGCGGGCCGAATAGACGTTGAGGTCGGTACGCGAAAGACGGCAGTCATGAATGACTTCGTATGTGGTCTGCGAGCTGAAACGTCGCAGGGCCGACAGATCCATCACCGCAGCCGTTTTCCGCACGCTCATGGGATTATCGAAACTTTGGTAGATGTCGTACCCATAGCCCAGATAGCCATCGGAACGCGGATCGCCGTTCTCCTCATCGTCCGACAGGCTGAGCTGACTGATGTCGAGGGTGGCCGTGCGGCCGTTGGCAGCAGCGAAGGTCAGCGTGGCCGTGCGGCGTTGTTGGCTGAGGTTGTCGGTAGTGGCAAGGCTGACAAGGCCATCGGCAGGCAGAACAGACGTCGAAAGGCTCAGCCAGCCGGCATCGCAGGACACGGCGATGATGCTGTCCGCCTCGGTACATCCGTCAAGGCTGACGGCCACACTCTCGTACGATGCAAACCTCGAAAGGAGTGCATCGCCGACCGCAGTTGCCGTCAGCTCTGTCGGCGGGGGCGTTGGCTCCACATCATCGTGGCAGCCCGTCAGCACCAATGCGCAACAACCTATCAGCCATTTGACTTTCATCATGCCTTACTCTTCATGTTCAATCACCAACCGGTCTCATCTCTGTAGGATTGTAGTATCCCACGTAGTCTTCGTTGCGACGATACACACGTGTATAATTGTCATCGTCATAACCTATGAATGTCCATCCCACAAAATCGCTCGGCTTGCCTTCGTCCACACCGATGATGAACTCTGTTCCCAGCTTATATACGGGCACGGGCTCGACCCCCATTCTCCCATCGGGCAGTACGCTTTTGGCAGCCTCGCAGTAGAGCATGGGCTGGGCGGGTGCGTAGTCAATGCCCTCCACGGGATAGAGGCAAAGCTCTCCGTTGTTGAAATAGAACCGCTCGGTCTGCGGAAAAAGGTCTTCGGACAACGGTTCGGCGACCATCTCCGCCAGACTGTCAACCAGCAGTGAGGAACTATAGGTCCACAGATCGTCCGTTTTCCGTGTGTAGTCAGGCCAGACGCGGTAGGCCTTGCCCGAGGTATCGACACCCAGACCGCAGTAGAGCTTCGTCACGCCGTCATAGACAGGATAGGCCACCCACATCTCCACGCCGCCAATGTACTCATGGCAGACCACAGCCACGTAGCGTCCGCCGCTGACGATGTGTACGCAGTAGAACGTGGACCAGTTGTCGTATTTGTAGTCGTCCATGGTCATCACCTCCGTTTCGGTGTAGGAGGGATATTGACATTTCGGGTAGTCGTATCGCACGGGGAAGGAGCACGAGAAGAAGTTCTTCGCCCCCAGCTGCTGTGTGGCCTTGGTGGCGTCGCTCTGTATGCGCTGCCGCACCTTGGCGATGGCATCGCCGTCGAACATGAATTCCCAAATGGGCCTTACCTCCATGTCGATCATCTCGGCATTCGAGGCGTATTCGTCGTCGGGGACGAAGGTGATGCCCTGCCGCCACTGCGCCACGACCGAAGGGTCGAAGTCACGGCGGCCATCGTACTGCTGCTGTCCGACGAGTCCCTGCAACACGCTCTGGTCGCCACCGTAGGCACTGATGTTCATGCTCGAATGTTCTATCCACGCATACTGTTCCGAAAGTTCGCGGTTCTCGTTACGGTTGCGGAAGGCACTCAGCAGATCGCTGCTGCTAAACTCCTCTTCCTGCATCTGCCGGCCGTAGCGCTTCATGTCGTTCTTCAGGTCTATGTGCAGGCGTCCGCCGATGGCCGTACGCACGATGACGTGCGTGCCGTACATCTGCAGGAACGAATCCACGGCGGCCGGTTCGTCGCTCTCGCCCAGGTGTTCCACCGCATCGGTAAACGAGCGGGTAAGAATCTGGTAGGGGTCCAGCCCTGCTTCCATGGCGTTGATGGTGTTGCCCACATCAAGCCATTGGGTGGCCACCTGCTCGTAGTCGTCGGTCGTGAAGTAGAAGCTCTGGCGCAGTCCGTCTTCCAGGATATTCTGCCGGTAGGTCTGCTCTTCCTTATATATTATATAGTTGAAGCTCGACTCGCGGCCTAGGTTGAAGGTGGCCACATAGTCGTGCTCGTTGTAAGC
>Ga0310696_10009304_pt1 | contig 11384 bp, 10 predicted proteins | sample AusTroGonzalo_MG_4_FD_203885 | JGI IMG/M metagenome (GOLD analysis project Ga0310696, IMG submission 203885) | Bovine rumen microbial communities from tropical cattle in Woodstock, Queensland, Australia - Gonzalo_02 (v2) (version 2) | ecosystem: Host-associated > Mammals > Digestive system >...
GGGAATAAAAGGACCGATGCCGCACATGTCGGGTTTGAATTCCGAGATGAAGCGAAGGTCCGCGATCAAATTCTGCGTGGTCTGGTAAGGAGAGCCGACCATCATGCCGCAGCCGACCTGAAAGCCGATCTTTCGTAAGGTTTTCAGGCAGTTCATGCGGTTTTCAAAGGAGAGATCAGCGGGATGCAGTTTTGCATAGTGCTCTGGAGATGCGGTCTCGTGACGGAGGAGATAACGGTCCGCTCCGGCTTCAAAGAAGGCCCGATAACTAGCTTCGCTTTTTTCTCCAATCGAGAGCGTCACGGCGCAATCCGGATGCATTGACTTTATCTCGCGGATCAAAGAAATGATCTTGTCATCCGTATAGAAGGGATCTTCGCCGCCCTGCAGGACGAAAGTGCGGAAACCCAGTTCATATCCCTCGCGCACGCAATCCAATATTTCTTCATCGCTTAAGCGGTAACGATCAGCTTTGGCATTCTTGCAATTGATTCCGCAATAGTAGCAGCTGTTCTTGCAATAGTTCGTGAACTCAATGAGGCCTCGGATATATACGGCTTTGCCGTAGATCTTTTCACGGACCTCACGCGCACAGGCGGCAAGATATGAGACGGCGTCTGCGTCTTCCGTTGCCAGAAGCGCCTCCAGCTCAGCGTCCGAGACGCTGCGCCCTCCCTTCAGTTCGTCTATAATCGCCTTGATATCCATCAACTCCATTGTATCAGAAAACGCTTAACGCTGCGCGAAAAAAAGAACGCACCCCCCGCTCACGGACTACGCGTGCATTGCCTTGATTTGCGTCCTCCGTGAGTTCGCTTGGGGGTGCGTTCTTCTTTTTCGCTCCGCTGGAGCGCTATCTTATTCGAATTCTATCGTCGAGGGCGGTTTCGGCGTGATGTCGTACAGCACTCTGTTCACGCCCGGCACTTCCGCCACCACTCTCACCGCCACCTTGCGGAGCAGTTCGTAAGGGATCTGCGCGACTTCCGCGCTCATGGCGTCGCTGGAGAGGATCGCTCTCAGGCAGATGGCTTCCGCAAAGGTGCGGCGGCCGTCTTTCACGCCGGTAGATTTGAAGCCGGGGCAGACCGCGAAATACTGCCAGATCTGCTTGTCGAGTCCGGCGTTCTTGATCTCTTCGCGCCAGATGGCGTCCGCCTCGCGGACAGCGGCCAGTTTTTCCCTCGTAATGGCGCCGACGACTCTGACGCCGAGGCCGGGGCCGGGGAAGGGCTGACGCCAGACCTGCTCGTCGGGAAGGCCGAGAGCGGTGCCGACAGATCTCACTTCGTCCTTGAAGAGCCATTTGATGGGCTCAAGAAGCTGGAAGTCCACATCCTCGGGCAGGCCGCCGACATTGTGATGGGATTTCACCATGCCTTTTTTACTGAAGCTTTCGATGATGTCGGGGTAGATGGTGCCCTGAAGGAGGAAGTCCATTTTGCCGAGTTTGGCGGACTCTTCCTCGAAGACGCGGATGAATTCCTCGCCGATGATCTTGCGTTTCTTTTCGGGATCGTCAACGCCGGCCAGCTTCGTAAGGAAGCGCTCCTTGGCGTCGATCATGATGAGGTTCATCTTGAAGGTCTGCTTGAAGATCTTCTCGATGGATTCCGGCTCGTTCTTACGCATAAGGCCGTGATCGACGAAGACGCAGGTCAGCTGATCGCCGATGGCGCGGTGGACGAGCGCGGCGCACACCGAGCTGTCAACGCCGCCGGAAAGGGCGCAAAGGACTTTTTTGTCGCCGACAGTCTTTTTAATTTCTTCCACGGCGTTCTCAATGAAGGATTCGACCGTCCAGTCCTGCTTGAAGCCGCAGGATCTAAAGAAAGCGAGAACTTCTTCGTTCGTTTTGAGGTTGCCTTTTTCAAGGACGGGAACGCCGAAGGGTTTGAGGACGCTGAGGTCGCATTCGCTCTCGTCGTCGCCGATGGCTACGATGGCTTTGGGCTTGACTGTGGGTTCGATCTTTTCTATGGGCAAAACTTCGCAGTAAACGTTCGCCGCTCTGGCTTGTTTGGCGACTTTCTGATTGTTATGGGCGCCGAAATCGGCGATGAGAAGAAGTTCTTTATTCATAGTCGTTAAGGGGGATTGGTTAAACAAGAAAATTGTGTCAAAATCCGCTTTCAAATTCAAGGGGGCGAGAGGCGCCGATTTTTTGCTAAAATGTATATATGAATCATTTGCTATCTATGGCGCAGCTGCGCCGCTTCATAGCTATCCTGCATCCCGGGGTGTGGGATATCGTCGAGATATTGATAATGGCTACGGTCTTTTATCTCATTATCTCGTTCGCTTCCAGGACGCGCACGGTCTCGCTCCTGAAAGGTTTGTGCGTTCTGGCTTTAGTCTATATTCTGGCCAACGTTTTGCCCCTTATGACGATCAGGACGCTTATTTCGGATCTTCTGCCTTCCATCGTTTTGTGCATCGTCATCCTGTTCGCGCCGGAAATGCGCCGCGGTCTTACGGAGCTTGGCAAGAACACGACCTTCAAGAGGACGAAGCAGACGAACGCTCCTGTCAGGGAACTTTACAATGCGGTCGTCGCGCTTTCCGAGCAGAAATGCGGCGCCCTGATCGCCATCGAGCGCCACGTCGGTTTGCACGGATACGTTGCCCCTTCCGGAGTCGTGATCGACGCCGACGTTTCGACGCCTTTGCTTTTGAACATCTTCTACCCGAAATCCCCCCTGCATGACGGCGCGGTTTTGATAATAGGCCGCAAGATCCATGCGGCGGCCTGCCATGTGCCCCTTTCCACCAAGCAGCTGGCCCAGCTTATGGGCACCAGGCATTGCGCCGGCTTGGGGCTCAGCGAGGAAACTGACGCCCTGGTCATTTGCGTTTCCGAGGAGACCGGGCATATTTCGCTTTTCGAGGACGGGCGCTGGGACAGAAATGTTCCCGCTTCCAATCTTCTGAAGCGTCTTTTGGAAGTTTACGCTTAAATGCTCTACCACAGACAATATTCGTATCTTCGTCTGATGATGTGGAGCGACGCCTTCTGCGCCGCTTGCGGCCTGCTATTGGCTTACGCATTGCGTTTCGTTTTGTCGAGCTGGTACGCGAGCAATATGTCGGGCATTCCTCTCTGGTTCCCGGCCATTCCGCCTTATGAGGAAGGCTTTTTCTTCAAGGAGCTTTTATGGACGCTGCCGGCCTGCATGCTGGTATGGCCCTTCTGCCTCGGGCACTACGGTCTTTACGATCCGGAGCGCCAGCGCGACTGGAAGAGAAGAAGGGTTCTCATTCTGCAGGGCTCGCTTCTGGCTACGGTCGTCCTGATGACTTTCATCTTCGTCTTCAAGCTGGAATACACCGCCCGTATCGTTATCGTCGGCACGGCGTTTTTGACGGCAGGATTGCTGGAATTGAAAGAGCTCTTTTTGAAGCGCTACCGTGTCATGAAAGACAGGCAGGATGATTTTCATCTGCTTATCCTGAGGAAAGGGCCGGAAAGCGACGAGGAACGTCGTACGCTTGAGCGCTACAGCGAATGGGGCGCCAAGCAGGTAAGAGTTTTGAGCCTTGACGGTCTTGACGAGGAGACGCTGACTAAGGCCCTTATTGAAGGCGAAGTCGATGAGATCGCCTGCTTCTGTCCCTTGGAAGAACTCTTCCGCTTCTGGCCTTTGGTCAAAGCCGGCGGCGTCATGGGCTTGCAGACGGTCTGCTATTTCCCGACGGACAAAGGCTTCGAAAGAGTCAGCGTTTCCAAGAACGAGGATATCAACGCGCTGTCTTTAAACAAGACTTCCCCGGATCTCGGCGCTTTGACATTAAAGCTTATCTTCGACAAGATCTTCGCTTTCATTCTGCTCGTTCTGCTTTCGCCCTTGTTCCTCATCATCGCGATCCTTGTGAAGCAGAGCAGCCCGGGCCCGGTCTTCTGGCGCCAAACGAGAGTGGGCCGCAACGGGCATCTTTTCACGCTTTACAAGTTCCGCTCCATGGTCGCGGACGCCGAAGAGAAGAAAGAGGAGCTAATTAGCAAGAACGAAGTCGAGGGCTGGGCCTTCAAGATGGAAAGAGACCCGAGGGTGACGCCCATCGGCCGCTTTTTGCGCCGCTTCTCCTTAGACGAACTGCCGCAGCTCTGGAACGTTGTCCTTGGCTCCATGAGCCTTGTGGGGCCGAGACCTTCTTTGCCTGAGGAAGTCGAGCACTTTGCTCCCGGCGAAAGGCGCCGCCTTTCCATGAAGCCCGGCATGACGGGCCTCTGGCAGGTCAGCGGGCGCCATACGCTCCCAATTGAGCGCTGGATAAGCTTGGATCTTGAGTACGTCGACAACTGGACGCTCATACTCGATATAAAGATTCTTTTCAAAACGATCGTCGCGGTCCTTAAGGGATCAGGGAGATGATTATGAAATACCTTCCGCTTTTTGTTTTGGCATTATTGCTTTTCGGCTGTGCTGCGACGCAACAAGAAGGCACGGATTACAACACAATCTACATGGAGCGCTGCCTTTCCACCGGCATGATGGCCGTAGGGCTTGACGACATGCTGAGGGAGGAGACAGGACTTCCCGGCATCGACGGAATGTACATTGCCAACGTCGAGCAGGGCTCGGCCGCTTACAGCGCGCACATCAAGACCGGCGACGTTCTTCTGCAGGTCGGCGACGAGCAGGTCTATGACAAAGAGACTTTCGCCAAGGCTTTTCTCGCTGAAGAAGGAAAGAAAACGACGAAGGTCAAGATCTACCGCGGCGGCGGCATTCTAACCCTCGATTTTCCTCTGACACTTTGAGAATGAGCTGCGTTCTTGCCATTGACATAGGGAACACCAGGACCGCTTACGCGTTTTTGGAGAACGGCGAAATAAAGGCCAAGGGGCATCTTTGCGACCTCGCTCCCGAAACGCTAAGACCGCTTTTTTCCAAGAGGAAAGTTGACGGCTGCGTCTTCGCTTCCGTTGTGCCCAAGGCAAGCAAACAGCTGAGATCGTCTCTGAAAAAGCTTTGCCCCAAGCTTCCTGTTAAGCAGCTGACCTGGGAGGCGGTCTCACAGGCGCTTCCCAACGCCATAACCGTGAAAGGCATGACGCCGGGAGCCGACAGGGCCGCCAACGCCTATGCCCTGCACTGCGGCGGGGAATTCCCGGCCATCAGCATAGACGCCGGCACGGCGCTGACGACAGAGATCCTGGATAAATCTGGAAGATTCATCGGCGGCGTGATTCTTCCCGGCGCCAGGCTGCAGTGGCAGAGTTTAAGCGAGAAGACCGCCCAGCTTAAGGATCTCGAATATCCCGACAGCACGGACGGGCTCTTCGGAAACAGTTCCGAATCCGCCATGCGGAACGGCATAGGCTCCGTGCTTATCCTGGGCCTTATAGACCTGATCAAAAAGACCGAGAAAGAAGTCCTTGGCGCCAAATTCAAAAAGATCGTCTTCACGGGCGGCGGCGCCGAGCTCTATCACGAGGCGGTCAAAAAGAGTTTTCCCAAAGCCGAGTATGATCCCGACTTTACCCTGAAAGCCCTGAACAGATTTTTCCTTGACGAACAAAGCTAATGAGCCTAAAGATCGAAAACATTAAGAAAAGCTTCGGAACGCAGCCTGTTTTGAAAGGGCTTTCCTTTGAAGTTGTGGAAGGCGAGTTCTTTTTCCTCCTTGGCTCTTCGGGCTGCGGGAAATCTACGCTTCTAAGGATCATTTCCGGTTTGTGCGATCCCGACGAGGGCAGGATATACTTCGACGGCGAGGATGTGACGAAACTTCCGGCGGAAAAGCGGGGAGTGGGTCTCGTTTTCCAGAATTACGCGCTCTGGCCGCACATGACGGTCTATGACAACGTAGCCTTCGGGCTCCAGGTCAGGAAGCTTAGAAAAGACGAGATCGCGGATAAGGTCGCGAAAGTTTTGCGGGACGTAAGATTGGAAGGCCTGGAGAAGCGCTATCCCGCGGAATTATCCGGCGGACAGCAGCAGAGAGTGGCGCTCGCCAGAGCGCTTGTCATCGAACCGAAACTCGTGCTCCTGGACGAACCGTTATCAAACCTGGACGCCAATCTGCGATTAGAGATGCGCTCCGAATTAAGGCGCATCCACAAGGAATTAGGCCTCACCATGATCTATGTCACGCACGACCAGAAGGAGGCGCTCTCCCTGGCCGACAGAGTGGCGCTGCTGCACGAAGGCAAATTGGAGCAGCTGGGCAGTCCAACGGAGCTTTACAAGCGGCCGCAAAGCAAATTCGCCGCGGGCTTCCTGGGCGAAACGAATTTCATGCAAGGCAAAGCGCTGAAGTTGAGCGGAACCAATTGGGAAATTGAAACGCCCTGGGGAACGAGCTTAATTCCGCAGGATCAGGCCGTGGGCGTCGAAAGCGGGAAAGCGCTGTATATAAGCGTCCGCCCGGAAGACCTGAGACTGACAGGGGAGGAAAGCGCTCCCAATTTCCAGGCCAAGATCTTGGAGAACAATTTCCTCGGCGACACCACTCAGCTCGTTCTGGAAGCGAAAGGCGAAAGAATTTTGGTGGAAACGCTCTCCAGTTCGCATTTGAAAGTCGGCGAACTTGTCAAAGTCTGGCCGAAAGTCGAAGACATTATGATCTTTGGGGAATAAAATGCGCAAGGTTCCCTTCTACGTTTTCGTGTCCGCGCTTGCGCTCTTTTTCTTCGCTTTCCTGATCTTTCCGCTGTTCGGGATACTGAAGTCTTCCGTCTGGGACGGGGAGCACCTCACTTTCGCTTACCTTGCGGCTGTTTTCCAGAACCAGAATATCAGAGCCTCTTTTTTCAACAGTCTTTTCATCGGCGTTGCCGTAACGATTCTCACGACTTTTCTGAGTTTGCCGCTGGCTTATTTTTTCACGCGCACGACTTTTCCTCTGCAGCGGCTTTTCCAGGGGCTCGTGCTTCTGCCGATGATCATGCCGCCCTTTGTGGGCGCTTTGGGCATGCGCTACCTTTTCGCGCGCTGCGGCTCCGTAAATTTGCTTTTTGGAACGGACATTGACTGGCTGGGCGGCGGGGGACTCTTCGGCGTAGTTTTGCTTGAAGCGCTGCACCTTTACCCCATCATGTACCTCAACGTGACGGCTTCGCTCGCGAGCCTCGACGAATCGCTCTTGGAGTCGGCGAGGATGACGGGCGCCAAGCCTTTGACTATCTGGCGCAAGATAATCCTGCCGCTCTTTCTGCCCGGCTATTTCGCGGGCGCTATCTTAGTTTTCATCTGGGCTTTCACGGACCTCGGCACGCCGCTTATCTTTGAATACCGCAATTGCCTGGCCGTAAATATTTTTGACCGCGTTACGGACATGCATTCCAACGCCGTGGGCTACGCGCTGGTATTGCTTATGCTTGCGGCCACCTGCGTTTTTTTCCTCATCAGCAAAACGCTCTCCAAGGACGTAAGGGTGATCTCGACTTCCAAGGGAGCGCAGGGAACGGCCGGCAAGAAGCTAAACGCGCTCACGCTCGTTTTCGTCTATGCCTTCCTTGCCGCAGTCACTATTCTGGCGCTTCTGCCGCACTTCAGCGTCATTCTGGTGGCTTTCTCCGACAAGTGGTTCATGTCTATCCTGCCGGAAAGCTACACGCTCCGCCATTTCGCCGGAGCCTTCACACACAAGCTCGCCGTCTCCGGTATCCGCAACTCGCTCTTTTTGAGCTCCGCGGCCACGGCCTGCGACATCGTGCTCGGCATAATGGTGGGCTATCTTCTTGCCCGCAACAAGGGCTGGTGGCGCGAGGGGCTGGACGCGCTTATCATGCTGCCTCTGGCTGTTCCCGGCATCGTGCTGGCGTTTTCCTATCTTTCGACCTTCTCCGGAACGAGGCTTGACCCCCTGAAGGATCCTACAGCTCTCCTCATCATCTGCTACAGCGTAAGGCGTCTCCCTTACATCGTGCGTTCCGTTTACGCCGGCTTCCAGCACATAGGCGAGGCGATGGAGGAGGCGGGGAGAAGCCTGGGCGCCGGCTTTGCCAGAGTTACGAGAGAAATCACCCTTCCTCTGCTCTCGACGCACATAACGGCCGGGGCTATTTTGACCTTCGCCTTCTGCATGTTCGAGGTCGGCGCCACCATCCTTCTGGCGGCCAGGGAATGGGATTACCCGATAGCCAAGACCATCTACACCCTGAACATGCGCCTTGGCGACGGACCGTGCATCGCTTCCGCCATGGGCGTTATCGGCATGGTCCTCTTAGGCTCCTGCCTTCTGATCTCCGGCGCGTTGCTTGGCAAGAAGATGGGCGAAATTTTCCGCGGCTCTTCCAACTGAGCGAAAACCGCCTTAATTATGCTAAAATAAATAGATAATTCAAAAATTTGGAGATACATATGAAAAAACTTTTGCTTTTAGCCCTTTCCTTGCTCTTCATGCTTGCCGCCTGCAAAGCCAAGACCGCCGAACCGAAAGCTCAGGCTCCCGAAACCGGGAACGTCGCTGCGGAAGGAACCGAAACTTCCGAAGAATCTCTGGCGGCCGGCGCTGCCAATCAGAAGATCATGCAGATCTCCATGGAGATCATGCAGGATATGAGGACCGCCCTGGAAACGGATGACTACAAAGCCCTTAACGAAAAGATCGACGCCTTGAAAGAAGAGAACGCCGACGATCAGCTCGTCCAGAAAGCGCTGCTCGGCGCCAAATTCACGGCTCTGCTTTTCGCCGAAGATTTTGAAGCTGCCGAAAAACTCCTGGACTCCCTGCCCGATCCTGAAATGAAGAAACAGATCAGCGAGAAGAAGGATCAGGCTTTCTCCGTCGGCAACATCAACCTCACCAAGGCCAACCTCTGCTACCAGCTCGGATTGGAAGAAAAGGGCGACGCCCTCCTCAATTCCGTCATTGAAAAAGAGCAGGACAAGACCCTGCTGCAGATGGCCATGGTCCTTAAAGCCAGGAAATTCCTCATGACGGGAGACACGGAGAACTTTGAAAAGACCATGCAATCGGCCATCGACGTCGATCCGACCAGCGAACTTTCCCAGAACATCTCCGCTCAGATGTCCGCCGTCAGCCAGATGCTGAAGGCCCAGGAAGAGACCGAAGCGGAAGAGGTCGAGCAGGAAAAGAGCGAAGAAGAGGAAGAAGCTATCAAGGAACCCGCTGAATAACAATTAATTTAAGGATAAACAATATGAAATCTTTTTTCATCTTAATGGCTATGCTCCTTACTCTGACCGCTTGTCAGAAAGGACAGGACAAGAACAAAGTTGAAGTTAAAACTCCCGCTCAGGAAGAGACCGCCGCGGTCGATACTGAAGTCGAAGTCACCGAAACCGCTGAGACCGCCACAGAGCCTGAGGAAGGCACCGTGATGCCGGAAGACGACGGCATCTGGACCGTCAATATGGACTTTGCGAAGAAGATCGCCAAGGAAAAAGACCTTAAGCTGCTCATTCTCTTCACCGGCTCCGACTGGTGCCACTGGTGCAAGCTCTTGAACGAGGAAGTCTTCAGCAAAGACGCTTTCCAGCAGGAAGTCGTCAAGATGTTCGTGCCTGTCAAGCTTGACTTCCCCAGCGCTGTGAAGTTCCCGGAAGAGATCAGGAAGAGCTACGAAGCCGAGATGAAGAAATACGACGTCAGAGGATACCCGACCGTGGTCCTGACCGATTGCGAAGGCAACGCTTTCGCCGTCACCGGTTATCAGCCGGGCGGCGAGGAAGCCTACCTTTCCTCGCTCAAGAACTACATTCAGGCTAAGGAAGAACTGGACGCCAAAGTTGCCGAGCTTAAAGACGGCGACGCTGCCGCCGGTCAGGAGCTTTACAATGCCCTGGAAGAATACGCCGCCAGATTCAAAGACGCCCCCTGCATCAAGGAAGGCCTTAAGAAATATTACGACATCTGCCGCGCGAAGTGCCCTGAGATCTCCAGAGCTCTGGAAAGGGAAGAAAAGATCAAGCAGCGCCTTACCGAGATCGATGAGCAGTACAAGATCGGCGAAGGCTACGATCCCTCCGAAGCTACTCCGGAAAAAGCCGAACAGGCCGTGGCTGATTACCAGGCTGTCATAGACTCCTTCAAACTGGAAGGCGAGAAGAAGCAGGAGATCCTCCTTAAGATAGCCCTTGTTTACACTATCGTCCAGGAAGACGAAAAGGCCCAGGAATACCTCGACAAGGCCGTTGAAGCCGCTCCCGATTCCGAATTCGCCGAGATGATCAAAGAACGCCGCGCCGCCAACGAGATCGAGGAATTGATGGACAACGTCAATCAGATGGTCATCGATGACAAGAAAGATGATGCGCTGAAAGCTATCGACGAAAGGCTCGAAGGCGAGGAAGACATGAACAACAAGATCATGCTGACCAGCGTCAAGGCCGAGATCCAGGTCCTCTTCGACGACATCGAAGGCGCCAAGGAAAATTTCAACAAGTGCATCGAAATGTGCGGCAACGAGGAAGCCACGGAACAGTTCAAGACCCGCCTCAACGAGCTCGATCCCTTCAACAAGACCGTGACGCAGTCCCAACTCTACTCTCTGCGCGGCAACCCGAAAGGAATGATCGAAGCCATCGACAAAGCTATCGAACAGTACGACCCCGATCCCGCTTCTCTGCAGAAAGCTCTCTTCATGCAGGCTCAGGCCTATATGGAAGCCAACGATCAGGCCAAGGCTGAGGAAACCATCAAAAAGACCATCGAAGCCGCTCCCGATACCGACCTGGCCCAGATGCTTTCGGAGCAGCTCAAGAGAATGGAACAGATGAAGGCTGCTCAGGAAAAAATGATGCAGGAACGCAAAGCCCAGGCGGAAAAAACCGAAACGGAAGAATGACTTCCCCAAGGAAAATAGAACTTCCGCTTACCAGGGAAATCGCGGGAGATCTTAGAGCCGGAGAGTATGTGTTGCTCTCCGGCACGATCTACACCGCAAGAGACGCCGCTCACAAGAGGCTCGTTGAAGCCTTAGAAAAAGGCGAGGCTCTTCCTTTCCCTCCTGAGGGCGCGACCATCTATTACACCGGCCCTACGCCGGCTCCTCCCGGAGCCGTCATCGGCTCCGCCGGTCCTACCACCGCCTACCGCATGGACCCCTATGTCGAACCCTTGCTCAAAGCAGGTGTTCTCGGCATGATCGGCAAAGGTGCCAGAAAAGGGGACGTCCCCGAACTCATCAAGAAGTACAAGGCGGTCTATTTCGCCGCGCCAGGCGGCTGCGGCGCCCTTTTAGGCAAAAGCATCAAGGAATGCGAGATCATCGCCTATCCTGACCTTGGCACGGAAGCCGTGAGGAAATTGAAAGTCGTCGATTTCCCGGCCTTCGTCGCCCAGGACAGTTTCGGCAACAGCATATACTAAACGCCAAACACCAAAAACCAAAATGAAAAAAAGCATCATTTTAACGCTATTCGCGGCGCTCTTTGCAATCAGCTCATTTTGCGACGAAGCCCTGTCGAATC
>Ga0310696_10009305_pt1 | contig 11384 bp, 8 predicted proteins | sample AusTroGonzalo_MG_4_FD_203885 | JGI IMG/M metagenome (GOLD analysis project Ga0310696, IMG submission 203885) | Bovine rumen microbial communities from tropical cattle in Woodstock, Queensland, Australia - Gonzalo_02 (v2) (version 2) | ecosystem: Host-associated > Mammals > Digestive system >...
GGGGATGGAGGATTGGAGCTCTGGCGCCAGTGGCATCCCTGAGGGATGGACAGTGATGGATGCCGATTAGCGGTACACCAGCTAGTCAGTTTCATGCAGCACAATCAAGAATATTTGCGAAGGAGGTATAAGTGACTTATTGTTAATCACTTAAGTTTTTTTCTTGATCCCAAATGGTATCAAGAAAATTCACAACAGTGCTGATACTGAAGAAGTTACGAGCGAGTGCAAAAATCCCAGAAGCGACGGTGAGAATTATTTTGTCAAGCGGACGATTCCTTCAACCGCTTCCCCGTTGACCTTGAATCCCGTGTAAGTATCGGGACTCCCGTCCTTATCCCAGCGGAAAGCGTGCTGCAGGCGGATGGTGTCCTGGCTGCCGTCGGGCCAGGTAATGCATAAATCTGTATCCCAAGTGTCCGTCCCATCCAGTTCTCCGAACCGGAGAATGACTTCCTCGGACAGTGTATACCAGGAGGGATAGATATAAAATCCGCTCAGGATAGCCAGGTATTCCTTCGTTCTCTCATTCGGCCACTGGAATTCCTTCCCGTCAAAGGTGGCGGAGAACGGAGTCTTCAGCCAGTTACCGGGCGTACTCTCGTCGAAAAGGTTGTTCACATCGGCGTCGGTTACCACCATCACGTAATCCACAGGCATGATATCCCAAATCATTCCGCTTTTAGGACTATAGCTTTTCTTGCTCTTAAAAGCTTCGAAAGGGTCCTCTAGCCACGGTTGCCCTTTCTCGCACGAGGCCAGCGTCAAAACGGCGGTAAGTATCCAAAGAATCTTCTTCATGGCGTGTTATGTATGATAGACAAAGATAGCGAAAAAATGGAATGATTGTTACCACCCATTGCGCTTTTCCATAAACGTCTCATTATCAATGTTGTTCGGAAATTTCTTGATCCCATTTGGTATCAAGAAAAATTGAAACAGTGCTGATAGTGAGGAGGTTACAAAGAAGCGCGAGTGGGCACTCAAGCAAGCTTGGTGCCCACTCGCACGTCAAATGCCACGGTCGGTGGACCGTGGCATTTGCGCCTTTTGTGATTCCGTTGGGATTCGAACCCAAGACCCACAGCTTAGAAGGCTGTTGCTCTATCCAGCTGAGCTACGGAACCATCCTCAATGGGAGTGCAAAGTTAGTGAAATTTGCGTACATTTGCAATCATGAAAACGAACTTGAAACGGACGCTGGTGGCACTCATCCCCCTGGGAGTGCTGGTAGTGCTGCTGGCGCTGGACATTTCCATCTTCGGGGCCGATTCCATCCTGGGCGCGTCGCAAGTGGCGCTGCTCACGGCGGCGGGAGTGGCGGTGTGGCTGGGGATGTGGCTGTACAAGATTCCCTGGAGCCGGTTCGAGCAGGAGATTGCCGGTAACGTGGGCAACGTGGCATCGGCCATCCTTATCCTGCTGCTGATTGGCGCCATCTCCGGCACGTGGACCATGAGCGGCGTGGTGCCGTCCTTCATCTATTACGGGATCCGCATCATCAGCCCTAAGGTGTTCCTGCTCACGGCCTGCGTGCTGTGCGCGGTGGTTTCTGTGACCACGGGTTCCTCCTGGACCACCATCGCCACCGTGGGCGTGGCGCTGCTGGGCATCGGCCGGGCCGAAGGATTTTCAGACGCCATGACGGCCGGCGCCATCATCTCCGGCGCATATTTCGGAGACAAAATTTCGCCCCTGTCCGACACCACCGTGCTGGCCTCGTCCATCAACCGGGTAGAGCTATTCCGGCATATCCACTATATGTATTACACCACCGTGCCGTCGTTTGTGATCACGCTCATCGTCTTCACGGTGCTGGGACTTACCCACGGCGGAGCACCGGATATGCCGATGGAAGTGTACACCGCCACCCTGGCCGATACCTTCCGCATCACCCCCTGGCTGATGCTGGTGCCGGCCTTCACCATTTTCCTCATCTGGAAGAAGCTGCCGGCCATCATGGTGCTGGCGCTGTCCACGGTGGCAGCGGCGGCCGCCGCGCTGGTTTTCCAGCCCGAAATCGTGCGTTCCATCGGCCTGAACGTCACTGACGGCCCGGCGACGCGCGTATTCTTTGCCGGAACGGTGGAAATGATCTACAACTCCGTGAACCTGGAGACGGGCGTTCCGGCGGTGAACCAGCTGGTGGCCACCCGCGGCATGCTGGGCATGCTCAACACCATCTTCCTCATCATCTGCGCCATGTGCTTCGGCGCCGCCATGCAGGGAAGCGGCATGATCACCGACCTTTCCCGCATCCTGCAACCCTTCACCCGCACCCGCACCGGCCTGGTGGGCTCCACCGTCATTACCGGCACGGCCCTCAACGGCATCGTTTCGGACCAGTACCTGGCCATCATCCTCACGTCCAATATTTATCGGCCCACCTATGAAAAGGAAGGCTACGAGAACCGCCTGCTGTCCCGCAGCGTGGAGGACTCGGCCACCGTCACCTCTCCCCTGTTCCCGTGGTCCAGCTGCGGCATGACGCAGGCCACCATCCTCAGCGTGCCCACCCTGGTGTACGCGCCCTTCTGCCTGTTCAACATCCTTTCGCCCGTCATGTCGGTGCTGGTGGCGGCCATTACACGGCGGAAAGTGGATAGGAATCCATAGTTTTTTTGTATCTTTGCGTAGATAACACTATTACTATGACTTTTACCATGATCATCGAGCTGCTCATCGTGCTGGCGGCTCTCTATGTGGGTTCCCGTTACGGGTCTCTGGCGCTGGGCGCCATTTCCGGCATCGGCCTGGCTATCCTGGTCTTCGGCTTCGGCCTCAAGCCCGGCACGCCGCCCACGGACGTCATCTATATTATCATCGCCGCCGTCACCTGCGCGGGTACCCTGCAGGCCTCGGGTGGTATGGACTGGATGATCCAGATTGCCGAAAAGATGCTGCGCAAGCATCCGGACCACATCACCTTCCTGGGTCCCCTGGTGACGTTCTTCCTCACGGTGCTGGTGGGTACGGGCCACGTGGTGTACACCATCATGCCCATCATCTGCGACATCGCCCTCAAAAAGAATATCCGTCCGGAGCGTCCCTGCGGCGTATCTTCCGTGGCCTCGCAGGTGGGTATCACCTGCTCTCCCATCGCCGCGGCCGTGGTGGCCTTCGTGACCATCTCCAACGCCAACGGCTACATGGTGAGCATCCCGCAGGTGCTCATGGTCACCATCCCGGCCTGCCTCATCGGCCTCATGTGCGCCGCCACTGCCTCTTACAAAAGGGGTAAGGACCTGGACAAGGATCCCGAATTCCTCCGCAGGAAGTCGGACCCCGAGATGTTCCAGTACATGTACGGCAACAGCGCCACCACGCTGGACAAGGTCATCACCAAGGAAGCCAAGGCATCCGTGTTCGTCTTCCTGGGCGCCCTGGTGGTCATCGTGGGCTTCGCCTTCTGCCAGATGATCCACGTGGCCGATGGCAACACCCTGGCCAAGGCCATCAACCTGCCCAAGATGAATATCTGCATCCAGATTATCATGCTGGCCGCAGCAGCCGCCAATATCATGTTCTGCAAGGCCCAGCCCAAAAAGGCCGTGGCCGGCGCCGTGTGGCAAAGCGGCATGGTGGCCGTGGTGGCCATCTACGGTATCGCCTGGCTGGCCGATACTTACTTCGGCAACTACATGGACCAGATGAAGCTGATGCTCACCGACCTGGTGACCAACTACCCCTGGAGCATCGCCTTTGTGTTCTTCCTGGTGAGCGTGCTCATCAACTCCCAGGGCGCCGTGGTGGTAGCCATGCTGCCCCTGGCCTATGAACTGGGCATCGCCGGACCCGTGCTGCTGGGCGTCCTTCCCAGCGTGTACGGTTACTTCTTCATCCCCAACTACCCTTCCGACATCGCCACAGTGAACTTCGACCGCAGCGGCACCACGGTGATCGGCAAATACCTCCTGAACCACAGCTTCATGATGCCGGGACTCATCTGCGTGTTTGTCTCCACCATTGTGGGGTATTTGATTACCAACGTACTCTTCGCCGGCTACTTCGCCAGCTTCATACAGTAAACGGGTGATGATAGCCTTCTTCACTTCCTTCTCAAAACGGTTGATACCGAACAGGGCAATCAGGTAACCTGCACATGATTCCTTACTTCGACACGTTGGTGCCTATGCTGAAGACTTTCGACGGACAGTGCGATTTAGGCATCGATGTCCTCGAGTGCACGCTCGTAACTATCTGATTATCAATAAATTTATGAATTTTCTTGATCCCGTTTGGTATCAAGAAAAAAACTTATACTGTTGATAATGAGCCGCTTATCCCCACTTCGCAAAAACCTCGTCCTATGGACTACCCTTCGTTTCTCAATAATCAACAAAAATTATTTTGCAGGAAAAAACCTTCAAAACATTAAAATCTTGACGAGTAACCGCTAAAACAACACTTTCTTTTGCAGGGTTATAGGATTTCTCATGGCGTTTTTCGTGTTTTGTGGAAAAAAAGACCATGGAAAACGAAGAGATCAAAATAGGAAAATATGCCGACATCCTCATGGATCGCTGGTTCAAGAGGACCTTCGGCCGGGAACAGGCCAAGCGCCTGATGCAACTGTTCTTGCAGACTTTGATCCCCGACCGTGAGATTGCCGAAATCAGCTACGGCCGTCAGGAACACGTGAACCCTTTGGCCGATGGAAAAGACATCCGTCTAGACGTACAGTGCCGTGACTCGAATGGGAACCTGTTTATAGTAGAGGTACAGCTTGTCCACCAGGATACGTTCTTCGAGCGGGCTGTTTACAATTCATCACTGGTCATCCAGGAGCAGTTGCCGGTAGGGTCTAAGGACTGGAACTTCGCACCTGTCTATTTCATCGGCGTGCTCAACTTCTCTATGCACAAGGATACGGACCAGGTCCTGTTCCGGTACCGTTTGCGTGAGGACAGCACAGGGGATGTGATGACCGACCGCATCCAGTTCCTTTTCCTGGAAATCCCCAACTGTACCAAAGCACTGACGGACGATGCGCAGGTACTGGACAACCTCTGCTATGCGCTGGGAAACATCTCCCGGCTACAGGAGCAGCCAGCCGCCATGCAGGGCGAACTATTTGATTTGTTGTTTAATTCGGCGGAAATCACTAACTTCGCTCCCAGAGAACGCAACGAATACCTATCCGACATGCTCACCATCCGAGACAGAGTGAACCAGCTGGCCAGCGCCGAGCGACGTGGCCGTGAAGAGGGTATGGCAGAGGGTATGGAGCAAGGAATGGAGAAAGGGATGGAGAATAAGGCGATAGAAGTGGCCAAAGCCATGCTTGCCGACAAAGTGGCTCCGGAGATTGTGGCCAAATATACCTCTCTTCCACTGGAACAGATTCTGGAATTACAGTAAACGGACTTGCATAAAAAAATGAGCCGACCTGAGAGGGCCGGCTCAATTCTATAAAGGGTTGGAAACTCGCTAGAAGAGGAATCCGATCTTAAGTTGCGGTGCAGCGAACACGCCAAAGAAGTGCGTGTCGGCGGCAGCCAGCGACAGACCTTCCTGAGGGCGATAGGCCACTACGCCATAGGTATAGCGGAACGGCTCTACGGATGCGCCCACAAAGAAGTTGCGGCCGAAGTAGTAGTCTACTCCGAAAAGGACGCCGGAAGCCAGGGTGTATGCCTCAGCGGTGCTGCGGCCCATGGATTCAAAGTCCTGCTCACGAAGAGAGGCGGCGGCGTAGGATGCCTGGAAGCGCAGGCCCAGGTAAGGGCGCAGGCAGGGGGCATTCTGGATGCGGAAGTAGTAGCTACTTGCAATGTATACCGTGTAATTCAGCTTGTGCTGCATGTTGACGGCATCGTACGTAGGGATTTCTCCCATTTCGTACTCAGAACCGCTTTCACTGCTGCCACCCTTCGTAGAATGGGGATCAAGTCCTTCGCTGGACGAAGGGATGTCAGCAACCTGAGGCGTAGTGGAATAAGTTCCAGGCACCATGGCGCGGGGAGGAACGTTCCAGCCCGACACGGAGCCGCCTAAATCGAGTTTCCAGCGGTCGCAGAAGATCAAGCTACCTTCGATACCGAGGCCCAGCGCCTTGTCCGTCCAGTCGACGGACAAGGGCATGGCCTGGTAAGAAGTCAGCATCCCCGATTGGGCGTTCAAGCTGAGATGGCTGTTGCTGCCGGCAGTCACGGCCACACCCACGCGGACGGGGGAGATACGGCCTTTCTGTTCCTGAGCAAGGGCGTTGAGGCCCAGTGCCATCAGAGCGACGATTGTTATGATGCTTTTGACTTTCATTGATTACTGGTTCTGTAGGGTTTTACAGACTTTTCTTTGTTAGCGGTTTCTTATTCGACGGCAGTGGAAAGGTCAATGCCGAAGAGTTCCTCGATGAGGGCCTCGTAACGGGCAGCGATTTCCTCGAGAACAGCGATTCTCTTGAGCAGGAGGTCGTAATCCATGTACTTCTTATCCAGCCAGGTGTTGGCCTCGTCTACGACAGCATTGTACGCATTGATGGTGGCGTCAATCTCGCCCTCGAGATAAGCAAGGTACTCCTCGCATTCGGCGATGTATTCCTGGACAGACTCGCAATAGTAGTAAGGGTGTTCTTCAAGACCATATTCCTCAATCAGTTCATCAAGGTCCTCATCATAGAAGTAGACCCAGTCGGTGAGGCTGTACTCAAGACCCTGGTAATAGGCCTTGGCGTCGAGATAGGCCCAGTGAGCGTCAATTTCGGCCTTTTCGGCTTCGTTGACGGCATCGTACAGTTCCTGTTTCTCGGCAACATAGCTTGCATAAGCGGGCTTCCAGCTATCCATCAACTGGAGCATCTCACGAACACCTTCGATCTCCTCGAAGACAGGTTCCATTGCCTCGTCGATTTCGGCCTGTTCTTCTGCAACAGCCTCGGGCATGTTGTCAATCTCTTCCTGGAGCTGGGCAACCATGTAGGAACCGGAATAATCAGGAACTAAGACCTGCTCCCAAACGCCGGGTTCAACCTCATCCCAATAATAATTGTAATAGTTCCATTCAGCAACAAGCTTACCATCTGCATCAGTGTCCCAATAGGAATAGAACTTGGTAGTGGGTTCTACGTCATAAGCAGCCCGCCTGTAATTGAAGTCATAGTAATAGGGATTACCATTCAAATCCTTATCCTTGTTATAGAATACTTCGTTATAGAGGAACTGCAGATCCTCGACTGCAACCTTAGCGGCACCGGGAACCCAAGCATTAAGCTCCGGATCATAATAATCCCACATACCAAGAGAATTAATGGCAGCCTCAGCATCCTGATAAGCGGCATAGAGCAGCTCGAAGTTAGGATCTTCTTCGTAAGCAACACCTTCCTGCTTCAGGGCTTCGAAAGCACCGGCAAGGGCTTCTTCATCGTCAGCAAGCCGATTGAACCAATAGAGGGTATCGCCAGCGGCCTCGGCTTCAGCTGCGATGACAAGAGGATCGACAACGTAAGCCTTCAGGTCGGCGGCAATCTCCTTGGCCTCATCCATAGCTTCCTGGGCTTTCTCCACGGGATCCTTAGCCTTATCGTCAGCGGCTTTAGCATCATCGTAAGTTTTCTTGGCGGTAGCGAGGGCGGTGTCGGCAGTCTTGAGTTCAGACTCGGCGGTATCCAGGGCCGTCTTGGCATTATCCAGGAGTTCCTTGTTAGTGGTAGAAGGATCGGCGGTATAAGCTACATTGGCATCACGCCATGTGGCCAGCTTGGCGTCGTAGGCTTCCTTCTTGGTTTTCTGATCTGCTACAGCATCATTGTAAGCGCCGGTGGCAGTTACGAGAGTGGCGGCAGTGCCACCATCGTCGTAGGCCTTCTTGGCCGTGTTATAGGCAGCCTCTTTCTCGGCGGCGGCAAGATCGGCCTTGTAAATCTGCTCGTCGGTAGGAACCTTGGCTTCGGCCTCGTCAAGGGCGGCCTTGGCTTCGGCGTAATCGGCATAAGCTATGGTGAGGTTTTCTTTATCACCATAGATACTCTCGAAATACGAACGCTTGATGTCGTAATTGACAATCATATAATTGGCATATTCATCCCAAGCGTCACCATAAGTATCTAAAGCCTCATTGTACTTGTCGAAAGCAATAACGACGGCTTCTTCGGCAAGCTGTACTTCGGTAGCGCGGGCTTCAACATACTCTTTCTGGACATCCAGAACCTTGTTAATCTGCTCGATCGTCTCTTCATCCTGGGCAATCGTGGCTTCGGCCAATTCAGCGATGGCTTCCTTGGCAGCGTTGACAATTTCCTTGAGGGCAGCGGCATGTTCATCCAGAACAGCGTTGATGTTTTCTACGTGGATGGCAGCAGCGCTAATCTTGTACTGATTAATAAGCTGGCCACGGGTAGGATTGAAAATACCGTTCTCGAAGTCGATTTCATAGAGAACAGGGGTAGAAAGATATTCCTCGTATTTGTACAGAGGGACAAATTCTTCTTCACCACTTTCTTCGTCAATTTTCCAATAACCGTAGACGGTGGCGGGCTCATCCAGAAAGCCTTCGTTCTCGGCATAGGGTACTGGAACAACAGCGAATCCGGGAACAGTGCCCATTGCCGCGATCATATCGAGATAGTTGATGAAAGCATCATCCCATGCATCCTCATTATCTTCGTTATAATAGAAGGAAGCTTTTTCGTCGGTATAGTTCCAGAAGGCATCCTGAGCGGCATCGAGAGCGTCAAAGGCTTCACCCCAAGCGGTGAGTTTCTCATTGAGCACATCATAGGCTTCGGCCAGTTCAGCTTCAATTTCCTCTGCGGTCTTGGTCTGGAACTGCTCGAGATAGGCTTCCAGGGCAGCAACCTGATTGTAGGTCATGACGAGGTCATTGTAATCATCCTCGATGAGATCCAGTTCGTCATAAACGCCATTGATGTAGCCGTCAATTGCAAGTTCCATATCGATGGCTTCCTTCTGGAGCTCGACGAGGACCTGGCAGATCTCGAAGTACTGCATGATGTATGCACGCATATCCTCGGCTTTGTCGGCCTCGGCCTTGGCCATGTATTCTTCCATAGCCTGCTGGGCCTCCAGGAGTTCCTTCTGGGCGTTGATGGCCTGGACCTGGGCGGCGGCCTTGAGCTGGTTCAGCTCATTGACCCAACGCTGGATCTCAGCCTCTGCTTCGGCCTTGGCGACCTTCACCTGTTCCAGGAGGATTTCGAGCTCGGCCTGCTTCTTCTGGAGCTCAACCTTTTCTTCGTCCACCTTTACCATCTGGAGCTTCACTTCCACACCAAGGAGTTCGGCGCGGACTTCTTCATACTGGGCCTGGGCCTTTACCAGGGCGGCGTTAGCCTTGGCAAGTTCGGCCTGGGCTTCCTTCAGTTTAGCCTCGGCGGCGGCCAGAGTGGTCTGGGCGGCTGCCTGAGCTTCCAGGAGCTTAGCCTGAGCGTTGAGCTCATTGGCCTTTGCATTACGGACCTGCGTCACGGAAGGGGATTCCTCATTCTTGAGGCAGCCTACCAGGCACAGAGCCCCGCACAGAAGTGCGACAAAATAACGTTTGTGTAGCATAATAATTAAGGTAAAAATTAATTGTTAGTGATTTGTTTTAGGGTCTTGTATTCACAAAGAGGCACAGTTTCCCACCGTCGCGGGAGGCGCGCCCCAGTTAATTTATTGTCTTAATTCGTTGGTTTTCAGGTCTTTAAGGTTCTACAGTTAAATATTGATACACCAATAGTTTTAGCAAATATACACTTTTTTTACCAAACGCAAAAAAATTTTTTCAATAAAAATATATTGTGTATCTTTGCGTAGAACAAAGGTCTGTATTCATAAATTTATTTAATAATTACCGTCGATTCGCGTATGAATTGCCGGGGGTTTTTATTATCTGAACATTTATGAAAAAACTACTGTCAGTATTAACCCTTCTCCTTCCTCTGGTTGCCTTCGCACAAACGAAGGAGGCCACCATGGTACGTGAAGGAGACCAAATGAAAGTATCGGCCGACTTCCTGCTGGACAAGGCCATGCTCAAAGGCATCAAAGCCTTTATCCTCACTCCCCAGATCACCGACGGAGAGAGCGTCGTGAAGCTCAAACCCATCGGCATGTACACCAAGCAGAAGTTCTATCCCTACCTGGAGCCCTACGGCTTTGACGGCAGCGCCGGTGAACTGAGCTATTCCAAGGACCAGCTCCCCACGGTTGTCCGCTACAACACCTCCGTTCCCTACGAGCGCTGGATGGACGGCGCCGAGCTACAGCTGGTGCATGAGTACGAAGGCTGCTGCGGAGACAGCGGCGTAGAGGCTGTGGATTCCCTCAGCACCTACAACGAGGCTCCCATCCAGTATGCCGCTTCGTATCGGCCCGTAGCCCGCGAGCTCACCCTCAAGAGCGCCACCATGGGCGGTTCCGCCACCATCGACTTCCCGGTGAACAGCACCAAGCTTAACGAGAACTACCACAACAACGCCGCCGAACTGGACAAGATCTCCCAGACCATCGAGGCCCTTACCAACAACGACGACATCGTGCTGCAGTCTGTGGTGATTGTGGCCCAGTCCTCCCCCGAAGGCAAGTACGAGGTGAACGAGCGCCTGGCCAACGAGCGCGCAAAGGCCGTCCTGGATTACGTGAAGTCTCGCGTGGAACTTCCCGATGAACTCATCCGCGCAGAAGGCGTGGCCGAAGACTGGGTGGGCACCCGCAAGTTCGTGGAAGAGTCCGAGCTCAAGAACAAGGACCAGATCATCGCCATCATCGAAAACGACGAACTGGCACCCGACGTGAAGGAACAGCGCATCCGCAGCCGTTACAGCACTGCCTGGAACTCCCTGATGAAGGACTGCTTCCCGTACCTGCGCCGCACGTACTATAAGATTGACTTCATGGCCGTGGATGTAGAGTCCGGCAACACGCAGCTCGACCTTGCCAACAAGGCCATGGCTGCCGGCAACTACGGCACCGCCGCAGAGCACCTGGCCAAGGCCGGAGACAGCGCCGAGGCCGAATACGCCCGCGGTACCTACTTCGCCAACCAGGGCAACTACCAGGAAGCCGCCCTGCACTACCAGAAGGCTGCCGACGGCGGTATCGAAGCCGCCCAGGCCCTGGCCGACGAACTCAACCGCGTCAACTACATGAAACCCGCGAAGTAATCCTTACTCCGCTGCAAACGAATAGGCCGACTCGCATTGAGTTGGCCTATTTTTTTCCCTTTCTCCCGGTTAAAGCACACTTTCAGCCACTGAACCCCGGTCACTGTGCTTTAACCACCTCTTTTATCCCGTCTAAAGCACGCTTTCGGCCTCTGAACCCCGGTCACCGTGCTTCTATGTTGTATTCCAAAAATATTTGATACAATCTTTCTTCTATTTCAGCACATTTCGTGTTTTGGGTTGTTTTAGGTACATAAGACGTCAGGTCGATTGCATGTCG
>Ga0310696_10009308_pt1 | contig 11381 bp, 11 predicted proteins | sample AusTroGonzalo_MG_4_FD_203885 | JGI IMG/M metagenome (GOLD analysis project Ga0310696, IMG submission 203885) | Bovine rumen microbial communities from tropical cattle in Woodstock, Queensland, Australia - Gonzalo_02 (v2) (version 2) | ecosystem: Host-associated > Mammals > Digestive system >...
CAATGTCGAATAGACGGCGTAGGTAATCAATGGACGATAATGTTTTCCATGGGCGCAAAGCGAATGGACGATCTCCTTGGAAAAAGTCTTCAAATCCTTGTCAAAACGCAAATAGGACGATACGATCTCTTCTGTGAAAAGCTCCGTCATTTCCTTTTGGAGATCCGGAATCGAAACCAAAGCGAACGAACCGTCTTCCGGTAACTGCATGGCATCCGCCAGAAAACTTTCATCGTATTCGGTATCCTTGCAACCGTCTCGCAAGAGGGGAATGGCGAGGCCGGGCACCGCATGACGGAGCATGGCCGGAAATGCCTTCTCCAGTGAATTCAAACAAGATACGCCGACAACTGCTTCAATTTCACCGGCTTCCACCCATTCCGCCACACGTGAGCTTGATTCCGCTACTAACACGGGCATTTCCAACGCGTCCGCCTGTGCGGAAATCGCTGGAATCCTGCATTTTCCACATTCTTGACATATCAGCCCCAAATCATCGCGTGGAGCCGAGCATTCATCATGATTGCGAAGACAGAAAGGTAGCAGCAACAACCGCTTGTTTCGTGGAATGGCTGGGAAATGCCGTTCCCAGACGGCATTGTTCAGCCAGATCATGGCATAGTCGTCATAGTTTTGACCATGGAGGTTCAAATCTGCAAGTAATTCTGATGCATGTCGTTGAAGGTTTTCCAGACTTTGCGGTGGCAACAGATTTGCAGCAACAACCAGCTTTCGTGCGGCGTCGCGAACGGCGCAGCGTGTCTGCAAGTCTTGCGGAACTTGTTGCTTGTTCGTCTGTTCGCTCATCCGTATGCTCCAAAGCCGAAGAAATAATGGCGTTTACCCCAACGGTACGCCAGCGATTTTTCTGGAAGTTCCTGCCCTGGAACATGATGGCAGGGCAGTGGGGCCGCCGCCGCCAGCTCTTGCGGATAATTGCGGTTGGAGGAATCAATGGCTTTCCGTTCAGACAGGAAGTCTTTTAATTCATGCGGAGCCTCCATCGGTAGGCAATTCCGACCATTTTGCACGGAAAAATGGCGCAACTGCTCCAAATATGGATTCTTTTGGAAAATCTCCTCCAGATTGGAGGCGTCTTCATTCAAATAGTCACCGGTCGATTGGACAATCGGGCAGAATTCGACAGCGCCGTTGGGCGCAATATGGTGTGAAAGTCCCATGGCGCCTGGGCAGACGGCATTGCCGTCCGCATCCCAATAGGCATCGATGATCATGAGTTTCGCTGTTTGACGCTGTTCCACGATGAACCGCCGTAGGCTAACAATTTGCTCCGCATCCAATGCCCGCTCTGGTTCTGGCGAGCTTCCGCATGGACGGTAAATGTAATACCAGATGTAATGGATGCCTTTCTTCACGAGAAAGTCCAAATACTCCGTGCTAACGAGTTCATCGTAGTTGTTACGGTTGATGCTGGCCGCCACGCCAGTGAAAAGCTTCGCTTTCACAGCAGCCTCTAGGCCTGCAATCGACTTGGCGAACACATCATCGCGGCCGCGCCGTAGCCGTGATTCTGTCTCCATGCCTTCGATGCTGATGATAAGCGTGACATTGCCCAACTTGGCAAAACGTGCGCAAATGTCGTCGTTCAAAAGCGTTCCATTCGTGAACAATTGAAAATAAGCTTGCGGGTTGTTTTCAATCAACGTCATGACATCCGGATGCAGGAGCGGTTCGCCGCCCAGCAAGCCGAAAAATTGCGAATCATATTTTCGCGCCGTATCGACAATGCCTTGCATCTGCTTCAGCGACAACATCATCGGTGGTTTTGTCTGTTCCACCCAACAGCCTTTGCAGTGCAAATTGCAACGATTCGTAATGGACATCATGATGAAGGCTGGAAAGAACGGCTCCCCCTTTTTTAACCGACGTTCAAATGCTTGCACAGCACCATTGCCGTTCCAACAGAATCGTAGGAGATTCCATTGAGAACGGAATGAACAGCCGTGCATGATACGTAGGGGAACAAGCGGGTTCATCGTCGTCATTCCTCCTTGAATAGACGTGGCACACGACGGTGCTTCAACCGCTCGCGCAAGGCGGCTTGATCGTTTTCCGACGGTTTAACCGGTTCGTCCAATGAACCATTCAATCGATCTTCTTCTGATTTTGCGAAGATGATCGCGTTGGCGGGACAGATACGCGCACAGGCGGGGCAATCTGTTTTACATGATTCCGGACTCGTCACGGTCACTTTGCCATCTGGTTTGGAATAAACACCGAACATGCAGAAATCCATGCATTTACCGCATTGTACACAGCGAGTTGCATCGATGGCGGGAAACCACGGAATCCATTTATCGGGCAACGTGACTTCCGGTAACTCCTTCCAGGGGAACTCTTTCGGAAGTGAAAGCTTTTCAAGAAGTTCATCCGTCGGTGTCGAGCGGATGTCCATCCAATCTGCGGCATGGCCGATCAATGTCTTGATGGCGCGAGTCTGGCAACCTAGTATCGTGCTTTCAGCATTGAGCGGTTCATGTTTGGCGCTGATACGGCATAAATCAGGCACGACCGTACAATCTACGCCAGCCGCAAGGCAGGCGGAATATATCGCCTGCACTTTGACCGATGGAATGCGACGGTAGTAATGGCAGGCGCAAAGGATGTATGATTTTTTCATATTGTCTCCTATTTGGCCCGTCATGTTTAATTGTTTTTAATATAAATATCAATCATCAGAAAGTTTTGCTTTTAAATCACTTGGTTGTAGTGATACGTCGGATTAGGACGTCCCGGCGTCAGACACAGTTCCGTGTCATAACCGACAAACACATCCGCTTCTTTCGCCAGTTTCGCGACTACCGCATGAACCGTTTCCTCCAACTTTTCACGTGGCATTTGCACACGTGCGTTGAGAATCAACGTGACATGCGGTGCATACAATTCCGTTTCGCCACGGCAATTTGCTGAATCTGCGAGTTTTCCAATGTTTCCTATGATGCTTTTTTCGCCATCTAGAAGAATCAGTTTGACATGGCCGATTTCCGCATTCTTTTCTGCAAATGCCTGTCGGAGAGCATTGAGCAGATTTTCTGCAAAGGCATGCCATTCCGTCTTGCCACGCAAGTCCATGGCGGCGTTCAACCATCCAAGGACGGCTTCACCGTTTGCATAACGATCATAATCAACGTCTGTCAGGCGTTTTCCTGCTTTATCCGTTGTCTTCAAGACATCATCTAATACGTCATTCACACCTGTACCGTTCAAAGCCGAAATGGCCGTGATTGGTGTATCGGGGAAGCGTTTCCGCAAGATTTCCAAATCGTCCTTCAATTCCTTTTCGCTTAACAGGTCGGTTTTATTCAAGACGATGAAATCCGCCTCAGACATCTGGCGTTCAATGATATACAATGCATCGGGATGCGTCAGCCCTTCAGTAATGCCTAAGGCCTCTTGCATGCGGGCATGTTCCACCAAAACGACCAACGGCAGCAATTCCCATTCGGGATATTTGTCTTTAATTGGTTGTAAAATTGTCGCAGACAAGTCTGTGCAACTGCCGACAGGTTCCGCTACGATGAAGTCCGCTCCTGCGTCTGTCAATGAGCCGATAGCACTCGCGAAGCCGGGAAAATTACAGCAGAAACAACTGCCAGAGACTTCTCGGACGCCTGCGCCTGTTTTCGTAAGAAACGCCGTATCAACCAAATCGGGAGCTTGGTCATTTGTAATCAGACCGACTTTGTAGTTCCGTTTAGCCAAGGCACGAGCCGTTTCCCATAGCATGGTCGTTTTACCAGCCGCCAGAAATCCGCCTATTAATAAAAGTTTCGTCTTCTTCATTATTTTTCCTCCTTGTTGCTACTTCCACATGCACACACGTTAGCCTGTTTACCGCAGCAACAATCATCGTTCGGTTTTTTATTCATCAGCGGTTCCAAGACTTTCACAAACAAAAACGTCGCCACTTCGGCGCCCAGGCATGGGCCGAGCATGTAGACCCAGAAGAAACCGCCGCAGGTGTCCGGTAGGGCATGGCGTCCCCAGCCCATGATGGCCGCGACCATACGCGGGCTGAAATCTCGTGCGGGATTGAAGCCTGCCTGTGTCAATGGCGCTATCAGGCAAATGGCTGATGAAACGGTCAAACCAATGAAAACTGGCGCCATTGTGTCCGATGGCCTGCCGACATTGCAGCCTTCTGTCAAAGCGAAGATCATGACAACCAAAATGAATGTTCCAAATGCCTCGCCGAAAATCGCCAATGGCAGTGAGACGATTTTCGTGTCGTAAAACTCTCCGAACATTCGTGCCGTCGCAACTGATTCAGTAGTTCCGCGTACAATCTGGTGAGTGGCCTCAAAATCGGCAATGGCCGGTGAAAACAGAAGATAGACGATCCAACCAGCCAGAAACGCACCCAGAAATTGGGCGATTAGGTAATATGGTACTTTTCGCCATGTCATGCGACCGCTTGTCGCCATCGCCAGTGACACGGCAGGATTCAAATGCGCACAGGACAAATGGCGTGTCAGATAAATCGACAGCGTCACGCCCACGCCCCAGATGATCGCAATCACGCCAAGGCTTTTGTGAGCACCGAACAAGGTATCAACTGCGACAGATCCCGTACCAAACAGAACCATCAAAAACGTACCGGCAAATTCTCCTAAAAACTCACGTTGCTTCACTTGTTCTCCTTAATCAAAAAACATTTTCAACATAAAAGCCGCCATGGTGAAACGCCATGGCGGCTTTTGCCCGCTCTATTTTGCACGAATGTCAAACGCCGCCAAAGCGTCGCCACGACGTACGTAGAGGATGCCGTCGCTGATTGTCGGATGTGCCCAATGCTCTTTTGTTCCATAGCGGATTGGGAACTTGCTGACAACGTCCAGTTTGTCTCCAGGCTTTGCGAGACCGACCGTGCCACGGCGCTCTTCGTACATGTAAAGCATTCCATCTGCGTATTGGATACTGCCTTTGCCCAGATTTTCCCAATTCTGCTCATAGACAACATTACCCGTGTCCCAATCCATGCAGACCCATTTGCCGGAGTTGTTGTTCTCCCAGTTGGAACCATAGAGCTTGCCATTGACTTCCACGACGCCGTCATGATGAGGATCCAGCACCTTGCTGGCCCATACGACCTTAACGCCTTTGCCATCGGGATTTAACTCATACATCACACCGCCTTGGTTGTAGCCGGCCGTCACGAAGAAACGGTTGCCTTTGACGAAGGGCGGATTGCAGTTGATGCCACCCCAACGGACAGGCCCCGCCATGTCGCTGTATTTGCTCTCCCAAAGAATTTCGCCAGTCTTCGTATCGACACCATTCACTTTGGTGGCGGTCATGATGATTAGCTGATCACCGAGCAGGGCGGGAGTCACGTATGCGCAATTGTCATGATTGGGCTTGGATTCCCAAACGACGGAGCCGTCGGCGATTTTCAATGCCACGACAAGCGCCTTGCCGCCGCCGGCCACCACGAAGACATTTCCGTCTTTGACGACAGGCGATTCCGCCATGCCCCAATGTCCGAAACGGGACTGGTAAGTTGAAGCGATGTCCTTCTGCCAGAGAACTTTACCGTCTGCCGCATTCAGACAGAAGATGTCACCACCACCGGAAAGCACCAGAACACAGTCTTCGCCTGCGACGCCTTTCGGCACAAATGTCGGCGTGCAGCGCGCTCCGGGATATGCGCGTTGCCATGCTTTTCCTACGATTGTCTGCCAGAGCTTTTTGCCATTCAAATCCAGGCAGACTGTGATTTCACGTGATTTGTCTTCCGCATCCGTGCCAGTTGTGAAGAGGCGATTGCCGACTTTCGACACGCTGCTCCAGCCAACGCCCAGCCCTGTATAAGTCCACAACGGCGTCAAGCCTTCTTCCGGCCAGCTCTTCAGCAAGCCTGTTTCATTGAAGATTCCCTGTGAATTTTCGCCACGGAAGCGCAACACATCTGCGCCATGACATGCGACCGTCCAAACTAATGAAAGACCAATCAGCAACTGCATCAACCGCTTCATCCCAATGCTCCCTTTTTCTGGTGTTTTTCTGACAATTTCCAATGACAAGATTCGTTTCCATGACGAATCCCGACACGCCGATCAATACACAAATCTATGCTTCCTTTTTTGCCATCCATGACATGAGTTCCATTCGTCTGATTCAGAACTCTCACTATTGTCTTCCTATAAAATAAACATTATGGTTACTGTAAGTCAAATGAAAAATAAAACTTTTTTTTAATTTACAGCGTTATTGTCTGCCTGAACAACCGCTATATGGTAAAAATTGTCTTCTGAATGAGTAAACAAGCCAAACAGGCGAAGGATTCCGCCTAAAATATTCATTTGACCATGAAACTCTATAAAATTAGGGGAGATTCGCAATTTTGCCGGCATCGGCGATGTCATTCCCCTTCGGGAAACGTCGTGGGGAGATAGGTGTCAACGACTTGTACGAGAATGTCATGGAGGATTGGCGCGGCGACTTTGCCACCGCCGCCGCCTTCCTCTACGACGCAGACGCCGACGAAGCGCGGATTGAAGGCGGGCAGGGCGGCAAACGTCCATGCATGCGGGGGAGCGTTCTTGTTGTGTTCTGCCGTTCCGGTCTTACCGAGAACATCTATTCCTTTGATTCGCAATTCTTTGCCAGTTCCGCGCGGGGCGATGACGCAGTCCAGAAGACCGTCTTTCACGGGAGCCCAAATTTCATCGGGCCATGAAACGGTGTTGACGAGTGCGTCGTCGTCTGAAATGACAAATTTAGGGGTGAAAACACGACCGGTCGTGATGGCACAGGCATAGACGGCCATTTGGAGCGGCGTGACGATCCAATCGCCTTGCCCGATGGCGGCGTTGGCGGCGTCTCCTGGATGCCAGTGCGGATCGCGTCTGCGTTGAGCGCGAACCCAGTCTGGCGTGAAGGCGATACCGGCGGCTTCGTCTCGCCAAAGAAGGGTGTTCAGTCGTTTGCCAAGGCCGATGAAGGAGGCAAGTTCCGCGAGTTTGCCATAGTCCAGACGGCTTCCAATCTGGCAGAAATAGGCATTGCAGGAGCAGGCCAACGCGGGAACGATGGTCAATTCGCCATGGCCGAATTTGGCGGTGCAGCCGATTCGTTTTTTCTCCGTTAATTGGAAGAAGCCTGGGCAGTATAAATATTCATACGGCGTCACGATGCCTTGCTGCAAAGCCGCGATGGCGATCAGTGGTTTGATGGTGGAGCCTGGCGGATAGTAGCCCGCCAATGCGCGGTTGGACATGACGCCGCGTTGAGCGAGATCTTCCTTGCGAATCGGAAGATGATGGGACGGGACGGAAGCCATGACGTAAACTTCTCCGTTTACGGCATCCATGATGACCAACGCTCCTTTGAGGCCTTGGTTGCTGAAGATTTCCTCTGCGGCCTGTTGCAATTTGACGTCGATGGTCAAGGCGACATCTTGTCCAGGCATGGCCTTTTTTGTTTCGACGGTTTCATGCCAGTAGGTGAAAACATCGGTCTGGAAAAGTTGGTAACCGTTTGTGCCACGTAACTTATCGTTGCATGCAAGTTCAATGCCAGTCTGTCCGACGAATTCTTTGAAATTGAACAGTCGCAAGGCGGAATCCGCCGTGGCGGGTTTGTCTGGAGCACCGTAGCCTCTGATTTGCGTGGCGACGGTTTCATGGGTATAGACGCGTTTCCATGACAGTACGAGATCCGCCGCGGGAAAACGATGCCGCTGGATTGCAAATTGAGCCAACATCTCTTCCGATGGATTCTCCCAGAGGATGAGCGGGAGAGGGGCGGATTGCTTCACATGGCGGAGAATGTCCTGTGTTGTGGGACGAGTCCTGTAAGCATCTGGACCAAGCATGGTTGCAAGTTCGGCGATGGCCGCGGATACTTTGTTGACGGTGGCTGTTCGGGTATCCCGCGGATCGCGTAGACGTTCAATGTGGATGGCGATGGAATACGTCGCGATATCGTAGTTGAGCGGGACTCCGTTGCGGTCCACGATGGCGCCGCGTTTACCGGGAACGTAGTTCAGCCGTTTCTGCTGGCGTTCGCTCCAATGGTTCATCTCTTCATTTTCAGCAAGTTGCAACCAGCCGATATAGGCGATCAACGCGAGAATGACGACGCCGACGGCCAGTCGGAGAACACGGCATTGCGATAGGTAGTTGGAGCCTGGCATGGTCATTCCTCCGTAGATTGACCAGTCGCTTCAATTGAGGGGAAGAGGAATCTTTCGAGAATATCCTTGACGGAGAATGTGAGGAAGCAACATGGGAGGCTCAGCAAGATGCCGCCTACAAGGAATTTCGGCAATAGGGCGATATCGGTCTCCAACGTGGCGGACTGACGGCAGAAGAAAATCTTGCCGATGACGTAAATGGCAGTAGAGACGATGGATAGAAGTAGCGTATTGAGGCGGAAATATTGCTGCCATGGAAGTCTGTCGGATATGAGTCTGACGGCCAGTGCGACGATGACGAGAATAATGGAAGACGGGCCAAGGGGATGGAAACAGATGGCGTCCATGGCGAGTCCGATTGCGAAGGCGGAAGCCATTGCGCATATCGGACCGCGCCTTGTGGCGAGATAGGCGGTTCCCCAAGCGGCAGGAAGCCACGGCCATGTTGGAAATACAACGGGCAACGCTAGTTGGAGACCGAAGGCGACGGAAATCCAGAAGAGGGTGACGAGCAGAAAGGAGGCATGTCTCCAGAAACCATGGCGTGAGGTCATGTATTCGAGAATCAACTTCGGATTGAAGTGAATCTCGATTTCAACAAGCCTTGGTTTGTCTTGCATGGACTGCATGGCTGGATTACTGCTGCTGTTGCTGTTGCAACTTTTGTTGCTTTTTCTTAAGTTCTTCTTCTGTCGATTTTAGGGCGACCATGACATAATTCAATTGGTCATTGGTGACGGCGGGGCGGATGTGGAGGATAGGGGCGCCTATTTCGTTCGTGCTGATTTCTTCGACCGTTCCGACATAGATGCTGTCAAGACTTTCGGAATTGTCGCCCAACGTGCTGGTATAGACTTTGTCTCCGACTTGAACGGGATCGGCCGGCGGCTCCGTCGGATGGCGCAAGATGAGATTGCCCGGCGGGATGCTGATGGATGGGCCGGATTGGCTGGAATTGACTCTTCCCGTGATGAGGCCTGTGACGTTTCGGGCGGGAATACGGCAGGCGATGGAGAAGTCAGTAGATGTTGTCAATGTGACGGTTGCGGAGTCTCGTGAGACGTCTCGTATGACACCCAGGAGGACAGGTGGTTGCCGTTCTTCTTCCGTTTTAGGCGTCGGCGGCAGATTCATGACGAATTGGCCGACTTTGAGCCCTTGCTTGGTGCCGCCGTCGATGATGATGGTGTCATAGTAGCTGGAGACGGGATCGCGTTTCATGACTTTGCAGAGCGTCAATGTATATGCGGTGTTGTCAATAACTTGACGCAGACGGTCTTTCAGAAAGCGGTTTTCGATGAGTGCAGATGTGTAGAGTGCCCATGCGTTGGCGACTTCCGCCTCTTTGACGGCGTATGCGTATTGGAGCTGCGTGATTTTTTCCTGCTCCGGTATGGGAGAACCGTTGCCGAGCGTGGCCAACGCGATACGCGCCGTCCAATCCGACCATGCCAACGCAGGGTGGGTGACGATTCGGACAAGACTGGCGAAGCGTGATGTCACGCCCGGCGGCATGAACAGCAGGGCGGTTGCCAGAACGAGAGCGGCGATGGCCGCGATGATGGACTTTTGTTTCATATTGAACGGGAAGCGGTTAAAGCGTCAGAGATAGAGTTTGGTGAATTCGTCGCGTGTCATGGAATAGCAGCAATCGTCATGGAGGACACCCATGTACGGCTGGCTGCAGAGGCGGAGCCGCCCTTCGTAGGTGAAGCCGCATTTTTCGATGACGCGTTTGGAACGTTCGTTGAAGGAGTAGTGGTATGCGGAGATGAGTTGTGCGTTAAGGTCTTTGAATCCGTAGGTTATGACCGCCTGCGCGGCCTCCGTCATGTAGCCGTGTCCCCAGAAGTCTTTTGACATGGAATATCCAAGTGCCTTGGCCTGCGGGAAGGAGCGTTTTGGATCCTGCGTGAGGCCGATTCCGCCGATGACTTTGTCCAAGTCCGGCAGGACGATGGCCCAGTGGTAATATGTTCTCTGAAAGTAGTTTTTGATGACATTGAGGCTGTCCGAACGCGTGCGATGCGGCTCCCAACCCGCGTTTGGGCCGACGTCGGGCGTGGAGGCGTATTCGAAGAAGTCGTCGGCGTCCGAGAGATACCATGGACGGATGACGGTTCGGGCTGTGATGAGGGTTTTCATGGATGACGAAAATCACGGCGGGTAACGCCGCGATAGATGGTAAATGGCGGTTTTGACGTGAAATGACATGAATACTATAGCATCAAGCGGGCAGATGTCTTATGAAAGGAACTTGAACTCCGTTGTTTTGATGGTATTTTTTTAGATTGGATATAAAATGAAGCTTAGCGGAGACGCGGAAATCGTGAGAATATTGCATTTGTCGGACATGCATCTTGGAAATTGGCCAGCTGGTTTCGGCTGGCTGTTGGACAAGCGTGTCCTGGGCGTGTTCACACAACATGTCCGCCGTCGTTCGCGTCAGGATTTCGGAACCATTGAACGGTTGCCGCCGTTGGTGGAGAATGTCAATCCAGACATCGTCGTCTGCACGGGGGATTTGGGAAGCATCGCCGAACCGTCGGAGTTTGAGAGGGCGTTGGCGGTTTTGAAGCCGTTGGCGGAACACTATGGAGAGCGTTTCATGTATGTGCCAGGGAACCATGACGCATACGTCGGTCATCAGCGAAATCGGACGGCGCTCGAACGGACGTGTCTGGAACTGAACGGTTTCGGACGTGACGCCTTTCCTTGTGAAAGGGTGTTCGGTGATGTCCGCTTCATCTTGGTCGATGGCGCGGCACCGATGCCGCCATGGAAATCGGCGGGACGGTTGACGGATGACGCCAAGCAGCGTCTGGAAGCGATGCTTCAGCGTCGCCGCGAAGACGGCGAACGCCGCGTGGTGGTGTGCCATTTCCCGATGGTGGATTATTATGGCGGCAGTTTGGGATGGCGTCGGAAGATAAACATCGAAAACGACTTGCGGCAGTGGGCGGAGGACAAGTTGTTTGATGTGCTTCTGTGCGGTCATCTGCACAAGCCGTTCGTCTGGCAGAAAGATGGATGGATGCAGATATGCGCGGGCTCAATGACAATCACGCGGCATGTGGCCGTCGTCGATGTCAATGAGACAATAGAATGTAATTTTATGAAAATATAATCAGAATTTTTAATTATTATTATATAAAGGTATAGTAAATCAAAAAACGAAAGGCAAAAAGGAATCAAGATGAAGCAGTATCTGGCATTCGATTTG
>Ga0310696_10009309_pt1 | contig 11379 bp, 23 predicted proteins | sample AusTroGonzalo_MG_4_FD_203885 | JGI IMG/M metagenome (GOLD analysis project Ga0310696, IMG submission 203885) | Bovine rumen microbial communities from tropical cattle in Woodstock, Queensland, Australia - Gonzalo_02 (v2) (version 2) | ecosystem: Host-associated > Mammals > Digestive system >...
TGACAGAGCAGAAAGCTAAGCTGAAGGAGCGTCTCTGCATCAGTGGATGCGAGAAGTGTCCTCACTTCGTAGAGTCTGATCGTGCAGGAAAGGGCTGGCGTCAGTACTGCGGGCTCGGCAACTTCAACCTGAATCGCGCCAGCTACGAAGTCCAGAAGACATCGCACAACAAGAACAAGGAAGTCCGTCAAGAGAAGTTCGACTGGGAGTTCGACATCTCTAACAGATGTCCGCTGCTGAGAATGAAGGACGAGAACATTCACCCTTGGAACCCAAAGATATTTCCGGATTTGAAGAGGAAGAAATGACCTGTTCGACTGCTGGGATTTTAGTCATACTGGCGATGGCTCTGTTCGTCGGTATTGCACTTTGGTTCAACCATCACTTACTGAAGCGGCACTACAAATCGAAGATCGTAAAGATGGGCACGAACAGATACAAGATCTGGTTCTGCTATCTGTGCGGCTGTTCAGAAGACTGCTGGTGGGACTGGTGTCAGCTATACTACAGGGAGAAGCCGTTAAAATTCTCTCCCATAGCTGATCACAAGTACAAAGCAGCTATATTCAGAACATACGAAGAGGCTGAACGAGTGAAGAAGTTGTATGATGAGTACATCGTAAAGAATGGGACGATCGAGAATGACTAGCTCAGATGCAATAGATCAAGAGATCATCAACGATCTCAGAAATGGCAAGAAGGTCGAACCGAAGCCAGAGCTAAAGCCATTAGTAGATGCTATTGTCAATGCCTCACTGGCGAAAGCCAAAGAGAAGAATCGCAACTGTGGAAGGTGCAACTACTTCAGGTCCGATCTCGACAACAAGCACAACGGACTGTGCACACTGAGTGACTGTCCAGTATCTTATAATGACGAGGACAATGACGACTGTCCTGATTTTTGGAACGACTGGGTATGATAAGTAGAGAGTACTGGGATTCAGATGGAAAGAAGCACATCATCGAAGCCGAAGATGAAGATGATATGCACAGACAGATGCGTGAGATCGAGTCTGAGATCACGATGACAAGTGGACTGTTCGCAGTTCTTCGTGAGCTGTATGGAGCGGATCCGAAGTGCAGGCCAGAAGATGTGGTAGAAGCAGCATGGAAAGCCGTGCCAAAGTACACATGGTGGAGATGCCTTCTGTATAAATTCAAGAGGATATTTTCCTTCAAGAAATGAGGAACTGAGATGAAGAAGTACAACGGTGAGAAAGCTGTAATAAGCCTGACCTCGTGGAAGGCTAGAATTGACACTGTGCACAAGACGATCGAGAACTTGCTGACTATGTGCCCTGGATTCCACGTATGCTTGACACTATCACAAGATGAGTTTCCGAATGGAGTATTTTCACTTCCTAGAAGTCTGACTGATCTGGAGAAGGCGAACAAGTTCGAGATTCTGTGGGTCAAGAAGAACTACAAGGCGTTCAAGAAGGTCTTGTTCGCTATCATGAAGTACCCTCAGGTGCCAGTCATCTCAGCAGACGACGACTGCATCTACACAGAGAACTATGCTGAGAAGCTATATCAGTCATGGGTCAACTGCGAGAAGCTTCACCAGATTCACGGCTATGGAGTGGACAAAGGTTCATGGCCTTGTTACTTCCCTTGCGGTCCAGCTAGCTTGTACCCTCCTGGCTGCTTTGGTCAATATGGAGTGCTGTTCCTCTCCGAGAAGATCCTCGAGTCTGCTAACGACGACCTGTACTACGGAGCACTCGCATACCACTTGAGAATTCCGTTCGTATGTGTCTCAGAGCGCAAGCCGTTCACGTTCCATGACGAGAATGAGCCGATCCACGCGAACGTTCAGCAGCTCATCGCTGCGAGAGACATCTGCTTCTCAGAAGTGCAGAGACAAATTGGAGTAAAGTACTGATGGATATGACGATGAAAGTCGACTTCGAGAAGAAAGACGACAGAAGCATCTGGGAGAAGCTTTTCGACGACGCTATGGATCACGCTGATGTGAACACTATCACTCCAACGATGATCAAGAGACGCGGAATGATCGCACACTACATCGTCGATCACTATGAAGAGCTTAATAAGAGGAGAGAAGAGATGAACATGCAAGAGATAATCGACCGAGAGATTCTCAACGACATCATCAGAAAGAACAATGAGAAGTTCTCTAGAAAGTGGAACTTGGCTACTATCTGCATAGCAGTTCCGAGCGCTGTGAAAGCTCAGCTTGAGCGAGACTTCAATGCTGCTCACCCAGAGCTCGACTTCGGTGAGGAGTACGGAAAGTGCTTGAGCGAACCATGACACCAGAAGAGAAGAGCATACAGAGAGCGAAAGAGATCTGCGAAGCTGATGGCGAAGCGATAGCTAAGCACTTCGAAGAGAAGTATAACGCTGAGAAGATCATCGAGATCGCTAATCAGACTTGATATAAATAGACTGTATGAAAGAAAGAGTTATCGTATCAATGACGAGCTATCCTGGCAGAATCTGCAATGTCGGAATAGCAATATATTTACTTCTTACGAGACAGACTAGAAAGCCTGACGAGATTCATCTCTGGCTAGCTGAACCTGAGTTTCCAAACAGAGAGAAAGATCTTCCTAATGATCTGAACTCGATCATTGAAGCACGCGACGATGTCGTCTTTTTGCACTGGCTTCCTAAGAACACTTACTGTCATAAGCGTCATGAGATCTTCAAATACACAAAAGATGAAGATTGCGTATTCATCTTAGACGATGATGTCCGTTACAATGACCTACTAATCGAAACTGTGATGAACGATCACAGTAGATTCCCTAATGCGGTTATAAATTACAACGGCTATTCTGCACACGTTTATAGAGGAAGAAAGATAATCTACACAGCAGATCAATATCCTTCAGAACCTAGTGTAAATGTCAGATATTGCGGACAGTCTATGATCCCTTCTAAAGTTTACCCTAGAGAGATTTTGTCGGATGAGAACGAAGCGATCAGAGATAGAATTTGTCCGATTTGCGATGAGAGCTGGTTCACACCTTGGTTGGTTTATCACAATATTCCAGTTTATTGCGAGAGATTTGGCTGGGGTACTGACATAGACCCAAACATAAATAAGTGGCATGGTCTTTGCAGTAATACCCACGCAATAGAAGCAAATGGATATGAAAAGAGAGATAATTGGCTATTCTCGGTTCTTTCTAAATATGACTTTTTAATGAAAGCATATCAAGCTAAATTTAGGTACGAAAATGAGAGTTGTAATAACAATGACTAGCTGGACTAAGAGGATCCAGTATGTAGCAAAATCAATTTTTAGATTCATAAAGTCACAAACGGTCAAACCAGATATATTCTATTTGTGGCTAGCAGAAGAGGAATTTCCAAATAAAGAGGATGATTTACCAGAAGATCTTTTACTTGTCTGCGAAGGACTTAATGTAAAAATCTGTTGGACAAAGGATAACGAATACTGTTTCAAAAGATGGTATGTTTATCCTAAACATTATAATGATATAGTTATATCCATCGACGATGATCCAATCTATCCAAATAATTTAATTGCTGAACTTTTAAAATATAATTCAAAATATCCAAATACTATTTTGAATATACCTGCGCTAGGTTATAGAAGAAAGTATAATGGTTCAATTCATAATGATATGAATTTTCATCATAACACAGAACCAGACTTCGTTTATAGTTTTTGTGGACAATGTTTAATTCCACCAAAGTGTTTCCCTTTAGAGGCATTTACTCCGGAAATGAATGCTGTTAGGAAGAAGATTTGTCCAGTTTGTGATGAATCTTGGTTCAATCCATTTTTCGTATATAATGGAGTAAAGCAATTTCATATAGAAAATATGAAGATAGAAGACAGCAGCTTTAGTATGGATAATGCTCTTTGGCCAAAATTCAATGAAGGTGGACCAATAAATAAAAGAGACAAACAATTATACGAAGTTCTAAAAGCATTTCCAGAGATTATGGATAAATGGAAAAAAGTATTTCCGGAGTATAAATGCTAAATTATAATAACTATAAAAGCTTTAATGAGATAAACCGAATTGTAATATGTAATCTACATAAAGTGCCAGAAGACATAGATTTGGTGGTTGGAATTCCGAGAAGTGGTCTTATTATATCTACATTGATCAGTGAGTATATAAATAAGCCAGCCACAGACGTTTTTTCATACATTAACCTAATAGATAATAAACCAGTAAATCCTGGCTCATTAGCGCCATCTACTGATATAGCTAATGCGAGAAAGATATTATTGGTCGATGATGCAGTCGGATTAGGGATAACTTTCGAAGAGACAAAGAAGCTTATATCTACTAAGAGCAAATGTGAGATTATTACACTAGCTCCATTTGTAGAGCCATTTTCTACAAATAAAGTAGATATTTATTTTGAAATTTGGCAAGACCAATTTATGCCATGGTCTGTTTTTAAGAGAGGTATTATAGAGGCATGCTGTGACATTGATGGAATGCTGACTGAGGATATTCCATTATCAGTAGATGATGATGGTGAAAAATATATAAATTTTCTTAAAAATCAAAGACCAAAATTTAGAACTAAACGCATTATCCATACATTAGTATCTGGAAGACTTGAAAAATATAGACAAATTACTGAAGAGTGGCTAAGAAAGCACAACATAAAATATCAAAATTTATTTCTGCTGCCAGCTAAAAGTAAAGAGGACAAATTCTTCAATTACAATGTAGGAAAATTTAAAGCTGAGATTTTTAGACAATCTGGGCTTCCTATATTTTTTGAATCAAGTATTGCAGAGGCGAGAGAGATTAAAAATATCTGTAAAGATAAAGCAGTTTACTGTTCAGAATTAGGAGATTATATTACTTAATTCTAGTTCTATAATTTTAAAATTCTCTTCCGTTTTACCTCGCCAATATGCTTCTAAAGGGGAAATTTCGTCATGATTTATCATGACGTTTTTGTCATATAGCAACACATTTGATTTACCGACCAAATTTAAAAATACAGTATAGAAAATGTCATCTTCGGTAGTATTCATTATCTTTTCAGTCAACATTTCTAATCTGAACTTATTAAAAGCACCAGGGAAATATAAAGTTGCTGCTCCACAATGATGTTGCATATTTTTATATAAAACTTCATTATAGATAGAAATGCATGAAGTTTTATTCTTCAACCACAATTTATAGAAGCATTCTGCATAGTTGCATGTGTAGATGCAGTCATCATCTGCTGAGATCACTGGCACATCACGGTACTTGTCCATCGTGAACAGCACTTTCTTGAACGACTTGTAGTTCTTGTAGACCCATAGGACTTCGATCAGATCATTGTCGATGAAGATCTTCAGATTCTCTGGCAGCTCATCTTCCTTCTTCGGAAACTCTTCTTCTGACAGGACCAAGACGATGTGGAACCCTGGACATTGATCGATGAGACTGAAGAGTGTCTTGCAGACTGTGTTGATTCGTGCTTTCCACGAAGTTAGTGAGATGATTGCTTTTTCGCCGTTGTACTGTTTCATAAGTTTCCTCTTTTAGTATTTATAGGACTCAGAAAGCATCTCAATGGAAAGCTGCGTATATTAAAATGAGCTACGGCGACTGAACTGCAGTAGGTTCTATAACTAAATGGACTTCACTAAGCACTTCAACAAGGAGCTCAACGATATGTGGGTCCATCATCCAACTGTCTCGGTTCTAGTCCGAGAGGAGATAACTTATGACCACTTTAGAAATCGCAGAAAGAGATCTGCCAGTAAACAATCCAGGAATCGAGCGTCTGAAAGAAGTCAATAGAAAGTATTTCGGAGGAAATGGAAAGTACTACAACTATTCAAGTAAGCCGTGGTCAGGACAGGAATGTCCTCCAGATCATGAAATCCAGTATGAATGTGGTTGTGAGCTAAAAAGCAAGCATGGAGAATGGACAGAATACTTCACTTTCTACGAGAAAGACACATCTGAGGAGATCGCAGAAAAGATAAAAGCAATAAAATACTACGAAATGATCTACTAGATCCAGTCTCCGCGATCGAAGTCATAGTTGCGCATCGTCTCTAGATCTTCTTATTTTGGTATTTTGCCATGATGTTGTTCACTTCACGGTTTTGTGCATCAGATAGCTCGTCGTCATTGAACTGAGTCTTTTTATACTCTTGGAATTTTTGAGTATCTTTTCCTGCATACTTCTTCAGGATTCTCTGCTCTACTTCTTCTCTCTTATTTGGTCTATCTACCTCTTTTACGAGAGAGTTGTATAGATTTGATACTATCTCTTCGACTTTTCCTGGAGTCACGATCTTCTTGGATTTTTCTCTGTCATATTCATCTAGGACAGTTATATATCCATACTTCTCTCCGACATTATGAGTGATACTTTTCTTCGAGCCATTTTTATAGTTCAGAACCACTCCGCTCAGATTTTCGGAATTTTTATATCCGTCTAGGAATAGGATCTCGGTCACATCATCTGATACGCCTATATTCTCTAGAGTTTCAGTCGGATATATCGTGATCGTGTTGTTAGTGTCTCTACATACTAGACCTTTTGACTTAAGCTTGCAATAGGATATGTCTGACTCTTGTTCAAAAGCAGTCTTGATCTCATCTATCTCCTCGGCACTAGCCGTCTTGAGATCTAAATTGTCAATGTCTGCATGAGAAGTACCAAATAGGGAACTTATTGCAATGCCAAGAGCACTTACTGCTCTGCCGAATTTACCCTCATTTACAAATTCGACATCTTTATTTTCCGCTTCGAGTATCTTGAGTGCCTCTAAAAATTCCATATTAGTACCTCAAGATATTTATAGCTTCTTCTTTCCGAGGACTCTCGGTATGACTTCAGTCAGCCAGAAAGTGCTGATGTTCGATCTTGTCCTCAACAGGCTGATGAACGCCTTCTCAGGATCGAAGTTCTTCATCTGGCAGTTCTCAGGCCTCATCTTTCGCCAATTCGCTAGCGACATGACTCCTCTCAGTATCTGAAGTCACCATATTCGAAGTCGTAGTTACGAGCCATCTCCATCTCGGCTTCATACTCGGCTTCTTGCTCTTGTCTAGCCATCTCATCTTCGTATTGAGCGATCTCTTCGTATCTTCTCAGAGCCTGCTCATAGTAGCCACTGTACTTTTTGATGAGCTTCTTCGTCGAAAGCTCAGCTGGACGTCCGATCCATTGAGGATTGTCTGCTAGGAGCTTCTTCTGCTCTTCTACCTTAGCAGCCCAGTGATCGACTATCGCTTTCCAGTCCTTAGCGGACTTTGGTCCCTTTCCCTCGACAATGAGATTAGCTTCTCCTATGATCTTGAGCGCCTGTTCAAATGTCATTTCCATAAATTCTACCTCTATGGTTATTTACATCATTCGACACTCACTTTGACTTCTTTCTCGACGAACTCTACGTTCTCTTTGAAGAACTTCCTGTATCTCTTCCAGTAGTCAGTCGTCTCTTCGAAGAGCGAATGGTACCAGCCCAGCTTGTCTAGCTCAACCATCAGCGCTTCCATCTGCTTTCTGACCTTGTCTCCAGCCCAGCCCCAGCCTCTAGCACGGTGCTTGTCTTCGATAGCGTAGATCTTGTCACAGATCTCTTTGTCCTTGCCAGTCAGATCTTTGATGAAGAACTTCTCTTCGTAGTCAGTGTCATGGTACTTGTACCCAGTGCTGCCGATCTCCATGTCTCTTCTTCTGCCGTTGTGCTTGTACACATATTCGAACTCATACCAGTAGTTCTTCGGCAGCGTCTTGTCGAAGTCCTTGCGCACTGGACGTTCGTTCATGTAGTGTCTGGCGCTCTTCACGTTAGAGTAGCCCATTCCAGCTTTGTCCAGACTCTGACCCTTGTACATCGGAAATGTTCTCTTCATTAGATTTGCCTCTCGATATCCCTCTCGATTCAAAAAATATATGAAAAATTTGCGTTTCTTCTATTTACAAGATGACACGAAAATCGTATATTGTCTCTGAACTTCAACAAAGGATCAAAAATGAAAGAGTTCTTCAGAAAGTATCACGTTCCAGTTCTCCTCTTGATTGGAATTATCGCATTCGCAAGCTTCATGGTCCAAGTGACCGAAAAACATCACCAGAAGCGTGAAAAGTACATCAGAGAGCATCCTGAAGTTCTATGGAAGGACGGCGAGAAGATCACAGTCTACAAGAATGATCAAGTTGTTCTGACTACGCCCTGCGGTTCGTGCGTATTCGCTGACACTGAGAGCAAGAATGTGATGAGGATAGAGTGGCATAAGGAATGCGGCTTTGGACAAGCTGATGAAGTGACCACAATTCCTATGGAGACTGGGACTATCTACCGAGCCAAGAAAGAACCTTGCAAGATCAAACCGTAAAATTTTCGATTTTCTCTATTTACAAACTCGATAGAAAATCCTATATTGAGTATGTAAACTTCAACAAAGGACCAAACAATGAAGATCGAACTTACTCCTGAAGGCGCTAAAAAGCTCATCGGCAACAAATACAACGAATGGTCATGGATCTACGCTCAGCTCGACTTTACAGAAGCTAAGCTGCTCTCTCAGGGCAAGAATCCGAACTCTAAGTTCTCCAACATGCTCAAGCGCAAAGAAGTTGAATGCCGTGAAGCTGCTCTTGACAACGGCTATCATGTCAAGGTCGTTTATGAAGACTTGGGCGTGGACGCTATCTTCGCTAACTGGGTCATCGAACAAAAGGAAATCGATCTCGAAGCTCTCAGCGCTAAGATCGGAAGTAACAACTTCTCTAAGGAGGAGGAAGAATGAATCTCTCTGAACTCAACGACACCACGGGCCGCGTGAACTTCGGACACATCTACGAAGAGAACAAGAACATCGCAAGCATCCGTAGAAGCTCTTTCACCTACGAAGCAATGTCGGACATGGTAGAGCTCACTCTTCTCGGCGTCATTCCTCTCCGCTTCGTCTTCAAGAAGACTCATGACACTGCTGAGAAGATGGTCGTGGGAAACGGCATCTTCACCGTCTTGGCGAGATTCATCGAGAACAAGTTCACTCTCCGAGGAAAGTACCTCACTGACCTCGCTGGAAAGACTTACGATCAGCTCGATAGACCCAACCAGAGAAAGCTCATGGGCACTGGCGTTACTTACACCGTTCTCTCTGGAATGGACGCAGACGCTGAAAAGATCGTGGATGAGGGCATCTTCTTCACGATGAGATCAATTTAACAAAGGACAAACCATGAACGAAAAAGCTATCAGTTGCGGATTCCTCGTTCTCAACAGCAAGAACGAAATTCTCGCCTGTCATCCAACTGGCGCATCATTCAACAATGGATGCTGGAATGTTCCGAAGGGCATGAGAGAATCCTATGACGAATCAGACTACATCACTGCCGTCAGAGAGCTGAGAGAAGAGACGGACTTGGAATATGATATAGACTATGATGTAGACTTGAAGCTCGTCTTCGATCCTGGGCGAATGAGCTATCTTCCGAAGAAGGACATTCATCTCTACGTCGCACGAGTGGTGAATGATGATCTGATCTCTAGCGTCTTCTGTCGTTCTACATTCAAGAACGATCGCGGATTCTGGATCCAAGAGATGGACGGCTTCGCTTGGACTTCGGACATCGAGATGTTCAACAAGGGTCTCCGTCCAGTCATCAAGAAGATCTTCGAAGATATGAAGATCGAACTCGGAAAAGTCAAGGAGTAAGTATGGTCTTAGAACTTGAAGAATTCATTGAAGATTGCAAGAGCGGAGGCTTCATCGACTACGACGGCTATGGCTACTACAGCAACTCAAAGACGGAACACGATGACAACGATGATCTTCGTGTCTATCCGTCTCAGATCCAGGGCGGAATCATCAATCGCGACTACAAGTACGTCCATTGGTACAACAGGTAAGAAATCTCAAAAATAGCCTTTACGAACTGTTTCGATTTTCTTATATTGTTGTTGTTTACAACTACAATGGAGATCAACAATGCCTATCAAGAAACTGACCGTCAACATTCCCATGATGCTCGCCATCGACACCGACAAAGAAGTTACAGCTGCAGATGTGAAGAACATCACTGAATCCGTAGCTGCTATGCTCCGAGATGGATTTTTCTCTGTGGACAATGTCTACGACGCATCTTACCAAGACGACGTCAAGCTCGAAGACTTCACTTTCGGCGAATGTCAGACTATGGAATGGGTAGACAAGCAGCAGAAGGAATCTGATTCTGGTGAAAACGTTCCAGAACCGACAGAAGAAGAGAAGGCTAAACAGAAGGAAATTCAGGACGCTCAGCGCAAGGCGTTCTTCCCTTACGCAGACGAGACTGAAGAGGAGAATGAAGCTCGTCGAATCAAGGAGGGCGCAAATCTTCTCACCAAGTCTGAACTCATTCATAAAGTCACTGCAGCTGTCGCTACTATCAGTCTTAAAAAAGAATGCGACATGTTCTTCAAGTGGTCTAAAGATGCAGATGCTGCCATGATCCAGCTCGGAAGTCTATTCAGAGTCCACACCGTCAAGACCAAGGACGACAACTACTGGAAGGTTCACTTCAATCTTAAGGACTAATTATGTTCACAAAGACAATCTACATTCCGTTCACGATCGAATCCGAGCAGGAGATCACAGACCGCAAGGCTCAGATCATCGCAAACCGTGCGAGACCTCACTTCATCAATGGTGATCTTGACCGCAATGAACTCGACGACATCGCTCGTGCGAACGGCATCATAATGAAAGAATGGTATCTGAGACCTGCTAAGACGGCAGAAGAAATCAAGGCAGAACAATGAAGAATTGCATCTCATTCACTTGCTACATACCCGACCATGAGTTCGAACTCCAAGCAGTTAGCCCGAATCTAGCTCTTCTTGGCGAGTACCTCACATGGCTCAAGAAAGAGTACAAGCATCGTGAAATGTTCGTCATGTTCTGTGGGTGCAAGTTCAAGAGGTACGAGAGCGGAGATAATATCTTGGAGATCGGTTACTACGACAGCTATGTCGAAAATGTAGACTGGCCTAAGCTCACATCAAAATTCAAAGAACTAGAGGAAAAGTACAAATGAAGACAAATCTGTTAGGATTCCCTGCTATCCTTCTCATCATCTTGTCGTTGTTCATGAACGCTAACGCTTACGAATTCAAGTACAAGCGCATCAACGGCTGCAGCGTCAACAATCACGAGTGCCGTCAGTCTGAAGCTCTCGAACGAATCGCTGCTGCGCTAGAGTGGATGGCAGACAGCTACACTGAAGAGGCTGCTCTCAGAACTACTACTGCTAGCTCTCCCAGAATAAACGGCCGATCTCTCAAAGCCGTTCCTACACAAGTTGAAGAGGATCGTGAGAGTCTCGATGAGTGTATAGAGAAGTGCTGGCATCACATCATGAATTCAGAAATCAAGCGATGCACAAAGGAATGCATCAAGGAGTAAA
>Ga0310696_10009311_pt1 | contig 11378 bp, 5 predicted proteins | sample AusTroGonzalo_MG_4_FD_203885 | JGI IMG/M metagenome (GOLD analysis project Ga0310696, IMG submission 203885) | Bovine rumen microbial communities from tropical cattle in Woodstock, Queensland, Australia - Gonzalo_02 (v2) (version 2) | ecosystem: Host-associated > Mammals > Digestive system >...
TCAGCTGTAAAATGGATGGTGAAAACTTTATAGTGACCTATACGGGGACGCTTTATCAGAGTGAGGACGCGGTTCATTGGACAGAGGTCGCATCCGCTTCCAACCCGTATCAGGTAAAGATCGGGAACAAAAAATTGTTTTTCTACACGAAAGGCGATGCCGAAAACAAGAATTACACGATCCCATTAGCTGATGGAGTGAATCTGGACATGATCTGGATCAAACCCGGTACATTCATCATGGGCAGTCCTGAAGATGAGCTGGGAAGAAGTTATTATGAAGGTCAGCATCAGGTCACTTTGACCCAGGGTTACTGGTTGGGCAAGTATGAAGTGACTCAGGCTCAGTATGAAGCGGTCACGGGTAAGAATCCTTCCTGGTTCAAAGGAGCGGATCTGCCGGTGGAGAATCTATCCTTCTATGAAGCAGTCGATTTCTGTTCCAGACTGACAGCCCTGGAGAGGGCGGCGGGCCGTCTGCCGGAGGGGTATGAGTACACCATGCCGACCGAAGCGCAGTGGGAATATGCCTGCCGTGCCGGAACAACAACGGCATTGAACAACGGAAAGGATCTGTCAGATAAGGATAAATGTCCCGAAATGGATGAAGTGGGCTGGTATATGGGAAACATTGATTCCACCACTCAGCCTGTAGGACAGAAACTGCCGAACGCCTGGGGGTTATATGATATGCACGGGAATGTTTTGGAATGGTGTCTGGACTGGGATGATTTTTATCCGACTGAACCTGTGACCGATCCCACAGGTCCAGCCAGAGGCTTCAACCGCGTCATTCGCGGCGGCAGTTGTAATTTCCTCGCATTCGGTTGCCGTTCTGCGTACCGGAGCCAGTACAACCCCAGCTATGGTGCTTATTTTTGTGGTTTCCGCGTGGCTCTTTCTGTCAGCAAGAACATCACCGTTCCGGTTTCGGAGACGGTGAACCTGGACATGGTCTGGATCGAGCCGGGTACGTTCAGAATGGGCAGTCCGGAAGATGAACTGGGCAGAGATTATAATGAAACCCAGCATCAGGTGACTCTGACAAAGGGTTACTGGATGGGGCAGTATGAGGTGACTCAGGCACAGTATGAAGCCGTGATGGGAACGAATCCTTCCTATTTCAATGGAGCTGATCTGCCGGTAGAACAAGTGAGCTGGGATGACGCGATGGAATTCTGCACCAAACTGACAGCGAGCGAAAAGGCGGCTGGCCGTTTGCCGGAGGGTTATGAATACACATTGCCCACAGAGGCACAATGGGAATACGCCTGCCGGGGTGGAACAAGAGGAGCCCTGAACAACGGCAAATATATGTCAGATAAATTTGAATGCGACGAAATGGATGAAGTGGGCTGGTATTGGTACAACAGTGATTACATGACTCATCCTGTAGGCCAGAAACAGCCGAACGCCTTTAGGTTGTATGATGCGCATGGCAATGTCTGTGAATGGTGCTTGGACTGGTATGGAGATTATCCGACCGGGCCGGTGACGGATCCCGCGGGACCAGAAACCGGTTCACACCGTATTATGCGCGGCGGCAGCTATGGTGATGACGCGTGCGATTGCCGTTCTGCGGTCCGGAGCTACAGTTCCCCCAGCGAAAGTTACGATTTTTGCGGCTTCCGCGTGGCGCTGACACCGATTCCGGTGAACAAGGATATGACGATCCCGCTGTCGGCTGATGTCAGTCTGGACATGGTCTGGATCGAGCCGGGCACGTTCATGATGGGCAGCCCGGAAGATGAGTCGGGCAGGTATAGTGATGAAACCCAGCATCAGGTGACTTTGACCAAAGGTTTCTGGCTGGGCAAGTATGAGATCACCCAGGCACAATATAAAGCCGTGATGGAATGGAATCCTTCTGAGTTCAATGGAGCTGATCTGCCGGTGGAACAAGTGAGCTGGTATGACGCGATGGAATTCTGCGTCGAACTGACAGATCTGGAGAGGGAGGCGGGACGTTTGCCGGAAGGGTATAAATACACATTGCCTACCGAAGCGCAATGGGAATACGCCTGCCGTGCCGGAACAAGAAGTGCCCTGAACAATGGGAAAAATCTGTCAGGTGTGGAAGAATGTCCCGAAATGAATGAAGTAGGCTGGTATTGGTACAATAGCGACGAAAAGACTCATCCGGCAGGACAGAAACAGTCGAATGCCTGGAGACTGTATGATATGCACGGGAATGTGGAGGAATGGTGTTTGGATCGGTATGAAGAAGATTATCCGACCGAACCTGTGACCGATCCCATAGGATCGAGTACAGACTTGAACTTCGTCTTACGCGGCGGCAGCTGGGGCGGTGCCGCGTACGACTGCCGTTCAGCGTACCGGGATTACGGCGCCCCGAACGAGGTTTATATCAACGTCGGCTTCCGCGTGGCGCTGGTGCCGGTGAAATAGAATATTTGGAATAAACATATTAAAAACATGAATGTAAGCAAATTAACATCCGGTCTTTTGGGACTGGCATTGACAGCGGTGATGGCGCAGGCGGAGCAGCCGACCATCAGCTGCAAGATGGACGGAACCAATCTGGTAGTGACCTATACGGGCGAGCTTTATCAAAGCACGGACGCGGTCACTTGGACAAAGGTGAACACGACTTCCAGCCCTTATCGGGTAGCGATAAGGGACAAGAAAATGTTTTTCTGTGTGAAGGGGGAAGCTGTGGACAGAAGTTTTTCGATCCCATTAGCCGATGGTGTGAATCTGGACATGATCTGGATCGAACCGGGTACTTTCATAATGAGCAGTCCGGAAGATGAACTAGGTGGAGTCAATGATCCCCCTCAGCATCAGGTGACCCTGACCCAGGGCTATTGGATGGGTAAGTTTGAGGTAACTCAGGCTCAATATGAAGCAGTGACAGGAGAAAATCCTTCTTATTTCAAAGGAGTCGATCTGCCGGTGGAGCAGGTGACTTGGGAGGATGCGATGGCTTTCTGTGCCAGGCTGACCGCTCAGGAGAAGACCGCGAGCCGTCTGCCGGCGGGGTACGAATACACTCTGCCGACCGAAGCACAGTGGGAGTACGCCTGCCGGGCCGGAACGACGACGGCTTTGAACAGCGGAAAGGATCTAACAGCGCAATACGAGTGTACTGAAATGGATGAAGTAGGATGGTATAAGTACAACAGTGATGGTACTACACATCCAGTAGGGCAAAAATTGGTCAATGCCTGGGGACTCTATGACATGCACGGGAATGTATGGGAGTGGTGTTTCGATTGGTCCGGTGCAGCTTCAACTTTACCGGTAACAGATCCTAAGGGACCTGAAACAGGATGGTACCGTATTGTACGTGGAGGCAGCTTAAGCTACTACGCGGAAGAGTGTCGTTCAGCGTACAGACAGTCCCGCTTCCCAGATTACAGGTATAGATGTTACGGGTTCCGTGTGGCTCTTTCATGTGTTCAATAGATGACTTTGGAGCTTTTTGACATTTTAATGGCTTAGAACTGTGTGAGATAGTTTATGATGAAAAAATTAGATTACAAAATACTGGGAGCGTCCTGTCTGACTGCGGGATTATTATTCGCGTCTTTTGAGATGTATGCTGTGGTACCCAGTCTCAGCTATGAGGTGAATGGGAATGAGCTGATAATAGATTATACAGGAACACTCTGCCAGAGCAGTGACGCTGTCAATTGGTCAGAAGTGGGATCAGGCTCCAGTCCTTACAAGGTAAAAATCGCAGACAAGAAACTTTTTTTCTGCGCTAAAGGGGAATCCGATAGCAGAAATTTCACGATCCCATTGGCGTATGGTGTGAATTTGGACATGATTTGGATCGAACCGGGCACCTTTATGATGGGCAGTCCTGAAGGTGAACTAGGCAAACGAAACAATGAAACTCAGCACGAAGTGACCCTGACCAAGGGCTATTGGATGGGTAAGTTTGAGGTGACCCAGGCCCAGTACGAAGCAGTGATGGGAACGAATCCCGCCTGGTACAAAGGAGCCGACTTGCCGGTGGAATATGTGGATTGGTATGACGCGAAGATCTTTTGTTTAAGACTGACAAGTCAGGAACGCTCGGCAGGCCGCCTGCCGGAGGGATATGAATACGACCTGCCGACCGAAGCGCAGTGGGAGTACGCCTGCCGGGCCGGAACAACAACGGCATTGAACAACGGAAAAGATTTGTCAAGCTGGTTTGAAAATTCCGAATTGAATGAGGTGGGATGGTATCTGTACAACGCCGGCGGTGTCGATGATGGTTCGACCCAGCCGGTGGGGCAGAAGAAGCCGAACGCCTGGGGATTGTATGACATGCACGGAAATGTGTATGAATGGTGTTCAGACTGGTATGATGAAGATTATCCGACCACAGCGGTGACCGATCCTACGGGACCGGCTTTCGGTTCATACCGTGTCCTGCGCGGAGGCTGCTGGAGTGAAGAAGCGACCCACGCCCGTTCAGCGTATCGCACCGGCGCTGTCGCCAGAAGTTCTCATAGTATCAATACGAATACCAAAGGGCTCCGGGTTGCCCTTGTTTGGACAAAAATTGAAATAGACCCTCCAGTGGAGAATGATTTCACCATTCCACTGTCGGACGATGTGGATCTGGAGATGATAAGGATAGAGCCGGGCACTTTCATGATGGGCAGTCCCGAAGATGAACTGGGCAGAGAGGACATTGAAACTCAGCATCAGGTCACTTTGACTCAGGGCTATTGGCTGGGCAAGTATGAAGTCACGAAATCCCAGTATAAAGCCGTCATGGACAGTTGGCATGCGCCATCGGATCAGCCGGTGACATCTGTAAACTGGTACGATGCGATGAGCTTCTGCTCCACATTGACGGGGATCGAACGTGCGGCAGGCCGCCTGTCGGAAGAGTATGAATACACTCTGCCAACCGAAGCGCAATGGGAATATGCCTGCCGTGCCGGTACAACAACGGCATTGAACAGCGGAAAGAATCTGTCAAATGAGAACGAATGTTCCGAAATGGATGAAGTGGGTTGGTATAAGTACAATGCTGCTGGAACGACTCAGTCGGTAGGCCAGAAACAGCCCAATGCCTGGGGATTGTATGATATGCACGGGAATGTGTATGAATGGTGTCTGGATATATATGATGATTATCCAACCGAGCCTGTGACGGATCCCACGGGACCGGACGGCGGGATGCTGTACAATATCATTCGCGGAGGCGACTGGAACAATTACGCGTCCGGTTGCCGTTCTGCGTCCCGGAACGCTGTCGCGCCCAGAGGGAGTTACTCCAGCCTGGGCTTTCGTGTTGCTCTTGTCAAAGTCAAACCTAAGGACATTCCTCAACCGGGAAATGACACTGTCATAGAGGTGACGAGTAATGTGAATTTGGAACTGGTCTGGATCGAGCCTGGCACGTTCACAATGGGTAGTCCTGAGGGTGAGATAGGTAATTTGTATGGTGATGAAACTCAGCATGAAGTCACTCTGACACATGGCTACTGGCTGGGCAAGTATGAAGTCACACAAGCACAGTACGCGGCTGTTATGGTTTTCAATCCTTCCGGATATAATATATTGGATCATCCGGTGGAATATGTAAGCTGGAATGATGCGATCAATTTCTGTGCATATCTGACGTACATCGAGAGAAAAGCCGGGAGATTGCCGGAGGGATATGAATTCACTCTGCCAACCGAAGCACAGTGGGAATACGCCTGCCGAGCCGGGACGACTACGGCATTTAACAACGGTACCAATCTTGAGACAACGGTACAAATATGGGATGATCCTTGTCCCGGTTTGGATAAGGTGGGTTGGTATAGATATAACAGCGAATACAGCAGCGGTTTCAGTGGAAACAATGAAAGAAACCACCAGACAGTGGGTCAGAAACAGCCCAATGCTTGGGGATTGTATGATATGCACGGGAATGTGGCAGAATGGTGTTTGGACCGGTATGGAGATTATCCAACCGGGTCTGTGGCCGATCCGACAGGACCAAGTACGGGTGACCAATTTATCATGCGCGGTGGCGACTACCACAACTACGCGTACCTCTGTCGTTCGGCGTATCGGTCTATCAGCAAACCCAATGATAACTGGAACAACGTGGGCTTCCGTGTGGTGCTGGTGCCGGTGAAATAGAGTCTTTTTGAGCTGAAAACAAAGATCCCCGATGGTTTTTGAGTCCGCCGGGGATTTTTTTTCGTGTTATTTGAGCGAACTATAAATCACATAAAACATCTCATTTTCATTTGCATAACAAGAAAATGTATGCTACCTTTTTCTTGTTATTGTTCCTGGTGGGCATGGTGCCGCTGAGGAGTGAAGAGATTTTGTAATGCAAAGTTCAAATTATAAATTATTCGGAGTTTTTTGTCTGGCCGCTTCCTGTATGGTGTTCAGTGCGTCTCAATCGCAAGGTGCTGTAGGGGATACTTTTAAGGAAAATGAAGATGATCATATTCAATACACAGTTCTTACCGAAGAAGGCAACTCAGGAACGGTGGAAGTGGGGTATGCTGATAAATATCGTTTAGAAGGGGATGTCATTATTCCCAGTACCGCTACGAACAAAGATACCGGTATCACATACCGTGTGACTGCAATCAGAGAGGATGGATTCCATGGTTGCGACAAAATGACAAGTATAGAGATCCCGGACAGTGTGACTACTATTGGAAAGAAAGCGTTTAGTAATGCAGACGGTATTACGAGTATAGAGATCCCAGACAGTGTGACTACTGTTGGACCGAGTGCATTCTGGTATTGCAGTAATTTACAGAGTGTGGTGATCTCGGGCAGTGTGGGTGTTATTCCAGATGAGCTGTTTCGGTCCTGTGAGGCTCTGACGAATGTAGTGATCGGCAATGGCGTGACTCATATTGGATATTTCGCATTTGCTTTTTGCTACGCGCTGACCAGCGTTACGATCCCGGATAGTGTGACTTGGATTGGAAATTATGCGTTCGATTACACCGCTCTGGAGAGCATCGTGATCCCGGCCGGGTTGAATACTCTGGGAAAGAGCGTATTTGAGGATTGTGCGAATTTAACGAGTGTTTATTTTATGGGAGATGTACCGGCGGATACAGGATGGACTATATATTGGGGAACACCCGAAACATTGTTGACTTATTATCCGGTCGGGAACGCTTCCTGGGAAGCTGAGATCGTGGATGGAATGTGGCGTGACAGGAAGGTCGCGAACTGGACTCCGGCACCTCCTCAGCCGGAGGATCCCCCGAAAATAGAATATATCGTTTCAAATAAGGAACTTATTTTGAACTTTACGGGTGAACTTTATGAAAGTGATGACGCTGTAAACTGGACAAAGGTGGAATCCGCCGTCAGTCCCTATAAAGTGAAGATGGGTGACAGAAAACAGTTTTTCTGTGTTAAAGAAGGATCCTCAGTTCCTGAGGATCAAGTATTGCCCGGTGAAAATGCTGTCATTTCTTTACCTGGCAATGTGAATCTGGATATGATCTGGATCAAACCGGGTACGTTCATGATGGGCAGTCCGAAAAACGAGCTGGGCAGAGAGAATAATGAAACTCAGCATCAGGTGACCCTGACCAAGGGCTACTGGCTGGGTAAGTATGAGGTGACCCAGGCACAGTATAAAGCAGTGACAGGTACGAATCCTTCCTGGGACAAGGGAGCCGATTTGCCGGTGGAACAGGTAACCTGGAATGACGCGATGAAGTTTTGTTCCAAATTGACAGACATTGAAAGAGAAGCCGGCAGACTGCCGGAAGGTTATGAATATACATTGCCCACTGAAGCGCAATGGGAATACGCCTGCCGGGCCGGAACAACGACTGCTTTGAACAGCGGAAAGAATTTGTCAGATGAGTATCAATGTCCTGAAATGGATGAAGTGGGCTGGTATTGGTACAATGGGGGCAAGGAGAGTTATAATAATAATTTGATCTGTACCCATTCTGGAGGCCAAAAGAAACCGAATGCCTGGGGATTGTATGACATGCACGGGAACGTGGGGGAATGGTGTTTAGACTGGTATGAAGATTACCCGACAACAGCGGTAGTTGATCCAACAGGGCCTGACACTGGTACTGACCGGGCGGTTCGCTGGGGCAGTTGGTGGAATGCCGCTTGGGCTTGCCGTTCAGCGTATCGGGGCAACGATAAGCCCAATGCCGTGTATGCCAGCTTAGGCTTCCGCGTGGCACTGGCTCCGGTTGTGATTCCCGATGGTGGTGATATGACGATCCCTATTTCGGATGATGTCAGTCTGGATATGATCTGGATCGAACCGGGTACGTTCATCATGGGCAGTCCGGAAAATGAGCTGGGCAGAGAGAATAATGAAACTCAGCATCAGGTGACCCTGACCAAGGGCTACTGGCTGGGCAAGTATGAAGTGACTCAAAAACAGTATCAAGCCATCATGGGAACGAATCCTTCCAAGTGGAAAGGAGCCGACTTGCCGGTGGAACAGGTAACATGGCGTAACGCGACCAATTTCTGTGCCAAGCTGACAGAGATTGAGAGAGCGGCCGGGCGTTTGCCGGCAGGGTACGAATATACGCTGCCGACCGAAGCTCAGTGGGAATACGCATGTCGGGCCGGAACGACTACCGCCCTGAACAGCGGAAAGGATCTGTCAGATTGGCATGAATGTCCCGAAATGGATGAAGTAGCTTGGTATCATTACAACAGCAATAAAACGACTCATCCGGTGGGACAAAAGAAACCGAACGCCTGGGGACTCTATGACATGCATGGGAATGTATGGGAATGGTGTTTGGATTGGGAGGGAAATTATCCATCCTCAGCAGTAACAGATCCTGTGGGACCCAGTACGGGCACGAGCCGCGTGTTTCGCGGTGGCAGCTGGGACTACTACGCGACGCACTGCCGTTCAGCGCGCCGGGTCGGCAACTACCCGGGCGACGGCTGGGAAGATAACGGCTTCCGTGTGGCTCTGGCTCCGGTCAAATAGACGCTTTTTGAGCTGAAAACAAAGATCCCCGACGTTCATCCGCCGGGGATTTTTTTAGACTACCGGATGGTACGGGTTTTAATATGAATTCATTTATCTTCCGAATCGTGATAAATGTAATGTCTTGACTTCTGTTAAAATATCTGCTATTTTTTTACTTGTTGTTCTTTGGGGCATGGTGCCGCTAAGGAATGAAAAAATTTCTAATGAAAAGTCCAAAATATAGTTTATCAGGAGTTTTTTGTCTGACCGCTTCCCTGATGATGTTCAGCGCATCTCAATCCCAAGGTGCTGTAGGGGATACTTTTATGGAAGATGAAGACAGTGTTTTCAAATTCACAGTTCTTACCGAAGAAGGCTCTACAGGAACGGTAGAAGTGGGGCGAAGTGTTGGTGCCGGTTATAGTATATCCGGGAATATCACTATTCCCAGTTCCGCCACTCACAACGGCATCACATACCGTGTGACAGCTATTGCAGCTGATGGATTCCGTTCTCGTAACAAACTGGTAAGTGTAACGATCCCGGACAGCGTGACTACTATTGGAAAGTCCGCGTTCAGTAATTGCAGTGGCCTGCAGAGTATAGAGATCCCGGACAGTGTGACTTCTATTGGATCGAGTGCATTTTATGGATGTGAAAGTATGTCTCGTATAGAGATCCCCGGCAGTGTGACTGTACTTCAACTCATGCTGTTTTGGAAGTGCACGGGGCTGACGGATGTAGTGATTGGCAATGGTGTGACTACTATTGGAGAGTCCGCATTCAGTTTTTGCGAGAGTCTGACCCATCTCACGATACCGGACAGTGTGACTGATATTGGAAGAGCTGCGTTCAATTACTGCGCTCTGGAGAGCATCGTGATCCCGGCTAGTGTGAATACCCTGGGGAGAGGTGCATTCGATGATTGTAAGAATTTAACGAGTGTTTATTTTGAAGGGAATGTGCCGGATACAGGATATAATACCATATATTGGGGAACACCCGAAACATTATTGACTTATTATCCAACGGGAAACGCCACCTGGGAAGCCGAGATCAAGGATGGAATGTGGAAGAACAGAAAAGTCGCGAACTGGACTCCGGCACCTCAGCCGGGAAATGAGATCAGCTTTACACCTCCTGACCCGGCGACAGGAGTTCTGACCTTGACCTTTACGGGTACCTTGGAAGAAAGCGATGATATGGTGAATTGGACACCTGTTCCGAATGCCAAAGGAAGCTATGATGTGAATACCAAAACGGGACAGAAGAAATTCTACCGTTTCGTGAAATAGCGTTATCACAGATTTAAAATACGAAAATCCCCGATGGTTCATTCCGCCGGGGATTTTTTTTGACAAAAAAGAGACGAGCGGTTGCTCGTCTCTGAAGAGTAAAATTTGAGATGGCACCCGGTTAAGATCGGGTGTCTTTGTGTTTCTTTATTGATTCAGCTCGCGGATCCAGACGTTGCGGAATCTGACGGGATTGCCGTGATCCTGGAAGGCGATGGGCTGACGCACATCATGCGGAGCATAGGCCGGGCGGACATGGTGTCCGGTGGGACCAGTCAGCTCGCGATCCCATTGGACGACTACGCCGTTGAAGATCACAGAAATGTGAGCCTTGGAAACGAGTTTGTCACCATCAAAGCGCGGGGCGATGTAGATGATGTCGTAGGTGTTCCATTCACCGGGTTTGTGGATGGGGTTCACCATGGGAGGATACTGACCATAGATAGCGCTGGCGAAACCGTCGGCATAGGTCTTGTTATTGTAGGTATCCAGCACCTGGACTTCATAGCGGTCGCCGCCCAGAAAGACACCGCTGTTGCCGCGGCCCTGGTCGTCACCTTCTACCTTGGCGGGAGCGGCCCATTCCACATGCAGCTGGCAGTCGCCAAAGCTGTCTTTGGTGCGGATATAGCCGGAACCGGGAACGCATTCCATGGCACCGTCTTTGACGATCCACTTGGTCTTTTTGCCGTCCATGGCGACCCATTGATCCAGATTGGTGCCGTCAAAGAGAACGACCGCGCCCTGGGGAGCTTTGCCGGTCTTGTCCTGGGTTCCGGGATAGCCGGGATCGACCTGGACCGGTACCGGACGTTCGCGGTCATGGATGCCGTATCTGGGATCCGGTTCGCCCGCTTGGGTTTGTGTCAGAGAGAACAGGCAAGCGGAGCATACAGCCGCCGCCACTACATTGGTTTTAGAAATAAAATTCATAATTCGTAATTCTATGTTAGTAACCTCTACTACAGGGCTTACTCTAAACAGGGACAGCCCCGGAAGCAAGCGGAATTTTAGGAAATGTGTGTGTTTATGAGGAAAAGAGTGTTTTTCGGGGTTGATTTTGAGGAAGAAAAGATGTACAGTAAACCTGTACGGTTTTTGAGGCTGTTATGAATGAATTAAGTTATACTGCGACAAGAAAAAATCTGGCCAAGACTATAGAAAATGTGGTCCGGGATC
>Ga0310696_10009312_pt1 | contig 11378 bp, 7 predicted proteins | sample AusTroGonzalo_MG_4_FD_203885 | JGI IMG/M metagenome (GOLD analysis project Ga0310696, IMG submission 203885) | Bovine rumen microbial communities from tropical cattle in Woodstock, Queensland, Australia - Gonzalo_02 (v2) (version 2) | ecosystem: Host-associated > Mammals > Digestive system >...
ACGAAGCAGGTAAAAGGAGAGGATGTATGTGGGTATCATCCATATCATCTTGGGATAGAACAGCGTACTGATGCCCAGACACAGGAAGGCAACGAAAGAATTGCCTGCCGAGAAGTCTTGGTGATAGGCCCGGAACAAAAAGAACAAGGAGATCAAAACGAAGTACATCACGATGAAACCGGGCAAAAATGCGTGTAAGAAGACAGATGCCGTCATGAGCGCAGCAAAAGTGAAACTAATGGTACGCGAATTGATGCGCAACAACACATGCGACAGATTTAACTCATGAAGGGTATAAACCGACAGAATCACAGTGATGATAGCTAACAGCTGGTTGACCCATCCGCTATGCGTGACAGCACCCGGCAATAAGTGCCAAAGGCCTGCAAGACTAACTCTTGTGACCGGACTGGCACTTCCTGCGACAACCCACGCAATCACCACGATGACAGAGACCGAATGCAGTGAGGTGGGACTGATAGCTAACCTACGCTGAAATTTCATAAACCCAAATCCTTTCCGATATCTGAACGGAAGTATTTCTTCTCAAACTGAATCTTCTGTGCTTCCTGGAATGATTTTGCCAAAGCTTCGTCCTTATCCTTTCCATAGGAGCTGACAGCAATGACACGACCACCGGCAGTAACGAGCCTCTCCCCCGGCCCCTCCCCCGTAGGGAGGGGTGAAAGAGCCGTACCTGCGTGGAACACGATACTGCCTTCCACCTGGTCGATACCTGTGATGGGGAATCCTTTTTGATATGCCTCTGGATAGCCTCCAGATACCAACATGACACATACAGCCGCACGTTCATCAAATACCAATTCCTTGGTGTCCAAATTGCCTTGAGCCACTCCTTCGAGGAGGTCTACCAAGTCGCTCTTGATGCGCAACATCACACTTTCGGTTTCAGGGTCGCCCATACGTACATTGTATTCAATGACCATTGGGTCGCCACCTACGTTGATCAGTCCGAAGAAGATAAAACCCTTGTAGTCGATACCTTCAGCAGCCAGACCTTCGACGGTAGGACGGATGATGCGGTCCTCGACCTTCTGCATCCACTCCTTATCGGCAAACGGAACAGGGCTGACAGAACCCATACCACCTGTGTTCAAGCCCTTATCGCCTTCACCAATACGTTTATAGTCCTTGGCTTCAGGCAGAATCTTATAGTGGGTGCCGTCCGTCAGCACAAATACAGAGCATTCAATACCACTGAGGAACTCCTCAATGACGACCGTTGCACTGGCATTGCCAAACATACCACCCAACATCTCCTTCAACTCGCGTTTGGCCTCATCGAGGGTAGGTACAATCAGCACACCCTTACCTGCACACAGTCCGTCAGCTTTCAGCACGTAAGGAGGCTGGAGGGTTTCCAGAAACTTCAAACCTTCCTCAACGGTCGTTCCATTAAAGCTCTTGTAGGCGGCCGTAGGGATGTTGTGACGTTGCATGAATCCCTTTGCGAACTCCTTAGAGCCTTCTAAGACCGCACCTTGCTTCGAGGGTCCTATCACAGGAATAGACTTCAGTTGAGCATCGTTCTTAAAGTAGTCATAAATACCTTTCACCAAGGGGTCTTCCGGTCCTACGACCACCATATCCACATTGTGACCCAACACAAATGCCTTGATTCCATCGAAATCATCAGCCTTGATAGCCACGTTATGACCTACATTGCCTGTACCTCCGTTACCTGGAGCGATAAAGAGGTTGTCTACTTTCTTGCTTTGAGCAATCTTCCAAGCCAAGGCGTGCTCACGGCCTCCGCTTCCTAATAACAGTATGTTCATATTTATCAATTATATGTTTCACTCAATTGATCGGAGTTATCGCTTCGCTCGAAGTTTTTCTTAGGAGTGAAGGAGTACAGGAGTGCAGGAGTAAAGGAGTGCAGGAGTACAGGAGTAAAGGAGTGCAGACGGCACCAAAGGACGTATAATACATCCGCAGTCTATCTTCTGCCACTCCTGTCACTACTATTAACTCCTGCCACTACTTTTAACTCCTGTCACTACTATTAACTCCTGCCACTACTTTTAACTCCTGCCACTACTTTAACTTCCATTTCTATTTTTTTAGATAATCTTCAAAATATTGTGTAATCTTGTTGTGCAGATGGATGCGGTCGGTACCCATCATGTTATGTCCATCGCCTGGGTATGTGAACAGGTCGGGATAAGTACCGGCATCGATACAAGCCCTCATGAACGAGAGGGTATGCTGTGGCACACAGGTGTCATCGTTGCCGCCATAGATGACAAGCAACTTACCTTTCAAATTGCCAGCTTTGTTCAAGAGAGAGGTGTTCTTATAGCCCTCTGGGTTGGTTTGAGGGGTATCCATATAACGCTCTCCATACATTACCTCATAGTATTTCCAGTCGATGACAGGTCCGCCAGCTACACCCACCTTAAACACATCGGGATAGGTGGTCATAAGGCTAGTGGTCATAAAGCCACCGAAACTCCAACCATGAACACCAAGACGGTTGGCATCGACATAAGGAAGACTCTTCAGGAAGTCCACACCTTTCAACTGATCCTTCATCTCCTCGACACCCAACTGACGGAAGGTAGCCTGTTCGAAAGCAAGGCCACGATGTTCGCTACCACGATTATCGAGGCAGAACATCACATAGCCTTTCTGTGCCATCCAGATATCCCAGCCACGCACACCCCAATGACGTGACGCATCAATATTGTGAGCATGCGGTCCACCATAGACATAAACCACAGCAGGATATTTCTTGTTGGGGTCGAAATCGGTAGGCAATACCAGACGATAGTACAAATCGGTCTGGCCATCAGCCGCCTTGATGGTACCCACCTTCATCTCTGGCACTTGATAAGCATCCCAAGGTTCGTCGGCATCTTGTAAGAGATCACGTGTCTTGGCACCTATTTCGGCCGTTTCCATTCTGCAACACACCTCTGGCGAAGACCATGTGTCAAGTAATCTGGTACCGCTCTTTGAGAGGGTAACCGTATGCCAACCCTTCCCATTATCAAGCAAAGTACGCTTGCCCTTCATATCCACTGCATACACATTCTTCTGTAGTGGATGAGATTCATTACTTGTATAGATGATCTGCTTCTTCTTTGTGTTAAAACCAACTACATCGATGACCTCGAATTCTCCCTTTGTGAGTTGCGCCAACTGGCGTCCTGTAGTGTCATAAAGATAAAGGTGAAGATAGCCGTCCTTGCGGGTCTGATAGATGAATTGATTGTTGTTCCAAGGCAGGAATTGGATAGGATGCATCGGCTCCACATACTTGTCGTTCGTTTCCTCAAACAGCACCTTATCCTTCTGGCCTGTCAAAGCATCGTAACGCACCAATTCTGCGTGGTTCTGGTCACGATTCAACTCAATCATATAGATGAACTTACTATCAGGACTCCATGCAATATTGGTGAAATAACGGTCGGTAGGGTCACCTGCCTCTAAATAGACAGTACGAGAAGTCTCAATGTCGAACACCCCCACCGTGACCTTATGACTGGTCTCGCCAGCCATCGGGTATTTATCAGGTACCAATGCAGCCGACCTTGCAGAGATGTCAACTTGCGGATAGGTAGCCACCATTGACTGGTCCATGCGATAAAATGCCAGCAGCTTCCCAGAGGGACTCCAGAACGTACCTTTGTTGATGCCAAACTCGTTGCGATGTACGCTTTCACCATACACAAGGTCCAGACTGCCATCCTGACTGACCGAAACAGTAGTTCCATCAGGTTTGGAGATCTTCAAGTTATGGCCAACCGTGTAAGCCAGGCAACGGGATGCGCTACAGAAATCCGTATTCTCAGCATCGAGTGTATACGGAATGGATGCAATGATCGACTTCGCATTCCAGTCGATCAGTTCAAATTCCTTACTACCTGCATTCTCGTACAGCAGTACGGGGTCATTACCGTTCGGGAACTCCATTGTCAACAGATATTGCGCCTCGCGCTTACCAGCTGCTCTCAGAATACTATTGATATCAGCAAGCGAAAAAAGTGCCGTTCCATCGACACGTTTCGCCTCAAAGATATCCAACTGCACCAATTCGTCGCCCCACCATTCATAATACTTCTGCTCTGGATAGGAATGCTGATAGAATGTTTTTCCTCCAGGCAAGAGGTCATCGAGTGTGAACAACTTCTTTTCTTGTGCCATACAAAATGTTGTCATAGTCGAAACTATGGCGAGAATAATGATTCGCTTCATGTCTTGTTCTTTTCAGTTTGCAAAGTTACGAAAAATCGCCGTGAAACAAGCAAAATGATAGGAAATTACACAAAAATATGATAAAAAATTTGCCCTATTGCATTATTTTGTCTACTTTTGCTACCGAATTTAATTGGTTATGAGGTTATGAGGTTATGAGGTTATGAGGTTATAGAAAAGATATAGAAACGCAAAACGCTTAACAAATAATATAAACAACAAAACAACTAAACAAATTCAATTCAATGGAAAGAATTGATAAACTCGACAAAAAGATTATGGAGATTATCTCCGTTAATGCACGCATTCCCTTCAAAGATGTAGCGGTGGAGTGCGGAGTTTCTCGTGCAGCGATTCATCAGAGAGTGCAGCGCCTTATAGACACAAACGTTATTACCGGCTCCGGTTATCATGTGAACCCTAAAAGTTTAGGTTATTCCACTTGCACCTTCGTGGGACTGAAACTTGAGAAAGGTTCGATGTATAAGAGCGTAGTAGAGGAAATAGCCAAAATACCCGAAGTGGTAGAATGCCACTGTACAACGGGCCAGTACTCTTTATTCCTCAAAATGTACGCTCGCGACAACAGCCAGTTGATGGATATCCTGAACAACAAGATTCAAGCCATCCACGGCGTTGATTCTACAGAAACCCTCATCTCGTTGGAGCAAAGCATCAAAAAAGCGGTGCCCATTATTGTAGATGACAACGAAGAATAATCAAGCACTTTTTCTTCAGCTAAAAACATAAGGTGTAACCACAAATGGAGTGGCTACACCTTATTATTATACGCAATTATTATTGCACAACCGGATTATTTCTTACTCTTCTTGCTTTTCTTACTGGTAGCAGCAAGTGCATCTGCATACTTCTCTGCCTTCAACATGATTTCTGCATAGCGGCGACCGATTTCACGATAACCTTCTGCAGTGAAGTGAAGGTGGTCAAAGTTACCTTTGCAACCCAGTGAAGGTACTACATATGCTGTAGGAATCACGAGCGGCATGGTAGCGATGACGTTGTTGTGAAGTTCGCAAGCACCATTCTCCTGCTGACCTACGAGTTCACCTACAAGCAATGGGCACTGCTCTGCCTCAAGACCAAGGTCCTTCAACATACGCTCATAGATAACCTTTACGCGCTCTGGCCAGTCTTGCTGACCGTTGTCTGTACATCCCTGATGAAGAAGGATACCCTTGATGACTCCTGACTTCTGTGCAATCTTGGCACAGTCGATCAAACGTTTGTACGGGTCATCATCGTATGATTTACAGAAGTTCTTCAGCCAGTCAGCCTGCTTTACGAGGTAAGCATCTTTCTTATCCTGATCGAAGAGGTCGATGCTACAACCACCGATAGCGACATTGATGACACCAATCGTGATGTTATCGGGGGTCTTTTCAACCATTGTACGGCCGAAATAATCGGCAGGAGTCAAACCATTGTTCTCACGACAGAGTGGTGGAACGGCAATATACCACTGGCCCATCTTACGTCCTGTGCGTGGGAAATCACATGCAGCCATCATCTTGAAACGTGCATTGATGCCTTCACGATCCTGTGGCTCGATACGTGCGTTGCCTTCCATATTAGACTGTCCGAAGCAGAGGTAGATATGGAAATTTGGGTCGAACTTCTTCGGCTGTTCCATTTCACCGGCAATGCTCTTGCCGTCGTTGAAATTCAGAACGGTATTCTTTGCATAGAAACTGGTTACGTCGTTGTTTTGTGCAAACGAGATCATCGCAAAGAGTGATAATACGATTGCTAAGCTAATTCGTTTCATTATCTTATAAATTTAATTTTCGAGACTTAATAATAAGTAGTTAAAAAGGGAGTTAACTCACTTCGTTCATAGAAGTTAATTCGCTCCGCTCATGGGAGTTAACTCGCTTGCGCTCGCGGACGTATCTTTGCTGATGTAATCTCCATTTAGTGTTGTCCTGCGCATAGCGCATAACTTCCTGCCGGCAAAGTGGGCTTAACTTCCTTTTATACTTCCATTTTTACTTCCAAAATTACAGTTTTTATTATCTCGGATAAGGAAAAGGGTGCATCAGGATATCCGACGCACCCTTGGTTTTATCCTGGGATTTGAATCTCAGAGAAGAGGATTAAGCATACATAGCTACGATTGCCTCGTAGAGTTCCTGCTTGCCAGAAGTTGACTTAGGTTCGCCAACCTTCTTACCATATTCGTAAACCTCTTCGAATGTGAGCTGTCCGTCTTCGAACTTCTTACCCATACCGCTGTCGAATGAAGCATAACGCTCAGCCTTCATCTTCTTGTATGGAGACTCTTCGAGCAACTTAGCTGCACTTTCAAGAGCGCGAGCCATAGCATCCATACCAGAGATGTGTGCGATGATGATATCCTCGAGGTCGGTAGAGTTACGACGAGTCTTAGCGTCAAAGTTAGTACCACCTGTGCCGAGTCCACCATTGCGAATGATTTCCATCCAAGCCTGAGTGAGTTCGTAGTTGTCGATTGGGAACTGGTCAGTATCCCATCCGTTCTGATAGTCACCACGGTTAGCGTCGATAGAACCGAGCATACCTGCGTCAACTGCACAAGCAAGTTCGTGTTCGAATGTGTGACCAGCGAGTGTAGCATGGTTCACCTCGATATTAACCTTGAAGTCCTTGTCAAGACCATGAGCTTTCAAGAAACCGATTACAGTTTCTGTGTCAACATCATACTGATGCTTTGATGGCTCCATTGGCTTAGGCTCGATCAGGAATGTACCCTTGAAGCCCTTAGCACGTGCATAGTCGCGAGCCATACCGAGCATAGTTGCCATATGTTCCTTCTCACGCTTCTGGTCTGTGTTCAACAGGCTCATGTAACCTTCACGACCACCCCAGAATACATAGTTCTCAGCACCGAGAGCAATACCTGCGTCGATAGCGTTCTTAATCTGAACGATTGCGCGAGCTACTACGTCGAAGTCAGGGTTGGTGCTTGCACCGTTCATGTAACGCTTGTTGCCGAATACGTTAGCTGTAGACCAAAGCAACTTCTTGCCTGATGCAGCCATCTTCTCCTTCAGGTAAGCAACGATAGCCTTCATGTTTGCCTCATACTCCTCAACTGATTCGCCTTCGCTAACAAGGTCTACATCGTGGAAGCAGAAGTAGTCGATACCAAGCTTCTCCATGATTTCGAAACCAGCGTCAGCCTTATTCTTTGCGATTTCGAGTGCGTTAGCACCTTGGTTCCATGGGAAAGTCTTTGTTCCACCACCGAACTGGTCGCCACCTTCTGCACAAAGCGTGTGCCACCAAGCCATTGCGAAACGGAGCCAATCGCTCATCTTCTTACCCATGATTACTTTGTTTGCGTCATAATAATGGAAAGCCATAGGATTCTTTGAGTCCTTGCCTTCGAACTGGATCTTCTGGATACCAGGGAAAAATTCTTTTGCCATAGTTTAAAAAATTGTTTAAAAAGTTAGTATTGTTTGTTTGTTTATTGTTTCTCCAAAATCTCTTTCCAGCGCTCATAAGCTGCCATATAAGCATCTTTGTTGGCTGTGTCAGGAACTTCTGTAGAATGATGTTTCAAAGTTGCAAAGGCAGCATCACTGTCTTTGTAGATACCAGCTCCGATTCCTGCACCCTTCGCTGCACCTGCTGCACCATCGGTTTCATAGAGTTCGATGTTTGCACCCGTAACTGATGCCAATGTGCGACGGAACATTGGATTGAGGAACATGTTGGCATGACCGGCCTTGATGGTCTTGATCTCCATACCCATTGCCTTCATGATTTCCATACCGTATGCGAATGAGAAGACGATACCTTCCTGGGCAGCACGCAACAAGTGTGCTTTCTTGTGGATGTTGAAGTTCAGGCCATGAATGCTGCAACCGATTTCACGGTTCTGCAACAGACGCTCTGCACCATTACCGAATGGGATGATGCTCAGACCTTCGCTACCGATGGGCACTTCGTCTGCCAAATCGTTCATACCAGAATAGCTGATGCCCTCTGGAGCCACGTTGCGACGCATCCATGCATTGAGGATACCTGTACCATTGATACAGAGCAGTACACCGAGACGTGTATCGGGCTGGTTGTGATTGACGTGAGCAAATGTGTTCACACGTGAGAGTTTGTCGTAGTTCACTTCGCCTAACACACCATAAACCACACCAGATGTACCACCTGTAGCAGCAATTTCGCCTGGTTTCATCACGTTGAGCGAGAGAGCGTTGTTTGGCTGGTCGCCACCACGATAAGCAACCGGAGTACCTTCTGGGATGCCGAGTGTCTCTGCTACTTCTTTGCAAACGGTAGACTGTACAGCGAAAGTAGGAACAATCTCAGGGATGATGTCGGCAGAGAAACCAAAGAAGTTCATCACGTCCTTGCTAACACAATTCTCCTTGAAGTCCCAGAACATACCTTCAGACAGACCAGAGATGGTTGTATTGATGACACCACCACTTAATTTCATAGCGATATAATCGCCAGGAAGCATGATCTTGTAAATCTTTGCGAAAAGCTCTGGTTCGTTTTCCTTTACCCAAGCCAACTTTGCAGCAGTGAAGTTACCTGGAGAGTTGAGCAAATGACTCAGACACTGCTCACTACCGATACCTTCGAATGCCTTGTTGCCGTATGGAACAGCACGTCCGTCACACCAGATGATACTTGGGCGCAGGGGCTTCTTATCCTTGTCCACACAAACCAGACCATGCATCTGATAGCTGATACCGATTGCTTTTACATTGGCAAGCGCCTCAGCATTCTGTTGTTTCAATACTCGTGTAGCCATCTGCAAACTGTTCCACCAGTCCTCTGGTTCCTGCTCAGCCCATCCTGCCTTCTTGGCAATGATTTTAGCCTCAGTTTCAGGGTAGAATGTAGATGCCTCACATACTCCTGTCTCGATATTCACCAGCGATGCTTTCACCGATGAAGTACCTATGTCATAACCTAATAAATACATATTTTCAATCTTATTAGTAAGTTTGGTTTGCAAAGATAGGAGTTTTTTCTAAGTTTTCATATTATTTTTGATTAAATGTTTTGAATTTATGTAACATAAGCCCCGAAACACTGCTTTTTGACTTTAAAAGCCCCAAAGTTTATAATTATTATCAATTATCAATTATCAATTATCAATTATTTTGTAACTTTGCGCCGTCAATCATAAAAAACCATTACGAAATGAAAAAAATTGTCTTATTTGTAACAATCCTCATGTTGGCCGTTTTAAGCATGTCGGCTCAGCGAAAGAATCAAGTAGTAACATGGACGACCGCCATTCAGAAGGTAGAACCTCACAACTTGCCACCTGCCCCGTATCTTGCAGGCAATTCGTTAAGACAGATTGTCGAAGTGTCGTTCGGCGGTGAAATGGTCTCTTTAAAACTGTCGAATCAGTATAACACCGATGAAACCGAGATTATTGGCGTGGAACTGGCAAAGGCACTGACACAAGGCGAAACTCCTGCCATCGATGAATCAACAACCACCGCACTCACGTTCAATGGTTCGAAGCAAGTCACGATGAAACCGGGCGAAATCATCGTTTCTGACCCTGTAAAGTTCCGTATGACCGACAGAATGGACGTCGCTATCACCATTCATTTCGGAAAGGCATCAAAGACAGATGTCAGTGGTCATCCCGGCTCACGAACTTCTTCGTTCATCGCAGAAGGAAACACAAATGATTTCAGTAAGGCCGTTGAAACCACTCACTGGTGCTATATCAATAGCCTGATTGTGAATGCAGGTAAGAAATACGGTTCGATTGCTGTGATTGGCAACTCTATCACAGATGGTCGTGGAACGACTACCAACCATCAGAATCGCTGGACCGACAACCTGTCAAAACGTCTGTTGCAGAACAAGAAGACCAAGCGGCTCAGTGTACTCAACTTAGGACTGGGAGGTAATTGTGTGCTGCGTGGTGGCCTTGGCCCTACTGCCAACAGCCGTTTCGAGCGTGATGTATTGAATCAAGAAGGTGTGAAATATGCCATTGTCTTTGAGGGCGTGAACGACCTTGGAGGTTCATGGAATGGTGAAGAGACCGCCAAGCAACTCATTGATTCGTTCAAAGCAATGATTCAGAAGGCACATGCAAAGGGCATTAAGATTTACGGTGCCACTATCATGCCATTCAAGGGTAATAACTACTATAATGAATCACGCGAAAAAGGACGTCAGCAGGTGAACGAATGGATTCGTACCTCAGGCGAATACGATGGTGTGATTGATTTTGATGCTGCTACACGTGACCCTCAGCAACCCGACCGCCTCAATCCAGCCTTCCTCTTCGAGAACGACTGGCTGCATCCCAATGCTGACGGTTACAAAGTTATGGGCGACTGCATCGATTTGAAGTTGTTTACAAAGTAGATACGTATTACTTAGTAAAACCTATTGTTTTACGTGGCAAAACAATAGGTTTTACTTTATTATATTTCAAATCAAACACAATAAGAACAATAAACAAATATAACCTTTGGTGAATTACAGTAAACCGATAATATCGTCCTTATCAACCATCTGTTGTTCGCCTGTGGTCATGTTTTTGATAGTGACCTTTCCTTCCTGCATCTCCGTCTCGCCGATGATGGCAACGAAAGGAATCTCCTTAGCATTGGCATAACTCATCTGCTTCTTCATCTTGGTGGAATCAGGATAGATTTCTGCACGGATGCCAGCCTTACGGAGGTCGGCAATGATGGGCAGACTATATTGTGCTTCCTTTTCACCGAAGTTAACGAAGAGCACTTGAGTAGCATTAACTGCCTCACGGGGATAGAGATCGAGTTGGTTGAGTACATCAAAAATGCGGTCAGCACCAAACGAAATGCCTACACCTGAAAGACCTGGCATACCAAAGATGCCTGTGAGGTTGTCGTAACGTCCGCCACCTGTGATGCTGCCAATCTGCACATCGAGTGCCTTCACTTCGAAGATGGCACCTGTGTAGTAATTCAGCCCTCTGGCTAATGTTAAATCAAGTTCAATGGGGTTATTCAGCATACTCGGAGTATTCGTAGTACTCAGACTGCCCAAGGTGTTGAGAATAAACTCTATCTCTTCGATTCCTTTGAGTCCGATTTCACTATCTTTGAGCACTTCACGCATCGTCTGCAACTTCTCTTCATTTGTGCCTTGAAGATTGATAATAGGTT
>Ga0310696_10009313_pt1 | contig 11378 bp, 8 predicted proteins | sample AusTroGonzalo_MG_4_FD_203885 | JGI IMG/M metagenome (GOLD analysis project Ga0310696, IMG submission 203885) | Bovine rumen microbial communities from tropical cattle in Woodstock, Queensland, Australia - Gonzalo_02 (v2) (version 2) | ecosystem: Host-associated > Mammals > Digestive system >...
ACCGGATCGTCTGCGGGCGCGACGGCGCCGGCTGGCGTCAAGAACGAGGCAAGGCCCGACCCAGACTTCAAGGTGCGGTCGTGCCTTGAGTTCGTGACGCCCGCCCCGCGCAATTTCGCCGGGCTTCCGGCCAAGATAGAGCGGTCCGAGAAGGCTATGCTGATTCGCCACCGGTTCTGCGCCGACGAGGCGACGATGGCGAAGAAGGCGAAGAGTGGCGACTTCGAGGGTTGGATGGCCGAGAACGCGGACGGCGCCAAGTGCTATACGCCTGCGGCGGCGGCTCGTGCGCTCGGAGATGCGAGATACGTCCATGTCCAGTGCGACAGCGCGGACTGCGACGCGATGTTCGCGGACTGCAAGGAGGAGCTGACGGCGCTGCTCAAGCGCGGCGGCGGCCTTCTCTTCATGCGCACGGAGCCGGGGCCGAACGCCCGCAAGTTCCTGGAGGAGGTCGACGTGTTCAATCCGTGGCCGAGCACCAAGGGTGGCTTCCAGACGCCGGCGGTGTGGTCGCCGAACGTATCGACAAACCATCCGTTCTGCGCGGCCAAAGGCAGCTGGTTCAACAAAAACTGCGGTTCCACGCGCAAGTTCGCGAAGTGGGACGCCGCGAAGCAGTACGCGCCGTACGTTGACAAGCTCCAGAACGAATATGCGCTGATGGTCGTCCAGGAGAACGTCCTCGGCGCGGGCAAGGTGATCTTCTCGCACAACCAAAATTGCTTCACAAGCTGGTACGAGAACTTTGAGCACGGAGACGCAGTCCTGTCGTTCCTGCTCGGCATGCCCGTCGCGGAACATGCCGAGAAGGTGACGCAGCTGAACGGCGGCCCTGGCAATAGCCCCAATCGCCGGATATTGACGAGGCAATAAAAGACGATTTCGCATAATAGTAGAACAGACAGGAGAAACCATGACAACAGGAAAAACACTCATATTGGCGACGACAGTGTCGACGGCACTGCTTTCAGCCGCCATCGGCGGGCCACTTGACGAACTTCTGCCGCGTCCTCGGATGGTAGTGCCGAGGGATGGCGTGGCGAAGTCCGACGTCCCTGTGGTTGTTGAGCGAAAGGCGGTTGAATGCGCAAATCAGCTGACCGCGGACGAAGCCTATCGGCTGACGATCTCGGCTGATGGAATAACGATCGCGGCAGCTGGGCCGAAGGGAGAGCGTGCCGCAAGGGCGACGCTCGGGCAGCTTGCAAGACTTTCCGGCGGGCGGCTTCCGTGCTGTGAGATCACCGACGCCCCGACCTTCCGCTGGCGGGGGTTCATGCATGACTGCGGAAGGAACTTTCTGGACAAGGCCGAGATATTGAAGTTGCTGGACCTGATGGCCGCCTACAAGTTCAACCTCTTTCACTGGCACATCACCGATTACTACGGTTGGCGGCTTGAGTCGAAGAAATACCCGATGCTTCAGGCTCCGTGGGCGTTCCGCCGCCAGATGAACCGCTACTACACGCAGGAGGACTTCAGGGAAGTCGTCGCATACGCGAAGGCGCGGGGCATCACGGTCATGCCCGAGCTGGACGTTCCGGGGCATACGCTCGCATTCCGCCGCGGGCTTGGCATCACGCACATGGCTGAACCGCAGGTGAAGAAGATAGTTGCAGACCTCTTCGACGAACTCTGCTCGCTCGTTCCGGCAGAGGACATGCCGTTTGTCCATCTCGGGACGGACGAGGCGCGAACTCCCTACGAGATGGTTCCCGATTCGTATTGTCCGCATTGGGCTGAGACGATTCGCAATAACGGACGCATCCCCGTCGCCTGGACGCCTGGCAAGCAAATTGTCCTTTCCGACGGTTCGCGTTCGGCGCGCATGGTCTGGCATGACGGCTACAAGGCCGAGAAAGACGAATTGATCTTCGACACGGTGAGAGGATACTTCGGCAGCAAGGATCCGCTGACGTTTCTCAATACGGCGGTGTTCTCCAAGCCGATGCGATACGACATCCCTGTGGAGAACATGCTTGGCGCGGTCATCTGCTCGTGGCACGACGATTTCCTTGGCGAAGACACGTCGCGGATATGGACGAACTGCACGTTCGCGACGGCCATCGTCGCGTATTCGGACTACCTCTGGAACGGCCGCGGCAAGGACCGTCCCGAATATCTTGTGAAGCTTCCCGCGCCCGGGACTCCGGACTTCGCCGAGGCCGTGGCCTTCGAGGATGCCATTGTCGCAAACCGGGACAAGGTGATCCGTCCGTTGGGGCTGCCCTTTGCATACGTCCGCCAGACGCCGCTCAGGTTCCGCATCACGGATTCAAAGGGAGTTGTCGTCGCAAAGGACATCGCGCAGGCGACGGTGACGATTTCCGACTGCGGGCGGCACACGCTCAACCGGGAGAACTCGTATCTCATGGAGACTCGCGGGGTCGCGTATGTCGAGACGTGGATCAAGTCGCCGAGCGACCAGAAGGTAGGCGCTTGGATCGGCTTTACGATGTTCGGGCGTTCGGGCGGGCGCAGACACGGACTCCCGGAGAAGGGCGAGTGGGGAAGGTCGCTCGGCACGAAGGTTGAGGTGAATGGCGCTGCGGTGCCCGCGCCCGAATGGATTCATCCGGGGCTTAAATACGTCATGACCCATCCGGAGGAGCCTACCAGCGACAACATCGCCGAGACGCCGTTCACGAACGAGGAGTACTTCATGCGTCCGCCGACGGAAATATCGCTGAAGGCCGGCTGGAACCACGTCAGGCTGACCGTGCCGAAGTCAGTCAGTAAACAGTGGAGGTATTCTTGGGTGGCGACGTTCGTGCCGGTGACGTTGGAGAGCCAGCCACGAGAAGTCCCCGGACTGGAATTCTCCTCTGAGCCGAATGGGTTCGGCGGGAAACGTTAATTGTAATGCAAGCAATGTTAGACGTTCTCATAATAGGCGGCGGGCTCGCTGGATGGCGGGCGGCGGAGGCGGCGGCGAAATCCGGCGCGTCGGTGACTCTCGTTGCCAACGGCGCCGGAAATTCGCCTGACATCCACGCAATCAACGTGCCGGTGCGCGAAGACGATTCCGTCGAGCGCTTCATCGACGACACACTTCGGAGCGGGCGCGGCGGATGCGACAGGTCTCTTGTCGAAGTCCTCTGCCGCGAATCGGTGAAGCTGAAGGACGAGTTTCCCTTCGACCGCAACCCGGACGGATCGTACAAGCTTCTCCAGCCGCTTGGATGCAGCGTTCCGCGCTGCGTCTCCATCGACCACAAGATCGGCGCGTATGCCCTCGCAAAGATCAAGCGAGAGCTTGCAGGGAAGGTTGATGTCGTTGTCGGTCGTGTCACCGGAATGGAAGCGACAGTGGAGCGATTCATTTCGTCTATATCGGTAGGGTCGCGCGTCCCCGCGCGACCGCGGGCGAGCGGGACGCTCGCCCCTACCATGTCGGCACGTTCCGTCGTAATCGCCACAGGCGGCTGGTGCGGGAAATACGACTTCTCGGACAACCCTCCTGAACTGCGCGGCGACGGGATAGAAATGGCCGTAGCCCTTGGCGCGGCGACGCGCGACATGGACCAGGTGCAGTACGAGCCGACCGTCGCCCTCTCGCCGGAGCGGCTGCGCGGCATCCCCGTCATAACCACGATGCTCTACGAAGGCGCGACGTTCCGCAACGCGAACGGCGACGAGTTCCTTGCCGACAAGCATGCCAACAAGGATGCCGTTTCACGTGCAATCTTCGCAGAGATAGAGGCAGGACGTGGTGTTCCGGCAAGGGCGCAGTCATCTGCGACCGCTGGTAGGGCGGGCAGCCCTCTGCCCGCCGAAAAGTCGGCCATCGGCGTCTGGTTCGACGCCACGAAAGTTCCGCGCGAGATTCTCGACACGACCTACATCGACACCGTAAAGCGCTACGATGCGGCCGGCGTTGACATCCACAAAGAGCCGATGCTTGTCGCACCCGCGCCGCACACGTCGCTTGGCGGGCTCGTCATCGACACGCACTGCCGCGTCCTGCAGGCCGACGGAACGCCGATTCCGGGGCTCTTCGCCGCCGGAGAAGTGGCGGGCGGTATCCACGGCTTCAACCGCATAGGCGGCAACGCCGGAACGGAGACGCTGGTGTTCGGCAGAATTGCAGGTGAAGAAGCGGCGTCATTTGCGAGGGGGGCGAAATGAACGGAATCGACGTAGCAGAACGTTCCGAATTTGAAGAGGTGCTGCCGGATACGTTCCTCCTAAAGGTTCCGTTCGGGCCGGTGTGGACCGGCATCATCCTCGTGCGCGGCGAGAAGAACTTCCTTGTCGACTCGTCCCATCTGGAGCCGGAACGGCATTTGATTCCGGCTCTGGCGGAAATCGGGATGAAGCCCGGAGACATAGACTGGCTTCTCTGCACCCATGTCCACGGCGACCACATAGGCGGACACCACGCGCTGCACGAGAAGTACGGCGTAAAAGTCGCTACGCTTGTGTCCGCAGCGGACGCGCTGCGAGACCCCGTGAAGGTCGCGGTCCGCGTCCGGACTCGCTTCCCGAAGAACTCGCCGCCGCCGCAGTCGTACCTGAAGGGCGTCGAGCCGGACAAGCTGCTCGCGGAGGGGGAGCTTCTCGAAGGGCGTCTCCGCGCGATTGCCGCTCCGGGACACGACGACGACTGCCTCGTGTGGATCGACACGAAGACGGGCACGGCGTTCACCGGCGACTCGCTTCAGGCAAATGGGACGGTCTGCCAGGGAATCGCGTTCTACCGTGACCTCGCGGCGTACAGACGGACGCTTGCGAAACTAGCGAAGGAGCACATTGACAACATCGTCTGCGGACACGACTACGATGGAATTGGCTGTGTCGTGCGCGGACGTGACGCGGTCGCTTCCGCCATCCGCTACAGCGCCGAACGCGTTGCAGTCTATGGCGAGAGGATCGCGGCCTATACGGGAGGGCCGCGCGCCGGCGCGGCCAGAAATGCGGACGGGACAGAGCCCGTCCCTCCCGTATACGACGAGGACGCCCTTGTTGCCATTGCCGAGCGTCTTATCCGCGAAGAGGGCTGCGGAATGCCGGAAAAGCTGTTCTTGGCGCTCCACACGGTTTCGGAGCATTTGAAGGAGTTGGAACGTGACGACTGAAGAACTGCGTGAAGCGGGGAATCCGTATTGGGTGGATGTTCTTTCGGCGGGCGAGTTTCTGGGGCTTGCCGACAAGACCGTTCTCCACTCCGGTCCGCCGATAGAATACGCGCGCATGTGCGCCGCGCATCAGAGAAGCATGGTCAACGCCTGTCTTTTCGAGGGCTGGGCGAAGACTGGGGACGAGGCGAGGCGGCTTCTTGAGAGGGGAGAAGTGCGGTGCGAGGCGGCATGCGACTATGCGACCGACGGCTCGGGATACGGCATCATTACGAAGTCCGTCCCACTGCTGATAGTCGAAGACCGCGACTATGGCGCGCGCGCCGGGCTTTTCCCGTCCGAGGGGCGCTTTGGCGGCGGCTTCTGCGGATGGGGAGTCTATTCCGAGGAGATCGACGCAAACCTGAAGTGGATGCGCGACGTGCTTTTCGCCGAGATGGTAGTTGTGCTGAAGGACGCTGGCGGATTCCCGATGAAGGACCTGTTCGCGGAGGCGCGGTGTATGGGCGACGAGCTTCACTCCTGCCAGAAGGCGATTGACGCGCTTTTCACGCGGGCAATAGTCCCGTACGCGCTCAAGTGCGGAAATGCGGCGGAGCTCATGGCGTACTTCTCCGCTTCGGACCGCTTCACGCACAACTTCGGCCAGGCGTCGAGCCGCGCCCTTGTGCTGGGGCTGGAGAAGTCCGGCGCACGCGGATTCCTGACTGCCGCCGGTGGCAACGGGGTCGAGTACGGCATAAAGTTGGCCGGATCTGACAAGTGGTACGTCGCCCCGTCGCCGATGATAGAGGGGCCGTATCTCGTCGCGGGCGCGAAGCGCGAGAACCAGCTGCCGTGGATGGGCGACAGCTCCATCACGGAGTGCCGCGGCTGGGGAGGAAGGATAAGGCCGGTCAATCCAGATGTCGTTGCAAATGGCCGCGACGGAGCGCGGCTCTCCCTGTCGTTTGTGATAAACGGCGGGATGATGGACGTAAACGGCGGATGGATGGGAGCGGGTTCCACCAGGATGCCGGAAGAGTGCTTCAGAAAGGCGAAGGAGGACGGACATGAACTTCAACTGGCTTGACGGACTCGTCATCGCCGCGTTCTTCGCGGCGCTGCTGGTCATTCCCGCGCTTGCCGCGCTTAAGTCGAAGTCGGGCGACAGCGCGGAGTACTTCAAGTCCGCAGGCTCGATGCCGTGGTGGCTGATCGGCGTCTCGATGGTCGCCGCGACGACATCGACCAACTCCGCCAACCTCTTCACCGAGATAATACGCCGCGACGGGCTTTCGGGGAACTGGGTCTGGTGGGCGTTCCTCTCCACGGGGATGCTGACGGTCTTCGTGTATTCGAGGCTGTGGGTCCGGTCCGGCGCGACGACGGACATAGCCTTCTACGAGCTGCGGTACTCCGGGCGCCCCGCCGCCTTCCTCCGCGGATTCAGGGCGCTTTATCTCGGCGTCATCTACAATCTTGTCGTGATGGCGACGGTGCTTCTCGGCGCGGTGAAGATAGGCGTCGTCATGTTCGGGGTGTCGGCTTCCACGGTGCTTCTGGTGACGGCCGTCGCGTCGCTCGCCTATTCGTGCCTCAGCGGGATACGCGGCACGATCTACACGGACTTCTTCCTCTTTGCGGTCGTGATGGCCGGCGCGTTTGCCGTCATGTTCTACGGCGTGAACCATCCGGCGGTAGGGGGCTGGACCTCGATGATGGCGAATCCCGCCGTCGCGTCGAAGCTGTCGTTCCTGCCCGACTTCTCGAAGACCGATGCGCTGGTGGCGGTGTTCGTGATTCCTGTCGCGGTGCAGTGGTGGAACGTGTGGTATTCTGGGTCGGAGCCGGGTGGCGGGGGGTACATCGTGCAGCGGATGCTGACGGCCAGGTCTCCGGGGCATGCGCTGGGCGGGACGCTGTTCTTCAATGTGCTGAACTACGCGCTTCGCCCGTGGCCGTGGTACATAGCGGCGTTCGCGTCCATCGTGATATTCCCCGACCTTGACTCGATACGTGCCGCGTTTCCGGGGGTTGATCCGGCTCTCGTCGGCGACGACATGGCGTATCCCGCGATGATAAAGGTCGTCCCCAACGGCTGGGTGGGGCTTGTCGCGGCGTCGCTGATGGGGGCGCTCTTCTCGACGGTCGCCGCGCAGCTGTCGATGGGGGCGAACTACGTCACGAACGACATCTGGAAGCGCTTCGTCCGGAAGGGGGCGTCGGACCGCGAGATGATCCTCGTCGCCCGCGTCGCGTCTGCGGTCCTCATGGTTCTCGGATGCGTCCTCGCGCCGCTTCTCGAAAGCGCCAAGGCGGGCTTCGACCTGATGGTGCAGGTGGGGGCGGGGACGGGGCTCATCTTCCTTCTCAGGTGGTTCTGGATGCGCATCAACGCCTGGACGGAGATTGTGGCTATGCTCGTCTCGTTCGTCTGCGCGGTGTTCTTCCAGCTTGTCTGGCCGCACGTGTCGGCCACGCCGCTTCTTTTCTGGCAGAAGCTACTCCTGACCATCGCCGTGACGACGGTCGCATGGCTTGCGGCGACGTTCGCGACAAGGCCGGAGGAGGAGAGTGTCGTATCCCGTTTCCGCTCGCTCGTCCGTGCAGACGGACGCGACGTCGGAAGGGGCGTTCTGCTGACCTTTATCGCCACGGTCGGCATCTTCGCCTTCATGGCGCTTGTCGCAAAGGCAATCTGCCGGTGACGGCGACCGAGGGTCAGAGCTTATTAATACAGTAGTATTGATACAGTGGCCGGATTTTTGGTATACTCTCTGCATGAGGAAAAACAGGATTATAGAGCATAACCGGTGCTACCATCTGATCAGCCGCCTTGCGCATCGCGCCTTCTTTCTTGACGACGAGGAGAAGGACCGCGCGGTGGCGCTGATGCGCCGCGTCGAGGAGTTCTCCGGCGTCATCGTCCTTGCATACGTGTTCATGTCGAACCACTTCCATATATTCATCTACGTGCCGGAGGCGGAGGAAATCGACGAGGCGGAGATCATGCGCCGCATCCATGTGCTCTACCGGTCCGCTCGAAGGCGGATCCACGGCTGGACATGCCGGACGAGATTGGGCTTGGGCTCGTGAGGGGAAGCGAAAAGACCGCGAAGAGGATACTTGAGTTGCTTGCTGATGGTCCCATGCGGCCGTCGGCACTGCGCAAGGCGGTCGGCATCAGGAGCCGAATCCATTTCTCACGCTACTACCTGGCGCCGTTGCTCGAGAGGGGTCTCGTCGCAAGAACCGACCCAGACAATCCAATGTCGCCTATGCAGGGGTACAGGCTGGCATGAATTACTGTATCAATGTTACTGTATAAATAAGCTCTGACCCTCCCCCCAAAAAACAGGAGAATGAATGAAAATGAAGAAGATGCTTTCCTTGTTCGTTGCCTCGTGCGCAGTCTTCGCGGCGTCGGCCGGCGGAGTGGACGTGAAGCTGCTCGATTCTCTTCTGCGCGTCAAGAGCCAGCCGTGCGACAAGCCCAATCTAGCCAAGGCGATTGACACCCTGAAGACATGGCTTGAGGCCCGCGGAGTCTTCTGCGCCGTCGAGACGAACGAGTGCGGGATGGCGGCCCTCTACGCCGCCACCACGCCCGGCAAGACGCACGACTACCTCTTCGTCTCGCACGTCGACGTCGTCGTGGCCGACGACTCCATGTTCACCCCACGCTACGACGGCGACTGGGTTCACGCGCGCGGCGCGTGCGACACCAAGGGAAACGTCGTTGTCATGGCCCAGGTCCTTGCAAACCTCGTCGGCAAGGCCTCGATCGGCATGATGATCGCCACGGACGAGGAAGGTGGCAGGATGGGCACTCCCACTCCGAAGATGATGTTGGACCGCGGATACGTCCCGCGGAAGATGGTCCTCGTGGGCGACACGGCCGGCGAAGCCCCCGGACAGCTCTTCGTGGCCGAGAAGGGCCACGCCCGCATTCGCCTCGTGGCGCATGGCAAGGGCGGACACTCCTCGCGCCCATGGGCCCTTGACAACCCCATTCCCAAGCTCTGCGCCGGATACTTGAAGTTCGCCGCCGCATGGGAGGCGCAGAATGCCGTCACCGGCACATGGCGCACTGTCGTCTCCCCCACCATGCTCAAAGGAAGCGACGGCGGCAACGTGATTCCCGACGACGCCGTAATGCATCTCTCCTGCCGCTTCGTCACGATGGACGACTACAGGCGCCTCTGCGAGTGCGCCCGCCGCACGAGCGGCTGCGAGCTGGTGGCCCCTGAGATGCCGCATCGTCCGCCCGTCGTCAACCGCGAAGACGATCCCGAGATCGTCGCCCTCTTTTCCTCAATGAAATCCGAGATTCCCGGCTTCCGCATCGGGCGCATGAGCGCCGCCACTGACGCCACGTTCTACGTGGGCCTCGGCCTGCCGATCGTCATCTTCACTGCCGAGGCCTACGAGCCGCATTCGCCGAACGAGCGTGGTTCGATATCGTCGCTGCATCAGTATGCGGACGTTCTCACCCGGTACTTTTCCTCGAAATAGGAGCCGTCATGTCACTCAGACCGGTCATCCTCGCCGCCGCTATCCTCTGCGCATTCGTTGCTCGTTCCGCGGACAAGCTCCTGGACATAGACTTCACCTCCGCCTCCACGAAGGTCGCCGCCAAGGGCCTCGGTTCCTGCACGGGCGTTCTTCCCGCTGGACTTTCGGAGAACTTCGCGTCATGGAGCGAAGGGCGCTGCACCGCGTCCCTGGTGGAGGAAGACGGCGTCAAGCACCTCCGCTTCGCCGCCGACTCGTCGAAGGGCACCGTGCAGTTCGCGGCGTACTGCCCCGCCGTTGAACTTCCTGGGTTCTTCCGTCTTACGGTCAAGGGGCGTGTGCGCGGAAACCCTTTGCGCCTCGGCATGCGTCTCGGCCCTCCTCCCTACACGTCTTTTTCGTCCCACTCGTTCGATGCGCCCGACTGGACAGAGAAGACGTACCTCTTTCAGGTGTCCAAGAAGACGGACAAGAGAGTCGGACTCTTTCTCTATCTCGGCAGTGGAGACGTTGACCTGCAGCGTATCGTCCTGGAGAAGGTGGACCGTTCCGCCTACGCGCGCACATTCCGCCGTCCTCCCCCTGAAACGCGTGTCTTCGTGTCCCGGCGGTTCCTCCTCGGCCTTCCCAACGGATGGAATGACGACCGTGTCACCGATACTGGCGTGGCGGCGGCGGCCGATGACCCGGAGACTTCCATCCCCGTCCTTCGCATCTCCTCGGAAAAAGACAAGACCATCACCGTCTGGGGCGAGCCTTTCCAGACGAGCGACCCCTACTCTCCGCATCTGGCGGCGTTCCGCTGCCGCGGCTCGGGGAATTGGACGGCGCAGATCGTGACACGTCAGCGCCATGTGATCAAATCCACGCCTTTCGTCCCTTCCGCCCAGTGGAGCTCCGTCACGTTCTCGTTCATGCCGAAAGATCTGGAGGAGGCCTTCGCCGTCAAATTCACAGGAACGGGGGAGCTGTTCCTCGACGATCTGCGCGTCGGAGCGGGGAAGGACGTCCCTCCGCGGCCGTTCCCGTCCGCCTGTGCCCTCGCCCCTGCCGCAGGCGAGATCGCCCGTCTTTCCCGGATATGGTTCACCGACGAGAGGCCGCGCATCGCATGGGCCGTGGCCGATGCCCCGGCCGGCGCCTTGCTCAGGCTCTCGTTCGCCGATCTCTATGGCCGCACTTCGCATCTCGCCGATGTGCCACTCAAGGGCGGCAGATGGGAGAAGGGAGAGGTTGATCCTTCGGTGTCCATCACCGGACGCACCGGGCAGTTCCGCGTCACAGCGGAGGTCTTTGCCGACGGCTTGCCCGTTTCGGCGCCGGACGAATTCATATTCACCCGCATAGTGCGTCCGCTCGGCTGGGGACGCGACATGCCGGACTCCCCGTTTGGCGTGCACATGGAGCCGCGCCGCGCCACCATCGCCACGCTCAAGGCATGCGGCATCAACTGGACGCGATTCCACGACGCCGCCACATGGTGCACCGGCTGGTCGTCCCTCGAGGCGGAGAAGGGCAAGTGGACGTTCCACGATGACGCCATCGCCCGTTTCCGCGACGGCAACATAAAGATATTCGCGCAGCTCGGCACAGCTCCCGCCTGGGCCACTCACTACTCCGACCTCGGCTGCAAATCGATGGGCTACTTCGAGAAGTATCTCAGGCCAGTGGACACCAATGCCTGGCTCAACTACGTCACCACCGTGGCAAGGCGCTACAGGGGTGTGATAGACGAGTACTTCGTATGGAACGAGCCTTGGGGCCGGTGGTGGAAGTCGGCCGCGGACGTCAAGTTCTACG
>Ga0310696_10009316_pt1 | contig 11375 bp, 8 predicted proteins | sample AusTroGonzalo_MG_4_FD_203885 | JGI IMG/M metagenome (GOLD analysis project Ga0310696, IMG submission 203885) | Bovine rumen microbial communities from tropical cattle in Woodstock, Queensland, Australia - Gonzalo_02 (v2) (version 2) | ecosystem: Host-associated > Mammals > Digestive system >...
GGAGGTGCTGGGAGAGACCATCGACGACGCTGCCGGCGAGGCCATCGACAAGGCCGCCAAGATCATGGACCTCGGATATCCGGGAGGTCCCATTATCGACCGGCTGGCCCGCGACGGCAACCCCCAGGCGTTCCATTTCGCCACCCCCCATATCCCCGGCAACGACTACAGCTTCAGCGGTATCAAGACATCGTTCCTCTACTTCCTGCGCGACCGGCTGGCCGAGGAACCCGACTTCATCGAGCGGCACAAGGCCGACCTCTGCGCCTCCATCCAGGAGACCATCGTGGCCTTCCTGCTGAAGAAACTCGAGAAGGCCATGAGGCCCGGTGTCCGGGCTGACATTCAATCGGGTGTCCGGCAGGTGGCCATCGCCGGCGGCGTGTCGGCCAACAGCCGTCTGCGCGAGGGCCTCCGGCAAATGGGGGAGAAGCACCACTGGCAGGTGTTCATCCCCAAGATGCAGTTCTGCACCGACAATGCCGCCATGGTGGGCATCGCGGGCTATTTCAAGTACCTCAAAGGCGACTATGCCGACATTTCCCTGCCACCCTATGCCAATTGAAAATTGAGAATTGAGAATTGAAAATTGAGTAAGATGAAAAGGTTCCTCCTCTTAATTCTTAGTTCTTACTTCTTACTTCCCCTTCGGGCGCAGGACATACACTTCTCCCAGCAGGGCGAGAACCCCATCCTCATGAACCCGGCCTATACGGGCTTCTATGAGGGCACGGGCCGTTTCGGTGCCATCTACCGCAACCAATGGGCTACGGTCTCAGCACCCTTCCAGACCTACGCCCTCACCGCCGAGACCTCCCTCAAACGCAACCGCCAGCAACTGAGTGGCGTCAACCTCGGCATCGTGGCCATGAAAGATGCCGCCGGAACGCTGAACTACGGCACCCTCGCGGCGCGCCTTTCGCTGGCCTACTACCGCGCCTTCAACCGCCAGGGGACGAGTGTCGTCTCTGTCGGTGCCGAAGGCGGCTACGCCCTCAGCGGTTTCGACCCTTCGCGTGCCGAGATGAGCGACCCCTCCGAGGTCTTCGAGAAGCAGCAGTCGGGCTACCCCGTGCTCGGCGTGGGGATGGCCTGGTTCTGGCAACCCACGGGCGATTGGCAGGTCAAGACAGGCGTGGCAGTGCGCAACATCAACCGCCCCAACATCTCCTACCTCGGCCTCGGCGACACCCGCCTGGAACCCCTCGTGAACTTCTACCTGCGTGCCGAATGGCGCTGCTGGCAGTCGGTATCGCTGCTCCCCACAGTGATGGCGCAGACGCAGGGACGCTACCGCGAACTCATCTACGGCATGGACGTGAAATGGTATGTCGATGAGATTGCACGCCATCAGGTCAGCTTCGCCACCGGCGCGGCCTACCGCCACGGCGACGCCCTCGTGACACACCTCACCATGGAATACGATGCCTTCGTCTTTGCCTTCTACTACGATTCCAACCTATCCTCGCTCGCGGCCGCCAGCCACACCCTCGGAGCCTTCGAGGTGGGGGTCGTCTACCGTCTGGTACGCGACAAGGGTGTCCGTACCATCAAATGCCCAGTGTTCTGAAAAAAAAACTATTGCCCCATGAAAAGACCCCTTCTCCTTTTAGCTTTTAGTTTATACCTTTTGTCTTCTCCCCTCCAGGCCCAGCACTACCGCGTGCAGCACCTTGGAGACGAGGTGAACACCACCGGCAGCGAGAGCGGCGCCATGCTGATGGACGACAGTGTGGTGCTCTATGCCACCACACGCGCGGCATCCGACACCAAGGGCCGCCTTTACATCGTCGACTTCAGCCCCGTATTGTCGCAGATTATGCAGGCATCACGCTCTGCCGACGGCACCTTCTCCGATGTCAGGCAGAACCGCTTCGGCCTCAATGTTAAGGGCAAGAATTGTGGCAATGTGGCGCACGACGCCGTCCACGACATTCTCTATTTCACCGTCCAGGATATGGGCGAGAAGTCCAAGCCCCAGATCTGGTGGACCCGCCGCACCGACGGCCGCTGGAGCAAACCGCGCCCCATGGACGGCGACGTGAATGTCAAGGGCTATGCCAGCACGCACCCCGCCGTGGGTTATATGCCCGACGGGAAGACTATACTCTATTTCAGCTCGGACCGCCCCGGTGGCCTCGGCGGCCTCGACATCTGGTATGCCGTCATCCTCAGCGACGGCAAGCCCGGCCGCAGCACCAACCTCGGCACACCCGTCAACACCGACAGCAACGAGGTGACCCCCTTCTATTCCATTCACGAAGGAATACTCTACTTCAGCAGCAACCGGACCGGCGGACAAGGCGGATACGATGTGTACACATCGGAGGGGGCACGCAACACCTGGCAACTGCCCCGCAACCTCGGCAAGGAACTCAACTCGCCCTACAACGACCTTTTCTTCAACCTCTTCCCCTGCCACTGCAAGTGTCTGCCCATGACGGATGAGTCGCTGTCCGGCGGTGGCCGGGCGGAGAGCGTCGAGGCATGCGGCTTCCTCACCTCCAACCGGCGCGGCTCTCTGTTCGAGGTCGACAGCCATTGCTGCAACGACCTTTTTGTCTGGAGCCGCCTCCGCAAACCCGCCCCGCAGCCCCGTCCCGCCCCGCAGCCCCCCGCCGAGACGCTCCTCGACTACCTCCCCCTGAGTCTCTATTTCCATAACGACGAACCCGACCCGGCGACCCTCGACACCGTCACACGCCTCACCTACACCGCCTGCTGGAAACACTACATCCAGATGCGCGACGAGTACAAGGGGGCGCAGACGAGTCCTGCCGACAAACGCAAATGGGACTCTGTGCAGTGGGCTGTCGACTTCTTCTTCGACCATGAGGTCACGGGCGGCTACAACCATCTGCTGCGCTTCCTGGAACTGCTGAATGAAGAACTGCGCATGGGCAAGCACATCGTCATCACCCTCGACGGCTATGCCAGTCCCCTGCACGAAAGCCAGTACAACGTCAACCTCTCCAAACGCCGCATCAGCAGCATCCGCAACCTGATGAAAGAGTGGAACGACGAGGCCCTGTTACCTTATATCAACAACGGTAGCCTGCGTATAGAAGAGGCCGCCCATGGCGCACCCGACACCGATGCCGTGGCACCCTCCGACCCCCTCCGCAACCCCAAGAGCGCCAAGTCTGTCTACAGCATAGAGGCAGCCCTCGACCGCAGGGTCGACATCATTGACATCAAGATTGAGAATTGAGAATCAGCTCCCGAAATGGAGCTTGAGGTCGTTGAGTTTCTTGTCGCGCATCCTCTTCCAGACAGAGGCCAGGACCTCCTTCGTCGAGAGGGGGAAGTCGGCCTTCATCATCCAGTCGTAGTAGGCGGGTTCGACGGAGAAAACCTCCTCTAAGGTCTTGCCCTTGTGCTTGCCGAAGTTGAAGACCTCGCGGTGCTGCTTGTCGTAGCCGATATGGCCCACGAGGTCGGCCCACTGGCTGTTGGCCGTGAAGCGGCTGAGGGCCTCCATGTCGTTCACTACGGGCTGGCAGACGGTGCCGTCGGGCGCGGTGTAGTCGACACCCTGGTAGCGGTCCAGTTGCGCCATGAGGACTTCGTAGGTGGCCATTGTGTCGGCATCGGCGCTGTGGGCGTTCTCCAGCTCCTTGTCGCAGTAGAAGCGGTAGGCGGCTTTGAGGGTGCGCTGCTCCATCTTGTGGAAGATGTTCTGCACATCGATGAGGCGGCGGCATTTGAGGTCGAAGGGCTGGCCGACGCGGAGGAACTCCTCCACCAGGAGAGGTACGTCAAATTTGTTGGAATTGTATCCGGCGAGGTCGGCATCGCCGATGAATTCGGCAATGCGGGGAGCCAGTTCCCTGAAAGAGGGTTTGTCGGCCACGTCGGCATCGCTGATGCCATGAATGGCGGTGGTGACTTCGGGGATATGGACCGTGTTGCCCCTTGCGTCGGTGGGACGCACACGCAGGACAAGGGAGTCGGTGGTGTGGTCGGGCATTACCTTGTGGAGGCAGATTTCGACGATGTGGTCGGAACCGACGTTGACACCAGTGGTTTCAAGGTCAAAGAAGACCAGCGGACGGGAGAGATTGAGGAGCATGGGGAATTAGGAATTTATCGCCTTGTGTATCTTCAGCAGGGTGGTGAGCAGTTCTTCGGCCAGGTCGAGGCGTAGCATGTTGGCTCCGTCCGACTTGGCGTTGGCGGGGTCGGGGTGGGTCTCCATGAAGATGCCGTCGCATCCCACGGCTACGGCGGCGCGGGCAATGGTGCCAATCATTTCGGGGTTTCCGCCGGTGACGCCGATGGTCTGGTTGGGCCGTTGCAGCGAGTGGGTGATGTCGACCACCACGGGGACGTGGTTGCGCTGCATGAGAGGGACACTCCGGAAGTCGACCACCAGGTCCTGGTAGCCGAAGGTAGTGCCGCGCTCGGTGAGCATGACGTTGCGGTTACCGAACCATGCCATTTTGTCGACAGCATGGACCATCGCTTCGGGCGAGAGAAACTGTCCTTTCTTGATGTTGACGCAGCGTCCCGTCTTGGCGGCAGCCTCCAGCAGGGAGGTCTGGCGGCACAGGAATGCGGGGATTTGCAGCACGTCCACGTAGGGCGCCGCCATGGCGGCGTCGGCCTCGGTGTGGATGTCCGTCACCACGGGAATGCCATATTTTTCTCTCATGGCGCGCAGCACTTCCAGCCCCTCGCGGTCGCCAATGCCCGTGAACGAGTCGATGCGCGACCGGTTGGCTTTGCGGTAGGAAGCCTTGAAGGCAAAGGGAATGTGCAGCTTTTCGGTGAGTTCTGCAAGGCGTTCTGCAATGAGGAAGGGACTCTTCTCGTCCTCAATAACACAAGGACCGGCAATCAGGAAGAAATTGCCGGTCGTTGTATTGCGCAATGTGGGAATGTCAGGATACACGAAGGTGGTTAATAGTTGTATTCGTTGGAATCGTTGGTTTCGGATACCTGTTCTTCATCGCTGGCGTAGTCGTCGTGACGCGGGACGCGCTGGAGGGAGATGATGAGGGCACCGATCATGCGTGTCATCTCCATCAGGAATTCGCGCGACTGGTTGCAGCGTTCCTCGTCGAAGAGACCCAGGTTGAGGGCTACGGTCGAGAAGACGATGCACTCCCGGATGGCGGTCTTCGAGATTTTCAGGTTGTGCTCGAACTGGTTCTTGTTGCGCGACGAGCCTTCGGCGATGTTGAGGGCGATGTCGTAAGCCGAGCGGCAGAAGGCGTTCAGCAGGTTGCGTTCAGCCTCGGTGGAAGGTGTCCCGATGTTGCGGGTTACCCAAGCGCAGTAGTCAGTTGCTTTTCCGTAGATGCGTAAGTCTTCAAACCTGAAGAAGCTGATAGACCTTTCTTGTGTTGTTTCCATAAGGTGTTAGGTGTTTAGTTATTGATATGTTGATATGTGTTTTACTTGAACAGTTCGTCGATTTGTTCCTTGCAGCGTTCAGAGATGACGGTGCGTTTGATTTTGAGCGTTGGGGTCAGGCATCCGTTGGCGGTATCCCAAGTGTCGTCGAGGAGTTTGTAGCGTTTGATCTGCTCGGTGGCGCCGAGAGTGGCGTTGTATTTGGCCATCACGCGGTTGTAGCGTTCCAGCGTGCGTTTGTCGGTAATCATCTCCTCGTGGGTTTCGCAATGGATGTCGTGGCGTTCCTGCCATTCTTTGAGGAACTGGAAGTCGGGCAGGATAAGCGCGGCGGCAAATTTCTGGTTCTCGCCCACGACCATCATTTCCAGGATGAAGGGACTCTCCTTGAATCGGCCCTCGATGAATTCGGGGTTGATGAATTTGCCCATGGAGGTCTTGAAGAGTGATTTGATGCGGCCAGTGATGCGCAGCTGCCCTTCGGGCTCGAAGGCACCGGTGTCGCCGGTATGGAACCAGCCGTCGCTGTCGATGACTTCCCTGGTGAGTTCGGGCTGCTTGTAGTAGCCCAGCATGACGTTGGGGCCGCGGCAGACGATTTCGTGGGTGGTGTCCAGCACTTTCACCTCGATGCCCGGCAGGGGGAGACCTGCGGTGCCGAGTTTGCGGCCGTGCGGGGCGGCCGAACTGACGGCGATGACAGGGGCCGTCTCAGTGAGGCCGTAGCCTTCGTAGATGTTCATCCCGATGCAGGTGAAGAAACGTGCCAGACGGGGCTGCACGGCGCTGCCGCCGGAGACGAACATCTCAAGGCACCCACCGAAGGTGTCGCGGATTTGCTTGTACACCAGCTTGTCGGCTATCTTGCGGCGCACGTTGTACCACCACGACATGCCGTCGAGGTCGTATTGCGTGGCGAGGCGCAGCGACCAAAAAAAGATGGATTTCTTGATGCCTTTCAGCTTCTCGCCCTTGCGGTAGATGCCGTCGTACATCTTCTCGATGAAGCGGGGCACGGCGGTCATCATGTAGGGACGCGCGACTTTCAGGTTGTCCACCACTTTGGCGATGCTTTCGGCATAATAGGTCTCGTACCCCATATATTGATAGAGGTAGTTCATCATGCGCTCGTAAATGTGGCAGAGCGGGAGAAAACTCATGGCGCGGGAGAAGTAGGGTTTGGGAGTATGCTCAACGCCGTACATGCAGGTGAGGATGTTCTCATGGCAGAGCATCACCCCTTTGGGGTGGCCGGTGGTGCCGCTGGTGTAAATCATGGTGACCACGTCGCGGGGACCGATGGCTGCCTTGCGTTGCGCGAGGACTTCGGGCTGGGGGTTGGCGCGGCCAGTGTCAATCCAGTCGTTGAGGGAAGGATAGTCTTTGCGAGTGGCCTCGGTGCTGTCGATGACGCAGACGGCCTTCAGGGTTTCCAAGTCGGGGAGGATGTTCTGCACCTTGCGGAGCATCGTCTCGTTCTCCACGACGAGGTAGCGCACTTCGCAGTCGGCCAAGATATAACGGTATTCTTCCTCGCTGATGGTGGGATAGATGGGCACGAGGATAGCCCCGGTCTGCTGGGAGGCCATGTCGACGAAGTTCCATTCGGGACGGTCGCCGGAGATGAGTGCCAGATGGTCGCCGGGCTGGAGTCCGATATGCATGAACCCGTAGCTGATGGCGTTGACATAATCCTCATATTCGTCTATGGTGTATTTGTGCCATTCGGTACCGCGTTTTGCCACGAAGACGGCGCGGTCGGGATGGGTCTGGCGACGATAGTCGATGAGGTCAAAGAGCCGCGTGGGTTTCATATTTCGGCAAAGTAGTGCATGAATTGGGTTCTCATCACCATCGAGGCGGTTTCGTTGGGCTTGACGGCCAATTTGCCGCGGAACTGGTCGATGGAGGTATATCCCTTGCGTTGCATCCAGTTCTCCAGGCCCTCGGTCAGCACCTTCATGTATTCCACCCCGTTGAGGTAGAGGCACGAGGCCACCTGTACGGTGGTGGCACCGGCCAGGAGCAGCTTCACGACATCCTCAGCCTTGCTGACGCCGGTGGTGGCGCTGAGGTCGCAACGCAGTTTCTTGCTCAGGATTGCCGTCCAGCGCAGGGTGTTGTAGAGCGCCTCAGGCACGGAAAGGACACTGGCGTTGGCGATTTCCTCTTTTTCGATGTCGATATCCACCTCCAGCGACTTGTTGAACAAGGTGAGGCCGCCTATGCCGGTCCAGGAGAGCTGCTGCATGAATTTGGCCATGTCGGTGAAGTAGGGGCCCACCTTGATGCTGATGGGTATGGTGACGGACTTTTTCAGCGTTTGGATGATGTTGTTAAAGGTACGCTCCACGTCGTCGGCCGAGAGCGATGTCTCGTAGGGCAGGATAGCCATGTTGAGTTCGAGGGCATCGCAGCCCGATTCCTGGAAGCGTTTGGCGTATGTCAGCCAGTTCTCATGGCTGTAGCAGTTCACGCTGCCGATGACCGGGATGGAAAGCCTCGACTTAGCCTCCCGGATCAGCGAGAAATGCTTCTCCAGCGAGTCGTCGGCCACGTGCTGCGCGATGTATTCGTAACTTGCGCCATAGTTGCCCACAGGGGCCATGATATGGGTATTGCGCTTGATATCGTAGATAATCTGTTCTTCGAACACCGACTTGATGATTACGGCGCCGGCACCGGCTTTTTCCAGTTTGCAGAGGTTGTCGACGTTGGCAGTGAGGCCGCAGCTTCCGGCGATGACGGGGCTTTTCAGTTCCAGCCCCAGGTATTTCGTGTTTGTTGGCATCGTGGTACCCTTTTTAGTGCATTATACGGTAATAATCTATTTTGCAAAAGTAGGAAAAAAAAACCATACGGAGAGTGTTTCTCCTAAAATACTTTTAATATTTGCGTCTAAGTCGTTGAGGAGCCGTGCGTTGGAAAATGTTAAATTTCGGCGGGCAGGGGAAAACTCTTCGCCGAAAAAAAATATTTTCTTCGTGTACGGAAAAAAATCACTATCTTTGCAGTCGGAAAAACGGTGCGACAGATGCCGTCCCGTACCCCTTATGATTTGAACTTGAACGGATAAACACAAAAACAAAGAATAGTAATGAAAGAGCAAAACGAAGAGAAAAACATTGAAGTCCTCGATTTCCTCGGCCGCGCCGAGGCTTTCCTCGACAAGAACAAAAAGAACATTATTATCGCTGCCGCGGCCGTCGTCGTCGTGGCATTGGGCATCTGGGCCTATTTCGGCCTCTATGCCAATCCCCGCCAGCAGCAGGCTGCCGAGGAGATGTTCGCCGCCGAGCAGTGGTATGCCGAAGGCGACTACGAAAAGGCCCTCGAGGGCAACGACCAGTTTTCCGGATTCCTGCAGGTTATCGACCAGTACGGCGGCACCAAGTCGGCCAACCTGGCCAAGTACTATGCCGGCATCTGCGAGCTGAACCTCGGCAAGTACGACGAGGCCATCGACCACCTGAAGGCTTACAAGGGTCGCGACACTTTCACCGGGGCAGAGGCCGCCATGCTTCTGGGCGACGCTTACGCCGAGAAGGAGGATTTCGCCGAAGCCGCTTCCTGGTACGAGAAGTCTGCCCACATGTCCGACAATTTCGTGACCGCCCCGTCGTCCCTCTTCAAGGCCGGCATCGCCTACATCGCCCTGGACAAGATGAGCGACGCCCAGCGTTGCTTCAACACGATCAAGGACAAATACAACGAGAGTCCCGAATGGTCTGAGGTCGACAAGTACATCGCCTACACGCAGAACAAGAAGAATAATCAATAATCTATTTTTCATGGCCTGTTGGGGATCCACTGTCGCGAGGCGGAGGATCCCTTTTTAATCCAATATGACGCGAAAGGGACAGAAACGGAATCCGGCGGGGCGCTGCGCCCTGGCTGTCGCGACGGCTCTGTACGTGATGGTGGCCATGCTCAACAGCAGCCTGGTGCAGTCATGGATAGGTGCTGCGGCAGGGAGCTACTTTTCGCGCGAATGGGGCGGCAAGGTGCGCGTCGGGGCCGTGGACTTGAACCCCTTCAGCCATGCCGTCCTGTACAAGATTGAACTGATTGCTCCCGACGGCGACACCGTTTTTGTCGGGAAGCGCATCGACTGCCGTTTCCGCCGTTTCCCTGTCGATGGCGAGGGACTGAAAATGGACCGTGTGGAGGTGGAGGCCGCGAGGTTCCACCTGGCGATTTTCAGCCATCCCGGTGAGCCGCCCAACATGAACTTGTCGTATATTATCAACTATTTTGGTGGCGCCAAGAAGCACCACGAACCGCCGAAGAAGCTTTTCAGGGTGAGGATAGGCGATGTGAAGCTGAAAGGGGTGGACTATGTGATGGACCTTCCCGCCTCGAACCACGCCCTGCTGGACCGCCAGTCCGACAGCCTCGCAGCTCTTGCGGCTCCCCGTGGAGTGAGCATCCAGCACATGCGGTACTATGGTATCCATGGACGGATTCGGGATGTCGACGTGTTGAACGACCATGTCGTTTGCCAGGTATTGTCACTGAGCACCACGGAGGCTGGCGGGATGCGTGTGGAGGATTTCGCCGCCAAGGTTGAAGTATGTGGCACGAAAATATCCGCCCAGGACTTGCGCCTGCAGACAGGCAGCAGCCTGTTGATGTGCGATGTGCGGATGGACTACGACGGATGGGAGTCGATGGCCGACTACTGCCATAATGTCTGGCACGATATCACCCTGAAGCCAGGGTCGCGGGTCAATGTGAACGAAAGCTCGTGGTGGACTCCTGCCCTGTGGGGTGTGGATTGTGCAGTGGATATCGAGGGGCATTGCTACGGGTCGATAGACAATCTGCACATCGACAGTATCAAGGCCGCTTTTGGCGGTGAGAGCCGCTTCGCCGTGGAAGGGACCATCGAGGGCCTCCCCCATATCGGCACGACACGGATGGATGTGCGCGTCGAGGGGCTTCATGTCTCTATGGAGGATGTGGCTGAAATCAGTCTGCCTGGCACGATGGACCTCGGAAGGACGCTCGCGCGTTTTTCCAATGTTCGGTTCCTCGACTTGGCAGCTTCCTTCAAGGGGTACGCCCGCGACTGGAAGGCAAGCCTCGACCTCAATAGCGGCGTGGGCGACCTGCATGCCGGCGCGACGCTCTCCTACGACACGCTGCGGAACAATTACGCTTACGTGGGCCACCTCCATTCCGATGCCTTGGGTGTGCACGGCGTGCTGCCCAACGAGTGGCTCTCCCAGACTGGCCTCGACCTTCGCTTCGAGGGCGGAGGCATGTCGCTGCAGGATATGCGTGCCACATTGGAAGGGGGGCTTCTGGAAACCCGCGTGCGGGGCAATTCGCTCGACCGGGCCATCATCACGGCTTCGCTGGCTGACGGGGATGTGCATCTCGATATGGCCATCAACGACCCACTGATCCGCTGTGGGCTGAAAGGAAACATGGATATGGACAAGGGCAGCTGCAGCATCGACTTCGATGTGAAGGAGTGCCAGCTGTCGCGCTTGGGCCTGACGCAAGGGAGCGACTCGTCCATCGCCTTCTCAACCCGCCTCCTGGCCGACCTCAAGGCCCCCAATCTCCTCAACGCCGTCGACGACATCACTGGCGACCTGCGCCTGAAGAACAGCCGCCTCGCCATAGGAACCCGTACCGCGCGCCTCGACGACGCATCGCTGAAAATCCGTAAGGACGACGGCCGCAAGGATATCACACTGGAGTGCGACTGGTTCGATGCAGGCGTGAAAGGGTGGTTCTCCTACAGCGATTTCGCCTATATCGTGAACGACTTCGCAGCCAAATACCTGCCGGGAGGGCATCTCGCCGACAGTTCCGCTGACGCCGCAACCCGCTGCCACGACGACGCTTTCGGCATCCGCCTCGTCTGGAAGGACAACGACGGGACTTTCTCTTCCCTCGTGCCGGGATGCTCCATCGCCTCCGGGACGATGCTGCAGGGGACCTACAGCTATGCCGAGTCGCTCAAACTGGTACTCCGGTCCGATGAGGTCGATTTCGGCTCCGTG
>Ga0310696_10009317_pt1 | contig 11373 bp, 10 predicted proteins | sample AusTroGonzalo_MG_4_FD_203885 | JGI IMG/M metagenome (GOLD analysis project Ga0310696, IMG submission 203885) | Bovine rumen microbial communities from tropical cattle in Woodstock, Queensland, Australia - Gonzalo_02 (v2) (version 2) | ecosystem: Host-associated > Mammals > Digestive system >...
GATATCACATATGAGTCTGGTAAGAACTTATGGTTTACGAATACCATATACATATGAGGAGCATACTCAGGATTACTACAGAATATAAACGGGTCGTGAGGCAACGTAATATATTCGCAATAGTTTTCTTCGATTACTTCTCTGTAGTAATGGAATTGCCTTAGACTACATACTGTAGCAGTATCACCATAGTTGTAACGAAGATCGTCTTCTGATGGTAAGAGTCGATATAATTCTGGGTCATCAATGAGCACGCCGATTTCAGCTTCGCCGTAGTCATCTTCATCATCATCGTCATCTCCACCACCTGGATCGACAGGAGTTGTATCATCTTCTAATTGAAGTATAGCTTCAATTAAATCTGCTACTTCTCCATTAGTATCATCTATTGTATCCGAAAGATGTCTTCTCAGAGACAATTCTTCGGTAATGTGATCTGTAGTATGAGCTCTTCTTGCTAAAGCCACAAGGAGTTCTCTTAGATCTGGATCTGAAATCTGGTCATTGATCATTTCAATGGCCGTGTTCATTGTATTTTCATCAACAAAATAGATTACATCATCCACGGAAGTATCATTATCATCATAATGTAAGATAACTTCCTGTCTGGTCATAACTGTTCCTGTTGGACCAGGTGTAGGACCAGGACTCGGTTTAACTTTTCCTCGGTCAAACACCCAAGGTAAATCTATCGTGAATGGTAAGCAATACTGAACTGGAGAACCTAAATTCTCTTCAGGGAAAGGATAACGGTTACCTCTAATTTTATGATCGTATAACTGAACCTCAAACTGCGAAAATTCAGTGACGTTCTGTATCATAGACTTATTATATATAACCTGTCGTCTTTTATTATTGCATCTTGTATAGAATACAAACTGGAATACATCATCGTCCACTAGTGGTAAACTTGAAACCGGTAAACTGAATGTTGTATCGGTATAAGTTAACTGGTTATATGTGCTGATAAGATTACCGTTAAGATAAACTATAACGAATGTATCTTTAAGCCCTACATTACATCTGCCCATAGTGATAGTTGTATTAGCCAAAAAGCCATTATCTATCAATTCTTTACGAGTAAATGTCTTTGTAAAGTTCCAAGGTGTGAATGCTGTAGTGAGCTTATCAGCATCATACCAATCTGTATACCAAGCAGCATTCGAAATATTCCTGATCATATTATACCTGTCAGTATGCTGGAAGTTGAATGATATATCGAATAAAGTGAAGTCGTCTAAGTAATCAAGCATAGCTTGATCCGGAGCAAACATTTCCGGGAGATGCTTTCTTAGAAACCATTCATTCGGTGTAAAGTTAGGATTATCTCTTAGATTCTCATAATAAGCAGACTCTACGATATCATGCATTATAGTAAGCACTTCCATTGAAGAGTCGGCGAATAATTGTCCTACTAATTCATCAAGAACTTGTCTTGTCTCTTCCTTAAGATAGAATATGCATTCATCTAAAGGCGTACATCCTTCTTCCATACAGTTTAATCTATAGTCTCTTACAACGAAACCATATATATTTCCTGTAGGATCTGCTTCCATATAATCATATATCGTATTGATAAACTTTTCACAAGCATTTTCAAGTGAATTCAGATATCCTCTGAATGCAGTGATTACATCAGGAAGTACATTTCTTGGAATTCGCATAGCATTATCCTGATCATATACAACCATCTCATTATAGAACAGGACAGCTTTATTATTACCGCCCGGAGGAAACTCTAACGTAGCGATATTACCATTATGAGTTTCGATAGGAACATCCTTAACCATTCGCCCATTCTGGAAACAAAAAATATTCTCTTTCTTGATCTTATTCCAGTAAGGGAAATTTCTGAACCAATGGTTATATTGTGTGCCAGTAACACCCACATGATTATTATCGCAGAATTCTACTCTGCACTTAATATGTCCATCTGTAGTCCAGACGCTTATACTTCCCTCATTATTAAGACATCCGGTTTCATCAAACTTAAGGATAGGATTCCCCTTACCCTCTTCTGATCGTTCCGTAAGGAAGTTACACTGTAGTATATCTATATTATCCAGATTTATATCTGTATGGGCATTCAGTACATCTTCAGCCCAGACGATAATATAGTCGTAAAGACCATCGGTCTTTACTTCAATATTTTCCATAGAGACATAATAGCCATCTAAGAATACAGCAAATTTGTTAATGAGACCATATCGATACATATTCTCCATAGTACAACGCTTATCAGTTTTAATCTGAGTTCCTTCTAATGAAGTATTACTTACAGGTATATCAGGATTACGTTGAATAAGAGATGTCAGATTCATACCCATTTTCTTTGAAAAATCAATGAGAGATTCATTATCTAATAAGCAAAACGTTATAGTTGAATCGCACACTGCTCGCTTTCTTACATTGAGAAAATGAATCTTATCTGTTTTGTATACAATCTTATATCCAGGTCCACCTTCATGGATGAATTCACCATTGAATATGTAATGTCTAACACGAGTAATATACCCAGACTTTGACAGTCTAGGTATAATAGCGTGTTCTAATGAATCATTAACGAATTCTGTACGAGATCTAAGGTAGTCTATTCTGTCTTCAACAATAGCTCGTCCTTTTGCTCGAGCTTCATTCTCATAATCGAGAACGCTCATAACTATCCCTCCAATCTCGTATTACTGAACAAAAGTAGATCCTTTCTGGAGTACTTCTTTAGTATATTCAACCATTCTCTTATCACATATCTTTTCGATAGTTTTCTGGTTATTTATGTATGAACCAACGTAAGCATCCGTTATAATAGCAGAGAATGCAGGGAAGTATTCAAGACCAAATGGTGTGGTTGTGCCATACAGCATCATCCATCTATCTACGAATACGTCAACAGTAATATTTTCTTTCTTAAGAACTTTACCTACGAAGTCAATGAATGTCTTTATATTAAGGAAAGAAGAATCCTCTTTATAGAGTTCGATAATATTCTCTTCTCTTTCAGACAGACCAGTGAACTTTCTTGCAGCGAATCTAAGTTTATCATAAGATTCACCAAGGATGCCTTCAGCAAAATACATACAAGCCATAAGCTGAACTCTAGCCTTAAGTGCAGGGTCGAGAGAAACCTTTAAAAGATAATCTGCGACATGAGTAAAAAGTAAAGCAAAGTTCTGCATACCGAGAATCTGGAGATTCTGTGAGAGCAGAAGCTGAGGCTTTAATGTGTACGCCATACATACCATAGCATTTACAAGATGCGCGATAAGAGTATCTATATCCATACACTTATATACACCAGTGGAACTATTCTTTACAACGAGATTTGTTACATCGACAAAAATCTTATACTGCTGTTTGTCTTTAGGGTCTTTAGCAGCGATAACCTTTAATGCTCTAGGCATAGCTTTTGTTGCTTCGATAAGCACAACCTTAGGAGATTTAAGTATCTTGTATAAATAGTCAGCAATTTGACGATGCTTAAATTCGAATACGATATCTTCGAATTCTTTATTATTAATATTTAAACGTTCACCCTTCATAAGGAATTCCACGATATTCTTTTGATATTCTGGAAATTTATTATAAAGGTATGAATCAGCATAAGTCTTCATATTAACTTCCTCCTTATAAGTAAATTTTTATGTAAATGTTGAAGTGGGGTATTTCGTGGTAAAAAATAAGGGAGTGCCATAACACCCCCTTAAAGTTGTAGAGATTTTATCCGATTAATTATTTATCTGTATCCGCACATATTATACTAAGCATTTCATCGATCTCAGCTTCTGATGCATCTACAGATTCCATCAGCTGCTTTTTCAATTTAGCACGCTCTTCTAAATCACCCGCAAATGAGAATCCGCCAGAAAAGTTTATAATACATGCTGCGAATGGTAGTGTTGGCATTAAAACTCCATCCACGGACATATTTATAACTTTTATGCTATGCGATCCTCTAAACCATAACCCGCTGTTTTCTTTAGATTTAGTAGTAACCTTAGTCTGAATGCCAAATTGTGCATTATTGTATTCAAAGAATTCGCCAGGACTTCTGTAATCTTCGAAGATGGTATCTTCTTCCTCACGGAATTCTCCTGACGCATTATTCTTTTCATTTGCAAATGTCGCAAAATTACCAACCACGAAGCCTCTATTCTGTATAATAAAGTCTTCTACGTTTGAGAAGAATTTAGAGTCTGGATACAGCACGTCATAATCGGCAGACCACACTAAGTTGCCATGGTCAAATAAACACAGCATATAAGATGCTTTAGTTGGGTTGTTTGGATTATAAGGTAGCTTAGTTGTATCGCTCGGTTCCATGAATATTTCTGGATCTTTCTTGAATAAAACCAAAGACAGAAATCTGAACTTTTCGAATTCTTTGGTAGGTATATCGATAAAGTTCAGAGCTTTCTGTTGTATATAGCCGCACTTCTTTAAATTCATGTATATTAAAGTGAACTTTTCTGTTTCAACGATGTCTTCACCGTTAAAGCAGACATCATTTGACAGAATACTTATATCCGTGTATAAAAGCTTTAAACCGAGATCTAACGCCTCGATATAGAAAGCCTTCTTTTCATTACTCAGCATCGTCATCACCATCCTGTTGATTCATTGGCCACCATTTTTCAGATTCAACCGAAAGCTTATCTGCTAATGCAGTGAATCCACCATAGAATCTGCGGAACCAAACTGTTTTTCCAGTATCGTAATCGACTATTTTCTGGATACCAGTATCGATACCCATACTATAGTCAAAGTCGCAGTGTATAGTACAGTCACGCTCATTGCCATCGTGATCTTTATATACGAATTGAATGTCCTCTTCTTCATTCATAAGATCGAATGACATATGCATGGTATGTGAAAAATTAGCATCTTTGAACGTCTTAGACATATTCTCGGATATATGATCTTTCCATATACCAGCGAGATATGCACCCTGTCCATTAATATAGAGGAAATCCTCATATATATCTCTAATGTACAGATTATCTGACTCGTCTTTAACGTTAATATCTAACCAGCTAGACTTCCATTCTAATCCATTAGAATCGAAGCTACATTTATCGTCAAAGAAGTATTCAGTGCCTTCGTTCGTATAGTGCGAATGTGATCTGAAATACGCACCATCTTCTACACCATTAGCAACAACACCGATAGTTGTATCTATATTATTGCAAGTGCTAAGGAGATGAGCATTCCATCCACGGAATCCCAGATTCATATGATATGCTCCGTCAGTTTCTATTATTCCACCTTCGAAGTCTGAAAGTTCTGGGTTTTCTATTCTAGGAGACATATCTCTTACACGAGCCTTATATATATCGTCTATAATTCTCTGAGCAGTAGCTTCGTCTTCATCGAAAGTTGTGTCGACTATTCCGCCTGAATATACCATATAGAATACAGTTCGGCCTAAAACACAAGCGACTTCATCGCTAATATAGCCATCTGATCCATCCTTTAATGCTTTCAATGCATTGTCGTCGGCATATACGTGCATAATCTCGGAACCAATTATACGATTGGTGTTATTCGTATAAACTCTGGCAGCATTCGTATAGCCTATAAGAAATTCGTACTTACTGATATCGTCAGTGTTCTTAACTTTTACTCCGGTATCTGTTAAAACGTAATTCGACTGACGATCGAAATACTTAGAGGTAATTTCGTTGCCATCTATGTCTGCGAATCCTCTTCCAACTGGCATAATGAGATAGTTGAATTCATCCATTATGAATGATCTAAATCTCGCAAACGAGATATTGATTTTATTACGAGACAGTCCATTCGGGTGATTATTGAAAATAGTGCCGTTTACAAATGGATCATGTTTTTCGGTTTCATTACAGTATCCACCATCAGCATGCATTTCCCAAACAGTGCTAGATAATAACCATCCGTCTGCATCTTTCTTAGCGTCTTTTAAAACCGCAAGAACTATCTCGTCGTACGAGACATTAATCCAATCATCCCTACGGTAGTCCTGAGTGAGAGTTACCTTTCTTTTCATCGTAAACTCTGGATAATCATTGCTTACGAATGTTGTTTCCAACCTTGATCCCATTCCAGGGATTGGTCCTGCATCAAGCAAAGCCTTTTTAGATTCTGAAACGAATTCTTTTAATCGTTTCACATGATCCTTGTTGTTAGGATCATAGCGTTTGATTTCTGGTTCTTTCATTTGAAGAACCTCCTTTCATTAATTAAGGGCTTAAGAGCTTTCGCTCTTCTCGTGTGATAGTCATTACATAATATATGTTTTGACCACAATAATAATATACAAGAAAAAGTATGTTTGAAACAAAAAATAGGGCTCCATAGGGAGCCCTGTATTTATTCTTTTGAAACGAGACGGTAGACTGAAATTAACTACATCAGATCGTCTTTAGCTTCGGCTTTTTGCTCCTTATGCATTTTAGCAATTCTACACATTACTGCCTTTCTAGATCTTCCTAATGCTATTGCTATTTTGGTACAAGTAATACCTACTTCACGTAAATCAATTATAGCCTTATCTTCTTCGGCCGTCCATCTAGTTTTACTTTTTCTTATATATTTTTTCGCAACTTCATTTTCTTTGTCAAGCCAGCGTCTATGAGATTCTTTTCGCTTTTCTTTATCTTCGTAACCTAATCTTCTCCTAGATTTGATTTGCTCTTTATGCTCCTGATAATATTGTTTGTTGTATTCTTTGATTTGCTCTTTATGATCCTGATCATACCGTTTTTTATATTCCTTTTCTTTATAAGACATACTTAATCCCCTCCTAAATTGGAATTGATGCGATAGAGTTCAATTAAATCCAGAAGCTCTTCTATAGCTTCTGAGTTTTGTTTGTTTGAAATATCTTTATCCAGAGCATCCTTGGTTTTTATTTTGTATGCCATATTCTCAACAGAGTGAATAGTTCTCCCTAACAACATTGCTATCTGGCTACTTGGTATACCCTCAGCTTTGAGAATTAAGAGCATTTCTTTTTCTTCAGATGTCCAGGTTCGGTTATAATTGTGTGCTGTTAGTTTTGACTTATTGTTGGCAATCATGTGGTTCCGCTTATTATATTCATTATGCCTTTCTTTGTTTTTTTCATACCAGTTTCGACTCCATTCTTTGCACTGATCTTTATTTCTTTGGTAATAATCAGCTGCTCGTTTTTTAACAGAGTCCTTATTCTGCCGTTGATACTCTTTTGCCTTTTCGTCTATATAGTCTTTATTGTTTTGGTAATATTCCTTCGATTTTCTTTTTATACTATCTTTATGAGTTTGATAATACTTTCGTAGGTATTCTTTTTCCTTATCTTTATCTTTGTATGCCACACTAATCTCCTCCTAAGCTAGAGTTGATATGATACAGTTCTATTAAATCCTGTAATTCGTTTATCGACTCCATCTTTTGTTTTCTATGTACTCGGCCTATTTTGCTTTGTACTGAGTCTCTCGATCGGCCTAAAGCAACGGCTATTTCTGGTATAGTAAGACCTTCTGCCTGAAGTTCAAGCAATGTCGCCTCTTCTTCGGCAGTCCACATAGTTCTTTTCTTTCTATCAGTACAGCGTTTATTACACGCATAAACTACTTCTTTACTGTTTTTATTGTAATCGCGCATATATTGCCTATGATATTTTTGTATTTTGTCTTTATTGTTTTCATAGTACTTGCGCATATATTGTGTATGCTGTTTTGATATTTTGTCTTTATTGTTTTTATAGTATTGCCTCGAAGATTCATTCTCTTCTTCTCTATGCTCGGCATAGTAACGCTTTCTGTATTCGCTCTCCTTCTCTCTATTCATAGCATAGCGTCTTTTTCGGTACTCCTTTGCTTTTTCCTTATCTTTGTATCCCATGCTAATTACCTCCTAAATTGGAATTGATGTAATAGAGTTCAATCAAACCCAATAGTTCTTCCATAGCTTCTGAATTCTGCTCTTTAACAAAAATACCCTGCTTATACAATTTATTAACTGCGGCGTTAATAGACTTAATAGATCTTCCTAACAACTCTGCTATTTCTCTATTTGTTACACCTTCGTCTTTAAGTTTTCTAACTATATCAATTTCATCGAGACTCCAGCGCTTGTGTGTATTATATGCTGTTTCTCTTGTTTTGTCGTTAGCTTTTTTCTGATTCTTAGTAGCATTTGCGATAACCCTATCTTTATTTTCAGTATACCATTTATGAGAATATTCGCTGAGACGCTCTTTATTCTTCTGATAATACTCAGCCTGTCGTTTACTAATTTCGTCTTTATGCTGTTGATAATACTCTCTGGTTACCTCCCTTTTCTTTTCTTTATCCTTGTATGCCATAACTATTCCTCTCCTAAATTAGAATTGATACGATAGAGTTCAATTAAATCTTGTAACTCTTGAAATGCTCCATCTTCATTGTGCTTTTTGCTGCTTCTCCGTTTATATAATTGAATATCAACGGCTCCTTTTGTTCTACCTAAGGTTATAGCTATTTCGGTTGAGGTAAGTCCCATTTCTTGCAACTCAAATAACCTATCTACTTCTTCCGCAGTCCAAAGTTTCCTATTTCTGTTGGCATAATATATTGTAGCATCATAGCCCTTTTGTCTCCATTCCCTCATTTTAGCCGCTTCTTTTTCCCTATTATAATTATCTCGATAATATTCTAGCCTCTTTTCTTTAAGCTCCTCTTCATGTATCTTCCGATAGTTTCTACTATATGCGATTAGTTTGTCTCGATTTTTTTCTCTATATCGTTTGTTATATACTTTGGCTTGCTCTTTATGAGACTGACGATAAGCTTTTATTTGTTCTTGATGTGTCTCACGATATATTTTGTGCTGTTCATGAAGCCTTTCTTTATTTTTCTCTCTATACTCTTTCTGGTAGTCTTGTCTATCAGCCATAATAATTCCTCCCTAATTTTGAATCGGTGCTTACAAAATAATAATATATAAGAAAAAATAAAATTGACAAAAAATAAGGCAGGCCCAAACGGACCCGCCTTGGATTGTAATTTTGGAATGTAAACATTAGTCGCACATCCAAAGGACATTGCTATCCTTTTTCTGCTCTTCGTATTCTAAACAGTTTAGTCTGTAACCTGGTGTGTATTTAATTCTTACGCCTTCATCCTTTCTTAACATGTTCTTTATTGAATTCTTTGTGCGCTTTTCGAAGCGCCATTTATATGGCTTTGCACTTTCGAATTCATATGCCTTCTGCTCTTCTTCTGTAAGATTTTCCATAGCCTCATGATTTCTTTTTACTAAAGCATTTACATACTCCTTATGCATTTCGAGATCATAAGCTATTAAAACCCATATTGGAAGATAATGTGGCGAGCTCTGATAGTCTAGCTTGCCTGAGCTATTAGTTTCCCATCGAAAAATTTCACGAGATACATGCTGATACTTATGTCCATGAAATTCGGTGGTCCACCTTGTTGCATGATAGTATAGGTGACCTGACTGACCTTCTCTGTATGAGACTGAGTATCCATATTTGTTATACTCATCCCATTTTTTGCTGATATATCTTTTTACGTCCTTATCAGCAAGGAGGACGTGAACTAAAATGTATTCCCGGATGTTTACGCCAGAAATGTTTTTGAATACTATGGTTCCGTTTCCTTCATCGATTCGAAAATCGATTATCGAAACTGCGTAAGAGTTCTCATCGTGATCGGTGAAAGCGCGGAAATTCTTCTTATCGAAGATCTGAATGCGTTTCCAGGTGTTAACAACCCAGTCCTTGGTTCTTCTGTCTTCGATCTGATACTTATTGTTTGTTTCTTTACCCATGCTACTTTGCTCCTCCTGGAGCTATGCCTTTCTCAGGTTGACTAGGCCCGAGAGCGAACTATTTTCGCACCGCATCATAGACCTTTTCTATGTGCGGCTAAGGCTTCGAATAAGATACCTTTTGGCTCCTATTACATAATGATAATATATAAAAGAAGAATACCAGTTTAACAAACAAGTTAGAGGACTCATAAAGAGTCCTCCAAGTCGTGTATATTTATGTCTGCACATTAAAGATTAGATATCGTCATCTTCATCTTTCTTATTCTTCTTGGCTTTCTTACCTACCTTAGAACCCTTCTTAGCAGGCTTCTTAACTACCTTAACCTTATCCTTGAGCTTGTTTACAGCATCAGTAGTCTTCTTCATGCCCTTAGCCTTAGCTTCTTCAAGCTTGCTTCCCTTAGCACATTTAGACTCAGCGATAATCATACTGATTAAATCATCTGATTCTACAACTACAGCCATGTTGTCTACGCTCAGACCGTCAGCTTCAGCGATCATATCGATAGCTTCTTCAAGTGATACTTCGTTGTAGTCTGCAACCTTAGCAACCTGTTCGAGTTCGATATAGTATGTACCGTTGTTCTCGAATACTACAGCGGCTTCAGGAGCATATACGCAGTAGTCTTCTTCGATCTCATCAAGACAAGCGAATGTATCCATGAAGTCATTTAAAAGCTCCTGGCTGAAGATAGAATCTACATATGAATCTTCGATATCTCCACATTCGTTGAGTATTGAACAAGTGTCCATTACTGTCTTACCAAAAATATTCATTATTATTCCTCCTTATACAAGAATACTATTAATCATGGCTTCAGATATTTTACATATATCTTTCTCACCCACGGTTCGTTTTCCTGTTATTAAATTTACAGCAAAATACTCCTCATTAAGATCTTGGAAGACCTTAACCATAGGAGTATCTTTTAATAAATTGTTGACGTATCGTAGCTTTTGTGCATCCAAAACTTCAAATAATGGATCCAGTTTACCACCGTTACAAGCATATTTATATTCAGCTTCAAATGTAGCCATAGCAGATCTAAAGCTTTCTATCTTAGCTTCAATATTTACCGGAGTTAAGAAATCATAACACTCCAATTGTTCATCACAGAGTTTCTTATGACCAGTAAACAGTTCAAAGATATAGTCATCCGATACAGTCTTTTTAGATTTATAATCTTCAAATAGCTTCTTCAATAGATCCACGGAGTCATCTCCATTGTATTGGAATATATTACAAGAAGCATCTTTTACATCTTCCATTTTCTTTTTGGCAAGTGCTTTATTATCCACGCACATTAAGTAATCTCCAATAACGTTATTGGTTACACCAACACTGCGTTTTTCTCCGAGTTTATAATCAACCAAATATACATGAGGAGTTACATCTGTTCTAGGTAAAGCACATCCAAATCCAGCGTGTTCGTTAATACGCGTCACCTTCTTATCTGGTTCATCACTTCTTGATTGTTCTTTTAAGTCGATAAAGATATCAATCAATTGAATGAAGTTGTTGTTTGTTAATCTTAAATAGTTATACTTTCCTAACTTGACAATAGCATCTTCTTTAGCAACGGTCTT
>Ga0310696_10009318_pt1 | contig 11373 bp, 8 predicted proteins | sample AusTroGonzalo_MG_4_FD_203885 | JGI IMG/M metagenome (GOLD analysis project Ga0310696, IMG submission 203885) | Bovine rumen microbial communities from tropical cattle in Woodstock, Queensland, Australia - Gonzalo_02 (v2) (version 2) | ecosystem: Host-associated > Mammals > Digestive system >...
GAGTTTGACCGCTATTATGCAGACAGTCTGGGCAAGCTGATATGGGAGGTTACATACAATACTTTACGCGAACGTCTGGTAAGAGTTTACAGAGACGGCATCATCTCTTCTTCTGATGAGGAGATCCTGTCAGGAAAGGATTTCTTCCGTGTCTATGAAGGCAACACCTCAACTTTTGTCAAGACATCCAGCGTAAGGAGCATACGTGACGCGTATAACTACGTGTTGAAATATGCCGATTTATATGATTATGACCGGTATGAGTTGCAGAGGCACAATCTTGAGGATTTCATACAACCCAATGTTTCATACGATGCCGTACGTTCAGAGGCGGATCTCAATTCCCAGTTGGATGAGATATCCCACTTCAGGGGAATGGTGGTTGAAGGTCAGAAGATAATAGATCAGGGCGAGATAGTGGATGAGGAGAGAAGCCAGATCATAAAGTCCTATCTTGACATAGTAAACGAGCGGACAGCATCCCAGCGATTCCAGTTGCTTACGTGGGGTGGCAGGTCGGTATTCGTGATATTCTGCTTCCTGATTCTGTTTGTCTATCTGAACCTTTACCGTATGGACGATATTGAGAGCCGTTCCATATTGTATTTTCTGTTTGGCGCAGTATCTCTCTTTACGGTGGCAGTAGGATTGTTCTGCCAGTATTCCAGCTGGAGCATATTCCTGTTTCCCTGCAGCATGCTTGCCATAATGCTGCGTATCTTCCTTGATTCACGTACGGCATTCACGGGATATATGGTGTTTGTGCTGTCAACGTCGCTGATAGTATCCATGCCGTATGAGTATGTGCTTCTTCAGCTTATTGCAGGCCTTACCGGAATATATTCCCTTAAGGAACTCTCGCAGCGTTCGCAGATACTGCGTACCTGCCTGTTCATATTCATATCGTACAGCCTGGTCTGGATAGCCTTCCAGATGACTCAACTTGAGGACCTCCATGATATAGACCCGTGGACGTTCCTCTTTTTTGCCATAAACTGCATCATCATTCTGCTGGTATATCCGCTTCTGTTCGTTATAGAGAAAGTGTTCGGTTTTACATCGAATGTGACGCTGATAGAACTCTCCAACATCAACAACCCCCTTCTGAGGGAACTTGCGGAGAAGGCACCCGGAACATTCCAGCATTCCATGCAGGTGTCCACTTTGGCATCCGAGGCAGCCACGCGTATCAAAGCCAATCCTCAACTGGTACGTACCGCTGCGCTCTATCACGATATAGGCAAGATTGAGGATGCCCCATTCTTTACCGAGAACCAGAACGGAGTCAATCCCCATGACAAACTAACTCCCCAGAAGAGCGCCCGCATCATAACCGGACATGTGGAGAAGGGACTGATCCTGGCCGATAAGTACAGGCTTCCGGAGTCCATTCGCGGTTTCATTTCTTCGCATCACGGCAAGGGTGTGGCCCGATATTTCTACATCAAGTACAAACAGGCACATCCCGACAGGGAGCCCGATCCGCAGGATTTCAGTTATCCCGGTCCCAATCCATACTCAAAGGAGACGGCCGTTCTTATGATGGCCGATGCCGTAGAGGCTGCTTCACGAAGTCTTAAGGAATACACCGAGGAGAGTATAGGAGATCTGGTGGACAAGATAATAGATACGCAGGTTCAGGAGGGGTATTTCCAGGACTGCCCCATAAGCTGGCAGGAGATAAACCGCGTCAAGGAGACCTTCAAGGAAAAGCTCCGCACCATGTATCACACCCGTATCAGTTACCCTGACGCTACTGTGGGTCCGGATCAAAAGAAACAGTAATTCCGCTAAAATCTTTTCCTGTAAGGGTGTTGTCCAGAGCCCTGGACAGCAGCGTACGGCTTTTGTCCACGGTGAGTTCAAGCGGTAGTTTTATGATGATGCGCCGTATATACCTGTACATGACCCTTGATACGGGAGGGGCATCGGGTCCCAAGACCTTCCTGTCGCCCAACACAGTGACCAGTTCGTTCCTAAGTATCATGGACGCTCGGTTAACTGCTTCCTGGCTGGCTCCCTTAACGGTCACTGTTACAATCCTAGTAAAGGGTGGATAACCGAATGCGCTGCGCTCCTCCATCTGGTTCTTATAGAAGGACTCATAGTCATTCTCCCTTACCAAATCCATTACGGGAGCATCGGGCTGGCGGGTCTGTATAATCACCTTGCCGGGAACATCCTTACGTCCGGCACGTCCCGCAACCTGGGCCATCAGCTGGTATCCCCGTTCGGTTGACCTGAAGTCCGGGTAACTGAGCATGGAGTCTGCATTGAGTATGCCCACTACGCTGACCTTGTCAAAGTCCAGTCCTTTTGATACCATCTGTGTTCCTATGAGGATATCTGTACGTCCCTCCTGAAAATCTTCCAGTATGGTCTCATAACCGTTTTTGGCAGAGTCAAGATCCAGGCGTGCGGTACGCGCATCGGGAAACAGAGCGGCCACCTCCTCCTCAATCTTTTCAGTTCCGAACCCGCGGCTCCTGAGCCTGTCTCCTGAACACTCGGGGCAGAGAGCAGGTACACGGTAACTGCGTCCGCAGTAGTGACAGGTTGCGGTATTGAGGCTTTTATGGAAGGTAAGACTCACGTCACAGCAGTCACATTTCTGTACCCAGCCGCAGTCGGGACACTCTACGGTTGAGGCATATCCGCGGCGGTTGTGGAACAGTATAACCTGACGTTTGGATTCAAGGGCCTGTCTTATGCTCTCTATAAGCTGCGGAGAGAAGAGCCCCTGCATATATTTCTTACGTTTGAGCTCGGCCGTATCCACGATGATTATTTCCGGCATCCTGATACCGCTGTAACGCTCCTTCAGGGTAACCAGCCCGTACTTTCCCGACATGGCGTTAGAGTAACTCTCAAGGGCTGGCGTGGCGCTGCCCAACAGGGTCTTGGCACCGTAGACAGAGGCCAGCATTATGGCGGTGTTGCGTCCGTGGTAACGAGGGGATGGGTCTTCCTGCTTGAAACTGGGTTCATGCTCCTCATCTACGATTATAAGCCCCGGGTTCTTGAGAGGAAGCAGTACAGCGGAACGGGCGCCCAGTATCAGTTTGTAGGGATTGTCACCGGTAAGCCTGTTCCAGACCTCAACCCTGACATTGTCCCGGCATCGGGAGTGATAGACACACATGTCATTGCCGAACACCCTCTGGAGCCTGTGTTCAATCTGAGTGGTAAGAGCAATCTCGGGCAGAAGGAACAGAACCTGTCTGCCTTTGTTTATCTGTTCCTTTATAAGATGGATGTAAATCTCAGTCTTGCCGCTGGATGTGACTCCGTGAAGCAGACAGACATTCTTGGATTTAAAGGTCTGATGTATCTTGTCCAGAGCATTCTGTTGGGCGGTGCTTAAGGGAGCGGGTTCATAGAGCGTGCCTTTGTATTCCGGCAGACGGCCTGTCTCAACCTCATAAGTCTCAATGAGGCCGTTGTCTGTAAGAGCATTGAATGCCGATGTATTCCTGCATCCTTCCATCAGAGCCCTTTTTGTAACGGGCTTGATCTGAACTCCGTCCTCTTTTATACCCGACAGTTCCAGAAACCTTTCATACAGTTCTTTCTGTTTTACTGCGGTCTTGCCGAACTCTGGGCAGGTATTTGAGCCCAGTCTTACGAACACCGATATCCGGGGCTTGAACGACTGTTCCTTTGCACTGGAATCAGGGCGGAGTCCGGACGGGAGCGCAGCCTTGAAGACATCGCCCGGAGAGCACATGTAATACCTGCTCATCCACTCCATGAGTTTTATCTGACCTGGCAGGAATGAAGGGAATGTGTCGTCAAGCACGCTCAGAATCTCCTTGGTCTCATGCTGAGTGGGCTTTATGTCATGTGTCCTGACAATGAGTCCGGTGAGACGCCTGCCCTTGCCGAAAGGTACATAAACCCTTGCGCCTGGTACGGCAAGGCGCTCCAGGTCAGCCGGTACGCTGTAGGTGAACAGCTCGTTAAGCGGCACCGGTAGGATTATGTCGGCATACATTGGCATCGGCTCGTAAAGATATAAAAAAAGACCGGCTCCCGTTTATGGGAACCGGCCTCAATATGTGACTCTTTTTTAGAAGGTCCAGGTAAGGGAGAACTGGAGTGTGCTGGCCTTGATTGCGTCGCCGGCACCGTTTGCGGCATTTGCAGCGGATGCCACACTCTGGTTCTCATACAGCTTGTAGGCACCCTCCTTTGAAACGGGGATGTTATAGTTTACACCAGCCTGGATGTGGTTGATGAGTTTTACGCCTGCGCCCACGTTAATGCTCCATGTGCTCTGCTCAAGTGCAAACTCCTTAACGTCATTTCCATCCTGGAACTTGCAGTTAAGATCACCTATCTTGTAATCGAACTCAGGTCCTGCTGCAAAATATACAGCTGCAAAGTTGCCGAGTCCCAGAGAATACTTGAGTGATACGGGGATAGCCAATGCCTGGTTCTTCATCGTCTCCTCATCAGTAACCTCAAAGCCCTTCTGTGAATAGAGAGCGGCAACATCAACTCCTATACCAATGATTGGTATCTGTAGTTCAGCCATCGGACCGATAAAGAAACCGGTATAACTGTCCTTGTTTGTTGCAGATTCCCCACTTACTGCAGTAATGTCATTGTTTACAAGGTTCAGACCGCCGCGGATACCCCAGCTGAACTGAGCCGATGCGGGGATGAATGTGAGCAGTGCGAGACTGCATACTACTAATGCTTTTTTCATATAAACGTTTATTTAGTAGAACAAATAATATCAGAATCTCCAGCTGATAATGAACTGGACGGTTTTATAATCACCTATCAGGTCACCCATCTTCTGTAAGTCATCGGTGTTGTCGGCAATGATCTTCCATGGAACATTGAAGTTGAGCATAGCCTCCAGTCTGTCAAACAGCCTTATGCCGGCACCAATGTTGCCGGTGGTGATGAACTGGTCGGACTCAATCTCGTCACCGTTCTCCATGAATGTCTTTACATCTCCGAGACTGACATTCCACTGCGGTCCGAACTGGCCGATGACGCAGAGGTTTGTAAAACCTATGTTGACTCTCAGGGAAAGGGGAAGTTCCAGAAACTCCTGCCTGTAGTCTTTTTCCCGTCCCAACTCGTCAAAACCTTTCATCTTGGTCTGCTGATAAAGGAGAGCAACGTCAAGTCCCAGAAGACCGTCTCCCATCGTCAGGGCCGGTCCGATAAAGAATCCGCTGTAGTTCTCCTCTTTCTGGACACTCTCTGCGGTTATGCGTGAGATGTCGTTGTTTGTGAGAGAGAGACCTCCACGTACGTTGAATCTGGGCTCTGCCGATACGCTTATGAAAAGTGATGGCAGGATAAGGCAAAGGATCAATCTAAGCTTTCGCATATTATAAAGGATTGCTGTCGGATGCAAAGTTAACACATTTTAAATAAAACAATCAGGTCTGTCCTTTTTATTTGACAGACCTGACTGCTATATGGTTTACAATCTGTTGACTGTTTATTAGTGAACTGACAGCCTTTCGCCGTTTGATGATGACTGACGGGGTGCACGCGGAGCCTTCTCCTTCTTTTCCTTAGGCTCTTTGGGTTCTTTCTGCTTTTTGTTTGAGGCATCATCCTTGGCCTTGGGCTCAGTATCCTCCTTCAAATCGGCCTCACTCCACAGACCGTTCTGGAAATCCTTGAGCTGCTTCTCAATACGGGCTCTTTCAGCCTGAAGTTCTTCTTCTGTCTGACAGTATTCTGACAGAGGTACGTTCCTCAGGTTTGATGTCTTGTATATATCACCGTCATACTGACGCATCACAAAGTAGTCGTCAAGTGACATGTTGCTGGTGTTGTTGTAGCTGCTGGTCATGACCTGTGTCTGTCCCAGATAGGGGCTGATCTCGTCATAGTTAAGCCAGAACATGGGGTAGGCGGTGGGCTTTTCGCCGAAATCGCTCTGCATCAGGACCGGGCATACGGCAGTAACGCGTGTCTGGAAGTTGGACAGCTGGTCCAGATAGTTGCTCTCCTTGATGTAGTACTTCTCGGGGCTGGGAATATCGGTGGGTTCTATCTTGTACTTGTCACCCTCTTTGGTGTAGTAGATATAGAACTTGTCCAGCATGTTCTCTATATCCAGTTCATTGTCCGGAGTGAACAGCTCGTTACCGTCCAGACGGTACTCATAAGCCTTTATCTTGCCGTCTAGTATAAGGTTGAGAACCAGTGTGAAGAAATTCACGCGGTCACCCAGAGGCTGCTCCGGATAATACAGTGCGGCATTCTTCTCCTTCTTGAGGTCCAGCTCACGGTAGATGTCACGTCTCCACTGCACTTCGGTAGGCATGGCTGTCTGTGCTGTATATTGTGAGCGGGCACGCTCAGAGATAGTCACTGCTGTAGGACTCTTTTCGGCCTCCTTCTGAGCCTGTTGCTCCTGAAGCCTTTTGGTAGGCTGTGCAACGGCAACGGTTGCCATTGCTGTAGTAAGAAACAAAAGAACAATCTTTTTCATATCGTTTTCTCCTTTCCTTTTTAATTTAGTATTACCTCAAGAGAGGTAGTGAGCTGACGCTCTATGCCGTCCGGACCGATGGCCTTGACGCGCTGGATATAGAAACGGCGTCCGCGGCCGAGCTGCTGGAATGTCTTTTTCTGGCGCTCCGAGAAACGGGGTCCGTCAGACAGCTCGGGAACGGCATTACCGTTGTTGTCAAAGAATGTGGTCTCAAAGCTGAGTACGCGGAATCCTATGTTGAGCAATCCGTCATCGATGGCAGCTACGATACCGTCCGATGCCAGCAGGTTACGCTTCAGGAGCGGTGTGCCGCCTCCGCGGTAACGCTGGGTGTTGCCGTTCTCATCCTTATACTCTATGAACGGAGTAGGATCAGGCAGCTGGCGTACGCGGAAAGTATACTCGCCCATGCTCTGCTGGCGTCCCTCCTGATTGGCAGTAACTGCAATCACGATATCCTGACCTACGCTTGAAGGCTTGCATATGAATCCGTTGCCGCTGCGTGTCAGACTGCCGCCGCCGTTCTTGAGGCGGGCCGATATCATATTGCTGGGAACACCGGGTACGGATATGCTGATGGGGTTGTCATAACCTGCATAGAGTACGTTCATCATAGTGGCAGATACGGTTGCCAGCGGTGATACTACAGAGTAGTTCTGAGTAAAGTCGCGGCGGATGATACCGTTGCCTGAGTTGAGCTCCATATAGCCTGAAACGGTATAGTCGCCGGTCTTGTTGGCAGGAATCTCATACCAGCCGTCCTGGGAGTCAATCTTCTTGCCGTCAATATATATGGCGGGGCGGGCGGTAGAATCGACGGCGGCCATGATGATGCGTGCCTTGAAACTGTTGCCCTGAACCACATTCTGTGATGTGGGAATCACGTATGCATTGATGGCGTTAACACGCAAATCACCTATGTCAATGTTGTTGACCAGTGTATGGAGAACCTCACCCTCTGCATAGCGTACATCGTTCTGCAGTTTGGTAAGCATTGTTATGGCGGCTGCCACCGGCATGTTCTCGTAGTTGTACTCCTGCCAGTTCTTGCCCAGTGAGCCCACCTTAAGAGGAACCTCAGTGCTGAAGTTGTTGCTGATGATTTCTCTCTGAGTGGGATCGGAAACCATCTCCAGAATCTTTTCGCGGTAGTTGTTGATGGCGTCATAAAGCATGCCGCCCTTGCCGCGTGTGGGGTGCAGCATGACCTGTGTAGCTGCCTCCAGGTCCTCACGGTTGTGAATGTTGTTCACATCCGCATCACGACCGTCGGCCTCAATGGCTATAAGGGTCTTGAGCTCATCGGCAAAGTTAAAGAGCGAGTCAGATATCTGCTTTACGTAGAGAGCCTTGCCGTACCACTCACCCACCTTCTCGTGGTTCATGGAATCAGCTGCGGCAAACTCGCGGTAAGCCTGCTCGTTCTGGATTGTGGCGTTGGTCGTGCTTTTGCTCAGACTCTCCTCCACTATCTTGAAACCGTTCAGCACGTCCGATGACACGTTCATGGCAAGCATCGCCAGAAGGACGATGTACATGAGGTTGATCATCTTCTGACGCGCCGATGGCGGTCTCTGTATCACTTTTCTCTTCATACCTTCTTACTTGGCTCCCATCTGGGAATTCACCTTCATTGCCTCTACCATGCGTGCATAGACGCGGTTGAGCTCCTCAATCTGAGCAACCATCTGACGGGTCTGCTCGTTCACCTTCTCGATGTTCTCCATCTGGGTGCTTGCAGACTTGAGGTGCATCTCATAGAATGTGTTGATGCTTATGAGGTTGCGTGACAGCTGCTCAATCTCCTCGGAACTCTGCTCCATCTTCTCTGAATGACGGCACATCTGTTCCATCTTGAGGGTGAGGTCATGCACGCGTGCAATATAGTCCTGTGTAATGTTTTCCACACCGTCCACATTCAGTGGGCTGCCTGATTCTGCAGGTGCTGCTGCCGGTACTGCCGACTGCTGTACGGGTGCGGCCTGTGCAGCGCCGTTTATTATGATGTTGCCGCGCAGACGCGGTGCATCATCCTCCTCATCCTCCTTGCCGGGAATGTAAGGTCTCTCGAATCCTGAGATGAAGAATACCAGCACCTCGGTACCCATTCCTATGAACAGCATCAGGTTGGCACCTTTTATGTGAGTGAGCTTGAACAGAGCACCCAGTATTACGACTGCAGCTCCCCAGCTGTACAGATAGTTCAGAAGGATTCTACCTTTAGGTGAATCCAGATAGTCCTGTATTCTGGTCAGAAGACCTTTCTTTTCTATATTTTCCATATTAAATCTGTTTCAATGTTATTTGCGGCCCTTTGTTGATGAGGTTGTACCTACCTGCGTACGCACGCAGCGGAATCCTATATATGAGCGCTGCTCGTTCTGGTACTCGTATGTGCGCCATGATGATTCAATGAACTTTTCAGGATCCTTCCATGAACCGCCGCGAACGGCTTTTTTCTTCATGTAATAAGGATCCTCAACGGCTGCATTGTAATACAACTCGGGATTCATGTCATTCATCTGAAGAATGCCTGCTTCAGTATATGCGGTCGATGTCCATTCAGCCACGTTTCCGGCCATGTCATAAAGACCGTTGGAGTTGGGTTTGTATGATCCTACCTTGGTGGTAATCAGACTTCCGTCCTTTGTGTAGTTGCCGCGCTCAGGTTTGAAGTTGGCATAGAAACAGCCGTCATCATCCTTTGAGCCTGAAACTTTCCAGGGGTAGCGGTTGTTTTCACGTCCGCGTGCGGCGAACTCCCATTCTGCCTCTGTGGGCAGGCGGTAACGCTGAATGTATCTTGCCTGTGCGCCGAGTCCTGCCAGCAGGAATTCGGTACGCCAGGCGCAGAAAGCATTGGCCTGCTCCCAGCTTACACCTACTACAGGGTAGTCGTTGTAATTGGGATGATTGAAGTAGAGACGCATATAGGTCTCATTGTTGGCGTTCGGGAAATCGTTTACCCAGCATGTAGTGTCTGGATATATATTGACTATATACGTGTTTACAAAATCATAAAGGCTGGTCAGTTCCCTGTTGATGGTCTTGCGGACTATGTTTCCGTTGTCATCTATGTAGGCGGTATCCTTTGAGATCATGACTTTCTCATTAGATGCCTCTTGGTCTGTGTTCCTGGACCTGTCATTCGGGTCAAGCTGGTTTTTGCGCAGTGCTGCCTGAGTGTAGTCAAAAAGTTCGTAACGGTAGTTGAGCTGCTTGACATCAAGCATTCTCTCACCGGTAATGGGATGTTTGTAGAAAACGCTCTCAATAGCTCTCTGCTGATCCTCATTGGGCTTCTTCCATGGAATGGGCTTAGACCAGTTAAGGTGAGGCGTTACAGGCTCACCGTACTTGTCCTCGGTAATCATGAATGATTCATCACCACCATAGGCGGGATCAGCCAGACGGGTGCGGATAATAGAATCACGTACCCACTCTACAAACTGACGGTACTTGGCATTTGAGACCTCTTTCTCATCCATCCAGAAGGACTCTACGGATATTTCTTTTGTGGGAGCATTGGATCCCCAAAGACTGTCATTTCCTTCTTCGCCTATCTTGAGGGAACCTCTCTTAACCAGCACCATGCCATACGGAACCGGCTCGCGCAGTGCTGCCTTTGAAGATCCTGTCACTTCGCCGCCACCGGCACCTGCATAGCCACTGCTGGTGCATGAGAGCATCAGCGTCATAATGGCTGCAGAGCCGGTCAGAACAATGTTTTTCAGTTTCATTGTATATCTGTTATAAATATCTTACACTTTTATGTACGTTCTTTCCTTTCTTGAAGAAGTCCACATCGGTATGCCAGCTTACCATCAGGTCATGGCTGCCGTTCATGGCACCTACGCCGCTGGTGTAAAACTCGTATGCATAACCTATGAGAACATCTCTCAGTTTGCCTCCTACCATAGCAGTGACTGATATTCCGGGGCTATAGGTAGCACCCGCATAAAACAGAGTAGCATCATACTCATAAGTACCTCTTACGGATAAATCCACTCTGTGGTATGTCAGGTCACTCTCCATCAGGAAGGATGGCTGCACCGATAATAACGGATTTCTTAGCGCTATATTGCATCCTCCCGTCAAATAAAAGGTGGGTTTTATGTCCATGACGGCTGTTTTGCCTTCGTTTTTGCCGAACTCCACATGCGGATAATTGAGGTGCTGAGCTGAAAGACCGGCCCACCATGGACCGTTTACGTACAATACTCCGGCTCCCAGATCACCCACCGTACCGCGCTCATTGCCGGTAGGGAATGCAGGGTCGTTCTGGTTCTCAAGTTTAAGCTTTCCCCCATTGAACTCTTCGGACATAACTCCCGCCTGTAATCCAAGATTCATCCACCCTTTGCCTACACCTATTTTATATGCGTAGTCAATCAGCAGGCGGCGGTTGGTGAACAGACCTATGGTCTCATTAAGCAGGCCGGCACCCAATGAATGGCGCTGCTTGCCGAAAGGCAGAGCCGTATTCGCGCCTATGAACATGGAAACGGGAGCGTTGGTGTATCCGGTCATCTGCATGGAAAGCGAGCCGACCACGTTTGCCCGGCCGTCACGGTTCATTGCTGCAGGGTTATAGAGATTTTCCACTTCAAGATAATAGTTGAAGTGGGCATCTGTCTGTGCCAGCATCCTGGAACTAAGCGTCAGACAGAGAAGCATTGTAATTGAAACAAGACGTTTCATTATGTTCATCAATAGAATAACGGCAAAAATTGTCCATTATTTTTGCTCTTGATGAAATTTTATCTAATTTTGCGCCGCTTATTCCCAGAGAAAAAGTCAGAACTAAATAAAAATAAAGAACTTAAAATGATTATTGTTCCCGTTAAGGAGGGTGAGAACATAGAGCGCGCCCTCAAGAAATTCAAGAGAAAGTATGAAAA
>Ga0310696_10009319_pt1 | contig 11372 bp, 14 predicted proteins | sample AusTroGonzalo_MG_4_FD_203885 | JGI IMG/M metagenome (GOLD analysis project Ga0310696, IMG submission 203885) | Bovine rumen microbial communities from tropical cattle in Woodstock, Queensland, Australia - Gonzalo_02 (v2) (version 2) | ecosystem: Host-associated > Mammals > Digestive system >...
CCCGGCCAGGTGGCCGACAGCCGCGTGAAACAGGGCATTGATGGATTCCCAATGGTTATCTTCTGGGACAACGGCGATGATGTAGAGTTCATCGGCAAATACAACTTCAACACCGACAAGTCTGCCGAGGCTTTCTTTGGCTTCGAAGAGGATGATGAATCCTGGGAGATCAAGAACAATACCAGTAACCGCGTCATTTGGAAGTCTGCTGATTTCACCGGCACCGATTGGCTGGACGATTTCGAGGCTCGCTATCCTGACACCGACCCGGCCTACACGGACAGCACACAGCTGGCTGAGTTCGCGGCATGGCTTGTCAGCACGGACCGGACGCAGGCCACCGGCGACACCCTCGCAGAATCCTATACCGACGTTGACGGCACCGTTCATACCGTGGACAATGCGGCATACAGGCTTGCGAAGTTCAAAACCGAAGCTTCAAGCTATATGGAGATGAATTCGGCGATGTTCTACTACCTCTTCACGGAGCTCTATCTCATGGTTGACAGCAGAGCCAAGAATGCGTTCCCTTCCTTCATGGGATCTGCGATAAACTCTGGGGGTTGATACTGAGATGAAAATCACACCTCAAAGAAATGCCAAAGGTGAGTTGATTACGGTCATGCCTGGAGGTATTACCAAATGGGATTCACCGACATTTACGGCAACAAACGCGCCCTCCCAATAGACGGGGAGTGGCGCGTTCTTTCGAACGAAATAAAGGAGGAGTTGTGGGATGCAAAAGAAAGTAGTGTGGCTCCCCTATGACTTTGATACGGCAATAGGCATCAACAACGAAGGCTCGTTGGCCTTCTCCTACAATCTGGAGGATACCGATACGATCTCCGGCGGAGCTGATGTGTTCAACGGCCAGCAGAGCGTCTTGTGGAAAAATCTGCGCGATGCCTTTGCAGCTGAACTCAAGGCCATGTATCAGAATCTCCGCTCTACCGGGGCGCTGTCCTACGCTAAGACGGAGCAGTATTTTGAGCAGCACCAGAGCAAGTGGCCGGAGGCTGTGTTCAATGAAGACGCCTGGTTCAAGTACCTCCAGCCGCTGGTTGAATCCGGTGACGCCTCCTACCTGTCCATGCTTCTGGGCAGCAAGGCAGAGCAGCGCAAATGGTGGCTGTACAATCGTTTCAGGTACATCGACAGCAAGTACAATGCGGGTGACGCCCTGACCGATGTCATCACCCTGCGCGGCTACGCAAAGGCGAACGTGGTGATTACTCCCTATGCCGACATCTACGCTGCTGTAAAGTATGGATCCGCATTGGTTCAGACAAGGGCGGCGAGGAACCAGTCGTACACCCTCGTTTGTCCGCTGGACTCCGTCAATGACACTGAAATCTATATCTACAGCTGTAGCCAGCTTGCCAGCGTTGGCGACCTGTCCGGCTTCAAGGTCGGCTATGCGAATTTCAGCATGGCAACGAAGCTGCAATCGCTGAAGCTGGGCGACTCTGCCGTAAGCTATGAGAACGGCAACCTTACCGAACTGTATCTGGGCAATAATAAGCTGCTGGGCACTATCGATTGCCGTAACTGTACCGCCCTCGGCACCGGCAACATCATGCAGGCTGTTGACATCTCCGGATGCTCCAACATTGAGTATGTCTATTTCGACGGCACGAAGATCACCGGCTTGACGCTGCCAAACGGCGGCATCCTGAAGGTGTTGCATGTGCCTGCGACGATGACTAACCTGACGATCAGGAACCAGACCGCCATCACCGACTTCACCATGCCTGCGTACACCAATCTGACCACCGTCAGAATTGAGAATGTCAGCAGCGCCGTCCCGACGGCGGCGATCCTGAACAGTCTGGCCGCAAACTCCCGTGTGCGTCTCATAGGCTTCAACTGGGATGTGGAAACCTACGCGGCAGCTGCTGCGCTGTATGACAAGCTGGACACGATGCGCGGCCTTGACGAGCACGGCGGCAATATGGACCATGCCCAGGTGTCCGGAACCATCCATGTGGACTCGCTGACAGGTGCGCAGCTGGCATCACTCCAGGAACGCTATCCCGACATTACTGTCACCTACGACCACATCACAAGCTTTCTGTATTACAGGAGCTACGACGGCAGCACGCTGATTTACACCGAAACCATCCTCGATGGTGGCGACGGTACATACAGCGGTACTCCGTCCAGATCGTCGACGGCGCAGTACAACTTCACCTTCGTTGGATGGAATACTACGCAGGATGCACAGACGGCGAATGCGAATGCCACGAAAGCTGTTACCGCAGATCGGACGATCTACGCCGCGTATAGCCGGACAACGCGCACCTATACTGTCACCTTTGCAAAGCAGTCTGCGGATGGTGGAGGAACGCTCCAAACTGTAAACAATGTGCCGTATGGTGGAAGCGCAAGCTACACCGGCGCAACACCGACAACGACCAAGGGCAGCGCAGCGGAATATCCGTTCGAGGGCTGGTCTCCTGCGCCGACGAACATCCAGGGCAACACTACATGCTATGCTGTGTTTGGTGCGCCTCTTGAGGTCTTGGAGATCGAGGATGATTGGTCCACAATCATCTCGAAGATCGAAGCTGGGACCGCAACTTATAAGGTCGGCAATTATAAGGACCTTGACCTCGGAGCACAGGGAACCATCAGGATGCAGATCGCCGGCAAGGGCGTCGATCCGCTGGCAGACAACACCGGCAATGCCGCGACATCGTGGGTTGCTGTACCGCTGCTGAAGGACACTCACAGGATGAATCCGGATATCCAGTATAATACGAAGTCTGCGGCTTCGTTTACTGCGAGTGGTGATGTCTGGACTTCGCAGAACAGATATACCGTTTCTAAGGCAAAGGCAACATGGACGCTTACTGCGACATCTGATGGCACCATCACGATAGCTTATAAGACCTCCAATGCCAATACCAGCAGAAACAAGATTACCACGCTGACTGTAGACGGAACAGCTGTGGCAACGAACTATGCAAATACCACCGGTTCTTCTACGACTGTCGAGGTGACCACCGGCGATACAGTGGTTGTATATTGCGAGTATGATCTGCTCAGTGCATCGTACAACTATTATGCGACGATCACATTCAGCAGCACCGGTACATTCACCACGTCGGCCAATGTCGAGAATGCCAACACCAGAGATTACAATAGCATGATTTCTGGCACTGGCGCGGTTGGCGGCTGGGATAACACTGAGATGCGGACGTATCTGAAGGAGACTATCAAGCCGCTGATCCCAGAGGCTGTCCGCTCTCACATCAAGTCTGTCAAAAAGTACACAAGAACAATCGACACCTCCGGTGCAACCGTCAATAATGTGGAAACTACTGAGGATGTATGGATTCCGTCTGCGAGAGAGATATTTGGCGGCACGAGCTACGAGACTACTGGACCGCAGTACACCGTCGTATACTCCGATGCGAATAGCCGAATCAAGTACAACGTTACGGGAGGGTCTGCGGCCTGGTGGTGGCTGCGGTCTGCCAGCGGTAACAGCAACTTCTATTGCGTCAACGGTAAGGGCAATAACAGCAACAATGATGCGAACGGCATCAACGGCGTGGCGCTGGGCTTCTGTATATAATCTCAATATCTTAACATATCTGGCCCCCTTGTGGGGCCAGAAGGGAGGAGGATGGCCTTGCGTCAGCAATCCGGGCCGTAGGCCCGTCAATCGCCGCGTAAGCGGCGAAATTTTTTTGAAATTTTCGGATTTTTCATCTACCGAGTCATAATCCAGTGTGATATAATGGCGCGGTAGAGTTTCAAGCTGGAGGTGGTGCCTTTGTCTGTCATCAAGTCAAAGCGTGGCGAGTCGGATATGGAATTTGTACATACCGCGAGGCAATTGCAAATTCATACTATACAGAAATGTGTGGGATTTCCGAAACGCTACACTTTTTTCGTCAGTCAGCCAATAGCGAATTGCGCAACGAGGATCCATGAGTATGTGAAATGCGCGAACAGCATTTATCCCACAAATCAGCATGAAGTGCAGATGCGGAGAGATTATATGCTCCGAGCCAACGCGGAACTGAACAGCCTTGTCTCACAGATCGAGGTCGCGGCTGAGATGTTCGGCATGGAGGCTGACAAGATGAAATACTGGATGGACATGGTAGAACTGGAAATCCGACTGGTAAAAGGTGCCATGAAAAAGGATAGAGCACGCTACAAGGATTTGCCCGTGTAGCGGTCTTTATAGGTTATGCGCTGTACGAGGGTCTGCGGCCTGGTGGTGGCTGCGGTCTGCCAACAATAACAACAACTTCAATTGCGTCAACAATAATGGCAATAACAACAACAATAATGCGAACAACAACAACGGCGTGGCGCTGGGCTCCTCTCTTGCCAGACAAAGTAACCCATGCGGCGAAATCAGTGCGAAGTGGAGAGAAGGAGCGCATAACCTTCCTCTCGAAAGAGGGGTAAATAGATGTCCTGATGGGTGCGGGCGGACGCTGCTTGCATGGCGGTGCTTGACAGTGATGTGCCGTTTCATGCCTGCTACCCTATGCGGCTATATGTAACTGTCCGACAGCCGTAGGGGACAGTGTTTTTTGTGAGGGAATACGATGACGAGTGAAGAGCGCCGGCAAGGCCGGTATGAGAGGCGCGTAGCACGGAGGGCTGCACAGAAAGCCCGCCGTGTAGGTCTTTGCGATTCATTCGACTGGGTATTCTCCTTTGAACATCTCTATCATTCATACAAGATGTGCAGAAGAGGTGTGGCCTGGAAATCCAGTGTCCAGAAGTACATCACGCAGGCACCGCTGAATGTACTCAACACCTACAACCGGCTGCACAGTGGTAAATTCAGAACCAGCGGTTTCTTTGAGTTCGACCTGTTTGAGCGCGGGAAGCTGCGCCACATCAAGAGCGTGACCATAGGTGAGCGCGTGGTACAGCGTTGCCTTTGCGACTATGCCCTGGTCCCTATGCTCAGCCGGACGTTCATCTATGACAACGGCGCTTGCATGAAGGACAAAGGCTATACCTTTGCTTCAAGACGCCTGACAAAACATCTGCACCAGTATTACCGAAAGCATGGCAATGACGGCTATGTGCTTCTTTTCGACTTCAGCAAGTTCTATGATCGGGTGTCTCACGCACTGGTCAAGAAGATCGTCCGGAAGGAGTTCACCGATCAGCGCATCATCAAGCTGACTGACCATTTCATTGATGCCTTCGGCGACATCGGCCTGGGGCTGGGCAGTCAGATCAGCCAGATACTGGCGCTGGCGTCAGCGAACAGACTGGATCACTATCTGAAAGAACGCGCCGGCATAAAGTACTATGCCCGCTACAATGATGACGGCTACATGATCCACCACAGCAAGGAGCACCTTGAAAAGTGCCTCAAGGCTATCAAGATCATCTGTAAGCGCCTGGGCATCACGCTGAACGCCAAGAAGACGCAGATCATCAAGTTATCCCGCGGCTTCACATTTCTGAAGATCAGGTATTTCCTGCTGCCCAGCGGAAAAGTGATCAAGAAGCTGGCCCATAAGTCCATCGTGCGGATGCGCAGGAAGATGAAGAAGTACGTGCCCAGGTTGAAGGCTGGCATCATGGACCATAAGGATGTTTACCAGTCGTGGCAGAGCTGGCGGGCATACGCCAGAAACTTCAACGCCTACCACACCATACGGAGCATGGGACAGCTTTACAACCGGCTATTCATCTTCAAGCCACCAAGCTACGGATAACCCAATATAATCCCAATCCAAGAGCGTCGACATTTGCGTCGGCGCTTTTTTATATGCACCGAAGGAGGTGATTGAAGCGTGATTCAAGATTGCTCGTTTGACAAATTCAAGTACGTTCTATACCGACCAGAAAACGCGAATGGTGCAGTGCCGCTCATTGTGATTCTGCACGGATCCGGCGAAAGAGGCAGCAGCTTGTCGAAGCTAAAGGAGCGCGAGCCATATATCAGCCTGAGCAAAGGCAAATGTGCACCGACCGCATGTGTACTCATGCCGCAACTGCCCAAGAATTCGTGGGGCGATTATAAGCAATCGCTTAAAAAGCTGATTGACTATGTTGCAGCCGAGAACCAGTGCGATACCGGCTGTATCGCCATAAGTGGTCACAGCCTTGGAGCAAACGGAGCGATGGACATGCTGTTTGCTTACCCCGATTACTTCTGCGCCGCCTCTATTCTCTCGCCGTGTAAAGACTACGGCGACAAGCTGAAAGAGCTTGAACACATACCGATTTGGTTTTTGCACGGGGAGAAAGAAAACTCATTTAAGAAATATGCGCAAAGCATGTACAACCGCTTCGAAAAGCTGGGCGGTACAACCAGAATAACGTCCGTCACTGGCTACGGGCATCCGATACAGTTCACGTGGGTGTCCGACAAGTATCAAATGTTCGATTGGCTGACAAGCTTCGGAGACGAATCGCCATCAGAGGAGGTAAAAGGCATGATTTGCGACGTCGCGAAATACCAGGGCCTTATCGACTGGTCGAAGCTCGCGCAGAAGCTCGATTTCGTCATCATCAAGGCCAGCGGCAAAGAGAAGGATCCATACTGCGACAGAAACATTGCCGCCGCGAAACAATACGGCGTCCCATGGCATGCCTACCATTATCTCTACTGTACCACCGTCGGCAGGGCTGTACAGGAGGCTAAGCTGTTCTCTGATTCGGTCGGAGACAACAATACGCCGCTGTTTTGGGTGCTGGACTGTGAGGCTGGCAGCGGTATCAAAGCGGCGGACGCACGGACGATCTGCGAGGCGTTCGAGGCTGAGCTCCGGCGGCTGCGTGGCGACAACATCCGGGTGGCGGTGTATATCGCGCATGAGCTCTATAAGTCGTGGGCGCTCGATTACGGTCGTTATGCCTATGTCTGGATTCCCAGATATGGCAGCAACGACGGCACAGTGGCTGGCAGCACGAAGCCTGACCATCCTTGCGACATGTGGCAATTTACAAGCCACGGCAAGGCACCAGGCATTAGCGACAAGGTCGACCTGAATAAACTCATGGGTACGAAGCCCATGAGCTTTTTCATATCTGGCGCTGATACAGCACCAGAAACACCAACAGCCCCAGACGGGGACAAAGACAAAGACGGAGGTGAAACACAAGTGTTTACCGGCAAACAGCTCGCGGAGTACTGCGAAGAAATGTACAAAAACCGGGATCACTGGGCGTACTGGTATGGAACCTACGGTAACCGGTGCACCCAAAGCAAGTACAACAGCAAAAAGAAGCAGTATCCTGACCATTACGGCAGCTCCAGAACCAGCGGTTACATGAAGGACATCGAGAAGGGGCGGCGCTGCGCTGACTGCGTAGGCATGATCAAAACCTTCTTCTGGACGAATGGTGTCTACGATGCCGAACCGAAGTATGGCACGAACAAGTGCCCCGACAAGTCGGCAAACGGTATGATAGGCATCTGCAAAAAGACAGGCCCTATCAAGTCCATACCTGATATCCCTGGCCTCGTAGTTTGGAAGTCAGGCCATATTGGCGTCTACGTCGGCGGCGGCTACACCGTCGAAATGCGCGGGTTTGACTATGACTGCGTCAGGCGTAAAGTGAAAGACGGTCCCTGGGAGAAATGGGGCATGCTGCCGGAGACCATGATAACCTACGACGAATCCCCCGAGCCTGCGCCCACTCCGGAGCCCACGAAATTGGGTGACCGCGACTTGAAAAAGGGCTGTGAAGGCGATGACGTGAAGGAGCTTCAGAACGATCTGCTGAAGCTTGGCTATTCTCTGCCGAAATATGGCGCTGATGGCGACTTCGGCGGCGAGACACAAAAGGCCGTCAAGGCGTTTCAAGAGAAGAGCGGCCTTACTGTCGACGGCGTGATGAACGTCGGCTCTGACTTCGATACGCTGTTCAGAGCTCTGGACGGCGACCCGCTGAAGTACAAGAATGTCATTGTGACCGGCGGTTCTGTGAATGTTCGTACCGCTCCGGGCTATGATACGAAGATTCTGGGCGTCGCCCACAAGGGCGATCTGCTGCCCTATCAGGGCGAGGATAAGACCGCCGAAGGTGTTGTGTGGCACCTGGTTATGTACAAGAATCAGAACGCATGGATCAGCGGCAAATACAGCAAGTTTGAGGCATGAAAATGGGTTTGATAAAACAGTTATGTATAGAAATCACCTTCATGGATCCCAACGCTGGCGGTGCGCAGATTGGAGGTGAGACAAATGCAAATTCAAACCCTCACCTTTGAGCAGCTGGTTGGCGCTGCCGCTGTGATCCTGCTTATGATCGGCATCTATAACACGATCATGACGGCGATCAAAAACGCCAGAGAAGAGAAAAAACGGAGGAACCAACCTGTGAACACGCTGGAAGATACTGTGAAGGACCATACCGAGAAGCTGAAAAACGACCACGAACGGCTTACGGACTTGGAGAAAGCTATCCGGATCCTCATGCGTTCTCAGATTGCTCAACTCGACCATGAGATAAGCGGTAACTCTATCGAGAAGCTGAAGGACTCACGAGCTGAGATACAGCAATATCTCATCGACAAATGACCGGACATGTTATGTCCTTCAAACTTGCATCTTTGTATGGATTTTGTATAAGTACAAATATACATAATCCAGGAATGATATGAAAGCATGAAAGGAGCGTTTTTTACCATGAAGCTGAGTAGCAATCTTTATGACATCTTGAAATGGGTTACGATGATCGTTATCCCCGCGTTGGCGACCGCCTACGTGGGCCTTGCCGCCGTCTGGGGCTGGCCCTACGCGGACGAAGTGGCCAAGACTGCCGCCGTCATCTGCACGCTGCTGGGCGCTCTGCTTGGCATCAGCACGGCACAGTACAATAAGGAGCTGCAGCCGCCCGACGAAGGCTGAATAACGACAACACCCCCGCCAATCACGGCGGGGGCTTCTTTTTGTTTTTGGGCTACTCATGGATTGAGCAGGTCGAGTAGCATGAACTTCTGGTTGAACCCGATTTTGTATGCCATCCAAAGGTAGTCAACTACGTGCTCGTACATTTCACCGTCATCATTGCCGTCTTTGCGGTAGACCAGCAGTCTGCCAAGGACATTAATGTCCCTATCAGTGAGATAATGCTTCTCGCATGTATATTTGAGCGCGTCTTCGATCATCGTTATCGTGATGTCCAGCAGCTTCGGATCCATGTCGTCGTAGTATTTTTCGGTGCAGGTCATTATTGTCTCACTCCTTCTTTTCATTGTTCTTTGGTGCAGTTGATAAACGAGGCAGCATATTCGCATATGTGCGTTGGGTGGATGCCGTCATCAATGTAGGCGCGGCTTATGCCGGTTTCTGTTCTCGGTCTGGTCGTCCAAAGGTTCAGGACTTGCGTTGCCCACTGTATCTGCCAATCGTCCAGCCGGTCCCGCCGGATCCAGATCGTAGCGGCGACGCAGATGGCGGTTACGGCCCTACCGTGCTTGACCAGCACTTCATTGAACCGATCCCTTATCTCCGGCGTAGACATGTCCTTCGCCGCGGCTTCGATCTTGTGGAGAAGCGCGAACTTTGCGTCCCTGCTCCCGTCTCCGTTCGCTGCCTTGATCTCCTGTACAAGCGTTCTGTCCAGTGTCATTCAGTGCCTCCTTGCCCGCGTACCATGCCCACGGGCGGGCGATTTGGTTCTCTACTATCCTTCTGCTTCGATTATCTCATTCGCCAGACTGACCAAATGGGCGATATAGGAGCCGGAGAGCGTACAATGCAACGCGTCCATGAACCCATCATACTTGGCTCCTATCTCCTTTGCGGTTACGTCCTCTCCAAGGTTGACGGCTGCTTTCTGCGCCCTCATGATTGCGCACATCTTGGTGACGATCTTGTTCTCGAAGTAGTCATTCTTCATTTTGATTCCTCCTCCACTATTGCATTCCCGCTCCATCCGTGGTATTATAGAGGAGCGGAGCGGGTTTCTTCGCTCCTCTAAGTGCCTTGGGCTTCACCGTTTTGCTTGTCGGCGTCGGTGTTGCCCTTTTTGCTTGCTTGGGGTTCGAGGATCTCCTCGATGTCGGTCATTATCTGCTGGAATTTGTCGTGGTCGTTCAGGCTTGCTTCAAGTTCTCGGATGAGCCTTATCCAGGCTCTGGACTGTTTGTCTGTCGGCATTTTGTGCTCCTTCATGAAACCCGCTCCTTCCTGTCATTCGGTTGCCCTCCTGACAGTTATTATTATATCATAGTGTGGGCTATGTGTCAATAGTGTAGGCTATTTTGGTGTGTTAAATATTTAGTGTGGGCTATTGTCTTTTTGCATTGTGTGTGCTATAATCGCTCCTGTAAGGAGATGATCGTATGGCGAAGGCGAACATTGAAAAAATCAACCAGTGGAAGGCTGCAAAAATCACCAGGATAAACCTTGAGATCAGAAACGACACCGGCGTCATGGAGGCGATACAGAGCGCCGTCAGTGCCGGGTGCGCAAAGAGCAGACAGGCGTACATCCTCAATGCGGTACGAGCTGCCCTCGAACGCGACGGATTCACACCGCAAGCAAAAGAAGCTCCGGGCGAGTAAACCCGGAGCCTTTTCTTTGTGGTCCGTCAACCCTTCTTTGCCATACGCGCCTTCTTCTGGGCGTAGGCTTTTTTATTGCGCTCGGCCTTCTGCTCTGGCGTCTCGGAGTCCCTCGCGGCCTTGCGGCGGGCGTTGTTCTTCGCGTACATCTCGGCGCGTTCCTCCGGCGTCATGGCTTCGTACCTCGCGCGGGCACGGAGCCTTGCCTTTTCGCGCCGTTCTTCTGCACTCATGGCAGGCTTGCGAGGCTGGCGCGGCGGCAATCCCTGTTCTGCCCTCCTGCGGTCATCCCATGCTTTCTGCTGGGCGGCTTTCTTCTCTCTGTACTCCTCGGCCTTCGGGTGGAAGGCGTAGGCAGAACAGTAAACCGGCTGGCCGTGAGACCAACCGGTTTGTATATCGCCCATGTTGACGGGCGTCTTCATGACGAGCTTCGCAAATATGTCATTCAGCTTTGTCTGCCAGCACTTGCCGAAGAAGTTGTGAAATGGCACGCGCCCGCCCTTGTAGGAGTGCTTTCGAACCAAATCCCAAATGAAGATCAGTGCCTCGCCCATGGCGTTGTCAATCGTCCACGACAGCGCCTTGAGAAAGCCCTGAGCCGCGTTGATAATAATGGGCTTGAGTCGCTGCTGCAGTTCCTTCAGTCCGGCGTCCATGGGGGCCGTGGCGGCGCATAGGGCCGCGTAAAGGCGCTCGTTCGAGTAGTCCTCGAATGCGTTGTTGAAAACCGGGTATGTCCGCTCAATAGCCTGCGCGTTGGTGCTCTGCATCATGGTATTGTACCTCCTTTGAGTGTGTATGTCCTTCGGCTGGTGTGTACATTACCATAGAAGCGCCCATAAGTGTAGACAAGAGATAC
>Ga0310696_10009320_pt1 | contig 11372 bp, 8 predicted proteins | sample AusTroGonzalo_MG_4_FD_203885 | JGI IMG/M metagenome (GOLD analysis project Ga0310696, IMG submission 203885) | Bovine rumen microbial communities from tropical cattle in Woodstock, Queensland, Australia - Gonzalo_02 (v2) (version 2) | ecosystem: Host-associated > Mammals > Digestive system >...
TACGACAAGAATCCGGTCCAGACCGAGCGGCAGTATCCGGGCATCCTCCGGGACGGCACCATCGACGGCATGCCGGTGCTGGACATGGAATACACCGAAGGCATCTATGTGGGCTACCGCTGGTATGATCTGCACGGCGGCGTCCTCTTCCCGTTCGGCCACGGCCTGAGCTACACCACCTTCGAATTCGGCGAGCCGCGCCTGAGCAAACCGTCGATGAAGGAAGACGGCACCGTCACGATCACGGTACCCGTGAAGAATACCGGCTCCGTGAAGGGCGCCGAGGTTGTTCAACTCTACATCGCCGACGAGGAAGCCTCTGTCGACCGTCCGGTGAAGGAACTGAAGGGCTTCGCCAAGGTCATGCTCGAACCGGGCCAGCAGGCCGACGTCTCATTCACCATCGACAAAGACGCCCTGAGTTATTTTGACGCCGAAAAGCACGCCTGGACGGCCGAAAAAGGTACCTTCCAGGCGCTCATCGCCGCCTCTGCCCAGGATGTCCGGGGAACCGTAACGTTTGAATTGAAATAGCCCTAATCGGCCGGGCCTTACAAATCAAAATAGTCTTCGCCGAAGGCCATCTTTACGATCTCGTCCGGGATCCAGACGCCATACATGCCTTCCGGTTCCAGGGCATCCATCTCTTCCATGAGCGGAACTGCCGCGTCATCGATCTTGTGAAAGATATCTGGATGACGTTTTTCCAGATCAGATGTGTAGATGCTGGTCTCATCGTCCTCTTCCTGTAGGAAATGGACGAGTCGTTCAACTTCCTCATCAGACAGAAGGACAGTCCCGGTACGGGAATAGCTGCGGTAAACCTCCTCTACCGAGAATTCATAGGGCCTTTCCATGGAATCAAGCCCGTCAGGCTACATCCGTCACCGTGAACATATCCCGGCCCGGGAGGACCGGGGCCGAATGGCCGCTCAAATGAATCGTTCCATCGTCGTCAATCTTTTCGATGGTAGCCTCCACGCCGTTGAGTTCGGAGGCGGCCGCTTCGCGACCGTCTGAGTCGTCGATGCGGATGATCAGGAGTTTGTCACCAGGTTTCATAATAATTGCGAGATATTTGATTTCTATTTCGGAAGTTGGCCGGCAACAGCGGCGATGCGGGTTCCCAGACCGATGGTGTAGCCTTGGGAGACAAAGTAAACGTTGTCAGCCGTGTCGCCGAGGAAGACCACGGGCAGGTCGTCGGCACGAAGTTTCAAGGCCTGCGTGATCGTTTCCAGCACGCCGGTTTCGTCAATGCCAAACCGGACTGTGGCCGGCAGTGTGCCATAGCGGCCGGCGGCGGTTTCCCGTTGCAGACGTTCCAGTTGCTCGGATCCCGTGCAGAGCAGGAAGATCGGGCGGCCCCATTTTTCCAGCGCCGCCTTTTCGGCGGCCAGGTCGCGCAGGACGTGGTTGGTCGGCTCCATGCCGACATCCAACACAGCGGACACATAGGCACCGGCATCGGTTAACGGAAGTTTCTTCGCCGCGAAAGTACCGATTACGGAAACCTCTTCAGGCAAGGTCTCGATCGTCAAAGGAACTTCGAGCGAGGCGCCGGCATCCACATGGAACAACGTCACGGTCACGGGCGTGGAACCGTCGGAAAGACGGTTTCCGGAGCACAGCAAGTAGTCGCCCACCGGCAGGTCGTTCGGCCTGCCCGGGCCGGCAAAGACCATGCGCAGGGCGCCGTTCTCCACTTTGCTCACAGAGTAGTGCTGTCCATAGCGGGGCTGGGCGATGTCGCCTACGGGTGTATAAGAGAACGTCACTTTGCCTGTCGCCACAGGCGCGGCGTCGCCAGCAGCTGCCATGTCAAGCGGCTTCCAGTTACCGCGTGCTCGCCAGGGACCGCGGCCGGGACCGCCACCCGGGCCGAACCGGCCCGGACCTGCCCCACCCTCCGTATCTGGCTTGTCCGCATTATATTGCATCATTCCGGTCAGATTGTCCCGCTGCATCTCGATGCCGAAAGTACGCCCCAGGGCAATGGCCAGCAGGTCGCGGGACCGCGGCGTAGCGACCCGGCCCAGCCAGGTGCCGACAGGTGAAGCGGGAATATCCCACAGGAGCGGATTATCGTCGACTGTGACATTCTCGTTGATCCAGGCCAGGATGGCCCGGGCGCCCTGGCCGGGATCTCCTTCGCCCGAAAAGGCTTTCTGCTGTTCAACCGGAATGTTGGCCAGGAACCATCCCTTGTAGGGAGAAAGGAATTCGCTCTCCATGCGAGGCGAAAGGATGCTTTCCCGGGCATCGTAGCTGTCCTGGAGAATTTCCGCCGAGACGTCATGAAGGTCTTTCTGGCTCAGGGATGCGAGCAGGCGGCAGGCCCGCTCCTTGTCCGGGGATTCTTCGAGGAAAGCGGCGATTGTCGCGTGGTTGCCGGCCGCCCCTTCCAGGAAGCGGGACGCCTGTTCGGGGAACCCGTGGGCGGCGGCGTAAGCCGCTGCGCTCTCGCGGTTGAAGAAAGTTGCTTCATAAGCCTGCCGGATTGAATCTTCCTGGGCAACCCGCCGGTCGTTCTCGGCCCGTTGCGCCGGAGTCGGCGCAGGGATTGACACGGCCTCGGGCGGCGGAACGATATGCATCAGCTCTGATGCTATTGGCGTTCCGACAGGGCTGTCGAGCGTAATCGCGATGGCTTCGTCCGCACCGAAAGTCACCTTCCGGAACCCATAGACGCCGTCTTTGGCGGCCCAGACCAGCATGTCGCCGAGTCCGGCGGTCAGGAACGTATGTCCTTTGTCATCGGTGTATTTCGACACGGCCGGATAGAACTGTGAAGAATTATAGATGCAGAAATCCACGCGCGCGCCAGGCACCGGCGTACCCGCCGCATCCGTCACGGTAAAGTCGATCCGGCCCGTGGAGGCATAGTTGCCGATCAGGTTGATTTCGGTATAATTGGGGCTGCGCAGCACGACTTCCTCGGGCCCGACGTAGTTGCCGAACACCTTGGTATGCGTGAGCAGGGCCCGCGAAGCGGGCGCGTTGAACCAGCCGAGATTGAGAATCGGCTCGGGCTCGCAGGCACCCAGGAACCACCACTGCCCGTCGGCCCAGGCTTCCACCCAGGCGTGATTGCTTTCCGTGTGGGCCCAGCGCGGCGTGTAGACCTGCCGGGCCGGGATACCCACGGCACGCAGGGCAGCCACCGTGAGCGTGGACTCCTCGCCGCAGCGGCCCAGCGACGTCTTGACGGAGGCCAGCGGCGCGCTGGTCCGGCCGTCGGACGGCTGATAAGTCATCTTTTCGTGGCACCAGTGGTTGACTTCCAGGATTGCCTCTTTCATGGGCAGATGTTCCACACGCGGCTTGAGTTCCTCGTAAAAGACCATCCGCGCCGCGTCGAGATTCTCGTTGTTGGTGCGCAGCGGCAGCACGAAATGCCGGAACAGCAGTTCCGGTACGCTGTCGCCCCAAGGCATCTCTTTGCGGGCCTGGAAGGTCTCCCGGACGTTGTCCAGATAGAAAGAGGTCGGATAATCGGTCAGATCGGCCAAAGGCATAAAGGCATAGAGAAACTCCAGGGCCTCCCGTTCCTGGCTGTCAATCCCGGCTTCCGGGGTGTAGAACGAAGCCAGGTTGCCCTGAGCCAGCCGTTCATTCAAGGTGTGTCGGACATGATTCCGATAGACTGCGTCGGAAATAAAATGCCGGTTGCCGCACGACAACAACAAGGTCGCCGCGTACGTCAAGGCGACAAGGGTCAAAAATACTTTTTTCATGAAGTCTCTCAATTCGTCATAAAAATAATCATTTTATCATTAAATTTGGACGATAAACAAGGAAAACATGAAGAAGATTCGGTTTGCCGTGATTGGCACGGGAAGAATCACCCGCTGGGTGCTGCAGGGCGCGCAAGAGGATGCGCGGTTCTGTCTGGCGGCTGTCTGCTCCAGGGACGGGCAGCGGGCGGCAGACTTTATCAAAGACTATCCCCAGTGGTCCGGGGCACGGGTTTTCACCTCGGTGGAAGAACTCGCTACGGCAGCCGACATTGACGCCGTGTATATCGGCACGCCCAATGCGACGCATTATGCCTATGCGAAGACTCTGCTGGAGGGAGGAAAGCATGTCCTGTGCGAGAAGCCACTCGTTACCAACGCCACCCATGCCCGGGAACTGGCTGAGATCGCCCGTCTTCGTCACTGTCTTTTGATGGAGGCGATGATCTCCACGCTGAACCCCAATTTCACAGTTGCGGCCGCCGCGGTTCCTGCCATCAATCCCGTCCGCAATTACTTCAGCTCCTATTGCCAGTATTCCACCAAATATGAGGATCTGGCCCAGGGCATCGTGGCATCCAGCCTGGATCCGCATATGGGCGGCGGAGCCGTCATGGACATCGGGATCTACACGATTTATCCGATGATCTCCCTGTTCGGGACGCCCCAAGCCGTCACGTCAGAAGCTCTTCTCGTCGATACGCCTCATGGACCGGTGGACATCGGAGGCAGTATCCGCTGCCGGTACGAAGACAAGATGGCCAATCTGGTCTTTTCCAAGGCGGTCGATTCGTTCCTGTCCACGGAAATCGCCGGAGAAAAAGGGAGTATCCTTCTCGACGCCGTACACATTTGCCGGGAAGTCCGGCTGTTTCCGCACGGCACCCCCTCTTCCGGACGCGGTCCCCAAACCGAGGCGCGCCTCCTTTCGTCAGGCGTTCCCCACGACGTGTACTACTATGAGTTCAAGCATTTCATGGACCTGATCCTCGACGGCTGCACCGAATCTCCGGTAAACCGGCTGGATACCTCTATTGCCACGCTGGACATCATCGACGAATACCATCGGCAGATTCAGGCTTGACCCTCATCATTCGCTGATTCAATGGCCTTTTTGTAAGGGGCAATCATTCCTTCGGTGAACTTGCCGCCGGCTTTGGCCTTGAGTTTCTTGTTGCGCATCAACCCGCCCACGAGGTACATCTTCCAGGAAGTCTTCCACTGTTTCTGGGGGAAGTCATACTGGCCGTGGCTCTTGAAAAACTGGTGATCAGCCCGCATGAGGCCACGCATCATGTAGATGAGATCCCGGAAAATCTTCATGCCGCCCACGCCCAGGAAGTTTTGCGGCGGCGTATAACGAGTCTCCATGGCGTACGAAAGGGTTGCACAAAGCCGGTCGATATTGGCTTCCATGTCGCCCTCGTCGGTTGCCACCCCGGCGAGGAAGTTGCCCCCGACCTGCGTCCGGGCTTCCAGCAACAACTTTAGATTATCTTCCTTTTCGTACTCACCTTCAACCAGATAGCCAAACGGCGTGCCCATCGTCACCGTACGGTGTCCGTTGCAGAACTGCCGGTCGTCATATAGCTTGAAGCGCGATCCCATGGAATGGTCCTGAATGCGGAACGCATAGAGGATGGCGTCGTGCTGGTGGATGGTCCCGCGAAGGAACTCGTCGAAGCCGTCCTTATAGACACACTTCCCCGTGTCGGCGCAGCTGAAGCAACTGAGGCAACCGCCCTGAAAAGGGAACTCACGGATGTTGATCACATCACATGGATAGGGAAACACCTGGACAAAGCGGTCCACCATGGCTTTCAACCGCGTATCGCCTGGTTCCAGATCTGCCACGACGACAGCTTTCTTGTCTGAAGTCCTGGCAGGCATCCCGGATCCGTCGATCTGCCACAGGACAAAGTTCATCCAGTCCTTCGCCTGCTTGCGCCCCGTTTCCTTCAGGATGTCATCCATATCGGCCGACAGGCCGTCCAGCACCCGCATCCCCATATCCCGGCAGTTGTCCTGGATGAAACGGTGTGCCGTGATATCGTAGAAATGCTTGGAAGTGGATACCTGCGTGGCAATTTTCCCGGAGAAATCTTCGCCGGAAGCCTTCATCAGTTCAAGGAACCGATGAAGCTGATACGGAACCAGAAAGGTATAGACCGGATAGCAGAAAAGCAACAGATCAGCCGCCCGGACGGCTTCGAGCGCAGGCGTGAAGTCCTTCTCCAACGCCTTGATACGGGTCCCGGCCTGGAAATAATCAAACTGAAGGGCCGGAAACTGTTTCTCCAGATACAGGCAGGTATGCAGGGTGATGGAGTTTCCGCCCTTGGGGCTGCCGCAGATGACGAGTACCTTCATGCCCTACTTTTCGGCCGCCTTGATCAGGTCGACGTTCAGCTGCTCGAGGAAAGAGAGGGTAATGCCGGCGTTGCTGGCAGCCGGCTTGTACCACGCCTGGTTGCCGAAGTATTCCTTGAGGTCTTTCGACTGAAATACGTAGCCGTGACGGGCTAAGATCGCGTTGCGCATCAGCCTGAGCGTTGGCTTGTCGTACCGATAGAGCCGGTCGTTGAGCAGCACGTTGGATGCGAAATCGAAACGGGACTTGGCCTTGTCATTCCAGACCAGATTGTATTCCTTGCCCGTAGGCTTGTACCAGTAGGCCTCCTCATCATAGGCCACTTCGATGGCTTTCAACCCGGCGACCGTAGGCTTGAGTTCGAACGAAGTATGGACAGGAGAACCCTCCTTGCCGACTTCCACAATATCGATCACCTCCCCGTTGAAAGTCACCGCTTTCAGCGGCAAACGCATGCCGTCGATGAGGACGTGGTCGTACGCCAGAACCACGGAAGATCCGTTGTCAGCCTGATACTTTCCGCAGATCTGCGGCATCCAGTTTTCGACATTGTGATTCTGTGCATCCCCATCTTCTGTGCGGGACATCACATCGATGAGCGTACCGTCGCCCTCGTAGATACAGAGTACCTGGTAGCCGTCCTGCGCACGATATACGACCCTTCCTACCTGTTCGGCATATTCATTGACAAAACGGCTCGTACCGTCGGTAAGACTGAACGAATGGTCATCGCTATGGACCGGAATCAGCCAGAACTCATGCTCTTCCCCTTCCGACATGGCGTTCATCGTGAAGTGGCCGTCGTCCGACTTTGAAGCAGTATAGACCAGCGTTCCGTTGTACCACTGGCCGGTGAGATCGACCGGATCGGCCTCCCCTACGCGTCTCAGTTTTCCATCTTTCCAGAAATAGGTTTCCTCGACATCCTCATCGGGTCCGTTCGAATAGGTGCTGGTCAGCGTCTTGGTCTGGGGATTAACATCCAGCTCCAGGAAAGGTTGCTCTCTCACGCTTTCAAAACAACCCTCGTCGTCATTCCAGACATAGCCGTATTGGGCACTTGGGGCACCGCGGACAGCCGTCGTCCCAAGATAGATCAACAGGTCGGGGATGCCGTCAAAATTCAGGTCGATCTCATCGTTCACCCACTGGAGATTGGTCAACCGGCTGTCGTCGGCATCGAAGGTCTGAGCCAGTTCGAGTTCAGTCTCGAATTCGGGCGCAAAAGAACTGCCGGCCGAGCCTTTGACCACGATGTGGTCGTACATGACCGGCTGACCCGGCACAGGCAGGAACTCGACCTTGAACGTGTAGTCTTTCCGCTCCACTTGCGGACGCAACGCATCCACCTTGTTTCCCTTCGAATCCAGGAAAGCCAGGATCAGATTGCCGTCTTCGCGCATGAACACGGCCGGACAGCCGAATTCATTGCCATAAATCGGATCTTCAGCCTGGCGCGAAGGGACCAGTTTGTACGTACCCGACTTCCCCTTCACTTTTTCAAGGGTCAGTTCGTCGAATTGGTCGGTCGTCAGATAAACGTAGGTCCCCATTCGGATCTCCTGGACCGTCCATTCAAAGCCACCGTCCGTGAGCCGGTCGCCCACCTTGAAACTCTGCGCTGGCAGCGTACACGCGCAGCAGGCAAACACGATTGCCAATACCAGTCTTTTCATTTTATTCTTTTGTTGTTTTGTTTTTGCAGTCGGCCAGCATCGTTTGGGAGAGGCCGGTCATGTCGAATATCTCGCGGACCGGGGCGGAGACGGCCGTTATGGTAAGCGATCCGCCATGCTCGGCTACACGTTGCTCCAGGGAGATGATGATGCGCAATGCCTTGGAAGAAATGTAATCCAATGCGGAAAGGTCCAACTCGACTTTCGCGCCCGGGACTTCGGCCACGGGGGCCGTCTTCTGCTGAAACTCGATACAGGTATCTGTATCCAGTTCCCCCTGAACGGTAATGAGGGTCATCCCCTCTTGCTGTTTGATTTCGGTTTTCATCGTATCCTGATACTCATGATGGCTATGTCATCGTTTTGCCGGGCGCTACCCCGGAAGGCGTCGAGCGTTTCCAGCAGGGAGCGGCAATCTTCCTCGCAGGAAGCCGCGGCGGGACGCTCCCGCATCCAAGCCTGCAGACGTTCTTCGCCAAAGAAAGCCCGTTCCGGATTGCGTGCTTCGGTCACGCCGTCGGTATAAAGCAGCAGACGCGCGCCGGGACGGAGTTGCAATCGCTGGGTGTGATAGCGGAAACCGGGCTGGATGCCTGCGATCAGCTGCGGGTCCTGATCGAGGAATTCCCCGTCGACCAGCGTGCGGGTGTGTCCTGCATTGCAGTAGACCATCTCCATCGTATCGGGATCGATGCAGCCCAGGAACAGCGTACAGAACATTTCAAAGTCGGGATTGTCGCAGATCAGCCCGTTCACTTCGCCCATCAACTCGCCAAGGTCCACACCGATCTTGACCCGCGTCCGCATGAAACCGATCACCAGGAACATCATAAAGGCGGCCTCCGTGCCCTTGTCGGACACGTCACCGATAACGAACAGCAGTTTCCCGTCGAGCATCCCGCAGCGATAGATGTCTCCGCCCACTTCCTTCATCGGCTGAAGCACGGCATAGACGTCAAAGCGAGGGTCCAGCGGGAAAGCCTGCGTGACGGCCTTCTGCTGCAGGGTTCGCGCATTCTGCAATTCCCGCTCCGCCTTATCCCGCCTTGCGTACATCCGTTCCAGGGCGGGAATGATCCAAAACCAGGAAAGCAGCAGCAGGATGGCGAAGACCGTCGAGAGCAGGACGAGGAACGCACCGGTAGTCAAGTGGACGTCGTCGAAAATATAACTGTTGTCGTAGATGCCGAGCAGTTCAAGCGGCCTGTCGGGAAAAGGCCATATCACGACCAGACATCGGGCGCCCCATATGTCGGCCACGAAGGCCGACCCGTCATGCTTGAGCGGACGGATGTTTTCCATTTTGATCTGCTTGCCCGCCACAAAGGAAGGAGAGAGAATCATCCCGGAGGAATCGCGAAGCACATAGGAATAGTTTTCATTCTCCCGCTGGATACGGGCCGATATTTCCAAAAACTCGAAACTGTCGGGATCACCGGCATCCAGGTTTTCGGCCACTTCCTGTCCGATGGTCTGGAGATGCTCCCGCAGATGACCGATCTGGTAAACCCTGCTCTCGTCGCGGACAAAGCGGATGGCGACCAGCGTCGCAGCGATGATCAGCAGCCCGAAGGCCGCCAACAACAGCAGACTGATCTTGCGGGGGGTGAGGTTTTTCATCCGACGGCGTGCTTTTCAATTTTTAAAAATAATAAAACTCTGTCAAAAAAAAGGAAAAAAAACTAAATTTGTCCATAAACTTGGATTCTATGACCTATCCCCTTTCCCAATCCCAGCTGAGCATCTACCTGGCATGCCAGGGGCTGGACGGGCAGAGCGGCAACTACCAGCAGGCCTCCCTGTACCGACTGCCGGACACGGTTGACACCGACCGCCTCGCCGCCGCCTTCGAAAAAGTGATTCAAACGCATCCGTACGTCCTCTCCCGCCTGGTAATCGAGGAAGGAGGGCCCCGCCTGGAAGACCATTCCGGAGAGGCGTGGCACCCGCTCGTGCAGGAAATCGCTTCCCTCGAAACCGTGCGCCCCGGCTTCTGCCGGACGATGGACCTGCTCAAAGATCCGTTGTTCCGCATCGAGATCTACCGCACGGGAGACGGGAACTACGCCTATATCGATTTCCATCATATCATTTTCGACGGCGCTTCGGCCATCCTGCTCACCGACGAGGTTTCCCGGGCTTATGCCGGGGAAGAACTGCCCGCCGAACCGATCAACGGATTCGAGATCGCGCTCCGGGAAGAAAAGCAGCGCGAAGGCGACACGTATGCGGAAGCGCAGCAATGGTATGCCGCCACTTTCGGTGACGGCGCCCAATTGGATTCCAACATCCGCCCCGACGTCCTGGAAGGGGATCTGCAGCCTTATCGGGAACTGGTTACCGTCCTTCCGATCAAGGGGACACAGGTAAAAGCCCTGCTGGCCAAGTACCGTTGCGCCGACAGCGTACTGTTCACGGCCGCTTTCGGTGCGACACTCGCCGCCTGGAGCGCGGATTCGCGCGCGGCGTTCTCCACCATCTGGAATGGCCGCAAAGGGCCCTCCCTGGGAGCCGTGACGATGAGCGTCCATACCATGCCCGTCCTGGTGGACGCCGATCCTTCCCTCACCGTGGAAGCCCTGCTCGACAACCTCCGGCAACAAGTCAGCGGCGCCCGCGCCCGGGCTTTCTATTCCTTTGCCGACTGCGTCCGCGACCTGGATTTCAATCCGCCCGTCAACTTCGGCTATCAGGGCAGATTCGTCACCGAGACGCTGCCCCTTCACCTGGACGGCCAGGACATTCCCGCGGAAGACCTCCGGACCAATCCGCCCGGCCTCGGCCTGTCCGCAGAACTCTTCGGGAAAGAGGACGGCAGCCAGGTGCTGCGCTTCTGGTACCAACCCGCCCGGTATTCCGAAACGATCCTGCGCCAGTTTGCCGACAGCTATGCCGCCTGTCTGGCCTCGATGGAAAAAGCCGCCACGCTCGCCGACCTGAGCTATGTCTCGGCCCGGCAGCGGAAGCAGACCGACGCTTTCCTCCCGCCCCTTCCGAAGCTCGAGGCCGACAAAACCGTGCTCGACCTTTTCCGGGAGAACGTGGCCCGCAACCCGCAGCAAACCGCCGTCGTCTTCGGAGACCTGCACCTGTCCTATGCCGAAGTGGACCGCCTTTCCGACAACCTGGCCGCCCGCATCCAGCAGACCGTCAAGCCTGGCGGCGTGGTCTCCATCATCCTGGGACGCAATGAACATATGATGATTGCGCCCGTGGCCGCCGTCAAAGCCTGCTGCACCTACCAGCCGCTCGATCCCTCCTATCCGGCCGACCGCCTCAACTTTATGGTGAAAGACGCCGCCTCGGCACTGCTGATCGCGGATCCGGGGCTCGAAAAGTGTATCCCGGACTTCGACGGGCCGGTCCTCTCCACGGCCGACATCGCCGGCCTCCCGGCCGGAAAGCCGAAAGGCGCCCCGAAACCCGACGACCTGTTCGTCCTCCTCTATACCAGCGGCAGCACGGGCACGCCCAAGGGTTGTATGCTTACGCACCGCAACATCAGCACCTTCTGCGTCCATTCCAACCAGCTCATCGGCCTGGGTCCGAAATCCGTGATGACGGCCTATGCCAGCTTCGGATTCGACG
>Ga0310696_10009321_pt1 | contig 11370 bp, 8 predicted proteins | sample AusTroGonzalo_MG_4_FD_203885 | JGI IMG/M metagenome (GOLD analysis project Ga0310696, IMG submission 203885) | Bovine rumen microbial communities from tropical cattle in Woodstock, Queensland, Australia - Gonzalo_02 (v2) (version 2) | ecosystem: Host-associated > Mammals > Digestive system >...
CACGCAGATGCGCCCGCCCGGCTTCAGGCAGCTGACAAAATCGTTCAGGGCCTGCTCCAGCGGCGCCAGTTCGTCGTTCACCGCGATGCGCACCGCCTGGAAGGTCCGCCGGGCGGGATGCCCGTCCTCCTTCCGCCGAACCGCCTTGGGCACAGCTGCGTCCACCGCCTGCACCAGGTCAAACGTTGTTTCAAAGGGTTTCTTTTCCCTGTGTTCACAGATGATGGCCGCGATTCTGGCGGCCCATTTTTCCTCACCGTATTCCCGGATGACCCGGGTGATTTCATCCCTGTCCGCGGTGTTCAGAAACTCCGCGGCGGTCATGCCCCTGCTCTGGTCCATCCGCATATCCAGCGGCGCGTCGGCATGGTAGCTGAAACCCCGTTCCGGGTTGTCCAGCTGCGGGCTTGAAACGCCCAGGTCCAGCAGCACGCCGTCCAGATCACCCGCGCCCGCTTCCGCCAGCAGCTCTTTCCCGTCGTGGAAATTGCCGCGGATGGCACGGAAACCGGGAAACGCTCCCAGCCGCTGTGAAGCGGCCAGGATGGCGTTCTCGTCCCGGTCGATCCCGTAGAGGGAGGCCGTGCCGCCGGAAGCCCGCAGGATGGCTTCGCTGTGTCCGCCGCCGCCCAGGGTGCCGTCACAGTAGACGCCGCCCTCCCGGACGTTCATCCACTGCAGTACCTCCTGCAGCAGCACCGGTTCATGCTGAAATGTCATACGGTGTTCCCTTTCGCCTGCTCAGGCGTTCTCTTTCAGTTCGGCGATACGGTTTTCCAGCGCTTTGGCCTTCGTCTCCGCGGCTTCCAGCTTATCCTTTTCCGCCTGCACCAGCTGCGCCGGCGCCTTGGCCAGGAAGCCCTGGTTGTTCAGCATGCCCCTGGAGCGGTTCATTTCCTTCTGCAGGTTTTCAAGCTCCTTGGTCAGCCGGGCGATTTCCTTTTCGAAGTCCACCAGGTCGCCCAGGGGGATGAACAGCTCGCCCGCCGCGGTCACGGCGGAAACCGTCTTCTCGGTTACTTCATTCCGGTCCTTCAGCAGCTCCGTTTCGGAAGCGCCGGCCAGGCGGCGGAAGTATCCGTCTCCGCCCAGCAGCGTATCCGTCCAGCCTTCCGCCGGCAGCAGCATCAGGCGCGTGCGCTTCGAGGGCGCCACGTTCATTTCGCTGCGCAGGTTGCGGATCGTGCGGATAATCTCCATGATGCCCTGCATCTTCTGCTCGTCATCGGAGAACAGCAGGTCTTCCCGGTATTCGGGCCAGGGCTGCAGCATCAGGAAGCCTTCCGTCCCGGGCAGGTACTTGTACACCTGTTCCGTCAGGAACGGCATGAAGGGGTGCAGCAGCTTCAGCAGGTTCTCCAGCACATAGAGCAGCACCGCCTTCACGGTTTCCTTGCTCTCTCCGTCCTCGCCCAGCAGGCGGGACTTGCTCAGCTCGATATACCAGTCACAGAATTCGCTCCAGGCGAAATCGTAAATCTTGGTGGCGGCCAGACCGAAGTCTCCGTCCTCCATGTGCTCGGACACGTCGCGGACCGCTTCCTGCAGCCGGGACAGAATCCACTTGTCCGCCGTCTCCAGCTTCGCGGGGTCGAATTCCTTCCGCTCGCTCACGTTCATCAGCACGAAGCGGCTGGCGTTCCACACCTTGTTGGCGAAATTGCGGGCCGCTTCCACCTTGTCGCGGCTGTAGCGGGTGTCGTTTCCGGGGCTCACGCCCATCACCAGGCTGAAGCGCAGCGCGTCGGCGCCGTATTCATCAATCACTTCCAGCGGATCCACCCCGTTACCCAGGGACTTGGACATCTTCCGCCCCAGTTCGTCCCGCACCAGGCCGTGGATCAGCACGGTCCCGAAGGGCGATTCGCCCATCTGTTCAATGCCGGACACCATCATGCGGGAAACCCAGAAGGTAATGATGTCGTATCCTGTCACCAGCATGCTGGTGGGATAGAAGTATTTCAGATCCTCCGTATTGTCCGGCCAGCCCAGCGTGGAGAAGGGCCACAGGGCAGAAGAGAACCAGGTGTCCAGCACGTCCTCGTCCTGCCGCAGCTTTCCGCCGCACTTCGGGCAGCAATCCGGATCCTCGCGGCTCACGGTCATTTCACCGCACTCGTCGCAGTACCACACGGGAATCCGGTGTCCCCACCACAGCTGGCGGCTGATACACCAGTCACGGATGTTCTCCATCCAGTTGTAATACTGCTTGCTGAACCGTTCGGGAACAAACTTTGTCCGTCCTTCCCGCACGGCAGCAATCGCCGGCTCCGCCAGCGTTTTCATCTTCACGAACCACTGTTCGCTCAGCCGCGGTTCCACGGGCGTATCCCCGTGCCGGTAGCAGAAGCCCACATTGTGGCTGTAGTCTTCCACTTTCACCAGCAGGCCCAGCTTGTCCAGCTCATCCACCACAGCCTTGCGGCATTCCATGGGATCCATGCCTGCGAAGCGTCCGGCGTTCTCATTCATGGTGCCGTCGTCGTTGGTCACGGTGATGATCTCCAGATTGTGCCGCTGAGCGACCTCAAAGTCGTTCGGGTCATGGGCGGGGGTCATCTTCACCGCGCCGGTACCGAAGTCCATTTCCACATAGTCGTCGGCCACCACGGGGATTTCCTTGTTCATCAGGGGCAGGATCACCTTTTTGCCCACCAGGTCCGTATAGCGTTCGTCCGCGGGATTCACGGCCACGCCGGTATCGCCCAGCATGGTTTCCGGACGGGTGGTCGCCACCACGACGCCTTCGCTCCCGTCGGCACCGGGATACCGGATATGCCAGAGGTGGCTGGCCACATCCTTGTATTCCACTTCCGCGTCGCTCAGGGCGCTGCGGCAGGCCGGGCACCAGTTGATCATCCGGTTTCCGCGGTAGATCAGCCCTTTGTCATACAGGCGCACAAACACTTCGCGCACGGCGCGGCTGCAGCCCTCGTCCATCGTGAAGCGTTCCCGGCTCCAGTCGCAGGAAATACCCATCTTCCGCTGCTGGTGCACGATGCGTCCGCCGTATTCCTTTTTCCAGTTCCAGGCCCGCTCCAGGAAAGCTTCCCGGCCCAGGCTCTGCTTCGTCAGGCCTTCCTTGCGCATGGCCTCCACGATCTTCACTTCCGTGGCGATGGCGGCATGGTCCGTGCCCGGCAGCCACAGGGTGGGATCTCCCTTCATCCGGTGGTAGCGGATCGGAGCGTCCTGCAGAATGCAGTCCATGGCGTGGCCCATGTGCAGCTGCCCGGTGATATTGGGAGGCGGCATGACAATGGTGAAGGGCTTCTTTCCTTCCACCCGGTGCGCGACAAACGCCCCGGCGTCCTCCCAGGCCTTGTAAAGATCCGCTTCGATTTCCTGCGGATTAAAGCGGGTTTCCATATCCGCGCCGGTCATTTTCTTCTCCATGTCGTGTTCCTCCTTCTCTGTGTACGCAAACAGCTCCGTCCCTGATGGGCGGAGCTGCAAAAGCTAAAGCTTCCCTTAAAAAAGCAGTCGACAATCAGGCGTTCTTGGCTTCGTCCATATTGACGACCTGGACGCCCTTATAGTAACCGCAGTTTTTGCACACGCGATGAGCCAGCTTCATCTGATGGCACTGAGGGCATTCACCGATCCCCGGCAGAGTCAGCTTCCAGTTGGCGCGGCGGCTGTGCTTGCGAGCCTTCGAAATTTTCCCCTTCGGAACAGCCATGATTCATACCTCCTCATTGTTATCGAGCATTTGCTGCAGCCCGGCGAACGGAAACTGTATTCCCGGTTCACGCCGGACTTCATCCGGGTCCCTGTATTCAAAGCCCGGACAATCCTCCCTGCACAGGAATCGGATTGGCAGAGCCATGACGGCGTATGACATAACCAGTTTGTCCAGGGAAACCTCGTGCCCTTCATAGGCAAAGATTTCATCATCCTCGGGATCGCCGTTCCGCTGAAACACTTCGTCGTAGTCGTTTTCGACTTCGGCCTGCGCTTCCTCGAGACAGTTGGCGCACGGGGCATGGGCAACAGTCCTGAGCTTGCCTTTCACCGCGATGTTCCCGTCTTCATCCGCCATGAAACACCCTTCCACCTGAGCATCGTCCAGACGGACGGTATCCCCGGTGATCTCCTGGTCCGCAATGGCCTGCGTTCCGGAGAAACGGTACTCCTGGCCGGGATGGGCTAAAGCATCCGATACATCAAGCTTCATGTCCTCACCTCAAAAGTGACCGTACGATATTATAGAGATTTTGAAATCGTTTGTCAACAACAATTTCAGCCTTTTCAGCACTTTTCGCCTCAGTTGTCCCGAACCTTGCCGGTGGTAACCAGATCCAGGGTGTCACGGGCGATCATGATTTCCTCGTTCGTGGGGATCACGCACACGGTCACCTTGCTGTCGTCCGCGGAAATCACGGCTTCGCTGCGGGTCTTGTTCTTCTCGGGATCGATCTTCGCGCCCATGAATTCCAGGCCGTTGATCACCTGCTCCCGCAGCCATGCGTTGTTTTCGCCGATGCCGGCTGTGAAGGCGATGATGTCCACGCCGCCCATGGCCGCCGCGTAGGAGCCGATGTACTTCTTGATACCGTAGACCAGCATTTCCCGGGCCAGCTTTGCGTTCTCGTCGCCGCCGTCCGCCAGGCTGTCAATATCCCGGCAGTCGCTGCTCTTGCCGCTGATGCCCAGCAGGCCGCTCTTCTTGTTCATCATCGTCAGCACTTCGTCCACGCTGATGGGATGTCCCAGAGGAGTTCCGTCATCCTTCAGGGGGTTGTTGGCGATGAACTGCACCACCGCGGGGTCACAGCTGCCGCAACGGGTGCCCATCAGCAGGCCTTCCAGAGGCGTCAGGCCCATGGAGGTGTCCTGGCACTTGCCGTCCATCACGGCGCTCAGGCTGGATCCGTTGCCCAGGTGGCAGATGATGATCTTCTTGCCGATGGGGCTGATACCCAGGAACTCGCAAACCCGGCGGCTGACAAAGCGGTGGCTGGTACCGTGGAAGCCGTAACGGCGGACGTGCAGCTTCTCTTCGTACATCTTGGGTACGCCGTACATATAGGCCTTCGGGGGCATGGTCTGATGGAAAGCGGTATCAAACACGGCCACCTGAGGCGTGCCCTTCATAACCTTTTCGCAGGCTTCGATGCCCATCAGGTTGGCGGGGTTATGCAGCGGCCCCAGGGGGAAGCAGTCACGGATAGCCTGCTTGGCCGCGTCGTTCACGATAACGGAAGCCGTAAACGCGCTGCCGCCGTGCAGCACCCGGTGTCCCACAGCGCCGATTTCGTCCGTGCTTTTGATCACGCCGAACTCCGGATCCTGCAGGATCTTCAGCATCAGCTGGGCCGCGGCTTCGTGGTCCGGAATATCCTGGGAAATCTCAGTCTTTTTATCCCCGGCGCTGTGCTTGAGCTTGCTGCCTTCGATGCCGATGCGTTCCACCAGGCCCTTGGCCAGTTCCTTTTCGCCGTCCATGTCGATCAGCTGGTATTTCAGGGAGGAGGAACCCGCGTTTACAACAAGAATTTTCATGCCAATAATCTCCTTTGCATTCATAGGTACAGAAAATTATACACGTTTTTCGCCGGAAAGGAAAGACAAATCTTTCCCGTCCCCTGAATTGAAAATCTTTCCGCGTCATGCTAAACTTTTCGCTGTTGAAGCGTTCTGCGCAATTTATCCTGTGAATTGAGGCGTTGTCTGCATGTCGGTTCTCGGTATCGTGGCGGAATACGATCCCTTCCATAACGGGCATCTGCGCCATCTTCGCGAAGCCGCGGCGGCGGTTTCCCCTTCCGCGGTGCTTGTCGCCCTGTCCGGGCCCGTCAAGCAGCGGGGGGACCTGGCGCTGCTCTCCCCTTATGCCCGGGCGGAAGCCGCCCTGGCCGCGGGAGCGGACGCCGTCTTTGCCCTCCCGGTCTGCTGGACCGTGCGGGATGCGGAGCACTATGCCCTCGGCGCGGTTTCACTCCTGTCCTCCCTGGGCGCAACCCATCTCGCCTTCGGTGCGGAAACCGCGGATCTTCCGCTCCTGCGGAAAGCCGCCTGTCTCCTGGAGGACCCGCCCGCCCCCATGCGGGACGCTTTGCGCGCCGCCCTGGATGAAGGCTGCGGCTATCCCGCTGCCCTTTCCCGCGCCGCCGGCGCCTTCCTGCCTGAAAACCCGTCCCTTCTCGACCGGCCGAACAATATCCTGGCCGTGTGTTACCTGCGTGCGATCCGGAGGCTGGATCTGTCCCTGGTTCCCGTCGTCATCCCCCGCACCGGGGAGTATCGCTCGGATACGGTTCTTCCGGAAGCTCCCTCCGCCTCCGCGCTGCGCGGAGCCCTGCGCCGCGGCGCCTGGGAGCAGGCCCTCGCGGCGCTGCCGCCTGCCTCGGAGCGGATCGTCCGTTCCACCTTCCTTTCCGGCGCTGTTCCGGATCTCCGCAGGCTGGACACCGTACTCACGGATAAGCTTCGATCCATGTCCCGGGAAGATTTCGCCCGCCTGCCGGACTGCCCGGAAGGCCTGGATGTCTCGCTGATGAAGGCCGCCCGCGCCGCGGATACCCGGGAAGCGATTCTCGCCGCCCTGACCACCCGCCGCTATCCCGCCGCCCGCATCAGCCGCCTTTGCGCCTGCGCGCTGCTGGGCATCACCGCAGATACCCTGCGGGACCTTCCCCTGCCGTCCTCGGCGCTCCTGCTGGCCATGAAAAAGAACCCGTCTCTGACGGGTTCCTGGAAAAACTGTCCTGTTCAGGTGTCTGCCGCTCCGGAATGGCTGAACTCCGCCGGCCCGGCGGACCGGGCCGCGTGGCGTCTCTGGGGGCTGTGCGCCGGCATGCCGGCCGGCTTTCCCTGCACACAGAAGCTCGTCACCGCCTGACGGCTGCCTTCCGGTTTTGATTCCCCTTACCCAACCCTCGCTTCGCCATCCATATCCGGTAATGAATCAATAAAACAGGGCTCTTCCGGCCTGACGATAAAGATGTGCTCCATGCGCGGTAACGATCCCCGTTTCGGGGTTCTTTTTTAAATGGCATGGGTGATGCTCATTTCCATATCGTGCAACTTGGGCAGTTGCCGCCTGATATGCGCCTGGCGAAACTACCGGCAGAATTATTCCTCAATCAGGTCCCTGGTCCAGTTGGTTTCCTGCAGCAGGTTATCCAGCACCCGGATCTCCCTGGACATCCGGTCCGCCTCCGCCTGCAGTTCCGCGGCCTTCACCGTGGGCAGAATCCGGATTTCCGTTCCCCGGGCCCTCCCGGTGCTTTCGCCGGCTTCCCGGATCAGGCCCTTGTAGGCTGCCAGTTTCAGCAGCAGCGTGTCCTTTTTCGCGATCAGCTGCGTCAGCGTCATCCCGCCGGCCTCGATCCGGTCGTTGGAATGGTTGATGGCCGCTGCCAGGTATTCCATGCGGTCCAGGCATTCATCCAGCGTGCGCAGCAGCTCCTTCGGATTCTCCGCGGGCTTCTCGCCTTCCTGAACCAGGGCCGCCCGCTGCAGCCGCTCCCGCAGCCCGGTGATGTTCCTTTTCAGGTCCGCTCTTTCCTGCAATGCTTCGGCAAGTTTCATCCTTCATCCGCTCCTTCCGTGTTTATGCTCAGTTGCTGTCCTGTATCCGGCTCTTCAGAATCTGCCGCGCCACATGCACACCGCTGGCGCTCGCGTGGCTCAGGCTGTGGGTCACGCCGCTGCCGTCGCCGATGACATACAGGCCCGGGTACTGGGTCTGCAGGTTTTCATCCAGCTCCACTTCCATATTGTAGAATTTGACCTCCACGCCGTAGAGCAGCGTATCGTCGTTCGCGGTGCCTGGAGCAATCTTGTCCAGCGCATAAATCATCTCGATGATGCCGTCCAGGATCCGCTTGGGAATGACCAGGCTCAAATCGCCCGGGGTGGCCGCCAGTGTGGGCGTCACAAAGGAATCGGCAATCCGCCCCGGCGTGCTCCTGCGCCCGCGCACCAGGTCGCCGAAGCGCTGTACGATCACGCCGCCTCCCAGCATATTGCTCAGCCGGGCGATGGATTCGCCGTATCCGTTCGAATCCTTGAAGGGTTCTGAAAAATGCTTGCTCACCAGCAGGGCAAAATTGGTGTTTTCCGTGTGCCGGGAGGGATCCTCGTAGCTGTGTCCGTTCACGGTGACGATGCCGTTGGTGTTCTCGCTGACCACCGCGCCGTGGGGGTTCATGCAGAAGGTGCGGACCATGTCCTCAAACTTCTCTGTCCGGTATACTATCTTGCTCTCGTACAGTTCGTCCGTCAGGTGGCGGAAAATCTCCGCCGGCAGTTCCACCCGCACTCCGATATCCACCCGGTTGCTGTGGGTAATGATCCCCATTTCCCTGCAGACGGTCTCCATCCACTTGCTGCCGCTGCGGCCGACGGAAATCACGCAGTGGGCGGCGGTCACCGTCCTGCCGTCCCCCGTGGTCACCCTGTATCCGCCTTCTGTCCGTTCCACCCGGGTCACCGGCGTATCGAAGAAGAAATCCACCTTGTCCCGGAGGTCGTTGTACAGGTTTTCCAGTACCACGTAGTTGATATCCGTGCCCAGGTGGCGCACCTGCGCATCCAGCAGATGCAGCCCCTGCTGCAGGCAGGTCCGTTTGATAGCGGTATTGGCGGTGGAGTACAGTTTTGTCCCCTCCCCGCCGAACTTCATGTTGATCTCGTCCACATACCGCATGAGTTCCAGCGCCGCCGCCTTTCCCACATGCTCGTGCAGGCTGCCGCCGAAATCGTTGGTAATGTTGTATTTCCCGTCGGAAAAAGCGCCCGCGCCGCCGAACCCGCTCATGATCGAGCAGGTTTTGCAGCGGATGCAGCTTTTCACCTTGTCTCCGTCAATGGGGCATTTCCGCTTGTCCAGCGCCTTGCCCAGTTCGAACACGGCGGCCTTCAGTTTTCCCTCCGCCCTGTGCGTCAGCTCGTAGGCTGTGAAAATCCCGCCGGGGCCTGCCCCGATAATCAATACATCGTAATCCATAAGTACGCTCCGTCCTGTTGTTTCCGGGAGGGATGCTCCCGCTGAATTATACCATTCTTTTCCGCAAAATCAAAATCTGTTTCCGTTTTCTGGCGGAATGTTGTATAATTATAGAATCAACGCATTAAGATGTAAGGAGTGTCACGACCTTGCGCAGAATCCTTAGCCTGCTTCTCACGGTTCTCACGGTGCTGTCCCTCTCCGGCGCGTCCCTGGCCGACCAGGCCTGGGCCAGCGCGAATGTGGAACAGGTCCGTATGCCTGAGCATATTGAAGTCGTCCCCTGGGATGAAATTCCCGAGCCCCGCGCCGGTGTGCACCACTATCTGCTGCTGTGCATTGACCAGTGGCGCACCAAGCCCCGCCCCGAAGGGATCGATCCGCCGACCCAGGCCAACGGCAACCGGCGGGATCTCTATGGCAATACCGACGGTATGGTCATCCTGACGCTGGATACCACGGCGCACCGGATCATGATCACCTCCATCATCCGGGACGCGGCGATCCTGAAGCCCAACAGCACGGACGAAAAGCAGTATTACGGCCGCATCAACTACGTTTACAACGACTACGGGCCGGATGCCCTCTGCCGCCTTATCTCCCAACACCTGGGTATCAAAATTGAGAAATACGTCCTTTTCAACTTTTCCCAGATCCAGGATATCATCGATCTGGAATGCCTGGACGGGGTTTATCTGGAGCTGCGCAAGGACAAGGAATTCAACGAGATCTCCTACCTGGCCCGCTACGCGGTGCCGAAGCATTCCGTCATCAAGGCGGACGGGTACTTTACCGCCAAGGGCAGCCCGCTGGAGCTCCACTATGTCACAAAAGCCAACGAACCTCTCGACTTCACAATTTCCGACTCCCTCTTCACCGCCTCGTCGGACGGGACGGTAAAGAAATCCGTCTCCGTTTCCGGCACGTCCGGTGCCGTGATCGCCTTTGAGACCGACGGAAGCTGCGCCATTACCCTTGCCGACGGAACGGTGGAAAAAGGCTTCTACAGCTTTGAACACAGCCGCCTGGCCGTGATGACCGGAGCGGACGTGCACCTGAACGAACGCGCTCCCGCCGGGCTGTACCACCTCACCGGGCACAGCGCCCTGCTCTACATGCGTATGCGCAAGTCCAGCAGCTCCGATACCGACTTTATCCGCACCCAGCGGGTCCGCAACGTGCTCAGCGCCCTGGCGGACCGGTGCCGCACCTTCAGCCTGGACGAAGCCAACGACCTGGCCAACAGCATCATGCAGCACAACGACATCACCAACATGACCCTCCGGGATATGACGGAGGCCGCGGCCATCGCCTACAGCCTCCGGGACTGCACCATCGAGGAGTTCCGCGTTCCCCAGCAGGAGGACGTACGTTCCATCACCTTCGGCAATATGGCAGCCCAGGAAGTCAACTGGACCTCCACCCGCGAAAAATACCTGCAGTTCCAGGATCATACGACCCTGGTGCGGGATATCGACTTTATCGTGGGTGACGACTGACAGGAGGAAACGATGAAATGTCCTGAATGCGGTTTGTGGAACCGCGCCTCCCAGCCTCACTGTGTCCGCTGCGGAAACCCGCTGAATATTGACGAGGCCTCCCGCCTCGCCTGGAAGGACACCTTGAAGGACGGAGCCCCCTCCACAACCTACCTGCGGGCCGACGAGTTCGGCCTGACGGACCAGACCCCCGAACCCCGGGACGCGCTGGCCCGGGAGATGCAGGATCTGAAGCTTCGCAAGGAGCGCGGCGCCGCGCTGAAAAAGCGGCTCCGCAACGAAGCGCCTTCCCCCGCGGATGCCCAGGTCACCGTCACGGAAAAGACGGAAGAGCGTCCAGCCTCCGCGCATAAAACCATCATTCTGGAGCAGAAGACGGAAGCGGACCTGCGGGCCCGCCGGGAATCCGAAATGCGCTCCCGCGTACGGTACCTAAACGAGAACGGCGCCTTCGTGGAATCCAGAAGCTATGATCCGCTCATTCCGGAATCCGTCCGCGCCACGGAGGACCAGCTTCCCCGTCCCAGCGGAAAATATATGCCGCGCAAGGGCCATTCCGCAGCCAAGATCGTTCTGTCCGTTCTTGCCGCGCTGGCGGTGTTCGCCGGCGGTTTCTTCGCCGCAAAGCATTTCCTGTTTTCCGGCGCCAAGGGCACCACGGACAACCCGCCCGGTGTGGTAATTTCCGCCGGCGTGCTGGAAGACCTGGCCGCCCACACGGTGATGATCCCCGGCACGGACGGGAGCGTCATCTACGTGCGGGAACTCCACGCCAGCTATGAAGTCAGTGAGGGTTTCGCCACCATCGAGATTCCGGACCATATCTGGTATGACAACCTGGATGGTTCGCTGGATGAAACCATGGACGTTACCCTGACGCCCTTCCTGAAATCTTCCTCCGGGCGGCAGACGCCC
>Ga0310696_10009324_pt1 | contig 11368 bp, 10 predicted proteins | sample AusTroGonzalo_MG_4_FD_203885 | JGI IMG/M metagenome (GOLD analysis project Ga0310696, IMG submission 203885) | Bovine rumen microbial communities from tropical cattle in Woodstock, Queensland, Australia - Gonzalo_02 (v2) (version 2) | ecosystem: Host-associated > Mammals > Digestive system >...
CTGATTTGATTATCGATAATACCGATCGTAACCGTACTTCTCCATTTGCGTTTACAGGAAACCGATTCGAGTTCCGTGCTCCTGGTTCATCTGCCAACTGTGCATCTGCAATGATTGCACTTAACTCAGCTGTGGCTGAGGCCCTGCAGAACTTCAAACAGCGTGTTGACAAGCGCATAAAGAAGGGTGAGAGCAAACTCTCTGCTATTGTTGATGTTCTTCGTGAGGATATCAAAACCTGTAAGCCTATCCGTTTCGATGGTAATGGCTATAGCGACGAGTGGGTTGTTGAGGCTGCAAAGCGCGGATTGGATGTAGAGAAGTCATGTCCAAAGATCTTTGAACACTATCTCGATGCTTCAAGCGTAAAGATGTTCGAGTCAACAAAGGTTATGAACCGTAAGGAACTCGAGGCTCGTAATGAGGTTAAGTGGGAGACATACGTAAAGACTGTTCAGATTGAGGCCCGTGTTATGGGCGACATGTCAATGAATCATATCATCCCTGTCAGCACTCACTATCAGAGTCAGCTCATTAAAAATGTTCAGGGTATGAAGGAAGTGTTCTCAAAGGATGAGGCTGTAAAACTCTCTGCCCGTAACATGAAACTTATCAGAGAGATTGCTGAGCGCACTCAACGTATCGAACAGTTGGTAGAGGAACTTACTGAGGCTCGTCGTATTGCTAATCGCATCTACAATATCCACGAGCGTGCTATGAGCTATCACGATACAGTATGTCCCAAGATGGATGCCATCCGCTATGAGATCGACCATCTGGAGATGATTGTTGAAGATGGCTTGTGGTCTTTGCCAAAGTATCGTGAGTTACTGTTTATTAGATAAATAGGTCGCACAAAAATGAAGAAACTCTTAACTATATGGATGCTCTTGGTAGCAGTCATTGCTGCCAAGGCTCAGATGATGGACCCAGTCCACTTCACCACTCAGTTGAAAGATCTGAAGAATGGTGAGGCTGAACTGATATTCAAGGCAACTATCGATGCCGGATGGCATGTATATTCTACAGGCTTGGGCAATGATGGTCCAATATCAGCATCATTTAATAAGGTGAAGATGGATGGTGCCGAGACTGTAGGAAAACTGCAGGCCAGAGGCAAGGAGATAAAGCAGTTTGATAAACTCTTCGATATGGAGGTACGCTATTTTGAACAGGCAGTAACCTTTGTGCAGAAGATTAAGTTTACCAAACCAAAGTATGATATAGATTGCTATATTGAGTATGGTGCATGCAATGATCAGGCTTGCCTTCCTCCATCTGAGGTGCAACTGAAAGCAAGTGGAAATGCAAGTGTTCCAGCTTCTGAAGATTCTAAGGTTGAAAATCAGCCAGAGAAGGAGGTTGATGAAGTTGTTCCTGCAAATACAGTTGATTCTGTTGTAGCTCCTAAAGACACCATCGCTGCAGCTGATTTATGGACTCCTGTCGTTTCTGAACTACAGGCATTTAATGGCGATACTGCTCCAACAGAGAGTATGGCATTGTGGCTGATATTCATAGAGGGACTGCTTGGTGGATTCATCGCCCTGTTCACTCCATGTGTATGGCCTATCATCCCAATGACTGTATCTTTCTTCTTGAAGAGAAACAAGGATCGCTCTAAGGCTATCCGTGAGGCAACAACCTATGGACTGAGCATCGTAGTGATATATGTGTTGCTTGGCTTGGCTGTAACGTTGCTCTTTGGAGCCAGCGCTCTTAATGCCTTGGCCACTAATGCAGTGTTTAATATCTTCTTCTGTCTGTTGCTGGTGGTATTCGCTGCTTCGTTCCTTGGAGCATTTGAGATTACCCTGCCATCATCATGGTCAACAAAGATAGATGAGAAATCAGAGAGTACCACAGGATTGCTTAGCATCTTCCTTATGGCATTCACCTTGGCTTTGGTGTCGTTCTCTTGTACTGGTCCTATCATTGGATTCCTGCTTGTTGCAGTGTCAACCCAGGGCAGTATTGTGGCGCCGACCATTGGTATGCTGGGCTTTGCCATAGCATTGGCTATACCATTCACACTATTCGCCATGTTCCCATCATTGCTTAAGTCTGCACCTAAGTCAGGTGGTTGGATGAATGTTATAAAGGTAACACTTGGCTTTATCGAACTGGCCTTTGCTCTTAAGTTCCTTAGTGTGGCCGATTTGGCTTACGGTTGGCATATCCTTGATCGTGAGGTATTCCTCTCATTGTGGATTATCATCTTCGGATTGTTAGGTGCCTACCTCCTTGGATGGATTAAGTTCCCGCACGATGATGATGACCGTCGTACCAACGTACCACGATTCTTCCTCGCAATGGCATCATTGGCCTTTACGGTTTATATGATTCCTGGTCTGTGGGGTGCTCCACTTAAGGCTATCTCTGCCTTTGCACCACCAATGAATACTCAGGACTTTAACTTGCAGAAGACTGTAACTGAAGCTAAATATAAGGATTTTGAGCAGGGAATGGCTGCTGCTAAGGCTGAGCATAAGCCTGTAATCATCGACTTTACAGGCTTTGGTTGTGTAAACTGTCGTAAGATGGAGGCTGCCGTATGGAGCGATCCTCAGGTGGCTGATATTCTGAACAATAAGTATATCCTTATCTCACTTTATGTTGATGATAAGACTCCGCTTGATACACCTATTGAAGTGGTAGAGAATGGCAAACAGCGTACTTTGCGTACTGTTGGTGATAAGTGGAGCTATCTGCAGCGTGTGAAGTTTGGTGCTAATGCCCAACCGTTCTACGTGCTGTTAAACGAAGAAGGCCACCCGCTAGCGGGCAGCCGTTCTTATGATGAGGATATTCAAGGTTATATTGATTTCTTGAATAAAGGCTTAGCGAAATAATTAATCCCCTCCAAAGCGGAGGGGATTTTTATTATTTGTTCTTCAGAGCAGCGATGCTTTCTTTCAGCGCTGCGATTTTCTCTTCTGAATCACTCTGCTTCTTACGCTCGAGTGCTACAACTGCCTCAGGAGCATTAGCTACAAAGCGTTCGTTGCTGAGCTTCTTCTTTACACCAGCGAGGAATCCTTCGAGGTGCTGCAGCTGAGCTTCCATCTTGGCAATCTCTGCCTCTACATCAATCATGTCACCAACAGGTACTGCATACTCATCTGTTCCAACCATAAAGGCTGATGCTGTTGCGTCCTTCTCGGCTACTACGTTGATACTCTTCAGGTTGGCCATCTTGATGGTAACTGCATCAAACTCAGCATAGTCGTTCTTTCCAACAACCTGCAGGTCGAGCTGCTCCTTTGGAGCAATGTTCTTCTGGTTACGAACCATACGAACACCTGATACAATCTGCTTAACATTCTCAATCTGTGCAGTCAGCTCGTCGTCAGCCTTAGTAGGAGCAGGGAGCTCTAAACTTACGCGCATGATGCTCTCGCCATCCTTACGATCATAGAGGTGCTGCCACAGCTCCTCAGTGATGAATGGCATGAATGGGTGCAGCATCTTAAGCAGAATCTCGAAGAACTCAAGAGTCTTGTCGTATGTCTGCTTGTCGATAGGCTGAGGCTCACCATTGATATATGCGGGCTTAACCATCTCCAGATACCAGCTTGAGAACTCATCCCAGAACAGCTTATAAACTGCCATCAGAGCCTCGCTGATACGATACTTCTTGAAGAGGTCGTTAACTTCGGCGTTGGTCTGGCGAAGCTTAGCCTCGAACCATGCGGTAGCTGTCTTACCAGCCTCTGGCTGCTCAATATCTGCAACCTTCCAACCCTTAACCAGACGGAAGGCATTCCAAATCTTGTTGTTAAAGTTACGTCCCTGCTCGCAGAGTGCCTCGTCAAAGAGGATATCGTTACCTGCAGGAGCGCTGAGCATCATACCCATACGAACACCATCGGCACCGTACTTCTCAATCAGCTCGATTGGGTCAGGGCTGTTACCAAGCGACTTAGACATCTTACGTCCCAGCTTGTCACGAACAATACCTGTGAAGTAAACGTTCTTGAATGGGAACTTGCCAATGTACTCCTCACCAGCCATGATCATGCGGGCAACCCAGAAGAAGATGATATCCGGACCAGTTACCAGGTCAGAGGTGGGGTAGTAGTATTTAATCTCTTCGTTACCAGGATTGTTGATACCATCGAACAGAGAGATTGGCCACAACCATGATGAGAACCATGTGTCGAGTGCGTCCTCGTCCTGGCGCAGATCAGATGCCTGCAGATTGGCGTTGCCGCTCTTCTCGCGAGCCAGCTCAAGAGCCTTCTCTGCATTCTCTGCTACTACATAGTCGTCATTCTCGTTGTAGTAGTAAGCAGGGATGCGATGACCCCACCAAAGTTGACGTGAGATACACCAGTCCTGGATGTTCTCCAACCAGTTCTTGTAGGTGTTCTTATATTTTGCAGGATAGAACTTCAGCTCATCGTTCATTACAGGAGGCAGGGCGATGTCAGCAAAGTGCTGCATCTTGAGGAACCACTGCAGTGAGAGACGTGGCTCGATAGCTGTATCAGGGTTACGCTCAGAGTAACCTACCTTATTAATATAGTCCTCAATCTTCTCCATCAATCCAGCTGCCTGCAGGTCCTTGCTGATCTGCTTACGACAGTCCATACGATCAATGCCAACATAGAGTGGGCTCTGCTCGCTGATGGTTCCGTCTGGATTGAAGATGTCGATAGTCTCGAGGTTGTGAGTCTTACCAAGCATGTAGTCGTTGGTGTCGTGTGCAGGTGTTACCTTCAAACAACCGGTACCAAACTCTATGTCTACATAACGGTCCTCAATTACAGGAATTACGCGGTTTACAAGAGGAACAATAACCTTGCGCCCCTTAAGCCACTGGTTCTTTGGGTCCTTTGGGTTGATACACATAGCGGTATCACCCATGATGGTCTCAGGACGGGTAGTTGCAACAACTGCATAGTAGCCCTTCTCATCCTTGTGGATGATATTGCCCTCGGCCTTCAGCGCCTCCTCGTTGTCGAGCGCTGAAAGTCCGTCAACATAATATTTCAGATGGAAAAGATGGCTCTGCTCCTCTTTATAGATAACCTCCTCAGTAGAAAGAGCGGTAAGAGCCTTTGGATCCCAGTTTACCATACGGAGACCGCGGTAGATAAGTCCCTTGTTATAGAGGTCAACGAAAACCTTGATAACGCTTTCGCTGCGCTTCTCGTCCATTGTGAATGCTGTACGATCCCAGTCACAGCTGGCACCCAAACGGCGCAACTGCTTGAGGATGATGCCACCGTGCTCGTTGGTCCAATCCCAAGCGTGCTCAAGGAACTGTTCGCGAGTAAGGTCGTGTTTCTTGATACCCTGTCCAGCCAACTTCTTTACAACCTTTGCCTCTGTAGCGATAGAAGCATGGTCGGTTCCAGGAACCCAGCATGCATTCTTACCCTCCATACGGGCACGACGTACCAAGATATCCTGGATAGTGTTGTTTAACATGTGGCCCATGTGGAGCACACCTGTTACATTGGGGGGCGGAATTACGATTGTGTAAGGTTCGCGTCCATCGGGTTTGCTGGCAAAGAGCTTGTTGTCGAGCCAGTACTGATACCATTTCGATTCGACCTCTTTTGGGTCGTATTTACTTGCTAATTCCATATATAATATTATAATATTTTCAAAAATCGCTGCAAAATTATAAAAAATCCGTGTAATCCGTGTAATCCGTGCCAAAAAAATTGTATCTTTGCCGCATTATTTTGAGATTATGCATACTAAAGAAGAAAAAATGCAGGCTTTCGGACGGTTTCTTGACGTTTTAGATGCGTTAAGAGCAAATTGTCCATGGGACAAAAAGCAAACCAACGAGAGTCTTCGACCCAATACCATCGAAGAGACTTACGAGCTCTGCGATGCACTCATCAAAAATGATATCCCTGATATTTGCAAGGAGTTAGGCGATGTGTTGCTCCACATATGTTTTTATGCCAAGATTGCTGAGGAAAAAAGTCAGTTTGATATGGCGGACGTATGTAATGCCCTCACTCGTAAGATGATAACCCGTCATCCGCATGTCTATCATCCTTCACAGATAGATGCTGAAGATCCAAAGCCATTGCCCTATGTGCCTGGTAATCTTACCCCCGCGGGTAGCGGGGGTAAGATTACCACGGTAACGCAGGTGCTTGAAAACTGGGAGCAGATAAAACTCAAGGAAAAGGATGGTAACGAATCAGTTCTTTCAGGAGTGCCTGATGCTCTGCCATCACTCATCAAGGCTTATCGTATACAGGATAAGGCCCGCAATGTTGGCTTTGACTGGGAGGATCGTCAGGATGTTTGGAAGAAGGTTCGTGAGGAACTTTCGGAACTTGAGGTTGAACTTGAAAAGAACGACAAAGAGCATTCAACTGAGGAACTTGGTGATTTCCTGTTCAGTGTTATCAATGCCGCTCGTTTGTACAAACTTAATCCTGATAATGCTCTTGAAAAGACCAATCGCAAGTTCATCGATAGGTTCAACTATATCGAGGCGCATAGCATCAAGATAGGTAAACCTCTAAAGGATATGTCTCTTGAGGAGATGGATGCCCTTTGGAACGAGGCAAAAAAAGTCTTAAAGTCCTGAAGTCCGTTGCTAAAAACAAAAAAGTAAAGATATGAAAAAACTTTTATTTCTGAGTGTGGCACTGGCCATGGTAATGTTAGTAAGTTGTGGCTTGGGTAGTAGTCATCAGGCGGAGCGTGAGGAAGATACCGTTGATGTGAACGATCTGATTCGCGACCATACAATTTACGGTCTCTGCGGTGGTATCCCATCAACATCTCAGCTTAAGGTGGTTACAGATAATGGTGATACACTTACACTCGATATCACTCCTGCACAGAACAATCATAAGATGCTTGGCGCTGTGAGAGTAGGTGATCGATTGGCAGTCATGACCAATAAGAATCAGACAGAAGCTACAAAGGTTATAAATATTAACTATTTGTTAGGCGATTGGGTGATGCCTGATCCTTTGGATGGTAGCGATGAGGTTGGAATTCGTATCAAAGAGGGTGGTGTGGCTGAGTCAATCGAGATGACAAACATCATATATCGTACTTGGCGAATTTATAACGGACAACTTGAGATAACTTATATCCGCGAAGGAGGAGGACAGTCGGAAGAAACTGATTATTATGATATTCTGAAACTTTCGCAGGATTCCCTTGTGTATAAGACAATTGGTAAGCCACAGGATGAAGAGGAAACTCTCGAATACACCCGTTGGAAGGAAAAACCTGTACCCGATCTTCATGGATTGAAACTTGAGGAACATCAGGATGAATTTATGAAATTGTAATACATTTGGAACCGTTCAAAGTACATATATTAGGTTGTGGTAGCGCCTTACCTACACTTCGCCATTATGCTTCTTCGCAGGTGGTCGAAGTGCGTGAAAAAGTGCTGATGCTTGATTGCGCAGAGGGAACTCAGATGCAACTGCGAAAGTGTAGGGTTCGCTTTACTAAACTTAGTCATGTGTTCATCACTCATCTTCATGGCGACCATTGTTTTGGTTTGATAGGAATGATATCTACCTTTGGCTTGTTAGGTCGTACAGCAAAGTTGCATGTGCATGGTCCAAAGGAACTGGGTGATGAGCTCGACAGGCAGTTAAAATTCTATACACATGATTTGGGCTTTGAGGTCGTGTTCTATCCAGTTGATACCACTAAACGAAGTGTGGTTTTCGAAGACAGGAGCATCACTGTCGAGAGTATCCCGTTGATTCATCGCATGCCATGTTGTGGCTATCTTATCAGCGAGAAACCGTCACAACCACATATCCGTCGTGATATGATGGATTGCTATAATATACCTAATTCCCAGGTTAATAACATAAAATGTGGTGCTGATTGGACTATGCCTGATGGTGAGGTGATACCCAATTCCCGATTGGTTACACCTGCTGATCCCGCTCGTAGTTATGCATACCTTTCGGATACCCGCTATATACCTGACCTTTGGAAAGAGGTTAAGGGTGTAAGCACGCTTTATCATGAGAGTACTTATGGTGATGACCATCTGCCACAGGCTGAGAAGTATTGCCATTCCACAGCCCGTCAGGCTGCTATGGTAGCTCGCGATGCCGGGGTAGGCAAGTTACTTTTAGGCCATTATAGCTCCAGATATGAGGACGAAACAGTGCTGCTGAATCAGGCAAAAGAAGTGTTCGAAAACAGCTTTTTGACCAACGAAATGGATGTTTTTGATGTATAAAAGCCTTTAAAATACATTTTTTTTGCTTAAAATTTTGTCATTTCGGAATAAATATCTATCTTTGCCCCAACTATAAATAGTTGTATATGCGGAAGATTATACTCATATCAACCATATTATGTCTGATGGCCGCCCCTATAGCCGCTACCAGTTTGTTCCTCGACCCAGCTCCCGCGGCTCAGGTTGACGGACCTTCTATAACGATTTCTGTCGAAGGCAAGATTGTTATAGTAAATGGTGCTCAGGGAAAGGTCCTTCAGGTTATTTCACTTACAGGCAACATTCTGGAGTCATATAATATCGAGTCTCCAAGTGAGCGTATCAATCTAAATCTTACTAAAGGGTGTTACATATTAAAGGTAGACAAGGTAGTTCGAAAGGTTTCTATTCAGTAACCTTTATTCTGTTAAGTGTCTGTTTCTTGCTGATATCCTGTAATCAAAATGGATTCCGCGAGCTAACGGAGGCTGAACGTTCTGCTTTTGGTGAATATGTAAACCAGATGGATAGCACGCTTACTGGTGTGTGGTTCAATCGTATGGGTGTTTCTGCAGATGCTGATTCCGTCTTCTCGTATCTCAGTCGTGAGGTTCCTCGTAACGGACTTGATACCGCAGCATTCTTTATTCCTGAGATCGCTAAGGATCTTGAGATAGTACATAAGTTGGCATTCGATTCTGTTGGAGTAAGCATTAATGATTTGCTGCCTCGACTTGATTCAAACCTTACCAAAGCTTATATCCGCTTTGCCACTGGTCAGCGTTATGGATTTATGCGCCCCCGTGTCTTCAACCGTATGGATCCCAAGGTTGGCAACCCAGGCACCTTTGCCCGTGTGTTCGATTACGAGGTTGCCGCTCCTGATACAACAGAGGCTGCCAAGAAGGTGAAGGAGGACGATAGAATGTCTTATCTCATAGAATCGGCTCCTAATACCTATATATATAAGGCGCTCCTCAAGGAGATGGATAAGACTACTGATGCTGAGAAGCGTTATCAGATAGCTGTAAATATGGAGCGTTGTCGTTGGCAGATACCACACCCAAAGGATAATCAGCGCCAGATTCTTGTGAACATCCCTGCTCAGCATTTGTGGGCTATCGGTGGTGATACGGTGCTTGATATGCGTATCTGTTGTGGCTCTGTTCCTACCAAGACACCTCTTCTTAATAGTGAGATAAGCTATATGCAGGTTAACCCTGAGTGGATTATCCCTTATAACATTGTTAAAACAGAGGTTGTTCATCATGCTGGCGACTCGGCATATTTCGCTCGTAACCGCTATTCTATCATCGATAAGGAGTCAGGTGACACGCTTAATGTGGCTGATGTAGGCTCTGGTTCATTGCTTTCTGGCAATATCCGTATCAGCCAGAGGGGTGGAGTTGGTAACTCTTTAGGTAGAATTGTGTTCCGCTTCCCCAACAATTTCTCGATTTATCTCCACGACACCAATAACAGAGGCGCCTTCCAGCGCGAACGTCGTACATTGTCGCATGGTTGCGTAAGAGTACAGAAACCATTCGAGCTGGCTTGTTATCTGCTTCCTGATGTTGATGAGTGGACACGCGAGAGCATTCGCATCTCGATGGATATACCACCTGTTACAGAGCGTGGTCGCTCATGGGTTAGTCAGCACGCTGGCGCAAAGCGTCCGTTCCGTCTGATTTCTTATCACGACGTTAAACCCCATGTGCCTCTATACATTATTTATTATACTACCTTCCCGAATCCAAAGACTGGTGCCATCGATTTCTGGCCAGATATTTATGGATTCGACAAGGTTATTAGTAAGGAACTTAAATGGATAAGCGCAAAGAGTTCGAGTCGATAGTAAGCGAGTATAGCGAGCAGCTATATTTTATGATACGTCGTATCGTGCTCACTCACGAAGATGCTAACGACGTGCTTCAGAATACTTTTCTGAAGGCATGGAACGCATACGATACCTTCAATCGCGGCTCAAAACTATCTACTTGGCTCACTCGAATAGCTATCAATGAAAGTCTCGACCAGCTGCGTCGCAATAAGCATATGGCCTCAGCTGCTGCAGAAGATCTGTCTGTGGCTGATAGTCTGATGGCTGATGATTTTTTTGATGGAAATGAGACTGAGGCAATGCTTCAGGAGGCCATCGCACAACTGCCTGAAGTGCAGCGAACTGTTTTCACTCTGAGGTATTACGATGAGATGAAATACAGCGATATAAGTAAGATTCTAAACACTTCTGAGGGAGCCCTGAAAGCAAGCTATCATATAGCAGTAAAAAAAATAACTGAATTTTTTAAGGAACGCGATTAAACTATTTGAATATCAATACGTCATATATACGATGAACGAAGAAATGTACATACAGGAAAAGGTTGGAAAGCGGAATCCGTTCCGTGTTCCAGAAGGTTATTTCGATAATCTTACTGCCCAGGTAATGCAGAATCTGCCTGAGCAGCCTAAACGTCGTGCAAAGTCTGTATTTATGCGCCCCGTATTCTATGCGGCTGCCAGTGTGTGCGCTTTGTTGGTAGCAGGAGCCGCATGGATGTGGCATCCAGCTGCAGAGGTGTCATCAGCTGAACCCGTTCAGGCCAAAGCCGTTTCTCAGCCACAGCAGCAGGAAAATGCTGATGGCTATTTCGATGAGGCTGCAGACTATATGATGCTCGACAATCACGAAATCTATGCCTACTTGGCTGAAAGTAATTAAAAATGTGTTTGATGATGAAAAAACTACTTGTTTCTGCTGTTCTGATGATGATGTTTGTTCTTGGCGTAAATGCTGAGGAACAGCAGAAGTTTTCACCTGAGAAATTCCAGGCCGATTTGGAGCAGTTTATTACCAATGAGGCTGGTTTTACTACTGAAGAGGCTGCAAAATTCTTCCCATTATATCGTGAGATGCAGCAGAAGCAGCGTGCGGTTTATAATAAGATGCGTGAGTTGTTCAAGGCTCCGTCAGATGAGGCTTCAAGTAAGCGAGCCATCCAGCGCCGCGACCAGTATGAGATTGAGTTAAGAAGCATCCAGCAAACCTATCATAATAAGTTCCTTAAGGTGGTTTCAGCCACAAAGGTATATAAATCTATTATTGCTGAGGATCAGTTCCATCGTCGTGCTTTCCGTAACTGGGGACAGGGTGGACATCGTGGAGGTCCCCGCAAATAGCATTAA
>Ga0310696_10009325_pt1 | contig 11368 bp, 9 predicted proteins | sample AusTroGonzalo_MG_4_FD_203885 | JGI IMG/M metagenome (GOLD analysis project Ga0310696, IMG submission 203885) | Bovine rumen microbial communities from tropical cattle in Woodstock, Queensland, Australia - Gonzalo_02 (v2) (version 2) | ecosystem: Host-associated > Mammals > Digestive system >...
ATATTATGTCAGATTTGCAGGTGACAACCATCTGCTTCTGTCTTTCAAGAGCGCTGACCTTGCGGTCAGTGAGATAGTCACTTACCAGCTTGCGTCCTTTCATGCCGAATGGTATGAACCAGTCTCCCTCCTGCCATCTCCTTATGGATAAGGGCCCTTTTATGAGTGCGGCGTCAAATGTGGCTATGTTGGGGGCAGCTGATATCGGGGTTCCGGCGGGGGCGGTGCTGACCGTTATCGTGCCGGCGGATGGTAGAACCGCTGTAGCTCCATCATATGTATCCAATGTTATACAGTCCTTATTCTGTGCCTCTAAAGCCGATACTGTGAACCGGTCACGGTCCTTGATGACCTGATGCGTGGCCGACAGGAACTGCGTTCCGGGCTGTGAGTCAAGTGAATGCGCAATACCGGATATCTGCGCGTCATTGAATCCCAGCGGAGACAGGATCTCAAACAGGAATCCCTGCACAGATGGTACTGTGCGCAGTTTGTCTATGCCGATGCCCAATACCCCGTCATGCTGTGTGATAACCTGACTGCGGATATCATTAATGGCCGGAGCGTAGATGTCATATGCCTGCTGCAGATGATGGGCGGTTGCCATTATGGATTCATCCACTGACGGGTTGATGTCACGCATCAGCGGTAACAGGCCTAGGCGTATCTTGTTGCGCGTATAATCTGTTTCAAGGTTGGTGCTGTCTGTTACGTATGGCTGTCCGCACTCCTTGAGCCAATTCTCAATATCCAGTCTGGATACGCAAAGGAGCGGGCGTATGATATGGCCGTTGCGCGGCTTGATACCTGTAAGCCCTTTGATGCCTGTGCCGCGGATAAGGTTCAGGAGCACGGTCTCAACGGAGTCATCACGGTGGTGCGCAATGCATACGGCACTGGCTCCGCACTCCTTCATGATGCGGTCAAAATCTGCGTAACGCAGCTGCCGGGCAGCCATCTCTATTGATATGCCATGCTCCTGGGCGTACTGCTGTGTCTGGTACTGGCATATCTCAAGGCTTACACCCAGCCGGGCGCAAAGGTCTGTGGCAAACTGCTGGTCGCGGTCACTCTCTTTGCCGCGCAGATGGAAATTGCAGTGTACGGCATGGACCTTGTAGCCGAGACGCAGCAGGACCAGTAGCAGAGCAGTGCTGTCGGCACCTCCGCTCAGGCCTACAACAACCTTGGCACTATCGTCCAGGAGTTGGTTGCTGCAGATATACTCTTTGATCCTGTCAATGAATGATCCTTGCATCTGAATGCAAATTTAAGAATAATTGTCAATTGTTAATTGTCAATTATCAATTGTTTTTGGCTTTGTAAAGCTGGCGTGTGTTGTGAATGTTATGCCAGATGGTGTAGAATCCTCCGGCTACTGATACCAGCGGGTTCCAGAATGTGTAGCCCATCCAGATGCCGAATACGGTGTTCTTCTGGCCGCAGGCCTGGCTGGCCTCTATGCGGTTGCCTCCGGTAAGGGCACCTATCTTGCGTCCTATCATGAACTGGAAGGCGCAGCACAGGAGTGATGTGACGGCTACGCCCAGCAGTGTCCAGATGCTGCAGCCGCTGTGTATTATGGCACGGGTGCTCATGAGTATGGCCAGGGTGAGGGCTACGCTCCAGAGATAGAAGCTGAGGTTTATCTTTTGTGCAATCCAGCTATGGAAGCGCGGCATCAGGTATCGGACCGCCCAGGCGCTCAGACAGGGCATAATAAGCAGCGGGAATACCTTACCCAGGATACGGCTGAACGCGGCTATGAATGTGATATCGGTCTGGGGATAGAGAAGCGGCACGGTGAGAGGTACCACTACAGATACTGCCAGGTTGATGATTATGGTGTACATGACCACCTGTGCCATGTCACCGCCAAGCCTTCCGGTAACAACGGCGCAGGCGGTTGCGGTGGGGCATATCATGCAGAGCATGGCCGACTCAAAAAGTATCCTGTGCCTTAACACCCACAATGCGGCAGGGCAGGTGGAGTGTATGGCCCAGATGACCGTTCCGGAGAGTATGAGGTATGAGAGCAGCTGCACCAGGAGGTCCCATGAATGCCAGCGCTGCAGGCGCAGCTGGCGCGGTTCAATGCGGCTGAAACTGATAAAGAGCATCAGGAACAGCAGCGTAGGCTGTGTCTTGCGGCAGATCAACTCAAGGGTGGGGCCCGCCGTGTGAATGGCCGGTATCTGCATATAGACAAGGTAGGCTCCGGCGCCTATAAACATGCCTATTACAAGCATCCAGTCCTTGAAAAATTTGAGCAGACGTGCTTTCATTTTGCGGTTTCCTGTTTTTCAGGGTGCGAAGATACTTTTTATTTGCGATTTACGTTTTATCTTAGCGCATCAATACTCCCGTAAACTGTAAAATGAAGAGGCTAAGGCTGCTTAATATCATATTTGCCATGCTGGTTCTCTGGTCATGTACCGATGACTGGACATTCAGCACCGACAGCCGTTACAGGCTTGATATGTCAGTTGATACGCTTAAGTTTGATACGGTGTTTGCAGGGTTGGCTTCACCTGTATACGGATTCATGATCTACAACCGTAACACAGAGGGTCTGCGGTTGGACGCTGTGATGGGAGGCGGCGCTGACAGCCCGTTCCGCATGAACGTGGACGGAGAGGGCGGAACAGTGATAACGGGGCTTGAGATTCCGGCCGGTGACAGCCTGTACTGTTTTGTGTCGGTCAACATCCCATGGGCCGATAATGAGGCGCTTACCGATGCTTTTGACTCAATACGTTTCATCCTTGAGAGCGGAACGGTGCAGTTTGTAAGGCTCTCTGCCTCAGGGCAGAACGCGGTCTCACTCAGAGGCATGAGGGTGGAGCATGACACAACGCTGACAGCACGCCTGCCTTATCGGGTTTATGACAGCCTCTATGTGGCTGATGGAGCGGTGCTTACGCTCAGTCCGGGCACGCAGCTCTATTTCCATAAGGATGCCTGTCTTGATGTGGCCGGACAGCTTGTGGCCCGCGGCAAGGCTGACAGCGTGATTGTGATGCGCGGTGACCGTCTGGACCAGATGCTACATAACCTGCCGTACGATTTCCTGAACGGACAGTGGGGAGGTATCAGACTGCGCGGCAGCAGCATGGGCAACGTACTGGAATACTGTGATATACATGGCGGTGACTGGGGCGTTGTAATGGACAGCTCACGCGTTGATGAGACCAAGCTGACGGTAACGTCATCAATAATACATAATGTGAGCGGTAAGGGTATTGAGGCTACCAACTGCAGGATAAGCGTGGCAAACAGCCAGATCACGGATGCCGTGATGGGATGCGTGGATATTGCGGGAGGCATATCGGACTTTACGTTCTGTACCATTGCCGGCATCTCATACTGGAGCTATTGTGACAAGGCTGTGGTGCTGTCTGACAGACGTGGTGACAAGAGATTCCCGCTGCTTGGCGCTACTTTCCGTAACTGCATCATAACGGGCCGCAACAGCAATGAGTTCGTTACTGAGTTTGATGAAGAGACCCGTGACAGTGCTCCCTACAGCGTAAGCAACTCTCTGGTCATGTGCCCGGACTCTACCGATACACGTTTCAGCAACGTGCTGTTTGAGAACCGCAAGCTTGACGTTTACGGGGCGCGTAACTTTGTGGACGGATCATTCCAGGGTTACAGCTCTGTCTATGCGCTTGATTCACTATCCCCTGCACGTGGTCTGGCCGATGACCTTTCGGACGTCTGGCCCTTTGACCTGGCAGGTACCCTTAGGCCTCTTACCGGTGCTGATGCCGGCTGTTACCAATATGTTCCATCGGAATAAACTGATTATGAAACGATTTCTTCTTTTCCTGATTGTTTGCACCGCCCTGTCTGTCACGTTGATGGCACAGTATGGCATGACCGTACTGTTCTGCAATACCGAGAATCTTTTTGATCCTGATGATGACCCGCTAAAGGATGATGACGCCTATACCCCAGGCGGTGACTATCACTGGAACCGCACCCGCTACTGGAACAAGCTGGATGCCATAGCCAAGGTCATTGTTGCGGCCGATGAGGAGAGCGCTCCCGGTCTTGTTGGGCTTGCCGAGGTGGAGAATGAGACGGCCCTGACAGACCTCACCGCACGCTCTGCACTGCGTGAGGCGGGCTACAGTTTCGTGATGACCGATTCGCCCGACAGACGCGGCATTGACGTGGCTCTTCTCTACCGCAGGAACTATTTTCGAATGATTGGCTGTGAGAGTCTCAGGGTGAACCTGCGTCCGCTTGGCGGCGGCGCCACACGTGACATACTGCATGTGACAGGTCTGCTTGAGAGCTTTGATACCCTGGATGTCTATGTATGCCACTGGCCCAGCCGCTATGGAGGGACCGATGAGACCGAACCTCTGCGCACGTGTGCCGCAGGTGTGGTACGTCAATCCGTTGACAGCATCTTTAGTGTAAGGCGCAAGCCATATGTGATAATATTGGGTGACCTTAATGACGGTCCCGATGCCCCCGCCGTGCGGGAAGGGCTTAAGGCGCATCCGTTCATTAAGGGCGAGGGTCTTGATGACCGTGAGCTGGTGACTGTCATGGATGCGGTGGAGCAGGGCAGCTACAAGTATCAGGGAGAGTGGGATACCTATGACCAGTTTGTGGTATCGGCCTCACTGCTTAACGGGCTGGGATGCACTGGCTTTATTGATGCCCAGGTGGTGGCCGCTCCGTTCCTGCTTGAGGATGACAACACGTACGGAGGTGTAAAACCTTTTCGGACCTATAACGGACGCCGTTATCAAGGTGGCTATTCGGACCATCTTCCGGTCAAAATGCGCATTGGATTCTGATTTTTTTTCATTTTTGAATGCTTTAACAATATGTTTGACCCGGTATATTACATATAAAGCCTATATTTGGGTCCGCTAATTGAAAACTTAACCTATAATTACACATACAAATGAAGAGAATCAAATCCTTATTGGTTGCAGCCGCAGTCCTGACTGCAGCATCTGTGACCGCACAGAAATCAATTCCTCTGGTTTATGACCAGGAATTTGCAGGTTCAAAGTATCCCGCTCCCGCTTTCCCGTCAGTAAGTGACTCCAAGGCACTGGAGACTCTGCCCAACCCGTTCGAGTTCTCAAACAGCAACAAGCAGGTAAAGAAATTCAAGGATTGGGAGAAGCGTCGTGCCGAGATTGTACGTGAGCTCCAGCACTATGAGATTGGTGAGAAGCCTATGGTTGACAAGAAGGATATCGAGGCTACTCTTGAGGGTAACAAGCTGACCGTTAAGGTTACCCGCAACGGTGAGGTTCTTGAGATCTCTGCCGATATTACCTATCCCCAGGGTGACGGCCCGTTCCCCCTTATGATAGGTGCTTCAAATAACAGCCTTCCCCGTCAGTTCTTTACAAGCCGCAATATCGCTACAATGAACTTCAGGGAGAGCCAGGTTAACAGCTACTCACAGATGGGTGGCTTTGGTGGCGGCGGCCAGAAGAAGGACCGTGGCGACTATGAGTTTGACCGTCTCTATCCCGAGCTCGTTGACAACGGCGCTTACTCAATGTGGACATGGGGTGTAAGCCGTCTGATTGACGGTCTTGAGATTGTCGGTGCTGCCAGCAAGATTGATATGAAGCACATTGGTATCACCGGTTGCTCATATGCCGGTAAGATGGCTCTCTGGTCAGGTGCTATGGATGAGCGTATCGCTCTTACCATTGCTCAGGAGCCCGGTGGCGGTGGTGCTGCTGCATGGCGCGTATCACAGACCCTTGGTAAGGTTGAGAACCTGGGTTCTACCGATGAGCACTGGTTCATGAAGTCCATGTGGGACTGGAAGGATGACAACGTATCAAAGCTTCCTTATGACCACCATGAGCTCTGCGCTCTGGTTTGCCCCCGTGCCCTTCTGGTACTCGGTAACACAGACTATGAGTGGCTTGCCGATGAGGCCGGTTACGTATCATGCGTAGCTGCCCGTGAGGTTTGGAAGAAGTTCGGTATCGAGGACCGTATGGGATTCTCAATCCAGGGCGGTCACGGACACTGCCAGCTCCCCCAGAGCCAGTATCCTGAGGTAGAGGCTTTCATTGACAAGTTCCTGCTTGGCAAGGAGGATGCCAATACCATCATCATGCATGTTGACAAGACCCTCGAGGACAAGGAAGTCCAAAAGTGGATTCCTTGGGCCGAAGTCGATTTTAAATAAAAACGACTCCGTCCCGGAATCCCGGACCTTATTTTAGTTTCGCATCCGCGAAACGGGGCTTAGGTAGACTTTAAATAAAGTCTCCCTTCACCCGGAATCCGGGGACCTTATTTTAGTTTCGCTTTCGCGAAACGGGGGCTGTAGTAGACTTTAAGTAAGTCAAAAATTGATTTAATTGATAAACTGGATTAACTGCATAAAGGCAGTTTGCATAATTCTGGTATTTGGAGTTCACTCATTTGAGTTGAATGGATTCCAAATACCGGAATTCTGTTTTTATCTGTACGGTCCCGTTTATGTGAATGCATTCTTCTTTGTCTCCGGTTACCTGCTGTTCCGCAAACAGCTGCCTGAGCCACTGGAGGATAAGAAGTTATATCTGTCAAACGTGCTGTTCCGGCTGGTAATACCGTCGGTTCTCTTTGCACTGATAGAATTCCTGCCCAAAAGGCTGCTGCGTGGCGGCACCGTCAGTGCCGCGGCTCTGCTTACAGAGACCGTTGGCGGCGGTACGTACTGGTTCATAAGCGCTCTGGTTGTGGCAGAACTTGTCCTGTTCCTGCTCATGCTTACACGTATCCGTAATATATGGTTTTATGTTGTCTGCAGTATCGTGTTGGCGGTTACAGGTATCCTGATTGAATCATCGGGTTTTACTGTCATGGAATCAGATCCCACTTTCCCGTGGAAATACAAGCAGGGACTGGTTAGCCTGTTGTATCTTGCGGCAGGTGGTCTATACCGGCAGTATGAGAAAGACCTGGAACAGCCGGTGTGGGCTCTTGTACTGCTGTCATTGTTATATGTCGCGGGAGCCTGTTTCCTGACCGGTTACATAGGTGAGTTCAGCGTCTATTTCTGCAATACAGAACTGTCTGGTTTTGTGTGGAGTATTCTTGGCATTATTTGTCTTGTGGAGATATGCAAGAGGATGCCGGAGTGGGCTCAGCTTACATTTATCGGACGTAACTCCATTCTTTTTTACATGTTGAGCGGGGCAGTTCCCACTGTGATATCAAAATTGATGATACCTCTGTGCGGTGCCAACGCCGTGTCATTGCTTATGGTGGCCCTGCTCTCAATAGCGCTTACCTTTTTCATTGTAAAGCTGATTGTAAGGTATCTGCCGTTCCTGAAGGATCTGCGTACACTTAAGCGCATGGACAGATACTTCCGATAAAACCGTCACTGTCCAACTCTTTGGGATTTCAAACATAGGAACTTATAGCCCCCTTCGGGGTCTAACGTTTTCTTCGAACACTTTTTCACGCCATGACAGAGTGAGTAAACTCCCTCTGCTCATTTGCAAAGGGGTAACGACGATATTGATACCCAAAAAGTTCTGTGGGTCTTTTCCTTTTCTGTGGTTTCTAAAGGTGGAGGGGTGGGAAAACGTTTCTATTATTTTGAAATGTGCTTATTATTGCTCAAATTTGTCTTATCAAGTATTTAATTCTATGCTCCTATTAAAACGTTTCATTCTTTTACTTCCCTTGTTTGCCGTATGTTCAAAGGCTAATGCGGAATTCCCGGATGGTTCACGCTGGTCTTACAGCGTGGGAGTCACAGCTGGTTGTAGTAATGATTGGCTCAAGAACGACGATCATTTTTATGCAGTTGATTACAAGGTTACGCTTTCAGAGAGTTATGGTGGTTATCATGGGACGATATCCTGTATTCCGCCATTGTCTGCCGATGTCAGATACAGTATTTCTAAGAGGATGGATATAATGGCTGGTATTACGTGGACACGTATATGGGGATATGTTTATGACTCGTATGATTGCAGTTTATATGATGCTGAACATGTTACTTCCAATTCCATTTATCTTATCCCGTCTGTAAGATGGAATATGATCCACGCTACAAACTTCGGCTTATATTTAAAGTTAGGTTATGGATTGGGCGCACATTTTAACAGATCAGATTCCGATATAATGGGTAGGGATTTTATGAATACACATAATGATTATCTGTTGGATAATGGACATAACTGTATTAAAGGTACAGTGGAATTAGTCGAGGGATTAAGATACAAATTTTTCTTTTATGAGTTTGGAATAGGTTCCCGATTTAATGGATTCGGGCATCGTATAGGTTTTGAATTCAAATTCTGAAAGTCATGAGAAAACTAATATATTGCCTTTTTGCAGCCGTCCTGTTGATGTCATGTGAGATACAGGAGAGTAACGGACCTAAGGTGTCCCAGGATACACTTAAAGTTGAGTTGAAGAATCTGGTCTTCATTACTGTAAATGATGCGTTATCAACAGTTGAGAAATTGGAGTTTATATATGATCCTGAACTTCAAGATACTCTAGTAAAGCATGTCGCTGAAAATACGTGGGAGTGTAGAATATGGTATTATAGTATTTGGGACCAATTGTATCATGTTTCAGAGAATCCGTTCGCTTGTAAGAAACTTGACGAAGAATGGTGGTCAGTAACCTATCAGGGAAACGGTCTGGAGATAGGAGAAAAAAATAATCTCTCCTTTACGACTACGATTCATAGGATTGGTGAATACTGGGATGTAAGCGTAAATGGAGTTGTTCTGGACGGTGATTACAGAATGGATTTCAGTACCGACAGGATACGGATATCAACGGATAAAATCAATTCTTCTCTGAAATCGGGTGAATTATTTTACTCGGGTAGCTTCCAAATAGCAACCCAAAGGGATGGGGCATACCTTCATGGTCTTAAGGTGATTCAGAATGATTTCATAAAGTGTTATGAACATGAAATGTTCAAGGATCGTACTACATGGACATATAGTTCACTCGTAAAGCCGGAGTGGGTTGAGTGACTCTTTTTTTGTACCTTTGCAGTCCGAAAAAGTTGAACATTCATGAATACAATTTGGATTGTACTGCCTATTCTTACTCTGCTGATGTTTGATCTGGGGCTTACGCTCCGTTTTGAGGATTTTGGAAAGGTGTTCCGCCGCCCTTGGCCCATCGTGGTGGCTCTTTTCGGACAGCTGGTGCTGCTCCCGATAATTGCGCTGGGGCTGGCTAAACTGTTCGGGCTTGGACCGGTCTTCTTTATCGGACTCATATTGATTGCGTGCTGCCCGGGCGGAAGCTCATCAAACGTATTCTCCAAGCTGGTAGGCGGTGATGTGGCCCTGTCAGTTATTCTTACTGCGCTGAGCAGCATAATCACACTCTTTACAATCCCTGTAATAATGAGCTGGGCTACACAGCTGATAGGAGAGAGCGTGGGTATTACGCTTCCCGTGGGTAACCTCATAAAGCAGAACCTGCTGCTTATGCTTCTGCCTGTGCTGCTGGGAATTGGTATGCATTATGCATGGCCGAACGCGGCTTCCAAGACTGATAAGGTGCTCTCCAAACTGGCATTCCCGCTGCTGATGGTACTCATCACGGTATTCTATATCCAGAACCATCAGACCATCCTGGAGAATCTGGGAGTGATTTGTGTGTGCGTCACAGTTCTGATACTGGTGGCAATACTCTGCTCTTCACTGCTTTCACGCCTGGTTAAGAACAGCGCACAGCAGCGCCGTACCGTAGTGATTGAGGTGGGTATGCAGAACGCAGCCCAGGCAATAGCCATTGCCACCAGCCCCTTCATATTCAACAGCGCCGAGATGGCAATTCCAGCCATTCTTTACTCACTGATGATGAATGTGGTGCTGCTTATCTACGTTTTCGCAATACGCCGTTCACGCGACTGATAAGGTTGCTCACCTTGGAGTAGAGCACGCAAAAGCGTCTGCCCGGTAACGACAGGAAAATACGCTTTTTGAGCGGCAGCTTATAACCGTAGGCTTGTATGTCTCTTTGTATCTCCTGGTAGAAGGGGTGGAGTGTCCATTCGCTGCGGGGTTGGCATACGGCAACGGTAAAGAGATTGCAGATACGGTCTTCAATCATATCTTTCATGAACTCGTCATGTAGCTCCGACGGGATGGATGATTTGCGCAACTCATTGATCCGGTAGCAATAATCGGATGTCCATACAAAACTGTTGCAGGTGCTGTCGGCCCCTTTAAGATAGGTGTTCTTATAGAGCAGGCTTACCGGCTTCTCTGTCTGGAAACAGAGCCTGAGCCAGAAGATGTAGTCTTCGCCCATCATGATCTCTCTGGGCAGGTCAAAGAGGTAGTCCGTTATTACGGAACGGCGGTAGAGGCTTCCCCATGGTAAGCCTATGGTACCCTCGCCGCGTACAGCCAGATGTCTGAACTGCGACATGGGCATAAGCGTCTCATGACAGCCCGGCAGGGTATAAGCGTTGCCAAGTACGATGTCAACCTGGTCTGATGCCGATGAATACAGGTCGTTAAGGGCGTCTTTGGGCATACGGTCATCGGAATCGACATAACAGACCCATTCCCCCTGCGCCATACGCGTACCGGCTGCACGCGCCTCTGTACGTCCCTTGTTTGCCTGATGTATTACCTTGATGCGATGGTCCTTGAGCGCATATTCATCACATATCTGGCCGCTGCGGTCCGTACTGCCGTCGTCAACAAGAACAATCTCTATGTCGGTAAGTGATTGCTCAACGATGCTCTCAATGCACTCGCTGACTGTAGAATCAGAGTTGTAAACAGGTACAACGACAGATATCAATGGCATCCCTCCGCTCATTTCCATCATAACAGATCATTATTCCTCCACAAATCTACAATTTTCCGTCAAAACCCACCAATGAATACCTCCAAATCCCACGCATGAGCAAACGTATTAGGCGAAGTTGTGAAACATCACGCAGCTACAAACGTATCGGTGCGAAGTGGTGAAGCATCACGCAGGTACAAACGTATTGGGGCGAAGCGAGTATGCGAGCGAGAGCGGCCGGGTAGGCCGCCAAGCGAACAGAGTGAGCGCGTTTGCGGAGCAAACTAAAAAGAGCGGACCCGCGGCCGCTTGCGGCCATTGTGCCCTTTAGGGCACCGGGTTCGATTCCCGTAGGCGCACAAAATAAGGCCCGATTGCTCGGGCCTATTTTGTAGCGCCTACGGGAATCGAACCCGTATGCCAAGATTGAGAATCTTGTATCCTAACCGTTAGATGAAAGCGCCATGCGGTTATTATCGTTAGCTTAAAGGAGGCGGAAGCTGGGGGATTCGAACCCCCGGTACGGTAACCCGTACGGCAGTTTAGCAAACTGCTGGTTTCAGCCACTCACCCAAACTTCCTTGGGAAC
>Ga0310696_10009328_pt1 | contig 11364 bp, 5 predicted proteins | sample AusTroGonzalo_MG_4_FD_203885 | JGI IMG/M metagenome (GOLD analysis project Ga0310696, IMG submission 203885) | Bovine rumen microbial communities from tropical cattle in Woodstock, Queensland, Australia - Gonzalo_02 (v2) (version 2) | ecosystem: Host-associated > Mammals > Digestive system >...
AAGTAATGGTGGCTACAACGGCGTCTCCATTTTTCACTTCGACAGTCTGTCCCGAGGTGAAGGTGTCGCCTTCAGTCAGAGCATACTTGACTGTCTCTGCGTTCGCTCCCACGATGCATAGCATCAGCAGGGAAAACAAAGATAGAATCTTTTTCATACGCTTTGTTGTTTGTTAGTTAATAAATAAAGGTTAATAGAAAGAAGTTTTGATAGTTTGCGGCAAAGATACGATTATTTATCGGAATGAAGAAATCTAAAATGTGAAAACATGCTAAATCATTCTTCCTTACACTCATGGGGGGCAGGCACCTCGGCCTTTATGCCGGCGGCAAGGATGCCCGACAGCAGCTTGTCGGCATCGGTCTCGTCGGTGAAGAAGGTGACAGCCAACGTGTTCCTCTTCGTATTGACGTTAGCATCCTCCACGCCGTCGAGGATAAGCACCTCGTCGAGAATATCCGTCTTAGCCTGCTCAGCGGGGATATTGTAATAGGCATAGCTGACCTTCGGCCCCGAATAGTAGTTCACGGGAGTGAAACCTAACTGCGAGAGAGCATCCTTGATGTCTTCTTTGCAGGTTCGGTTGGCATCGTAGCGGATAAAGTAGTAATGCTTGTCTAAATGAGGAGACATGCTGTCAATGCCCTCGATGGTCTGCAGCTTGGTGGCGATGCGGTCGGCACACTTCTGGCAGTGCATGTCGTCCATACGGAGACCCATGCCACGCCGGATGACCTCATCAGGGCTGTAGGGCGAAGCCTTGAAACGGACCGTAGCGGCCAGACGTGCCTCGATGCTGTCCTTGCAGGTCTGCGCGGGGTCATAAACAATGGTCGTGGTGCGGCGCTCGGTATTGCTGCGCACACTCTCAATGCCCGGCAACTGCCGAACGGCCACCATCACCTTATGGGCACACTCATCACATTTCATTCCCTTAATACGCACGGTAAGAGTGTCCTGCGCCCCGGCGGGAATGACAAATAAACTACAAAGAACCAGCACCAAACCTGAGACTGTGGCGTTACAGGCTTGCAAGAATGAAGACAGATATTTCATTGACGTAAACCAATTATAATAAGTTTATCTCCCAGCTATGGCCACAAGGTGTCTCACATGTGCGTTGAACTGGTCGGCAGCCATGAGCTGCTCGATGGTCAGATGCATGCGGTAACGCCAGTAATGACGCGGATTGGCGGGAATGTTGATACGCTCGGCATTCTGGTCGGGCAGGCGCAACTGCTCGTCGATGGAGAGCCAATCCTGCAGGGAGAGCAGGCAGAGCATTGACGGTGACTGCAGATGGCCTCCGACGACCTCTTCTGCAAGCTGCCCGGAAAGCGGATGCGGTGCCGGTCCCTCGTGATGGAGCATCTGGTTGAAGTAGGCCTGCGTCTGATCCCAATCCTCATCCCACCACTGTCTGAGGGTAGACATATCGTGCGTGGAGATGGTGCATACACTACGGTAGGGATTACGGTCAAGATGGCCGAAGCGCACGGTCGGATCCTTGGGCATGGATTGTATCTCAAGCGAGAGGATGCGGAGCTCGTTCATCACCCAAGGCACACAGTCGGGCACCATACCAAGGTCCTCAGCACAGACGAGCATACGGGTGGCCTGTGTGAGCAGCGGCAGCTTCTTCATGGCCTCCCGATACCAGAACTGGTTGTTGCGACGGTAGAAATAGTCGTCGTAGAGGCGGTTGAAAGCATCCTTGTCACGGTCGGAGAGTGACTCATAGATGAAGTCGTTCTGCACACCGATGCGCGGGTGGAACAGACGGTCAGGCTCCTTGCGGTCGCGGACAAAGAGGACGTCGCTGACCAAAGCATAGAGCGCATCCCTGAGGTTGGAGTTCAGAATGTCTGACGAATTGGACTTGAAGAACGCCTCCACCTTCCGCTGGGTGTCAAACTCAGGACGCATGGCGTAGAAACCGAGGTTGAGAGACACGAGGAAGTTCTCCTTGACATATCCGGCCTGCTCACCGAAGATGCGGTCGAGCGTCCAGTCGGTGATGAACGGGGTGGTGAAACGCTTTTCATCGAAATAAAGCCCGTATGACTCAATCTCCTCGCGCGTCATGCCTAAGGCCGGCGAGAACTGTCCAAGCAGGCCGTGCACGGCATCAATGGGAATCTCCCAGATGCGGAAGAAGCCCAGCACGTGGTCGATGCGATAGGCATCGAAGTACTCACTCATCTTGCGGAAGCGGCGCACCCACCAGGAGCATCCGTCCTGAAGCATGGCATCCCAGTCGTATGTGGGGAAGCCCCAGTTCTGGCCATTAGCCGAGAATGCATCGGGCGGAGCACCTGCCTGCCCGTTGAGATTGAAGTAACGCGGCTCGACCCAAGCCTCCACGCCGTCGCGCGAGATGCCGATGGGGATGTCGCCCTTGAGGATGACCTGCCGGCTGCGGGCATGTTCGTGAGCCAGATGCATCTGACGATCCAGATGATACTGCACAAACTGCCAGAACTTCACCTCCTTGGCGTCGGCTTTCGGCAACTTAGCGGGCCACTCTGAGAAGGTCGATGTGCCATATTTGTCACGATAGCAGCAGAATTCTGCGTATGGCACTAACCAGTAGCGGTTACGCTCAACGAAGTCCTTATAATCCTGGCGGCGGGCAGTAGCGGTAGCCTCCTGCTGGAACACTAAGCGCAGGTATTCGCGCTTGGCCCGGTTGACGCGCTCATAGTTAATCTGCGGCAGCTGGTTGAGTTCCTGTCGCAGCTGCTCGAACTCAGCGGCACGGGCCTCGTCCTTCAGGGCCGGCAGCTGGCGGAGGTCACAGTACTGGGGATGCAGGGCGTAGATGCTGATGGAGTTATAAGGGTAGGAGTCCTGCCAGGTGTGCGTGATGGTACTGTCGTTGATGGGCAGAATCTGCAGCACTTGCTGGCCTGTCTGTGCACACCAATCCACCATACGCTGCAGGTCGCCGAAGTCACCCACGCCGAAACTGCCTTCAGAACGGAGTGAGAAAACGGGAACAACTGTTCCGGCAGCACGCCAGGGAACCATGTCAAAGTGAGCTGCGGGAAGCTCCATTGTGATGCAGAACGGATCTTTGGAGTCAGAGACAGCAACCGGAAGGACAATGCTGCGGTTGACTCCATTCTCCCATACAATGCCGTCGGGGCCGATAATCACAAACTTACAATCAAAGTCGAAAGGCAGCCGGTCGGCGTCAAGACTGACAACCCACTCGTTGTGCTGATGCTCGTATGCCGGCTGTGCCTTCTCACAGTTCCAGTTGCCTAAATAGACAGGTGCTCCCACCAGAGCCAGACGCTCGCCTGCACGCAGTTGCGGCGCACGGACTTTGAGGGTTATCAAAGATTTGGAATTAATTACTGGAGGCTGAGAATCAGCGGCTGAATGCTGAGCCACACAATCAGTAAAGGCCGAAGAATAGAGATAGCTGTCGTCAGGAATATCAATCCAGCGGTCATAGACGGTTTGTGTGTCTGCCCCGCTATTAATCTCGAGCAGGTGGGGAGCCACAAGCCATTCCGTGCGTTCCACGTCGTCGCCACGCTGTACACTATAATAATAATGTAAGGCGCCGACGGCGTCAATCAGTAGTTCACCAAACCAGCGCTGGCCATCGTTGGTGGCCAGACTTAACTTTTGTGAAACACCATTCTGACCCATCAAGTTAAGAACAAGCTGTTCGCCAAATGTGGTCCTGTAGTCAAGATAGAATAATATTTTCATTGTTGCTATAGTTATTGGTTTTCTGCCTCAAAAGTAGAGTTTATTTCTGTGACTGCGATGAAAAACATGCCACAACAAGCCCTTTATGCCGTGTAAACGGTTGAGTAAAGTTAAGTTTTTGCAGGCTTTTGCCAAAAACTCTTAAATCGTTTGTCATTCCAACGAAAAGCAGTACTTTTGCGGGAAAAACAAAGAAACCATTATGCAAGCTATTATTCTGGCGGCCGGTATGGGGCGCCGATTAGGAGAACTGACACGGGGGAACACCAAGTGTATGGTAGAGGTAAACGGTGTGCGCCTGATTGACCGACTGCTGACCCAGCTCTCGCGCCAGCAACTGAGCCGCGTCATCATCGTCGTAGGCTACAAGGGCCAGGAGCTGAAAGACTATCTCGGTCAGCGTTACGACGGTTTGCTGCACATAGAGTATGTGGAGAACCCCGTCTACGACCGCACCAACAACATTTACTCGTTAGCCTTAGCCAAAGACCAGCTACAGGAGGACGACACGCTGCTCATTGAGAGCGACCTGATTTTCAGCGACCGTCTCATTCCCATGATTGTCGAGAACCCCTACCCCAACCTGGCACTCGTGGCGAAATACGAGACGTGGATGGACGGCACGATGGTGCGCATAGACAAGGAGCAGCACATCGTAAACTTCATTCCGAAGAAGGCTTTCCGCTATAGCGATGTGGATCAGTACTACAAGACAGTGAACATCTACAAGTTCTCCAGGGAGTTCTCACAGCAGAAATATGTGCCTTTCCTTGACGCTTACTCCAAGGCTATGGGCCTTAACGAATACTATGAGCAGGTGCTGCGCGTCATCACCCTCATCGACGACTCTGGCCTGAAAGCCTTGCCCATCGGTCAGGAGAAATGGTACGAGATTGACGATGTGCAGGACCTGGACATCGCTGAGACCATCTTTGCTGAGGGCGACGAGATGCTGCACCGCTTCAACTACCGTTATGGCGGTCACTGGCGTTTCCCCAAGATGCTGGATTATTGCTATCTGGTGAATCCCTACTTCCCTACGCCTCGCATGAAAGACGAGTTGCGCGCCAACTTCGACACGCTTCTCACAGAATATCCGTCTGGCATGATGGTGATGCAGCTGTTGGCTGGCAAGTATTTCGGTGTGAAAGGGCAATACACCGTAGTCGGCAACGGCGCTGCCGAGCTGATCAAGAGCCTGATGGAGCATGTTGAAGGGCGCATCGGCGTGGTTTATCCCACCTTTGAGGAATACCCCCACCGGCTATCCCAAGAGCAGATTGTGTCCTTCTTCCCTGACAACGCCAACCTGCATTACACGGCAACAGACCTCATGACCTTCTTTGACGGGAAGGATATCCAGACGCTGCTGCTTATCAATCCCGACAACCCCTCCGGCAACTTCATCCCCAAAGCCGGGTTGATGGAACTGTCAGCATGGGCCAAGACAAAAGGCATCAGGCTGATCATCGACGAGTCGTTCGTGGACTTCAGCGATGATTTTGAGCATAATTCCATGATTTCAAATGAGCTGTTAGAGCAGAACCCGCATCTTGTGGTGATGAAGAGCATATCGAAATCGTATGGCGTGCCCGGTCTCCGATTAGGCATTCTGGCATGTGCCGACCTGCAACTGATAAACCTGGTGAAACGCAACGTGGCCATCTGGAACATCAACTCTTTCGCTGAGTTCTACCTGCAGATTTTCGGCAAGTACGAATCCGACTATCGGCGCGCCTGCCACCAGTTCATTGCCGAACGCCGTCGTTTTGAGCAGCTGCTTCGACAGATATCTTTCCTACGTGTCATTCCCTCCCAGGCCAACTATTTCTGCGCGGAAGTCGTCGGCAAGTTCACTTCGGCAGAACTGACCAAACGCCTGCTGGCTGATTTTGAGATCATGATCAAGGACTGCGACTCAAAGAACTTCCTCGAAGGAAAGAACTACATCCGCATTTCTGTTCGCAACAGCGATGACAACGACCGTTTGATCGCCTCACTAAAAGCATTGGCACAATGAAAGTCTGTATCTGCGGAGGAGGCAACTTAGGCCATGTCGCCGCCGGATTCATGGCCGCCCGAAAGGACTTCGAAGTGACTGTCCTGACGCGCCATCCTGAACGATGGAGCGCCAGTCTTACCATTGAGTGTCCTGACGGCTCCTGCCTTCAGGGCCAGCTGGCCTTGGTGACCAGCAACGCTGAAGAGGCTGTTGCCAACGCCGACATCGTATTGCTCTGTCTGCCCGGCAACTCCATCCGCAGCATGTTGTCGCAAATAAAGGACTTCTTGCGGATTGACCACACTCACGGAACGGCAGTCGGCTCTGTGGTCAGTAGTACCGGCTTTTGGAACGAAGCGCAGGAGCTTTTGCCCGCAAATGTGCCTCTGTTCGGACTACAGCGCGTACCCTTCATCGCACGAACCACCGAGTACGGGCATAAAGCGCGTCTGCTTGGATACAAAAGGAGCCTGCAAGTGGCTGTTGAGCACACGAATCGGAAGGAGGAATTGCGCCTGATGGTTGAGCGGATGTTCAACACCCCCACGGCCCTGCTCGGCAACTATTATGAAGCCAGCCTCTCAAACAGCAACCCTCTGCTCCATCCAGCCCGTCTCTTCGACCTTTGGCACAACTGGCAAACAGGAGATGTCTACGCGCGCGTAACCTTATTTTATGAAGAATGGACTGATGAGGCCGCCCAACTCTATATTGACATGGACAGTGAACTGCAGCGGCTGCTGACGGTGCTGCCTGTCAGGAGAAGCTGCATTCCCAACGTGCTTGACTATTATGAGAGCACCGATGCCCCTTCGCTGGCTCGCAAGCTCCGTTCCATCGAGGCATTCAAAGGTATTGAGGCACCCATAATACAGGTGCCTGGCGGTTTTGTGCCAGACTTCCACAGCCGCTACTTCACCGAGGACTTCCCCTACGGTCTTGCCATCATCCAACGCCTGGCTCACGAGAATGGCATTGACACACCCACCATAGATCGCGTCTCCCTTTGGGGAATGAACATCGTAAACAATCTCAAGCCATGAACTTACTGACAGCAGCCCTGAACTACCTGTGGCTCCACGCCTACAAATACCGTTCCGTGGAGCGGCAGCACCGACTGCTGGTAGAGCAGTTGCGCCAAGCCCATCGTCCGCTGAACGTGGTGTTCATGGCTCTCGACTTGTCATTGTGGCACTATCAGAGTCTCTATGAGCTGATGGTCGCCGACCCGCGCTTCAACCCCATCATCGTGCTGTCGCCCTGTGTCTCACGTGTCTCACGTGAAAACCCGGATCAGGATGCCGAGAGCCTCCGCAGCTATTTCAGACAAAAGAACATTCCTTTCGTCGACTATGAGCACGGCAAGCCTGCCTTCGACATACGCCGGCAGTTAAAGCCCGACCTGATGTTCTACACCCAGCCCTACGAGTACCTGTTGCAAGACGAGCACGACTGCCGCCATTTCTATGACCGTCTGATCTGCTACATGCCCTACGGCTTCTGGAGCAGTACCGGCAAATTAAGCTATAACCTCCATTTCCACAACATGGCCTGGAGGCTTTATTACTCTACCAGTCTTCACTTGCAAGAGGCCCGCCGCGTGGCCACCAATCACGGACGTAACGTGAGAGTGACAGGCTATGCCAATGCCGATGAGTACCTGCGCCCTGACCACGTCTCGCCTTGGAAGGTCATCGCTGACGGGCGCCAGCGCAAACGGCTTATCTGGGCGCCCCATTTCTCCATCATCCCCGCCAATTCCGCACTCCCGCCACGCGGCAGCTTTATATGGATGGCAGAGCTGATGCTGAAACTGGCCCGCGAATACAGCGACCGGTTGCAGATTGCCTTCAAGCCCCACCCTGCCCTGCTCACCCAGCTCTATCAGCATCCCGACTGGGGCAAGGAGCGGGCCGACGACTACTACGGGCAATGGCGCTCGATGGAGAACACGCAGATAGAGACGGGGCAGTTCATCGACCTTTTCATGACCAGCGACGCAATGGTTCACGACAGCGGCTCCTTTGCTGTGGAGTATCACTATTCTCAGAAGCCAGTCATGTTTGTGTCACGCGACATGAAGCCGGTGCTTTCCACCCTCAGCGACTTTGGCAAGAAAGCCTACGACTTACACTATATCGGGCATAACGAGGCAGAAATACGCCATTTCATCGAGCGACAAGTGCTCGACGGCGATGATCCGATACGCCCTCAACGCGAACAGTTCTATCGCGACTACCTGCTTCCACCCAACGGAAAAAGCGTGGCTCAAAACATGATGGACGACCTCGTCGGGTCATTATGCCCCTCTGACATTCTCCCCAAACCCTTAAAGAAAGGAGTCTTAGTACTTCTCTTTCTTCTCTCCCTTCTCTCTCCCCCATCCGCAGAAGCAGCTCCCCTTCCCTCGGAGGAGCCGGAGGTGGCTGTTTCCTCGGAGAAGACAGGGGAGGAGGCTTTCTCTTTCCGCCAGCTGATTCTGCCGTCAGCCCTAATCACCGTCGGCTCTTTTGGTGTCTCCAACGGCTGGCTGTGCTCCATCAAGGAAGATGTCAGAAACGATTTCCAGAACTGGCGCGACGACAGCCGCTTCAAAGGCGACGACTATCTCCGTTTCCTGCCTGCAGTGGCAAACGTAGGCCTGGGTCTTGCCGGTGTCAAATCGCGCCATTCCCTTCAGGACCGGTTAGCAGCCACAGCCACGGCAAGCATCGTCACTTGGCTGACGGTGGGTGTCACGAAACACGCAGTCAAGGAGAAACGCCCCGATTCCAACGAAAGGATTTCATTTCCATCTGGCCATACCGCCATCGCCTTCATGGGTGCCGAGATGGTGCGCGAGGAATATGGCAATGTCTGTGGAGCCGGAGCTTACGCTTTCGCCACAGGTATCGCCTTCCTGCGCCTCTACAACGACCGTCACTGGCTCAACGATGTCATTGCCGGGGCAGGTTTCGGCATCCTCTCCGCCCGCATCGGCTACTGGCTTCTCCCATGGGAGCGGCGCCTCCTCGGCTGGGACAACAGTTCCGCCGCGCTCTCTGTTCTTCCCACATACCAGCAAGAAACACGGTCGATGGGTCTCGCCCTGACCGCACATTTTTAATACGACTATGGCAGACATCCCCCAGGAGTTCAACTCCTTCTATCTGAAAGACGTGTCGTTCAACAACTTAATGACGCGGCGCATCTTCAATGTCCTCATTGTGGCCAACCCCTACGACGCCTTCATGCTTGAAGATGACGGGCGCGTAGACGAAAAGGTGTTCGACGAATACACCGAGCTGGGCATACGTTACCCACCCACCTTCACCCAGGTGTCAACCACCGAGGAAGCTAAACGTGTGTTGGACACGACGAACATTGACCTCGTTATCTGTATGCCCGGCACAGCCGACAACGACGCTTTTACCGTTGCCCGCGAGGTGAAGGCCATCAAGCCGTCAGCACCCTGCGTGGTGCTTACTCCTTTCAGCCACGGCATCACACGCCGTATGGAGCACGAGGACATGTCCGCCTTCGACTACGTGTTCTGCTGGTTGGGCAATACCAACCTCATCCTCAGTATCATCAAGCTCATCGAGGATAAGATGAACATTGAGCATGACATGGAAGAGGCGGGCGTTCAGATGATCCTGCTTGTGGAAGACAACATCCGCTTCTACTCCTCCGTTCTGCCTAACCTTTACAACTACATCCTGCAGCAGTCAAAGCGCTTCTCCACCGAGGCCCTCAACCCCCACGCGGCAGCCCAGCGCAAACGTGGCCGCCCGAAAGTGGTGCTGGCCACCAATTATGAGGAGGCCATGCGCCTCTACGAGAAGTTCGGTGAGAACACGTTAGGTGTCATCAGCGACACCCGTTTCCCCATGAAGACGCCCGTGGGACGCTTGTCGCATGTGGAAGAGGGAGATGCCGAGGCAGGCCTGAAGCTGCTCAAGGAGATTCGCCGCCGCGACGAATATGTGCCGCTCATCCTGCAAAGCTCTGAGTCCGTCAACAAGGAGAAGGCCGAGGCCGAAGGCTTCCATTTCGTGGACAAGAACTCCAAGAAAATGAATGTCGACCTGCGCCACCTCTTGGAGGAGCACATGGGCTTTGGCGACTTCATCTTCCGCGACCCTGTGACGAAAGAGGAAGTGATGCGCGTGAGCAGTCTGAAGGAACTGCAGGACAACATCTTCAACATTCCCCACGACTCGCTGATACGCCACATCCGCCGCAATCACATGAGCCGCTGGCTCACGGCGCGCGCCATCTTCCCCGTCAGCCAGTTCCTCAAACACGTCACCTGGCACAAGCTGAAGGACGTGGATGCTCACCGCCGCATCATCTTCGATGCCATCGTACAATACCGCCGCATGAAGAACATCGGTGTGGTGGCCGTCTTCGACCGCCTGAAGTTCGACCGGTATGCCCACTTCGCCCGCATCGGCGAGGGGTCACTTGGCGGCAAGGGGCGCGGCCTGGCCTTCCTCGACAACATCATCAAGCGTCATCCGGAGCTGAACCAGTTTCCCAACGCCTCAGTGCAGATACCGAAGACGGTGGTGCTCTGTACCGACTTCTTCGACGAGTTCATGGACGAGAACAACCTCTGGACCATCGCCCTCTCTGACGCTCCCGACGAGGAGATTCTCCGTCACTTCCTGAAAGCCCAGCTGCCCGACTCGCTGATTGCCGACTTCTTCACGTTCTTCGACGCCGTGAAGAGTCCCATCGCCGTGCGCTCGTCATCGCTTCTCGAGGACAGCCACTACCAGCCCTTCGCCGGCATCTATGCCACCTATATGATTCCCTACTTGGATGACAAGTATGAGATGTTACGGATGCTGGCCTGTGCCATCAAGAGCGTCTACGCCTCGGTCTACTACCGCGACTCCAAGACCTATATGACGGCAACCCAGAATGTCATCGACCAGGAGAAGATGGCCGTCATCCTGCAGGAGGTGGTGGGACAGCGTTATGGCGACCTCTACTACCCCACGTTCTCCGGCGTGCTCCGCTCACTGAACTACTACCCCATCGGCGACGAGACAGCAGAGGAGGGCATTGCCTCCTTAGCGCTCGGACTGGGCAAATACATCGTCGACGGTGGACAGACATTGCGCGTATCGCCCTATCATCCACATCAGGTGCTGCAAACCAGCGAGTTAGACACCGCCCTGCGCGAGACGCAGACGCGCTTCTATGCCCTCGACATGGCCCACACGGGCAGCGACTTCAAGGTGGACGATGGCTTCAACATCAAGAACCTCCGCGTGAAGCAGGCCGACCAGGACGGCTCACTCACCTACATCGCCTCCACTTACGACCCGGTAGACCAGATTATCCGCGACGGCATCTACGAGGGCGGGCGCAAAATCATCTCCTTCGCCGCCGTGCTGCAACAGGGTATCTTCCCGTTGCCCGAGCTGCTACAGCTCTCCCAGAAGTTGGGAGCCGAGGAAATGCGACGACCTGTAGAGATCGAGTTCGCGTGCAACCTTAACCCCAAATGGTCAATGGTCAATGGGGAATGGTCAATGGGGGGCGACTTCTATTTGCTGCAGATCCGGCCTATCGTAGACTCAAAGCAGGTGCTTGATGAAGACCTGCAGAAAATTCCCGACGAGGAGTGCCTGCTACGCTCCAAC
>Ga0310696_10009329_pt1 | contig 11362 bp, 9 predicted proteins | sample AusTroGonzalo_MG_4_FD_203885 | JGI IMG/M metagenome (GOLD analysis project Ga0310696, IMG submission 203885) | Bovine rumen microbial communities from tropical cattle in Woodstock, Queensland, Australia - Gonzalo_02 (v2) (version 2) | ecosystem: Host-associated > Mammals > Digestive system >...
TGGTTCATGCCGGTCAACAAGATAGGTGTGGAAGGCCGTAAGGGAACCCTCGGTTCCTACTATGCCATCGCCGACTACAAGGCCGTAAACGACGAGTTCGGCACCATGCAGGACTTCGAGGACCTGATAGCCGCCGCCCACGAGATGGGACTCCGCGTGGTGATGGACTGGGTGGCCAACCAGACCGCCCCCGACAATGTATGGATGAGCGAAAAGCCCGCCGATTTCTATGAGAGGGACTCCCTTGGAAACGCCATCTGGGAGTATGACTGGACCGATACCCGCAGCCTGGATTATTCCAACCGCGAAGTCTGGTATGCCCAGGAAGATGCCATGCGCTTCTGGCTCGACAAGGGCGTGGACGGCTTCCGCTGCGATGCTGCAGGGGAGATGCCTTCCGAGACCTGGCAGTACCTGGTGCCCGCCCTGCGCCGCGACTATCCTGAGATATACCTTCTCGCCGAGGCCGAAAAGCACGAGTTCATGGTAGATACCATGTTCGATGCCACCTACGCCTGGGAACTGCACCATATCGAGAACGGCATAGGATCCGGCCCGGCCAACAAGGATGAACGCAAGACCGCCGAAGACCTCCGCAAATACGTGGAGAAGGATATGGCCGGTACCCCCGCCTCCGCCTTCCGCCTGGCCTTCACCTCCAACCACGACGAGAACTCCTGGGCAGGTACCGAATTCGAACGCATGGGCGATGCCGCCAAGGTGCTGGAAGTGCTGAACTTCACCCTCCCAAAGACCCAGCCCCTCATCTACACCGGGCAGGAGATAGGCCTTTCCCGCAGGCTGGAGTTCTTCGAAAAGGATCCCATCACCGATTGGACCCCCAACGAATACACCGACTTCTTCAAGTACCTTGTGAAGTTGAAACACGATAATCCTGCCCTGGCAGCAGGGGAGCGCGGAGGCCGTTTCAAATGGATCAAGACTCCGGATCCCGACGTAATCGCTTTCAGCCGCCGCTACAAGGACAACATCGTGCTGGTATTCGCCAATCTTTCACCGGATCCTTCACGTAAGATAGTGCCCCTTTGCTCGACCGACAACCCCGACGGAATACTTGCTCCCTGGGGCTGGAAAATCATAACCCGATAGGTAAAAAGCACATACCGGATACTGTGTTCGCGGCATGCTGTGAACATATTGACAATGGCGCGATATTTGTTCAGTATCGCGCCGTCGTAATTAATATATAGAATGGTTATTTTGATGTTAGTCGCTGCGGCCGCGACCCTTCCCCAGGAACAGGACGGCCCCGCGATAATAAGTTTGGAGCAGGCACTCGAGATAGCTCTCAGCGAAAGCCCCACGGTGAAGATTGCCGATATGGAGGTCGAGAGGGCGGAGTTTGCCCGCAAAGGTAGTTATGCGGCGCTATTCCCGCAGATAAGCGCCTCCGCAGCATATCAGCGCACCATAAAGAAACAGGTCATGTACATGGGCGGCGGCGATGACGATGAAGAAGGCGGCGGAATGTCCGGCATGTTGTCCGGCCTGGTCGACCCTATAATGTTCCATCTGCAGAAGCTCTACGCCGGAACAGGTGTCCCCTATGTCGAATACGTTCCTCCCACCACCACCGAATCTTCCTCCGACGGAGGTATCGAGGTGGGCCGTTGGAACACCTACAATGCCGGTATCTCGGCAGCGATGCCCCTGATCAACGCCCAGCTTTGGAAGAGCCTGGCTATTTCCGGGGCAAGCGTGGACCTCGCGGTAGAGAAGGCCCGTTCTTCCCGCCTCGAAATGGTCAACCAGGTCAAGCAGGCCTACTTCGCAGTGCTGCTTGCCAAGGAAGCGCACAATGTGTACGAGAGCGTATATCGCAACGCCGTCCAGAATCTGGAACTTACCAGCAAGAAATACAATGCCTCCAAGGCCTCGGAACTCGATCTTGCGAGGGCCAAGACCACGGTTGCCAATGCGGTTCCCGACATGTTCAATTCAGAGAACGCCATCTTCCTGTCACTTTGGCAGTTGAAGGCTGTCATGGGAATCGATCTCGATACCGAAATCGACGTCAAGGACTCCCTGCTAGAGTATGCCGGCGACATGCGTCCGGACATGCTGGGCGAGGATTACAGCCTGGAAGGGAATTCCTCCCTGCGCCAGCTTGCGATCCAGGCCGACCAGCTTGCGAATACCGTGAAGATGCAGCGCTATGGCTATCTGCCCACCCTCTCGCTCGCCTTCTCGTATAGCTTGAACGCCATGACCAACGACTTCAAGTTCGAACAATACAAATGGACCCCTTATTCCTATGTGGGCCTGAGCCTTAACATACCCATCTTCAGCGGTGGCCAGAGGCACAACGAAATCCGCCAGACCAAGGTCCAGGCCGCGGAGCTTGCCATCCAGCGCGAAAACGCCGAGAGGCAGCTGCGCATCTCCATACGCCAGTGCCTGAGCACCATGGAGACTGCCGTCAAGAGCCACGAATCGGCCTTGGATGCCTTGGAATCCGCCAATAAGGCTTATGACATCGCTGCCAAGTCCTATGAAGTAGGACGCAGCACCCTGACCGACTTGGATGCTTCCCGCCTCGCCCTCACGCAGGCCCAGCTTGCCGCAAGTCAGGCAGTTTACAATTATTTGGTGGCCAAGGCCTCCCTCGAAAGCACTATCGGAGCAGATTACACAGGAGAAACTTCAGCAAAATGAAAAAGATATTCATACTTGCGCTTGCAGCCCTGACGCTTGCAAGCTGCGCACAGAACCAGAAAAAGAACACAAAGGAGGCTGCCGCCAATGCCGGGCAGCCCGCCAGGCAGACCGTGAAGGTCATGCCCGCCGCCAAACAGACGGTACGCCAGGAAGGTACCTATTCGGCAACCGTCCAGGCCAATGCAGTCAACAATATCGCTCCCCAGAGCGGCGGCCGTATCCAGAAGATAAACGTCGAGGTCGGAGATTTCGTGTCCGCCGGGCAGATACTTGCCGAGATGGACCGCGTACAGCTCGACCAGGCCAAGCTCCGTCTCGTCAATGCCGAGACCGAACTCGGGCGCCTCAAGCAGCTCTATGAGCAGGGCGGTCTCGCCCAGAGCGACTACGAAGCCGCCGAGCTCAACTACAAGGTCAGCAAGAGCAGCTACGACAACCTGCTCGAGAACACCATACTCCGTTCGCCTATCAACGGCGTCGTCACTGCCCGCAACTACGACCGCGGCGACATGTACGGCATGGCCAGCCCCATCTTCACCGTCCAGCAGATAGTTCCCGTGAAGATACTCGTGGGTATCTCCGAGGCCGATTACACCAAGGTCCGCAAGGGCGACAGGATCACCCTCAGCGTGGATGCCCTTCCCGGCAAGACCTTCAGCGGCAACGTCCGCCGCATCTATCCTACCGTAGATCCTATGACGCACACCGTGAACATCGAGGTCCAGGTTCCCAACCAGAACCGCGAACTCCGTCCCGGTATGTATGCCAAGGTCAACGTCAACTTCGGCTCCAGCCAGAACATAGTGGTGCCCGATGCAGCCGTGGTGCGTCTGCAGGGCTCCGGCCAGCGTAACGTATTCGTGGTCGAGAACGGCGTCGCGGTGCAGAAGGCGGTCAGCCTCGGCAGGCACTTCGACGGTCAGTACGAGATTCTTTCCGGCATCGAGGTGGGCGAGATGGTCGTCGTAAAGGGCGGCAGCGCCCTGAGTAACGGTGCAAATGTGGAGGTCATAGAATGAGCGTAATCAAATCAGCAGTAAAGAACCCGGTGACGACGGCCCTGATCTTCGTCGCCTTCGTGGTATTCGGTCTGTATTCGCTGGTCAACACCTCGATCGCCCTCTTCCCGGAGTTCGACTCCAACACCATCATGGTGATGAGCTCGTACCAGGGAGCGAATGCATCCGATATCGAGACCAACCTCACGAAACTGCTCGAGAACAGCTTGAACAGCGTTGAGGACCTTAAGAAACTCAGCTCCCAGAGTAAAGAGAACATATCGCTGCTGATGCTCGAGTTCGAATACGGAACCGACATCGAAGCGGCTACTAACAATGTCCGCGACAAGCTGGACATGGTGAGTTCCTCCCTGCCGGACGGAGCCACCACTCCCGCCATCTTCAAGTTCAGCACCGAGGACATGCCTATCATGATGTTCTCGGCATCGGCCGTCGAGTCGGTTTCCGGCCTCGACAAGATACTTGACGAGCAGCTGGCCACTCCTCTGGCCCGTGTAAAGGGCGTGGGAACCGTCAGCGTCGGCGGTGCCCCTACTCGCGAAATCCAGATATATTGCGATCCCGGCAAGCTCGAGGCCTATCATCTCAGCATCGCCGGCATTGCCCAGATAATAGCCGCGGAGAACCGCAACCTCCCTTCCGGCAACATCGACATAGGCTCCAACACCTACACCCTGCGCGTGCAGAAGGAGTTCAAGGACCCTTCCGAGCTGCTGGACGTGGTGGTTGGTTACAACGGCAGCCAGACAGTCCTCCTGAGGGATGTCGCTACCCTGCATGACGGCAGCCAGGAGCGCGAGCAGGAGTCCTACACCGACGGCCTCCGCGCTGCGGCCATCATCATACAGAAGCAGGCCGGCGCCAACACCGTCAATGTCAGCCGCGGAGTGCACAAGCAGCTCGAGCAGATCAAGAAGACCCTGCCTTCCGACATTCAGATCAAGGAGATCTTCGACTCTTCCGAGGAAATCGTGAATACCATCCACTCCCTCATCGAGACCATCCTCATCACCTTCGCGGTGGTCATGCTGGTGGTGTTCATCTTCCTCGCACGCTGGAAGACGACCTTCATAATCGTTCTGTCCATTCCTATCGCCCTGCTGGCCTCGCTGGTATATCTGTTCGCTACGGGCAACACCCTGAACATCGTTTCCATGGCCTCCTTGTCGCTGGCCATAGGTATGGTGGTGGACGATGCCATAGTAGTGCTGGAGAACGTGACGTCGCATCTGGAGAGGGGAGAGAAGGCCACCGAGGCTGCCATCCACGGCACCTCCGAGGTGGGTATCTCCGTTATCGCATCCACCCTTACCATGCTCTGCGTGTTCCTGCCCCTCACCTTCATCAAGGGTATGACCGGAATGATGTTCCAGCAGCTCGGATGGATTGTGACCATCATCATGGTAGTGTCCACCACCGCCGCCCTTACCCTGGTTCCTATGCTCTGCGCATTGTTCCTCGGCGGCAAGAGGCGCGAGAACAAGCTGGACGGCGTGCTCAACGCAGTTTCCGCCGCATATTCGAAACTTATAGGCTGGGCTACCACCCACCGCAAGACCGTCATCTTCGGCGCCTTCGGCATCCTGGTGGGCGTGATAGTATTCCTGGGCCCCCATATCAAGTCCGAATTCTTTCCCAAGGGGGATTCCGACCGTCTGCAGGTCAGTGTGACCCTGCCCGTGGGCACCGCCCAGAGCGTCACTGCCGAGCTTGCGCGCAGCATCTATGCCGAGTTCGTGGATGACATTCCCGAGATGTCCGTCTGCAACATGACCTATGGCCAGGCAGATTCCGACAACCTCTTCGGCTCCATGCGCAGCAACGGTACCCACATCCTCACCTACAACCTGCACATAGGCTCCAAGACCACGAGGAAGCGCTCCTCCGGCGACATCGCCGACCAGGTGCGCTCCATACTCCGCCACTATCCCGAAATCCGCAAGGCTACGGTAGTCGAGGGCGGCGGCATGATGGGCGGCGCTCCCAGCGTGGCCATCGAGATTTATGGTTATGATTTCCAGGAGACGGATGCGGCTGCCAAGGAGATACAGTCCAAACTGCTCCAGCACCCCGAGTTCGCGCAGGTCATCCTGAGCCGCGATGAATATACCCCTGAGTACCAGGTGGACTTCGACCGCGAGAAGCTGGCCCTGAACGGACTCAGCTCCACCACCGCAGGATCCGCGTTCAGCGCGGCCATGAGCGGCAGCGTGGCATCCTTCTACCGTGAAGACGGCGACGAGTACTACATCCGCGTCCGCTACGCTCCCGAGTTCCGTACGAGCGTCGAGGATATGGAGAATATCATAGTCTATACCCCTACGGGCAAGGGCATACGCCTCAAGGAGCTGGGCCGCGTCATCGAGACCGAGGTTCCTCCTACCATCGAGAGGCGCAACCGCCAGCGCTACATCACCGTGACCGCCCTGGTGGCCAACAAGGTGGCCCTCTCCGATGCCGTCAAGGTTACCGACGAGGTGCTTGCCGACACTCCTCTGCCTTCCAACCTCTACAGCGTCATCTCCGGCGACTACGAGGACCAGCAGAAGATGTTCTCCGATATGGGCTTGCTGATGTTGCTGATGATAATGCTCGTCTATATAGTGATGGCGGCGCAGTTCGAAAGCTTCATGAGCCCCTTCGTGATCATGTTCAGCCTTCCTTTTGCGGCAGTCGGCGTCATACTCGGCCTCTGGATCACCAATACCGCCCTCAGCGTGATGGGTATGGTGGGTATCATCATCCTCATCGGTATAGTGGTGAAGAACGGTATCGTGCTCATCGACTACACCATACTTTGCCGCGAGCGCGGAATGAGCGTGCTGGAAGCATCCGTGACCGCCGCCCGCAGCCGTCTGCGTCCTATACTTATGACCACCCTCACCACCGTTCTCGGTATGCTCCCCATGGCCTTGGGCCGCGGAGAGGGTTCCGAAATGTGGAACGGCCTGGGTATGGTCGTCTGCTGGGGACTTTCAATTTCCACGCTGGTCACCCTGGTGCTGATCCCTACGGTGTACTGCGTATTTGCAACGCGGCACGAACGTCGTGCATCTAAAAAGTACGAGATTATATGATGAAAGCACTCTTCATAGTTTACAATCAGGCGTACGGCGATGAGATAATCGCCATGCTCGAAGGCCTGGGGCAGAGAGGGTTCACCCGTTTCGACGGTGTGGGCGGCCGCGGTTCCGTGGATGGTATCCCGCATCTGGACAACCATGCATGGCCCGAATACAACGACGCCCTCATCGTGCTGATGGACGAAGATAAAGTGGAACCCACCCTTGAAGCTCTGCGGAAAAAGGACGCAGAAACCCCCGATCTGGGCATCAGGGCGTTCGCCTGGAAATTGGAAAATATTCTGTAATTTTTTATATCTTTGCGAATATGAACGTAATAGATCAGAATAATTTCGAAGAGATCATCAATTCGAAACCCGTTGCCCTCGTAGACCTTTGGGCATCTTGGTGCGGCCCTTGCCGTATGCTTTCTCCTACCGTCGACGACATAGCCGAGGAGTATGAAGGCCGTGTCGCCGTAGCTAAATGCAACGTGGACGATAATGATGAGTTGGCTGCCAACTTCGGTGTGCGCAGCATCCCCACGCTGCTCTTCTTTAAGGATGGCCAGCTTGCCGAAAAGACCGTTGGCCTCGTATCTAAACAGGAAATTGAGAATATTCTAAATAATTTACTCTAGTATGAAAAAATTACTTTTTGCTGCGATAGCGATATTTTTCGCCGTCAATGCTAACGCTCAGTTCGGTATTATCGCGGGCGTTACTTCCACTCAGACCGACTACAAGGCAGCTTGGGCAAATGCTAACGAGATTAACCAGTTCCATGTCGGTGCAACCGTAAAGATTCCTCTCCCGTTAGGCTTCGCTGTGCAGCCTGGTATCATCTATAACATGAAAGGTTCTTCCGTCGAGTCTGCAGTCGCAGGTGAGGCTTTCACCGTCGACACCAAGACCGGTTTTATCGAAGTTCCCGTCCAGGCCCAGTGGGGTATCAACATCGCCGGGGTGGTACGTCCTTACGCATTCGTAGAGCCTTTCATCGGCTATGCAATCACCAACGAGGAGAACACTTCCCTCAAGCTCAGCAACTTCACCGGCGAGAACCGCAAGGAGAACTGGGACAATGTTAAGAACCGTCTCGAGTACGGCTTCGGCCTCGGTGTCGGTGTCGAGCTCATCAAGCACCTCCAGGTTTCGGTACGTTACTTCTGGAATATGGGCGAGCTCTACAATGAAGAGGGCTCCGCTGCATGGAACCAGATCAACGAGACTATCAACGCAGGTGCCAAGACTGCCGAGGAGCAGAAGTGCTCCGGTGTGATGGCTTCTGTCGCAATTTTGTTCTAAAGGGTTTTTATGTCAGAAAAGAAGGCGGTGTTCTTTTGCTCCGCCAGCAGCAATATAGATCCGAAATACAATCAGGCCGCGCGGGAAACAGTCCGTGCGGCTTGTTTGGCTGGATATAGTATCGTATCCGGCGGTTCCTTCCGCGGAACCATGGGTGCGGTGTGCGACACCGCCAAGGAATGCGGCGCCCCCAACTACGGGGTGCTGCCTTCTTTCATGGAAGGGCTTGAGTATGAGGGATTGACTGATTTGAAGTGGGCCCCAACCATGAGCATCCGCAAGGAAATGATGCGCGAGGGAGCGTCGCTCGCTATCGCCCTTCCCGGCGGAATCGGCACCATGGACGAACTCTTCGAGACCGTGGTGCTTGCAAAGCTGGGCCAGTTCCATGGCCGTATCGGAGTACTGAACTTCGAGGGCTTCTACGAACCCTTGAAAGCTCTTTTGAAGCATTTCGTAGATAACGGGATGATGACCGCCGAGGATGCCGCCCTGGTGCACTTCGCTTCCACTCCCGAAGAACTTGCAAAGATTTTTTGATGGATAAGGATTCGATCATAGCCGGCCTGGGGCAGGATTGGGAGAGGATGAAGGAACTCGTGCGCGGTTCCTTGTCGTCGGATGTGACCTTGCTGGACGAGCTTAACGCCGACCTGCTTTCCAATGCGGGCAAGATGCTGCGCCCCTTGCTCACCCTCTACGTCGCCCGCATGTGCAATGGCGGCACGCTGCGCGAGGAGAGCATACGCAACGCCGCGGCCGTGGAAATCCTTCACAACGCGACCTTGCTTCACGACGACGTGGCCGACGAGGCCATGCTGCGCCGCGGTGCTCCTACCGTGATGTCCAAGCTGGGTCCCGTGCCCGCAGTGCTGGTAGGGGACTTCTGGCTGGCAAGCGCGGTTGCTCTGCTGACGGATTCTTCCGACATCAAATGGACCATCGCGGAGTTCGCCCGCACTCTTACCGACCTTGCGGAAGGGGAGATGCTCCAGCAGCAGAAAGCCTTCCTGTCTGATACTACGGTCGAGGACTATCTGCGCATCATCTATTGCAAGACCGGCAGCCTCTTCGTGACTGCCTGCGAGACCGGCGCCCAGTCCGTCGGTGCTTCCGATGAATACATCCGCGCTGCGGGCCGATATGGCCGTGCGCTCGGAATCGCTTTCCAGATCCGGGACGATATCCTGGACTATGCCGGCGGCGAAAAGACCGGCAAACCGGTCGGAATCGACCTCAAGGAACAGAAGATTACCCTGCCGCTTCTCGGCGCGCTCCGCAAGGCCAAGGACGAGAAGGGGATCAGGGAAAAGATACACGATATACATCTGCACCCGGACAACTGCGAGTTCATCCGTTCGTTCGTGTTGGAGAACGGTGGTGTGGAGTATGCCGAGGAAAAACAACTGAGCTATGTAGAAGAGGCCATCCAGGCTCTGTCGGTCTTCCCGGACTGCCAGGAGAAGGAAGTCCTGAGCTTCATAGCCCGTCATAATTCAGTCAGGACCAAATGAGCGACCTCAGACAGACTCTCTTCGCTATGGTGGACGAGAAGCGCGTCCCCCACGCCATCCTTTTGCATGAGGATGACGGCGGCGGAGCCATGGCACTCGCCATGGAGTTTCTCGGGCATCTCTACGGAGGGAATCCCCGGGTCGCCAAGATGATTCATCCGGACATCCACTACATCTTCCCGCTGATCCTTTCTTCGGGGGATTCGGTTTCGGAGCAGTACGCCGTGCAATGGCGCAGCCTGGTAGGGGAGAATCCGAACTTTACCGAAGGGGACCTTTACGATGCCCTTGGTTTCGAGGGGAAGAATACGGTCATCTCCGTCAAGGAGGCCAATGCCCTGTTGAGGGTACTGACCCGCTATTCGCTCGAAGGAGGCTACACCGCTATAGTCATCTATCTCCCCGAGAAGATGAACCCTACCGCGGCAAACAAGTTGCTGAAGATACTGGAGGAACCTCCCCAGCAGACCATCTTCGTGATGGTCACCCATGCGCCCGAGAGGCTGCTGCCGACCATTCTGTCGCGCTGCCAGCTTTTCCGTGTGGAATCGGCCGAAGATGCATCCGACGTGGTGCTGCGCTTCGACGACGGAGGTGCCCTGGAGGCCTTGATGAACGCCATCATCGCCAGGGACCTGGCCGCAGCGTTGGAAGTCGGTGAGCAACTCGCCGCCCTTCCCTCGCGCGATAGCATGCGCTCTTTCTGCCGTTATGCGGCCGAGAAGGTGCGCCGTATCTTCCTCGTACAGCAGGGCCTGACGCAGCTCGCCGGGGATGATCCCCAGATTGCCGTCTGGGCTTCGAAATGCAAGAAGACCTTCCCCCGCAAGGCTCTCGAAGCCTTGGACAAGGCCTCTTTGCTTATTGGCAGGAATGTGAACCAGAAGATCCTTTTCACCGACTTGGTGGACAGGCTCTACGTAAATATATAACCCTATGGATAACGAATCGATAAGAATGGATTGCAACCGCGGCTGCGTGTGTGTTACCGACAACACCAGCGGCGAGGAGCATTTCACATACCGCGAGGGCTGCTGCAAGCTCCGCGACCACAACTATCTGGCCGGGATTCCGGACCAGAGTTTCAAGGATATATTCGAAGTTCGCTTCAAGAATACCCGCAAGGGTTTCTACCGCAATGCCTCCGGCCAGAATGTAAAGCTGGGCGACATGGTGATAGTCGAAGCCACTACCGGATGCGACCTGGGCATTGTAACGCTGGAAGGCCCGCTGGTAGGGCGTCAGCTCAAGTGCAAGGGCGTGGATCCGGCCACCACGGAGCTCAAGAGAATCTACCGCAAGGCTAAGCAGAACGATATAGAGAAGTGGCAGGAGGCCATTGCCCGCGAGCAGGATACCATGATCCAGGCGCGTCGCATCGCGGCGGAGATGGGTCTGGAGATGAAGATTGGCGACGTGGAGTTCCAGGGCGATGGCAGCAAGGCTATCTTCTACTACATTGCCGATGGCCGCGTGGACTTCCGCCAGCTCATCAAGGTGTTTGCCGAGGAATTCCGTATCCGTATCGAGATGAAGCAGATCGGTGCCCGTCAGGAGGCTGGCCTCATCGGTGGTATCGGGGTCTGCGGCCGCGAGCTCTGCTGCGCCCGCTATATCACCAATTTCAAGAGTATTTCCACTTCTGCCGCCCGTGTGCAGGATCTGTCGCTGAATCCGCAGAAGCTTGCCGGGCAGTGTGGGAAGCTGAAGTGCTGCATAAATTACGAGGTGGCCGTCTATCAGGATGCCCAGTCCCGCATCCCCCGTGTTCAGGAGCCTCT
>Ga0310696_10009330_pt1 | contig 11362 bp, 5 predicted proteins | sample AusTroGonzalo_MG_4_FD_203885 | JGI IMG/M metagenome (GOLD analysis project Ga0310696, IMG submission 203885) | Bovine rumen microbial communities from tropical cattle in Woodstock, Queensland, Australia - Gonzalo_02 (v2) (version 2) | ecosystem: Host-associated > Mammals > Digestive system >...
ACAAGGACGAGCTGCACAGACGGTTCGGGGTCGTTTTCCAGAACGACGCGATCTTTGCCGCCAGCATCCGGGAGAACGTGGTGTTCGGCCGAAAGGTGGACGAGACGGGACTGCAGGAAGCTCTGGGGGACGCCATGGCGGCAGACTTCGTGAACCGATATGAGGACGGGCCGGATCACGAGGCCGCGATCCACGGGGGGAATTTCTCCGGGGGACAGAAACAGCGGCTGCTGATCGCCCGGGCCCTGGCAGCGAAGCCGGACATCCTGATCCTGGACGATGCCAGTTCGGCGCTGGACTATCGGACGGACGCGGAGCTGCGGCGGGCGATCCAGGCCCACCACGGGGATACGACGCTGATCGTGATCGCCCAGCGGATCAGCTCCATTATGAATCTGGACAAGATCATCGTGATGGACGAAGGGGAGATGATCGGCAAGGGGACGCATGAGGAACTGATGCAGAGCTGCCCGGTTTATCGGGAAATCCAGCAAACCCAGATGGGGGAGGTGGGTTAATATGGCGCGCAGAGATTCCATCATGACCAAACCCAAGGATTCCAGAGGCGCCTTGCGGCGGCTGCTGTCCTACCTGGGCGCCTTCAAGGCGCTGATTCTGCTGGTGGCGGTGATGTGCCTGATCAGCAACGTGCTGGCTCTGTGGGGGCCGAGCCTGGCGGGATCGGCGATCAACGAGGCGGCGGCGGGAAAAGGAAAGGTCAACTTTGAACGGGTAACCTACTATGCGGTGCGGATGCTGATCGTTTATGTGAGCTCCTCGCTGATCACGATCCTGATTCATATGGTGATGGTGAACGTATCGAAGCGGGTGGCCCGGAAGATGCGGCAGGATGTGTTTGACAAGCTGATGCGGCTGCCGGTGGGGTTCTTTGACCGGAACCAGGCGGGGGACATTATCAGCCGGGTCTCCTATGACGTGGACGTGATCAGCACATGCATGGCGACGGACGTGACGGCGATCCTGACCAGCGTTGTGACGGTGGTGGGCGCACTGGTGATGATGGTCCGGATTTCCCCGCCGCTGAGCCTGGTGGCGCTGGTGACGGTACCGGCCTCCATTGCTTTCACAGCGCACATGCGGAAGATGACCCAGCCCCGGTTTGTGAAGCGGTCAAAATCCTACGGGGCGATGAACGGATATGTGGAGGAGCAGCTGTCCGGGCAGAAGACCATCCTGGCCTATGCCTATGAAGACCAGATCGATGAACAGTTTGAGACCATCAACAACAACGCGGCGCAGGCCTACTACGACGCGGACTCCCTGGGGGTGACCATCGGGCCGACCATGGGATTTATCAACAACATCTGTCTGAGCCTGATCGCGCTGCTGGGTTCGGTGCTGTACATGAACGGGGTGATCGGACTGGGGAGCATCTCCTCCTTCGTGCTGTATTCCCGGAAGTTCTCCGGGCCCATCAACGAAGTGGCCAACATCATCAATGAACTGTTTTCGGCGCTGGCGGCGGCGGAGCGGGTTTTCGGACTGCTGGATCAGACGGAAGAGAAGCAGGACGCGGAGAATGCACGGATCCTGACGGACGTGGAAGGGAACGTGGCCTTTGACCGGGTGTCCTTCGGGTATGAGCCGGGGACGACGATTATCCACGATCTTTCCATGACGGCGGACGCGGGGAAACTGATCGCCATCGTGGGACCCACGGGGGCGGGGAAGACCACGATGATCAACCTGTTGATGCGGTTCTACGATGTGGATACGGGGAAAGTAACGGTGGACGGGCTGGACGTGCGGGAGGCGACACGGCGCAGCCTGCGGAGCGCTTATGCCATGGTGCTGCAGGATACGTGGGTTTTCCGGGGAACGATCTTCGACAATATCGCCTACGGGAAGGAAAACGCCACGATGGAGGAGGTTGTGGCGGCGGCCAAGGCGGCGCATATTCATCCGTTTATCATGCGGCTGCCGGAAGGGTATCAGACGGTGATCAGTGAAGACGGGGGAAACATTTCCAAGGGACAGAAGCAGCTGCTGACCATAGCGCGAGCGATGCTGTACAACTCCCATATGCTGATCCTGGACGAGGCCACCTCCAACGTGGATACCTCCACGGAGCGGGAGATTCAGCGGGCCATGCGGAAACTGATGAAAGGAAAAACCTGCTTTGTGATCGCTCACCGGCTTTCCACGATCCGGAACGCGGACAACATCCTGGTGGTGAACCAGGGAGATGTGGTGGAACAGGGAACTCATGAATCGCTTATGCAGGCGAAGGGGTTCTACTACCGGCTGTACCGGGCGCAGTTTGAATAGGTTGACCTGGAGCAAACTTTTAAGGTATAGCATTTCATAGGATTTGGAAAAGACGGAAACGCGGGAGCCGGCAGCTCCGGCGCAACGGAGACAGAAGGGAAATATGATCAGAAACATTGGAATCTTTGCCCACGTGGATGCCGGAAAAACAACGCTTTCGGAACAGCTGCTGGTGCATTCCGGGAAAATCCGGGAAGCGGGGAGCGTAGACCGGGGAACAGCGCATACGGACGATCTGCCCGTGGAAAGGAGACGGGGAATCTCGGTAAAGGCCACCTGCGTGGCGCTGGACTGGAAGGGAACCAGGATCCAGCTGATTGACACGCCGGGACATACTGACTTTTCTGCGGAGATTGAGCGCTCCTTCTGGGCGATCGACGCGGCGGTGCTGGTGGTGGACGCAGTCCAGGGTGTGCAGCCACAGACGGAAACCCTTTACCGGGCCATGAAGGAGCAGGGACTGCCTTTTCTCTTTTTTCTGAACAAGACGGATCGGGCGGAGGCGGATCCGGATCGGGTGATCCGGCAGATCCGGAAACGGCTGACGGCAGAGGTATGCCCGATGTGGGATCCGGAGGCGGAAACGGAATATGTCTGCGGAACCTCGGAGGAGCTGACGGAACGCTATCTGGAGGGAAGGGTACCCACGCAGGAGGAGATCCGGGAGCAGCTGGCGGCGCTGACCCGGCGGGGAAAAGCGCATCCGGCCCTGCGGGGATCCGCCTTGCGGGATCAGGGAATTACGGATCTGCTGGACGCAATGATCACCTATCTGCCGGAACCGAAGACGGAAGAGACAGAGCTGTGCGGCGCGGCATTCGCAGCGGCCCGGGACAAGACTCTGGGCAGGGGTCTGTGGGTACGACTGTACGGCGGCAGGCTGGAAAACCGGATGGCGCTGGAGATCCGGGAGGGAGAGGACCGGGTGACCGGGGAACCCGTTTTTGCGCAGCGGAAGATCAGTCAGATCCGGAATGCGGCGGGGGAAGATATCGGAATTTTGACCGCCGGGATGGTAGGAATGGTTTTCGGACTGGGAGATCTTGAGATCGGCCACATTTTCGGAAAAGCAGAAAAGCTTCCGAGAAAGGTGCAGCCAGGGCAGCTGAAAACGCCGCTGATTATGGTGCGGGCAATTCCGGAAGACTCTTCACAGATGCAGGCGCTGCGGGAGGCCTGCGCCATGCTTTCCTCAGAGGATCCGCTGCTGCAGGCGAGATACGTACGGGCAACGGGAGAGATGCTGCTGCAGATCATGGGGAGAGTACAGCTGGAGATCCTGCAGGAGACGCTGGAGACCCGATTCGGGCTGAAGGTTTCCTTCGGGGAAGCGACGGTGATCTATCGGGAGACCATCCGGGAGCGGGCTACGGGCTTTGTGGCCTATACGATGCCGAAACCCTGCTGGGCTGTGCTGGAATTCGATCTGGAACCGGGAGAACGGGGGAGCGGGGTTACCTTTGCCTCCATCGTTCCCGGGAAGGATATCATGCCCCGGTATCAGCATCAGGTGGAACAGGCACTGCCCCAGGCACTCAGCCAGGGGCGGCTGGGATGGCAGACGACGGATCTGAAGATCACGCTGACCGGCGGAAACCATCATCTGATTCATACGCATCCGCTGGATTTTATCGTGGCCACGCCGATGGCGATCCAGGACGGGCTGCGCAGGGGCGGAAGCGTGCTGCTGGAGCCGGTGCTGGATGTCCGGTTTGTGGCGCCTGTGGGCTGCGCGGGGCGAATTATAAGTGATGTGCAGCAGATGCGGGGGGAAGTGACGGAGACAGAAGCGGACGAGGAAACGGTGACGATTCAGGCGATTCTTCCCGCGGCTACCAGCATGGATTATCCGACAACGTTTGCCTCGGTAACCAGCGGGAAGGGAAGCATGAGCACCTCGCTGCGGGGATACCGGGAATGTCCGCTGGAACTCGGGCGGACGGCGCCGCGGCGGGGAGTGGATCCCCTGGATACGGCCAAGTATATTCTGGCAGCCCGGAGCGCTCTGGAGGGGAATATTTTTGACTGATTGATACAGCCGGAGAGAAAACGGCTGAAAAAGATGAGGAGGTCATGCGTTATGTTACTGGGAGGAACGGTTGCGGGGGCTTATCACAGCCCGGAGGAATGGGAAAAACTGCTGACGGCGTCCCGGTTCAGGGCGATCACGGCGCCCTTCAGCTGCCGTACGCCCCGGAAGGAGATTGACGAATACCGGAAAATCTGTGACCGGCACGGGGTTGTGATCGCCGAGATCGGGGTCTGGAAGAACCTGTTTGATCCGAATCCGGCAGCGGCGGCGGAGGCCCTGGAATACGCTGCGGGGCAGCTGAAGCTGGCGGATGAAACAGGGATTCCCTGCTGCGTCAATATCGCGGGAACAGACAGCGCCGCGGGATGGGACGCAGCGGATCCCTCGAACTATACGGAGGATACTTATGAGCGGATCCTGCGAAGCGTGCGGGGGATTCTGGATCAGGTTGCACCGAAAAAAGCGTTCTACTGCCTGGAGCCCATGCCCTGGATGATTCCGGACGGGCCGGACAATTATATGCAGCTGATCCGGGATGTGGACCGGCCGCAGTTTGCTGCGCATATGGACTTTGTGAACATGATCAACAGCCCCCGGCGTTATCTGGCAGCGGAGGATTTTATCAGGGAATGCATCACGAAGCTGGCGCCCTACATCAAGAGCACGCATATCAAGGATTCCCGGATGCATCCGACCCGGCTGACCACGATCCTGGAGGAGTGCTCTCCCGGGGAAGGGACACTGGATTTCGGAAAGATCCTGGAGATCCTGGACCGGAAGCTGCCGGCGGAGGCACCGGTGCTGCTGGAACATATGACGACCTTCGAGGAATACCGGAAGGCCTATGACTATCTGGCGAAGATCGCCGGGGAAAAAGGGATTGGGATCTGAGCCTGTTTCAATAGAAAGCCAGCTGCTCCAGGGCTGGCTCGCAGCGGGAGTCCGTGACGCGGACCAGGATATTCTTTGTCTGGAGCGGCGGCAGCCGGACGATCCGCTTATAACCGACGGTGGTTCCCCGGAAGAGAAGACGGGGGGTTCCGTATTCCTCCGTCCAGATTTCAAAGCTTTCAATACGCTGGCTGAGGGGGAGATGTTCCTTCAGGACGATGAAACGGATTTCCTGCTCCTCAGCCCAGCGGACGGAGATTTCCTCGGGAGCTTCTCCCGGAGCGGGCAAATAAAAAAGATCATTCTCCGGAACGACATTCCTGATTTCATGGCCGGGCAGGGCCGGGGAGGCGCTGATTCCGGCAGCGGAGAGGATCAGATTCCGGCGGAAGGAAGACCGCAGAAATTCGCCGATTTCCTTCAGGCGGCGGACATCATTTTCATGGAACAGCCCCCGGCGATCCGGAGGAATGTTCAGGAGAAAAGAGGCGTTTCCGCCGACTGCATTCAGATAAATGCCAATCAGGTGATCCAGGGATTTTACCTGATCATTTTCACTTTCATGCCAGAACCAGCCGGGGCGGATGGAGGTGTTGACTTCCGCAGGGTACCAGATCAGATCGGTTTCATCCTTCAGAAACTGCCGGCTCCCGAGATCCAGATCCTGGGCCCGGATCGGGCGAAGGCGGAAGGACTCATCATCAGCCTGCTGGCTCAGGGAAGCGATTTTTTCCGTATCCATGGTTCTTCGGGGCACCACGCTCCATTCCGAGGGACGGGTATGGCCCGCTTCGTTTCCGCACCAGCGGATATCCGGTCCGCAGACATGAATGCAGGCATTAGGCTGCAGGCGCCGGATGACGGCGTAGTACCGATCCCAGTCATAGAACTGTTTCTTTCCGTCAGGCCCCTCCCCACAGGCCCCGTCAAACCAGACGCTGAAGATTTCCCCATAGTTTGAAAGAAGTTCCGTCAGCTGATTCACAAAATAATCATCATAAGGTTTTCCGGATCCATAGAGGGGCTGATTCCGATCCCAGGGAGAAAGGTAAACACCGAAACGGATACCGCCTTTCCGGCAGGCTTCCGCCACCTCGGCTACCACATCCCCCTTTCCGTTTTTCCATGGACTGCTGGTTACGGAATGGGATGTATACCGGCTGGGCCAGAGACAGAAACCGTCGTGATGCTTGCAGGTCAGGATCAGGCCTTTCATCCCTGCGGACCGTATGCTTTCCACCCACTGATCCGGATCCAGCTGAGAGGGACAGAAAACAGAAGGATCCTCCGTTCCGTCTCCCCATTCCCGGTCTGTAAACGTATTTACGGTAAAATGAACAAAGGCATAGAATTCCATTTTCTGCAGGGCCAGCTGCCTTGCGGAAGGGACAATCTGAACCAGGCCGGCATCATTCATGATCTTCTGTCTCCCTGATGAGGATAGGTTTTATCTGAAAACAAAGGTGGATTTCCTTTCCATCCAGCTGATATTCCGGAGCCGTAGCGGGACCGCAACTGCCAGTGCCGATGCCGGACTGGGCGGCATCCAGCAGGAGGAAGACATTTTCCTCCGGGAAGAGTTCATCCCGATGCCGGGCAGCGGTTTCCGCTTCCTGGGAATAACGGGTGAACCGGAAGGAGAAAGGTTTCTCCGCGGCGACCTGAAGGCCGGCAGATTCGCCGGTAACCCGGAGCAGGGTGCAACCGACGTGGGCACCGGCTTCCTGGGGACGGATATGCCGCTCCCGGAACTGATCCGCGGTCTCCGAGAAGGCGCCCCACCAGGTGGCTTCTCTTTTATCGGAATAGCTGTCCACGGGACCGTAACCCAGATATTCCGCAGTTTCCATGTTTCCGGGCAGAGGGAGCAGCAGACCGAACCGGGGCAGCGGAGGACAGCCTTCCGCAATCCGGGCCTCTGCGGTGAGGGTGACGGATCCGGCGGATCCGATTTTCAGGACAGCGCTGAGCCGAAGGGGCGGGGTATGAATCTGCCAGCCCAGGGACAGCTCCGAACGGATCAGAACAGCTGCATTCGTCTGCTCCGCCTCCATCCTGTAGACCCGGGGAACCAGATCCTTCAGATGAAGGAACTCCCAGCGGGATCGGAAGGGGGCGTCATTGTCCGTGGGCGGGCGCCAGCAGTTCCATTTTGCCGGGGAGATCAACAGCGGTTTTCCGCGGAAGATCATGGATTCCGGCAAGCCGGTTTCCCGGCTGAAACCATATTCAAAGCCATCGCCGGAAACAGAAATGGCTTTCCGGGTTTCCTGAATCCGGAGAGCGATCTGCTCCGCGGGCTCCTCCCGCATCTGTGAAGCTGGGACGGATAAAAGAATCTGGTCAAAGGCGACAGGCTCTCCCCGGCGGAGCCATTCCGTATCCCGGGCAGAAGAGAACATAAAGCGAATGGAGATACCGTCCCCTGACAGATTTTCCACTTCCGGCAGGATGACTTCCTGGACTCCGAGGGGCGGGAGAGCCAGGGGGAGGTCGCCCTCCAGAAGCAGACGGCCGTTCCGCTCCGCTTCATACCGGCAGAGCAGGACTTCTTCCGCCGCAGTAAAGGCCAGCATATTCCGAAGCAGGAAGCTGTTTTCTTTCCTTTCCACCCGGACGGGACGGTAGACCTGACCGATTTCCTGCAGACCGCGGTGGGGTGTACGGTCCGGAAAGACCAAACCATCTATACAGAAATTACCGTCATGATTCTCCTCGCCGAAATCCCCGCCGTATCGATAGATTGGCGTTCCGTCGGGCTCAGTGCCGACCCGGATCCCGTGATCGCACCATTCCCAGACGCAGCCGCCCATCATGCGCGGCTCACTGTAAATCTTTCTCCAGTAGGCTTCCGCTCCGCCGGGCCCGTTGCCCATGGCATGGGCGTATTCGCACATGAAATAGGGACGCTTTTCCAGAGGATTGGCCAGGAAGCGTTCGATCCGTTCCATGGGTGGATACATCACGGAGACCATATCCAGCACATCCACGCTGTCATTCGGGATCGGCGCATCCTTCAGATAATGCATGCTCTGATAATGGGTGAGACGGGAGGGATCCCGCTGCTTTACCCAGCGGAGGGCATGCTCGAAGGCCAGGGAATAACCGCTTTCGTTTCCCATGGACCAGAAGAGGACGCAGGGGCGGTTGATATCCCTTTCCACCAGACGCTGTACGCGATCCAGGATGGCGGCTTCATAATCCGGACGGTTGGCCAGGAGTGCGATGGCTGAATAACTTTGATACTGATCCTTGTTCAGGGGAGCTTCCACGCTGCCATGGGATTCGATATCAGCTTCATCCACGACATAGAAGCCCAGCTCGTCGCAGAGACGGAGGAAGAGCGGGGCGGGAGGATAATGGGAGGTGCGGATGGCATTCATGTTATACCGTTTCATCAGCAGCAGATCCCGGCGCATATCCTCCGGTGAAACGACGGCACCGGTGACGGGATGGCTCTCGTGGCGGTTTACGCCCCGGAGCTTTACGGGCTGATCGTTGACCAGGAATATTCCATCCCGGACATCCACCCGGCGGAAGCCGATACGCTCGCCGATGACTTCCCGGGAGGTTCGGAAAATCAGGGAATAAAGGCAGGGCTTTTCCGCGCTCCAGAGACGGACGGCGGGCAGACGGAACTCATAACTGTCCCGGATGGTCTCCGCCTTCTCCACCAGATTTCCCTCCGGATCCAGAACCTCCAGAGAAACGGGTTCCTCCGATTTCCATTGAACGAGAAGATTTCCCATATCTCCCTGCAGGGAGGAAGAAACCTGATACCGTTCGATACCGCTTTCCTGGCGCAACAGGAAAAAGACATCCCGGATGATACCGGACATCCGCCACTTATCCTGATCCTCAAGGTAGGTTCCGTCACACCACTTCAGCACCAGGACGGCGAGCTCATTTTCACCTTCCCGCAGGAAAGGCGTCACATCAAACTCGCTGGTGCAGTGGGTCACCTGGCTGTAGCCGACAAAGCGACCGTTGACGGCAACATAGAAGCAGCTGTCCACTCCTTCGAAACAAAGGATCCAGCTAACCCCAGGCTCAGGACGGGCAGTGAAGCACCGGCGGTACACCCCTGTCGGGTTTTTCCGGGGGACAAAGGGCGGATCATAGGGGATGGGATAGCGGACGTTGACATAGACGGGGCGGCCGTATCCGTTCATCTCCCAGTTTCCCGGGACGGGCATTTTCCTCCGGGGCGCAGCTGACCACCAAGCCTCCGGCGCCTCCTCCGGGGATTCAAAGGCGGCGAAATCCCATTCCCCGTTCAGGGGAATCCTCCGGGAGGAAGTTTCCGGAGAGCCAAAGGGATCCTGAGCCGGGGCGAAAGGGGTAAAGGCGTTCCGGGGTGGCAGCGTTCCGACATGCAGAAGCGCGGGGTCTTCATGATACCAAGTCTGCAATTTCCTGATCCTCCCTGATTGGTTTTTGATTTTCCGGCGAGAGAGAAGAGCCTTCCTGTCTTTCAGAATCACACAATATATTATTTTCCGCGGATTTCCCGGCATTCCTGCCGGAAGAAGAGGAAAAAAGTCCGCGCTTTCTCCGGTGCGGGGAAAGCGCGGACAAACAGGAGATTATCTGGCCAGGTCTTCCACCATCTGCGCTCTCGCACGGAACAGCTGTTCTACCTGCTGCACGCCGAAGGCGACGACCTCGTCATATCCGAGTCCCTTTGCCTTTTCCAGCATTTCAGTCTTCAGGGCTTCGAATTCCGCTTCATCTGTGGCCAGAACCATCTTCCAGCTGTATTCGGTGATAACCGAACCGACCTGGCTGGCTTTCTGCTGCAGCATATCATCCATCTGCAGAGGCTCTTCCCGGGAGAAGACGGCCTGGTTAATGGTCTTGACAATGATGCCCTTTTTGATCATGGCTTCGATGCTGGTCAGAGCGCCGTCCATGTGATCGCTCCAGTCTTTGATGATGGAGGGCATTTCCTTGCTCAGCACGCAGGGCCACAGATCCCGGTTGACGGGGTAGCCGGTGGAGGAGAGATTGAAGTTGACACTGGGATAGGTATAGAAGCCTTTGTTGGAGCCTTCATAGAAGGTGCCGCCGCCCAGCTCTTCCGGCATTTCCGTCATCTGATCATTGTAGCAGGCCCAGCCGAGATCTGTCAGGATCGGGGCGCCGGATTCATCATAGGTCCAGGTACCATCCTTCGGTCCATTGTAGCTTTCCATCAGTCCTTCATCGGAGAACATCCAGTCAATGATCTTCAGGAGACGCTCCGGCTGCTCACATTTGGAGCCGATGGAGACGGTGCGGCCATAGCCATAGGGCTTTCCGGTATAGCCGTAGTTCTTTTGGGAGGTGAAGGGCAGGAGGGTCATGGCTTTTCCCGCGGCCAGCCGTTCCGCAGTGTTGAAATTGCTCTTGATGGGGTTGAACCAGTTATACAAGACCCGGCCTGTCTGCTCCTTGGTGGTGACTTCGGAATAGGTCTGGGTGATGGAGTCCGGATCCAGCAGGCCCAGCTGGTTCAGCTTATAGTAGAACTTCAGGGTGTCGATATAAAGGCTGTCCTCATCCAGGAGGGTGATATAACTGTCTTCGGTGGCGTGGGGGCAGACATAGTTGAAGCTGTCGCCGTAACCGAAGATGGCATAGAAGGCAGTACCGGCCATCATATTGCCGCCGTCCCAGTCCTTCCAGAGGCTCATGGCATAAACCGGCTCTCCGTCATCGTTCACGGGCTCAAGGTCATGCATTTTCTGCAGCACATCAATCAGATCATCCAGGTTTTTGATTTCCGGGTATCCCAGGGCGGCGTAGAGATCCCACCGACCGTAGGGTCCCCACCAGGAATCCGTACCGCCATCGATCTGCAGTTCCTCTGTGGTCGGAACAGCATCCTGACCGATGGCGTAGATCTTTTCTCCACCGCCGAACTGGATCCTTGCCTTCTCCAGCAGGAGGGGATAATTACCCGTAATATTCGGGGCACAGGTATCCATCATTCCGGACAGATCCAGGATCAGGCCGGCCTGGATGGCTTCACTCAGGTGTTCCTGGCCGTTATTCTCCGCGAGGAAGATCAGGTCGCCCAGATTACCGGAGATCAGCTGGGTCGCGAAGCGATCGGTACCGCCCTCGGAGCTGGTGATGATATTAAAGCCGACGTTGAATTTGTCCTTC
>Ga0310696_10009333_pt1 | contig 11361 bp, 9 predicted proteins | sample AusTroGonzalo_MG_4_FD_203885 | JGI IMG/M metagenome (GOLD analysis project Ga0310696, IMG submission 203885) | Bovine rumen microbial communities from tropical cattle in Woodstock, Queensland, Australia - Gonzalo_02 (v2) (version 2) | ecosystem: Host-associated > Mammals > Digestive system >...
ATGGATGAAAGGCCGTATTTGTTGTGAACGAGCCAGAATGGTGCTTGGTCGTCGCTGCTGATGGTTGCATGTATTTCTCCTGCATACTCCACACCTGTCCCAAGTCGGCTGAGTTGGGCTTTACACGCAGTAATCGGTGCGATGATTAGTAATATGAGGAGAAATTGCTTTACCATATTTAACGATAACGATAATTAGTTTACGGTTTACAGTTTACTGTTTACTGTAATTACTTCGCGAAGCTGATGGCGCGAGTCTCGCGGATGACGGTAATCTTCACCTGTCCTGGATAGGTCATCTCGTTCTGAATCTTCTTTGCGATGTCGTTGCTAAGGATTTCGGTATCGGCATCGGTTATCTTATCGGCACCTACGATGACACGCAGTTCGCGTCCTGCCTGAATGGCGTAGGTCTTGGTGACTCCTGGATAGCTCATCGCTAATTCTTCGAGATCGTGCAGACGTTTGATGTATGCTTCGACAATTTCACGACGGGCACCTGGACGGGCACCTGAGATGGCATCGCACACCTGTACGATAGGGGCGAGTAGGGTAGTCATCTCCATCTCGTCATGGTGTGCACCGATGGCGTTACAGATATCTGGTTTTTCTTTGCATTGTTCTGCAAGTTTGGCTCCATAGAGAGCGTGTGGAGTTTCGGGATCTTCATCGGGTACTTTACCGATATCGTGCAACAGACCTGCACGACGTGCTTTCTTCGGATTGAGACCCAGTTCGGCTGCCATGATGGCACAGAGGTTGGCTGTTTCGCGTGCATGTTGCAGCAGGTTCTGTCCGTATGATGAACGGTATTTCATCTTACCGATGATACGAATCAATTCAGGATGCAGACCGTGAATACCCATATCGATAGCGGTACGCTTTCCTGTCTCGATGATTTCCTCTTCGAGTTGTTTGCGAACTTTCGTAACAACCTCTTCGATGCGTGCTGGGTGGATGCGTCCGTCAGCCACCAATTGATGGAGAGCCAGGCGGCATACTTCACGACGTACTGGGTCGAAGGCACTGATGACGATTGCTTCAGGAGTATCGTCAACAACAAGTTCGGTTCCTGTTGCTGCTTCGAGGGCGCGGATGTTACGTCCTTCACGTCCGATAACACGTCCCTTGATTTCGTCGCTTTCGAGGTGGAAGACGGTGACAGAGTTCTCGATAGCAGTTTCTGATGCTACACGCTGGATGCTCTGAATCACGATTCGTTTGGCTTCCTTGTTAGCAGTCATCTTGGCATCATCGACAATCTCGTTGATATACTGCTGAGCCTGTGTGCGTGCTTCGTCTTTCATGCTTTCCATGAGGTGCTCTTTGGCTTCTTCTGCAGAAAGGCCGCTGATGGCTTCGAGTTTTGTGCGTTCTTGTGATTGCAATTCTTCGAGTTCGGCACGTTTTTTGTCGTTATTAGCAATCTTAGCCTCCAGACTCTGTGTCAGACTGTCACATTCCTGTTTCTTGCGAATCAGTTCCTCGTGACGTTGATTGAGTGAGATCTCTCTCTGCTTTAGGCGGCTCTCCACTTGCTGGAGTTTAGAGTTGCGTTGTGCCACTTCTTTCTCGAGTTCTGCTTTCTTGTTCAGGAACTTCTCTTTTACTTCAAGCAGTTTCTCATTTTTGATGGTTTCTGCCTCTTGCTTGGCAGTATTAATTGACTGGTTATAGGTCTGTTTGAGGACGTATCTGAATAATACGTATCCGAGTACAGCTCCTATGATAAGACCAGCTACTGATGCGATTATAATTTCCATTGTCGTTTTATTGAATAGTTTTTTATGTTAATACTAACGCACATAATCAGCTTGCAATATGGTTGCAATCTGAAGATGTACGCATGATAAATTCTCTGATTCGGATAGGACTATGACGGACGGCTATTTCTTAATGTACTCGTCTATCTCTCGTTCGAGTGTATCGATAATATCGAAGACTGGCTTGGTGTCGTTGCGGTTTTCTGCAGTCAGTGCTTTGATTTCCGAGTTGAGCATCACCATCACATCATAGTATCTATCATTAGGAACTGTTTTGTATCGCTCACGAACGGTGATAAGCTGCTGGTTGACATTACTCGCAGCCTTACGGATGACCGCCTCTTGATCTGAGTCGATCACCGTCATCGGTAGTAACACATTGTCTATGTTGACGTGTATGGTGAGTTTTTTAGGTTCCATGTCTCTGTTTCGGTCGTTGTAGCCTGTAAGGTTATTCACCTTGAGAATCTACTGTGACTTCTTCTGAGTTTAATAGTCCGATGCATCGATTTACTTCGCGCACGAGCCTTGTCATTCTCAGTTTGGCGGATTTGATGTCGCCATCGCTGATTTCCATGAACTTGGCTATCTTCAGGTGTTGATAGGTTTCGTCGAGCGATTTCAGTTGACTGTTCAGTTGGGCAATCTCATTGTCCTTCTGTTTCAAAGCGGCTTGCAGACTGTTGTTTTCTTCCTGTAGATTTCGGTATTGCAAGAGCAGTTGTCGCACCCTTGCCTCAAAACTACGGATTCTTTTCTGTTCGTCGCTGGTCATGGCTGAAAATCATTTAACGCTACACTATCAACTTTGAATATCTATTTCTTCATTTTGCTTTCTGCTTTCTCCATCTCCTCCTGAGACGGTTTAGGTTCTTTCTTCGCGAGGGTGATGACGTTGTAGACATACTCGTTGATCCACGCTTGAGAGAATCCTAAAGATTTTTGATACTTACGTACTGCAGCAACGGTCTTGCGTACACCATCGTCGCTCCAGTCGTTTTTCGTAAAGATGTCGTTCACCGTTTTCTCTACCATCACCTTCAGTGCTTTCTTCAGGAACGAAGGAATGCGGAACTTCCATTTCATGAGGTTGCCTACCAGCATCATCAGGTCTTGAGTAAAGCCGGAGAAGAGAAACATGTAGTTGCGTACATCGTTGACGTTCTTGCAACTCTTCTTGATGCTGAGGTCGATTTCCTTAAAGAAATTATCGCTGATACCGTAGAGGTCTTGTAGCATCTTCTGACATGCTTTTTTCTCTCCGACACCTAATTTGTTATTGACAGTAGCAATATGTAGGGAGCGCTTGAACGCAATCAAATCGGGTAGGGCTGCCACGTTGGAGATACCCAGATTTGCTGCCAGTACGCTTTGGAAGTAAACCCTAATCAAGGTCATGAAATCTTCCATGCCGCCTACATTTGCTTTCTGCTTCTTTTTGAATAAATCTGCTAATCCCATTATGTTAATAATTGTTTTCAAAATGCAAAGGTAGGAAAAAAACGTCAAACGACAATCTTTATCCGTAAAAATAATGCATTTTTATTGAAAAGAATGGTGTTTTCTGTCTGCTTTGGCTTACTTCCGCTCGAAGACAGCTATATGTTCCAGTGAAACGGGCACCGTGACATATTGTCCGCCATCATAGTGCTGACCACTATAGTGGTCGGTCCATCCCTTTTTGTTTTTAGGTAGATAAACCTTCCATTGATTCACACCTTCCTGAATGACAGGACATACCAGATATTTCGGGCCAAACATGTATTCGGTGTCTTGACGGAGTGCTTCTGTATCGTCGGCAAAGTCGAATATGAGCGGACGCATGATGGTGTAGTTTTCTGTAGCAACCCGACGTGCACATTCCTTGATGTAAGGCTTCAGTGCGTAGCGTTCCTTGATGCAATCGACGAATATTTTTTCCGTTTCGGGCTGATAGCGCCAAGGTTCGGTATTGCTTTGGTAACCATGAACGCGCATTACAGGAAGGAACACACTTGTCTCAATCCAGCGCAGCATACGTTCCTGATAGCTCTTGTCGGTGTATTGATTACCAGGCCGGAAGAATCCGCCTGCATCGTAGGTCCACCAAGGCATACCTGTAGCTACATAGTTGAGACCTCCTGCAATCTGACGTCGCAGGCAGTCCATATCGTTACCTACATCGCCGCTCCATACAAGGGCGTTGTAGCGTTGCATACCTGAGAACGAACTACGTGTCAAAATACAAGGTGTACGTCCGGCATCATCTTTGAGCAGACCGTTGTACATCGTGTTGATGACTTTCAACGGGTAGACATTACGGTAGATGTCACCTGGCTGTCGCTGATTGCCTACAAGACGATTATGCAGGTCATCGTTCTCGGGTTCTGTAGCGTCAAACCACCAGATATCGATGTCGATAGGTTTAAGCAATCCCTTGCTGAAGTAGTTCCAATGGGTCTGGGCTGCTTCAGGCTTGAAAAAGTCTATCCAGTCTGTTCCATCGATGTAATATCCCTTTTGTTGCATATCTTTTCCCACATCGGAGTTCTTGTCAACTTTCGACCAAACTGACAGCATGTATTTGATACCCATATCGTGCAGTTCGCGTACCATTCCTGCTGGGTCGGGATATCGTTCCTCGTCGAACTTCATGGCGTTCCAACCATATTTGCCCCAATATTGCCAATCTTGTACGATGACGTCAATAGGAATGTTGCGATTCTTAAACTCTCTAGCGTTCTCTAATGTCTCCTGTTGTGTGTTATAACGTTCGCGACAATGTACGTATCCTAACATATAATCGGGCATCAATGGAGCCTTTCCTGTGAGGTTACGGTAGCTACTGATGACTTGATCAGCTGTTCCTGCAAAGACGGTATAGTCGATACCTGTTGCTACGGGCGAACAGAAAGTTGTCTCGTTATTGTCCTTTCGCCAGCTGACGGTAGGGGAGTCGCCTCGCACACCTTTGACGGTGAGTTGATGCGTACCTTTCTTGAGGGCTACCTTGACAGAACCTGTGGGTGGCAGCCACATGTTATTGAGGTCGATGACTGCTTTGTCATCAATCGCCAGATAGAGTTTGCGTGCCATTGCCTGCCCTACATCGAGCAAGAATGCATAGTCACCATCCTCATCGATGGTGATGTTTGCCTTGAACGAATCAGACACACGACGTTCGCGCAAGTTACCTGTCGTACTGGTGGTATTAACCTCTATCACATTTCCTTGCTCGTCGGTTCCTTGCAGTTTCACAGCATTGGTTGCTGGGTTGAAGTCTGTCAATCCGTAATTGTTCCATAACAGTCCGTAGCCTTTGCTCGAAAGGATGAAAGGAACAGCAATCTGTGTATTCACTTGAGTGAGTCTGCGCGTCAGTCCCTTAATGTTCAGATAGCCGTCTTGGAACTGTCCGGTTCCGTAGATGAATTCATCGGTAGGCGATACGAATGACTGCGATGCTTTCATCCATTTATTTTGTCTGTCCACCAACTCGCTCTGGGTCAGTTCTCTACCTGTATAGGCGACTTCTTCCAAAATCTTTCTGCCTTTACCATCGAAGAAAGTGAGCTGGTCGGTCCATTTGTTGTATTCTACACGCATTCCTTTCATCTTCACTTTCGTGAAGGTCTGATTCACATCTGTCTTCCATTTCGGAAGTTTGACATTCTCCGTATAGATCAGTTCGTCCAACTGAGGTGCATCGTTGTTGTATACACGGATTCTCACGGCATTATCTGCCAATGGGATGATGCGTACCTTACCGTTCTTCGTGAAAATAGTCATCCCATATGCCTCGTCTATGTTATTGGCAACAGCAATGCCCACAAAACCTATGAGCATTGCTGTCAGTAATATCGTTCGTTTCATATAATTTCTATTAAGTCCCTCTCTATCTCTCCTTAATATGTCTGCTGATGGAAATAATCAAAGTCTGCATAACCACCTACCTGCTTTGTTGGGTAGTTGTAGAGCGCAGCTTTGTAGCCGATGAAGAAGTCGAGTGTGAATCGCATCTGCAACTGGTTGTCTATATCCACCCAATGCTTGCCGTCTGTCGAGTAGCTCATGAAAGCCTTGTCTGGACCGCATGAGTCATCAGCTTGTGGGGTGAATACATACTTCATGCGCAGCCATACTTTTTTACCCTTGAGTGGCATTCGCAGCACTTCTTTGGCATCACGTCGTGAGCCGCTAGTTGCAACCACGAAACGCTTGCCGTTATCGTCCACTTCTACACCGATTGAGCAGAAGTTGCTCTGGAACGCTGCCAGTCCGGCTTTGTCGCCAGGTTTCATGCCCGATGCATCGAGTACGGTTTCATTGATACAACGTGGACCGACGGTACGCTGGCAAAGTGTATTGCGTGCGTTGAACAAGTTTGTAGCCAACTGACTGGTCTTGAGTCGCATCCAGCCCTTACGTGCTGTTACCGACCAGTCTTCATTGATTGGCTTGTGATTCCATTGCCATACAAGGTCGAGTTCGTCGTTCGACTTATAGTTGAATTCATCGCTTGCCCATACATGGTCTTCTCCGTAAGGAGCAAGGTTCACATCAAATTCTTTTACAGGAACGGTGTTGTCACCGAGGATAGGCCATCCGTCCACCCATTTCATTGGCTGAAGGGTTGGAACACGTCCCACACCTCCGTGGTCTTGGAAGATGACACCATACCAGTCGCCCTTCGGTGTGTCGACGATAGCTCCTTGAGCCACACCGTCACCGCGTCCGTCGAATGCACCTTGAAGTACTACCTTTTCTTCGTATGTACCGAGTAATTCCTTGCTGCGGAAACAACGCTCCGTACGTGGTTTGCCGCTTGGCCAGTCAATCACGAGTACATAGTAATAGTCTCCGATATGATAGAAGTGAGCACCTTCGGCTCTCAGCCCGAAACCTTGACGTGGGGTGTTGATGAGTACTTGATTCACTCCACCTTGCTTCACGGCTTTAAGGTCGGGCGTCAACTCTGTGATGCGGAGCTCTCCATTACCATATACGACATATACTTTGCCGTCGTTGTCGAACAGCAGAGAAGCATCGTGGAAGAACGCTCCTTCGATTTCGTTGCGCTCCCAATAGCTCTTGGTGATGTCGGTGGTGCGGTATACGTATGTCTTGTGCTGATCGTTTGCGATGAACAGTGCATAGAACATACCGTTGTGGTAACGCAGGGTTGTAGCCCACTGACCTTTTCCATACGCATCCTTTCCATTGCGCAGGTTATAAATGTCATCGTCTGCAATATAATCGTAAATGTAGCTGATGATTCTCCAGTGTACCAAGTCCTTAGAGTGCATGATAGGCGCACCTGGACAGAAGAACATCGTTGTGCTGACCATATAGAAGTCGTCACCCACACGTATCACATCATTATCAGGAATGTCTGTGTAAGTAAGTGGATTAACCATTTTTGTGGTTTGTGCCTGAGCGGTATTGATACTTAGGCCTGCGAGTAGTGCTATGACTACAAAAGTAGATTTCAGTTTCATATTCGTGATTGTTAAAGATTTGCGGTACAAATTTAGTAATTATTTTTTGAACACCTTGCCTTGAGGTGTAATAATGATTGATTTTTGTGGAGCATCGTCTATTTTTTGGAGTTTTTGACCATAAAGGTTATAAATCCTATCCTTATTTGTTGTTTTGTCATTGCCTACAAACTCCACTGAACTACCAAGCTCACTGAACTGCCATGTGTCGAAATTGAGGATAGATGCCCCTGTTGTACTACCCGTGAATGTAAAGTACAGGTCTTGTATGCCCTTTACGGTGCGTGTAGTATTTACGCTGATGTCTTCCCATACGTCTAGTCCTCCTGTAGATTGTATCTGTACCCTTGCTACGATGGAACCGGTCTTCGAACCAGTACGTACAATCATCGTTCCTCTTCCAGCTGCTGCTATGCGTGCTGAAAATGTCTCTGCACCAATTGCACCAAAGTCCACATTACGCACTTTGATATAGTCGTTTGCATGAATGCTCGTCACGTAACATCCGTTGTAGTCTCCTTCACATTTGATGCCCGAACTTTGGTTGATGGTCTCTGCTTGTTGCAGTTCGTATGGGTTCAGGGTCTGAATCGGGTTCACACCTTTCGTGGTGAACTGAATGAAAGGAATGCTGCCGTCTTCGTTGCGAGTAAATTCCTCTACACAAGTCGATCGTTTGAATCCGCCACCGCCAGGTAGAGTACCATTATGATAGAACATATAGCTGTGTCCCTTGTAGTCCACACTGCCGCCGTGAATCGTAAAACTGTTCTTGGCTTCTCCCATCACTTTGCCCTGATAGGTCCAAGGTCCGGTGATTTTGTCAGCAGTTGAGTATGCCCAATGTTCAGGCACACCGCCAGCAGCATATTCCAAATAGTATTTGCCGTTCATTTTATAGAGCCAAGAAGCCTCCTCGAAGTTGGGTTTCGGATTTCCGTTGTCTTCATAGCCCTTATATGGACCGAAAGCCTCCTCACTCTTGATGTTTACCGATACCTCGCTGCCTGTGAACGACGTCATACCTCTGTTCAACTTAACATACCACAGGTTGTTGTTGCCGTAGAAGAGGTACGCTTGTCCGTTATCGTCAATATATACCGTTGGGTCAATCTTGAACCAACCCTGAACCAGTGGTTTCTTGATGGGGTCGCGGTATGGACCCGCAGGGGAGTTCGCTACCGCTACACCGATACCAGGATAGGCTTGTCCCTTGATTGTTGCTGTAACATACCAATACCAACGTCCGTTGCGTTCAACACATTGACTTGCCCAGCAGTCATTATCTTGCTTTGCCCAAGTAAACAGCTTCGGAGTGATGGGCGTACCAAGATATGTCCAGTTCACCATATCAACTGTGCTATACAGTAGCCAGTCTCTCATGGTAAAATACCCGTTTTCAGTTACATCGTCATCATGATCTACAAATAAGTACAGCGTATCCCCATGTACGTATGGTGCTGGGTCAGCCGTATATCGGTCACAAATGATAGGGTTCTGAGCCATCAGGCTCGTTGTCAGCATCAGTGCTGCAGCTATGAAATAGTATTTTACAGCCATTGTATTTCTTTTTTCTGTTTTCGATGCAAAATTACTACATATATAAAATAGAGTATGTCAATAATAGTTCAAATCCTTATGGTTTTGTGTCTTCTCAAGAGTTTGTTTAACCTCGATGGATGATGGAGCTAATTTTCTGTCTCAATTTCTGGATTACCAGTTTCCTTTGTGAACGTGAGCACCCAATATAGTAGACTGCGAGACCAGAGGAGAGGAGACTGACGAAGGTGACGATGGCTACTTGGGTGATAGGGTGTGTGGATAGTCCTCCGTAGTTATGAACCAAGACGGGGATGATGCTACCTACCACGATGACAATAGCTGGTCGGACCATCACTTCACGGATATAGTGCCATATACTCAGCTTTACGGCAGGACAGACGATGAGCATACGTGCTACTTGGGTAATGACAAACATGAGTAATTGGGCACAGAACACAGACTCGGGAGGAAGTCCCTTCCACAGACAGAACCATGCGAGGGGCACGGTGAGTAGCAACAGGTTGCCTTCAATGAGTTGATACTTGGCAATGCGTCCAGTAGCCTGAATACTCATGGTCATGACATTTCCCAAGGTATTTACTCCAATGGAGAAGAGGGCAATGCGTAGGAACCACACGGTGTGATCGGGGATATCGCCAATCCAGATGTAGTAGATGAAGTGGGTTTCGAGCATCACAGGCAAGGAAAGAATGAACATGAGGTATACGCCTAATTGAGAGGATGTAATCATCAACCGATGCATATAGTCCATATTTCCTGCTGCATAGTTCTTTACCAGTTGTGGTTTGACAGCGATGAGGAAGTTTTCGGCAAAGCTGTATAACTTCGAATAGACGGAGTTAGCGAGCGAAAAGGCGGTATTCATCACTGTATTGTAGAAATAGTTGAGCAGTAGGTTGATACCTTGTGTGTAACCAATGGTGGCGAGTGTTCCGTTGAACGACCAGATGCCGAAACGGAACATCTGCGAGAACAATTTGCGATCGAACACCCATTTGCCTCGCGTTTCTGGGAAATGCCGGTTGCAGTACCATCCGTAGATAAGTCGCAGACTGATTTGCAGGAGCATAATCAGTGAGGCGTAGAGGATGAGGCGGTCGGTATCGACATATTTCACGATGAGTACGATGACGAGGTTGATCAAGGTGTTGTAGATACTGATAGAAGCAAACACTCCCATCTTCTCGTAGGCAACGATAAGCGCATCGAAGGGTGCACAGATGATACCGAAGATAGATGTGAGGATATATATCTGAAATACGATGATGGCGGCAGTGAGTCGCTCGGGCGGCATGACAAGATGGTTACACACATAGTACATACCAGCAGTTTCGGCTAAGAGCAGTACGATGCCTGCAATAGCAAAATGCACATGCTGGGCAGTACTGAAGACTACATGCATTCTTGCTTTGTCACTTCCTTGTCCCTGTTCGTAGGTAATAAACCGCATGGTAGCTGCTTCGAGTGAGTTCAGTACCACAAATACTGACATCACACCTCCCAATACACTGAACAGTCCGTAGTCGACCTCACCTAATGACTTGATGAGAATGCGGGTGGTGACAAGTCCCACAACCATCTGTACGATTTGCTGACCGTATAGATAGAGGGTATTGCGGGCAATGCGACTGTTAGGCATGACTTTCTTGGGCTTACTGCTTACCGCTTATGGCTTACAGGGGGTTATGTTTATTGTTGGGTTTAATGGACGAAACGTGATTGGGTAGAATCCCAATTGATAGTGGTGTCTTCTCCCTCCTTTATAGACAATTCTCCTGAAGTGGAGCGAACGATGCTTGCGGTAGAGAGGGAGAGCGTCGTCTCATTGTTGAAGTCGTAGTGTAGGAAATCTGCCTCTTCACTACTCCCCCCCTTAGGGGAGATGGAGGGGGCTTCTGCTATCGTCCAGTCGGGGTTGTAGAGCCGGATGGTGCTGTCCCATGCATCGGTCTTGACGGAGTGGATGAAGCAGATGAGGTAACTGTCGGGGGTGGGGAGTTTGCACAACTGCACTTCAGCCAGTTCAGAGAGACGAATCTTTGTGAGGTTGGTTGATAAATGTGTCATGCGTGATTTGCCTCGGAGTTGATTGGTCACTTCGTTCTTCATGTTGTTTTCGATGAGGTCCATGAGATCCAACCGGTCGTTCTTGGTGAGCGACGGCAGGATGGTGTCGGGAAGTGTTTGGAAAATCTGCTTGATGGTCTGGGCATTGAGCGCATTGACCATTGACCAAATCGTAAATATCGTGATAATCTTCTTCATGACTTTGTACTCTCCACTTTTTCGGCTTAATTGCATTTTCCGTGCAAAATTACAAAATAATTATCAAAATTGCGGTTAAGTGAGCGCAAAAAAGCTTTTTTTTTATTGCCGAACGTTAGCAATTTGGGCAAAAATGCCAATTATGAATTATGAATTATAAATTATTTGTACCTTTGCACTAAATTATGAATGATTGATGAATAAAAAGATTCTTCGTCTTGCCATTCCCAGTATCTTAGCGAACATTACAGTGCCCATTGTGGGCATTGTGGATGTTGCCATTGCCGGACATAT
>Ga0310696_10009334_pt1 | contig 11361 bp, 8 predicted proteins | sample AusTroGonzalo_MG_4_FD_203885 | JGI IMG/M metagenome (GOLD analysis project Ga0310696, IMG submission 203885) | Bovine rumen microbial communities from tropical cattle in Woodstock, Queensland, Australia - Gonzalo_02 (v2) (version 2) | ecosystem: Host-associated > Mammals > Digestive system >...
ATACATAGAGATGTGGTTTCGTGAAGTGCTTTCGTCTCAGCCGCAGGTGGCTGATGTGATGGTGGGGTTCGTCAATAGTTATCTGGTGCATACCAAGAGCGGCATCTTCCTCGGTGTGGGCCTTATTTTCATGCTCTACACCGTACTGATGCTGGTCAACAATGTCGAAGAGACATTTAATAAAATATGGCAGGTGAACAATTCGCGCCCCATTATCCGATCGTTTGCTAACTATCTGGCCATGTTTTTCCTGTTTCCTATCATCATCGTCATTTCAACGGGTCTCTCCATATTTATGGAAACGGTAGCCGACTCGATGGTCGACTTCACGCTTTTGGGACCAGTCATCCATAAACTGCTCAATTTCTCGCCTTACATGCTCATGTCGCTACTCTTCATCCTCCTCTATGTCTATATGCCCAATACAGAGGTTCGTATCTCGTGCGCTATCGTGCCGGGTATACTCGCAGGCATAGCGATGCAAGTGTTGCAGATTGTCTATATCCACTCGCAGATATGGGTGACGGGCTATAATGCAATATATGGTTCGTTTGCTGCATTGCCGTTGTTCATGCTTTGGGTTCAGATATCGTGGACCATCTGTCTTTTTGGTGCACAACTTACCTACACCAATCAGAACATGAAACGCTTTGGCATCAACCTGGAACCTATCGACGTCCATCCGTATGTGGACATGACTGACGAGGAACGGGACGACAGCAATTTCTATGCAGGAAATCTCGACGCACTATAAATTCTAATCCCCGATCAGCTCGGGGATTAGTATTATTGATTCATGAGATATCTTTTGAAATCAACGAAGGACTTTGTCATGGGTGTACTCTGTTTCTCGCCCTGCATGAATGCACGGAGGCGAGAAGGAATGTCAACATCGATGCCGAGAATCTCGTCGACTTTTTCCTTAAACTTCGCAGGATGGGCTGTCTCGCAGAAGACGCCAATCTCACCGGGCTGCAACCCGTCGACAAGTGCCTGATAACCACAGGCTCCGTGAGGATCAAGAATATAGCCAGTCTTCTCATAACAAAGGCGCATAGTCTTGCGAATCTGATCATCACTATAGGTGGCTCCGCTGATGAGGCTGGTGATGCGCTCGTGGGTCTCTTCAGGCGAGAATTTATTGTTCTCGCTGTAGAGGTTAATGATGCGTGCGAAGTTTGAAGGATCGCCCACATCCATCGCGTTGGCCAGTGTTTGGAGCGAGGCTTTCGGCTCGTAACGGCCTGTCTGCAGGTAGTTGTAGAAGATGTCATTGGCATTGTTAGCGGCAATGAAGCGCTTCACAGGCAGTCCCATTGCATGGCCGAAGAGGGCGGCACAAATGTTTCCGAAGTTCCCTGAAGGCACGCACATCACGAGGTTATCGGCCTTTTCCATAGCCTTCATCCTGGCATAGGCATTGAAATAGTAGAAAGCCTGGGGTAGGAAACGGGCCACGTTAATGGAGTTGGCAGAGGTTAGTTTCATATGTTGATTTAATTCTGCATCCATAAAGGCGTTCTTTACCAATGCCTGACAATCGTCGAAGACACCGTCAACTTCAATGGCTGTGATGTTTTTGCCTAACGTAGTGAACTGACACTCCTGAATGGGACTGACCTTTCCTTTTGGGTAGAGTACGTAGACATGAATACCATCGACGCCCAGAAAACCATTGGCGACGGCAGATCCTGTGTCACCAGAGGTGGCCACGAGTACATTCACCTGTTCCTTACCTTCTTGACGGATAAAATATTGGAGCAGACGAGCCATGAAACGGGCTCCCACATCCTTAAAGGCAAGGGTAGGACCATGGAATAGTTCGAGGGAGTAGATTTTATCAGTTACTTTCTCAACAGGACAGTCGAACGAAAGGGTCTCGTAGACAATCTGTTTCAACGACGCAGCATCGACATCTTCTCCAAAGAAGGCGTCAGCCACGGTATAGGCTATTTCCTGGAAAGACTTCTTTTCAATGGCATCAAAGAACTCCTTCGGCAGTTGCTTGATACGCTCAGGCATATACAGGCCACGGTCTTCTGCCAACCCCTTGACTACTGCTTTGTGCAAGTCGGCGATGGGGGCTTTCCCATTTGTGCTATAATACTGCATATCTTATTCTATTTTCATTAATTCTTGCATAAATTCATTTAATTTCAGTAGTCCATAGGAACCTGATACACAAGACACTTCATCGTATTGCTGAACCTTGTCTGGAATAATCCCGCGATGCCAAATGAGGAAGGGCACAGGTTGTCCTACATGGATGCGTTGTTCAACTGGCGTCAGATGATCAGGGAGTACAGCGATGCATATGGGCTCATCCCATGTTTCCACCTTATTATATATATAAGAGATGAGTCGTTGGTCGAGATATTCAATGGTCTTGATCTTCAGTTCTAAATCGCCATCATGGCCTGCCTCATCGCTCGCCTCGACATGGACAAAAACAAAATCATCTTTTTGGAGGGCGTCAACAGCTGCTTGAGCCTTGCCCTCGTAATTGGTGTTGGCAAGTCCTGTAGCACCATCCACCTCAACAATCTTCAGACCTGCATAGTGGCCGATGCCTCGGATCAGATCAACAGCAGAAATCACTGTGCCAGACTTTACCTGAGGATATTGTTGCATAAGTGTTTCCATAGAGGGACGGTAACCGCCGCTCCATGGCCAGATACTATTGGCCTGACGTTCACCGCGCTTTGCGCGTTCTAAATTGAAAGGATGTTTGGCCAAAAGTTCCTGAGACTTGAGAATCAGCTCATTGATAAGATTGGCTGTTTGCTGAGAGGTCAACCTTTCTGGAGATTCTAGAATTTCCGTATTTTCTGATTTTACCAGCAGCGACTTCCATTCTTCATTGGGATGATCATGGGGTGGAGCACAGACGATGTGCTTATTGCCACCTTTGATGACTAAAAGGTGACGATACTGGATGCCTGTGATGAATTTCACTCTCTCACAACCCTCACGTTCATTGATGGGCTTAGCGAGCTTTTCATTCAGGTATTCAATGAGTACTCGTGCATCTTCCGTCTCAAGATTGCCGCCATTATGTGTAATAATCTTTCCGTCAGTTAGTGTAATGATGTTGCAGCGAATGGCAAAATCATCGTCGGCCATCTCATAGCCGATGCTGGCAGCTTCGAGAGGGCCACGACCTTCATAAACTTTATTCAAGTCATAACCCAGAATGGCTGTATTTGCAACCTCAGAACCAGGAGGAAATCCCTCTGGTACTGTGACCAGTCGACCACAACGACCTTCACGCGCCAACTTGTCCATTATGGGCTTGTTGGCATATTGTAATAAGGTCTTACCTCCCAGTCTTTCCACTGGAAGGTCGGCCATTCCGTCGCCAAGAATGATGATATGTTTCATCTTGATTCCGTGTTAATCTGTGTCAATCTGAGGTTAGATATTGGCGATTGACATGATATTGGCAAAGACACCTGCTGCAGTTACTGCTGCACCGGCACCGTAGCCTTGAATCAGCATCGGATATTCCTTATATCGTTCAGTTGTAAGCAGCACGATGTTGTTCGAACCTTCGAGACCATAGAAAGGATGTCCGTAGGGTACCTCCTTAAGGGCGACGTTGGTCTTGCCGTTCTCCATCGTGGCTACGAAGCGCCAACGCTTGTTCTCGGCCTCAAGCACCTTACGACGTGCCTCAAAGTCAGCATCGAGCTCAGGCAGTTTTGCCCAGAAATCGTCGATGCTTCCCTCAAAGTAGCTGTCAGGCACGAAGAGATGCTTTTCAACATCTTCTTGTTCTACTTTGTAACCTGCCTCACGGGTCAGGATCACTAGCTTACGGATTACGTCTGTACCACTGAGGTCAATACGGGGATCAGGCTCTGAATAACGCTCTTCCTTGGCGCGGCGTACGGTCTCTGAGAAGGGTACGTCTGCAGAAATCTCGTTGAAGATGAAGTTCAGTGTACCACTCAAGATGGCCTCGATCTTCAGGATCTTGTCGCCCGAGTTGCATAGGTCGTTGATGGTGCCGATAATCGGCAGACCAGCACCTACGTTGGTCTCATAGCGGAACCACACACCCTTATCACGAGCGGTCTGCTTCAGTTTGAGATAGCTATCATAGTCGCTGGAGGCTGCAATCTTGTTGGCAGCCACTACGGATATGTTGTGCTCTAAGAATGTCTGATAAAGTGATGCTATTTGACGACTGGCGGTGCAATCGACAAATACGCTGTTGAAGATGTTCATCTTTACAATCTCGTCGCGCATGTGTTCGGTGTTGGCAGGATAGCCTGCACGCAGAATCTTCTCATAATTGTCGAGATCGATGCCGTCGCGGTCGAGTACGAAGTTGTCCACATCTGAGATACCTACCACGTTCAGTTTCAGACGCCTCGATTGCATGAGGAACTGCTGTTGTGTACGTATTTGCTCAAGCAGCATGCCACCCACCGTACCAATACCGCAGATAAAGAGGTTGAGCACCTTGTATTCTGAGAGGAAGAACGAGTCATGGAGCACGTTGAGTGACTTACGCAGGAATCGGCCATCTACGACGAACGAGATATTCGTCTCTGAAGCACCTTGGGCACAGGCAATCACACTGATACCAGAGCGGCCGAGTGTACCAAACAACTTTCCTGCGATACCTGGTGTCTGCTTCATGTTCTCACCAACGATGGCGATAGTGGCCAATCCACTCTCCACCTGCATGGGATACATTGCACCCGTCTCAATCTCCTTGGCAAATTCAGCGTTTAATACCTCTGCTGCAGCCTCGGCATCCTCGTCACGCACACCGATAGAGGTGGAGTTCTCAGATGAGGCTTGTGACACCATGAAGACAGAGATGCCCTTATTGGCTAAAGTGGTGAAGATACGACGGTTCACACCAATCACACCCACCATCGAAAGACCTGTCACCGTGATCAGTGAGGTGCCCTTGATGCTTGATATACCTTTGATGGGCTTATTGTCGTCCTCAATCTTGTCTTTGATCAACGTGCCCGGATGCTCAGGGTTGAAAGTGTTCTTCACCTTGATGGGTATATTCTTCACACAGACTGGATAGATAGTCGGTGGGTAGATCACTTTCGCACCGAAGTTACAGAGTTCCATAGCCTCTACATAAGAGAGTTCGTTGATGGTATAGGCACTCTTGATAACTTTCGGATCTGCCGTCATAAAACCATCCACGTCCGTCCAGATTTCCAGAACCTCTGCATCTAGAACAGCAGCAATGATAGCAGCTGTATAGTCGGAGCCTCCACGACCAAGGTTAGTGGTCTCATGAGTGTCACGATCTCTGGCAATGAATCCCGGCACTACATACACATACTTATTATTTATATTCTTGAAAGACTCCTTTACCAATTCAGTTGTCAGGTCGGCATCAATCACGTGCTTGCCCAGCTTCTTTTCCGTGCGGATGAAGTCACGGCTATTCATACGAACACCGTTTTTGATCATTGCAGCCACAATATGTGAACTCAGACGCTCGCCATACGATACGATGGTATCTTCTGTCTTTTTCGACAGGTCGTGAATTAGGTATACACCGTATAAGATGCTCTTCAACTGGTCGAAAAGCTGGTCTACATGATTAAATAAGTCTATGCGCTTTTTCTCATCCGTCATGATGGCCTCAATCATTTGGTGGTGGCGTGTCACCATCGCGTCGAATTCCTCACGATAGTGTTCGTCGCCTTGCTTGGCCATCTGCGATGTGGCGATCAGTTTGTCGGTGATGCCGTCAAGTGCACTTACTACTACTACGACAGGTTGCGTCCGAGCCTCTGTCTCCACAATTTTTTTCAAGCTAAGAATGCTTTTTACGGAACCTACGGACGTTCCGCCGAATTTCATTACTTTCATATTCCTATGCAATTTATCTTTCCGCCGGTACCCCTCTACAAGTGGGGCTTCCTCCAACGGCGGTGCAAAGGTAATGGAATTAGTGCAAAAAACAAAATAAATCGCGATTTTTTTCGCGATTTATCTTTAATTACTTGCGTCCTTGGTTACTATGAGGATTGATTTTTTGCTGTTTTCTCATTTCTTTGCCAGCATAGGGACGGGCAGGCGGAGAATAGCTTTTTCTTGGGTCACTGGGGCCTTTGTAGTCCTGATAAGGCTTTGGACGATTCGAGTACATGTGGTTCCTGTCTGTATAGTATTTATAGATGTGGAAGGACCACATATTTCGTGAACTGCTCATCGGCCGGTAGAAGTAATTTGTCTTTTTATAAATATGGTATTGATAGTCTGAGAGCACAAACCTCATATCAGCATCTCTGCGTGACTGGCAAATGCTGAGACGTTCACCATGAATGGCTACAGAAATAATGTAGTCGAGGTTGATCTCGTAAACGTTGTTAGCTTGAACGCTACTCAAACCCAGTTCGTAAGTCATCTTGTCGGTGAGGAACAGAGCGTGCTCACGTGCTTCATTGAATGTCATTGCTGCGGCAGAGGTAACTATCGTCACCATCAAAGCCAATGTCATCATCTTCTTTCTCATTTAATACTATTTAGGTTGTTCAACATTATTGATTACTGCTGCAAATATAGACATTTTTTATCCAAATTCGCTTGTTTTTTACAAAAAAAGCATCAAAAAACGATTTATTTGGTAGAAAATGAGTAATTTTGCAGCGTTTTTGAAATAATGTCTATGATACAATATAAGGAACTTAAGAAAAATCTGAAAAAAGATCTCTCGGGATTCCCAGAGGTAAAAGTGTCAATTGTAGGTGATACGGCGACCCAATTTCTTGCTACAGCCATCTGCGGATTAGGTGTTGAGCGAGGGTTAAATATCAACCTTTTTGAAGCTGAATATAATCAAGTAGATCGTCAGTTCCTTGATCCTTCAAGTGAATTATATGAATTTGATGCTGATTTCATAGTAGTCTTTCAGTCGACTCATAAGTTAGGAGAGCATCATAGTCTGCTTACTACAGACCAGCAGGCTCAACTTGCAGAAGAGCGGTTGTCTTTTGTTGCCTCTGTCTGTGAGAATCCTGCTTTGGCCAATAAAAAAATCATCTATTTCAATTATCCTGAGATAGAAGATACTGTGTTTGGTAGTTATGCCAACAAGGTTGTGTCATCGTTGACATATCAGGTTCGCAAACTCAACTATGAGTTGATGAAACTATCACAGCAGTATCCAAACCTTTTTATTTGTGATATCGCTGGACTGCAGAACAAGTTTGGACGCGATTTCATGTTTGCACCGAATGTCTATGTGAGTACAGAGATGATTCTGAGTGTAGACATTCTTCCATACGTGGCTTCAAGGGTGTTGGATATCGTTTGCGCTATCAGAGGACAATTCAAGAAATGTCTGATTCTTGACCTTGACAACACTGTGTGGGGTGGTGTCATTGGCGACGATGGATTGGAGGGCATCCAGCTGGGACATGGTTTGGGCATTGGTAAGGCCTTTACCGAATTTCAGATGTGGGTTAAGAAACTACGTCAGCGTGGTATCATTATTTGTGTGGCCTCGAAAAACAACGAGGAAACGGCAAAAGAACCGTTTGAAAAGCATCCGGATATGGTGTTGAAACTCGATGATATCGCCGTGTTCCAGGCAAACTGGGAGACGAAGGTCGATAATATACGTACCATACAGAGTATCTTGAATATCGGCTTTGACTCGATGGTGTTCCTCGATGATAATCCTTTTGAGCGGAATATTGTTCGTGAAAATATCAAGGGCATCACTGTTCCTGAGTTGCCGGAAGATCCTGGTGAATATTTGGAATATCTCTATTCGCTGAACCTCTTTGAGACAGCTAGTTACAGCAATGCCGACAAGGACCGTACAAAGCAGTATCAGGTGGAGGCTAAGCGCGTGTCGCTCTCCAAAACCTTCACCAACGAAGCAGATTTCCTGAAGTCACTCAATATGGAGTCTACGGTCAGCGGTTTCACCAAGTTTAATACGCCACGCGTAGCACAGCTTTCCCAGCGGAGTAATCAATTTAACCTGCGTACCGTCCGTTATACTGAGGCTGATATTACCGCTTTGGCAGAGGATCCGGATGTGATAGACTTGAGTTTCACACTTGAAGATAAATTCGGCGACAACGGTCTTATTGCCGTCATTATTATGAAGAAGCAGGATGCCGAGACTTTATTTGTCGATACCTGGTTCATGAGTTGCAGAGTGTTAAAGCGTGGTATGGAGAACTTCACTCTGAATACGATGGTAGAACGTGCCAAGGCTGCTGGCTATAAGAAGATCATTGGTGAGTATCTGCCTACGCTCAAGAATAAGATGGTAGAAAACCATTATACAGGACTTGGCTTTACGAAGGTTGAAGGTGCAGATACGGCCCAATATGAATTGGATGTTGATGCATATCAACCTAAGGAGTGTTATATTGAAATGTTAATTGAGAAGTGAAAGTGAAGAACAAGATAGACCATATCGGTTATCTGACTGGCGATATAGCCGCTACAGCCAAGGCTTTCGAAATGCTTGACTATCAGATGGGTGAGATTGTTGATGATGATACTCAACGTACCCGTATTTGTTTCCTGACGAAGGCGGATGAAGTACGTGTGGAATTGGTAGAGCCTTACGAAGATAATAAGACGATGCAGAAGATGCTCACTAAGCGTGGTGTAACTCCGTACCATATCTGCTATGAAGTGGATGATGTTGATGTAGAATATGAGCAATTGATACAAAAAGATTGGACAGCACTTTTTAAACCAGTGGCAGCACCGGCATTTGGTAATCGAAAAATATGTTATTTTTGGAATTCAGAAATAGGTTTTATAGAATTAGTAAATAAACAATAGAGAGAAAAATGGAAAGACAAGAGATTTTTGAGAAGTTGAATGAGATTTTTATAGACGTATTGGATCTCGACGAGTGCAACCTGACTGACGAGACCAGTGCAAACGATATTGAAGAGTGGGATTCGTTGAGTCATATCCAACTGATTGTTGCCATAGAAAAGGCTTTCAAGATAAAGTTTAGTTCTTTGGAGATTATGAAGTGGAATAATGTCGGTGAGATGGTCGACTCCATGCTTCAAAAATTGTAAATAATCATATTGTTGTCAAATAGTAAATTGAATTAATGGTCGTTAATTCTGTCAGATTCTTGCTGTTTTTTATCGTAGTATTCACAGTTTACTACCTTCCAGTCAGCAAGAAGTATCCTCGTTTCCAGAATTTATGGCTGTTGCTGTCGAGCTATTTCTTTTATGGCGTGGCAGACTGGCTGATGGTGCCCCTACTGATTGGTGCCACCATCGTGTTTTACGGTCTGGGTGCATGGCTTAAAAGTGAAATGCGAAAGCGGCACCAGAAGAATGCTTCCAGGTTGACTACGTTAGGAGTCTGCCTGGGCATCGGATTGTTGTTGTATTTCAAGTACCTTAACTTCTTTGCTGAGTCATTTGCTGAACTACTCAGTGCCATAGGGCTCAAGGCAACATGGACCACTCTTAGTATTGTTCTGCCCATTGGTGTCAGCTTCTTCACATTTAAGCTGATCAGTTACATCATTGAGATTCATCGTGAGCATATTGAACCTTGTAAGGACTTCATCGAGTTTGCAACATACATCGCATTCTTCCCGACGCTTCTTTCTGGTCCTATCGATCGCCCGAATACCTTTATTCCACAATTGCGTAGGTCGCACTCATTAGACTATGTTCAGGCGGTGGACGGTTGTCGACAGATTCTTTGGGGTATGTTCACGAAGATCTGTATTGCTGACCATCTTGCCCTTGTGACAGACAGCATTTGGGCCGATTATAGTAGTCAGTCTGGATCGACGCTTTTGATTTGGACTTTACTCTATACGATGCAGATATACACCGACTTCGATGGTTATTCCAATATGGCTATCGGTGTGGGTAAGATTCTTGGATTCAATATCACCCGCAACTTCAACCATCCGTTATTGGCACGTAACATTGCGGAGTTTTGGCGTAACTGGCATATCTCACTTACGTCGTGGATTACTGACTATGTGTTCATGCCGCTGAATATTGCCTTCCGTAACCTCGCTAATTGGGGCGTGATGCTGGCTGTGGTGATAAACATTGTGTTGATTGGTCTCTGGCATGGTGCCAATTGGACTTTCGGTCTCTTTGGACTCTATCACGCAATGCTTTATGTTCCACTAGTGCTGTCTGGCTCATTTGGAAAGAACAAGAAACTGCGTCCTAACGACCACGGATTGCCAAAGTGGACGGATTTCTGGAAGATGCTGTTGAATTACTTCCTTGTTTCCCTGGGATTCATCATCTTCCATGCTGATAGCATTGCCGATGCCTTCCGGTTCTTTGGTGGCATCCTTTCTACCTCATTGTTCTCCATGCCGTCACTACCGCTCAAGAAAGCAACCTTGTTGTTCATCTTGATTGTTCTGATCTTGGAATGGACGACCAGAAAGAAAGAACATCCGCTGCAGTTGCCTACTGACGGAATTTTCAGATACATGGCAGCCCGTTATCTCCTGTATGCTGGCATTGGCCTGATGTTATTCCTGTTTGCAGGTGAAGTTGAGACATTTATTTATTTCCAGTTCTGATGATGAAAAAGTTCTTACTAAAATTATCATACACGGTATTGCCGGTTTTCCTGCTATTGTTCGGATTAGTGCTTTATGTCACACTCTATATCAGTCCACGGGCAGATACAGGTGATTTGGGTAATTTGGCCCTCATACCGTTTTGGTCGGAATATGGTCAGATGATCCGGCAGCATGAAATAAAGGATACCTTATTTTTTAAGGTTAATAAAACAGAAGACTTGCGTGACATCCATGTCAATGTGTTGACCGTTGGCGATTCTTTCTCTCAGCAAGAACATGCCGGCTATCAGAATTATATGCCTGGAGAAGGACTGACTGTTGCCAATTGTAAGCGTAGTCTTTACGACAATCCTATACAATATGCCTATAATATCATGGACTGGGGTGTTGTTGACTCTACCAATATCGACGTGATGATCGTAGAGGTGGGGGAACGTGATTTTGCCCTTAGGATAGATAATTTTGGCGTTGACAAAATCGAAGTGCCGGAACCGGAAAAACCTTCTGTTGATGATGAGGAAGAGCATAATCCCAACGAATGGTCTTTGCTCCGTGCTCGTGACTTCGTTTTGTATCGGTTTGCTGGTCGCAGTCCTGTCTATGTGGTAGACTTGAATAAGGATTTTTTCGATTGCCCGGAATCTCGTAAGTTGTATTTCTATTGTGCCGATATTCTCAACGGCATGACGATCGAGGAGTCCATTCGGCCAAAGGTCAAGGAAGTGTTTGATTTAATGACGGCAAAGGCTCATGAGTGTGGATTTGATATTGTTTTTATGCTTCCTGTTGATAAATACGATCTTTATCAAGAC
>Ga0310696_10009337_pt1 | contig 11358 bp, 3 predicted proteins | sample AusTroGonzalo_MG_4_FD_203885 | JGI IMG/M metagenome (GOLD analysis project Ga0310696, IMG submission 203885) | Bovine rumen microbial communities from tropical cattle in Woodstock, Queensland, Australia - Gonzalo_02 (v2) (version 2) | ecosystem: Host-associated > Mammals > Digestive system >...
TGAGCCGAGCGGTACTAATAGCCCGTGAGACGCTTTTCCTTTCTTTCAACGATTTGGTTCAACTGTCCCGCGTGGGCAGCCCGGACCCGCCTAGCTTCAAGCACGATGGCGGTTGCTTAGAGTTCAGATTTCCATGCAAGAGTTTGTTTCAGCGGTAATCGAGTGGGGGTCATACCCGTTCCCATCCCGAACACGGAAGTCAAGCCCCACATCGCCGATGGTACCTGGTCCTCGGATCCGGGAGAGTAGGTCGCCGCTGGATTCACGCCCCCCACGAGGTAAACCTCCTGGGGGGCTTTTTTTTGTGCACCGTTCCGCCTTGCGGCTACACTCTCGCGACCACGACTCGTCAATACGAGTCGCTTGTCGCTCACGGGCCCCCTGCCAAGACGGCTGGGGGCCTCTTCGTTTTTACGCGCAGCCGCTCGCGCCGGTGTCCTGCCGGGACTCCGTCGAGGCGCTCGCTCTCGCCATCACGGCCGGTCGATACCGGCCGCACTTGGCTCGCAGCCCCCACGAGGTAAATCCTCGAGGGGCCCTTTCTTTTTTTGTACGCGCGCGCGCAGCCCGGCATCGCCTACACATCCCCCCCAGCGCCATCCAGAGCGGACGTTGCCGCGAAGGATCCGGTGCATTGTCTCTTGCGCTGTCGCCCTGGAGGGAGAGCGACGACCGATAGGGCCCACGCTATCACGCCGGTTGATATCGGCCGCTCGTGCCCAGTATCCCTTCGAGATAAACTTCCCGGGGTCTCTCAAGTTACAATTATGATTTAGCTTATTTTGTTCGTGGTTGAAGCAATTTATTCTTATTGAACGTAGCTAATGTACTTTATGAATTCATCTGGAATCTCTGATAGCATCGGGCTTTGCTGATTCTGCTTGTGGGATATTGCGGTGTTGGGGCGAATGTAGAATTTTAAAGCAGCTTTAATACAAAATAACAAGAGTTTCTATTCAATTTTTGAGGGACTATGCTTTTTGATTCTTGCCCTTTTGTGCCTTTTCGTATTGTGTAATTGGATGAATGAATTCCTATATATATTTTTTATTGAAAAGATTTATTTTTTTTAAATATTTTTGTTTTTTTACAAAAAAAAGATTTAGATTTACGTATACGGGTGTGGAATAATTCAAAGGTGAGAGATGTATGAGACACCTGTATTTAGCTTTTTGTGTTCTAGGCGCTTTTGCGTCCACTGTTTTCGCTGATTTGACTGTTCACCTACAGTCACCTTTTGCTGCAGGCGAAGCTTCCAAAGTTGTTCCACATCTTGTTCTTAATTCAGAGAAACCAGATGTTGCAGCAACGTCTTCCTCTATTATGAAGGAAGATAGTGTAAGTTGGTATTCTTTCACTTGGAAAAAATCGCTTTCTGATTTTAAGGCATCGGATACTTTTACCATTATGGGGTGCCCTGCCACTGCGTCTAGCAGTGATGTATGTGTTGATTTTGGCGATGGCATTACCTATAATGTTCGTGATTTCTTTGATGGCAGTAACGAAGCCTGGATTTATACGAATACAACTACGGAAACATTCTCGAAGTCTTTTGTTTCTGATGATTCAAAGATTATTTGGTTCAAGAGTCCATGGGGCAATAAAGCCCTTCCGCAAATGGTTTTTGGACAAGATACGGTTGTAATGCATTATTCTGCGGACCCGACGAAATGCGGTTGGTTCTATGCTGGAATTTCGCCGGAAATGCTAAAGAAGCATGTTCTCAAAACGGCTATATTTACACGCTTTAATGCTCCGTGGATGACTGTTCCCGCAGATAAGAAAGCGATTATCGAATTGGCTTCTGTTCTGGAACGTAAGAAAGATACTATCTATGTTGATGGTACATTGCCAACTCCTTCAGTCGGCGTAAGTATGGGAACTGTCGGTGAATGTTTTGATAATAGACGAATTTTGCATGTCTATAACCCGTGGCGTAATAATAGTATTTATCGTGACAGCACGGTTTACGTGAGCATAGATGGTGTCTGGTCAGCTGATTCTATTCAGGGGACTGGTGGTAAAGTTGCTGGGCCTGGTCGTAAGGGACTTGATTTTGATGATGGTTACAAGTTCTGGCTTTCTGTGGCATTCCCAGATTCTCTCGTTTCATCTGCGGCTTGGAAGTCGGCTGATGCGAAGGTGCAAGTTGCTCGTAGCTATACAGAAAGAAATGATACGATTTTCTATTTCAATGATAAAAACCGTCCTTTGGTGAGCGACCTTTTCCCGTCTGGTGTTTATGAAACGTGGTTCTATACAAGTTCTAAGATGGAAGAGCTCGATATTTCCTTTGCTCCGCTTGAGCGCAAGGTTGTGCGTTTGTTGAGCCCTTGGAAGAATACCCCGACATCGTTTGTCGTTGATGCAACCAAAGAAGTCGTGAGGATGTCTGCATTTTCGAAGGACACTTGCGGTTGGTTTGAAGGTACATACTACAAGCATGCTCCTGACTGGAAGATTTACTTTAAGCAGAGCTTTGGTCTTGAAAAGTACGATATGACGGGTGTTATCCGTGAAGGTAACGATGTTGAAGTATTAGTTAATCTCGACTCTCTTATGAACAAGTCCGATACGGCTTGGGTTTATCCGTCCGATAAAAACAAGAATTATAGCCGTCCGGAAGCGTCCTCGAAATATCCGAGTGGCCGTCTTGGCGATTGCCCGAGTATGAAAATTTCTGCAATGCTTTTTGACTGGGCTGGAGAATCCTATCACGACAGCATAGATGTGGATTTTGGAAAAACTCAGAGAGGTGGTGAATATACAAGAGTGAGCTATAATGGAATTACTAATGACTCGTGTAGCGGAACTGTGACGGGAATGGTACAGTCGACACTAGTCAATGGTCGCCCTGCTCGCGCTGATTCTTCGAAGTACCCATGGGATAAGTGCGCGGCAGCTCACAATCTTGATAAGTGGTTTGTTCCTGAGTTCCTTGGCATAAATCCGAAGACTGGCGATTCGCTTACGAATTCCCTATGTAAAGACATTACACTCCAGCTTGATAATGAAGGTTTCTGGTATGCAGATTACACGAACGAATCGGGTGATTGCAATGACCCAGTAAGCCCGGGATTCTTCCCGCTAGATCATTTTAAATATCTTGATACTAAAGATTCAGTGGGTACAATTCCTAACCCGAAATTTGACTGGAGTGTTGATGGCTATGTCAATTTGAATGATGGTAGGGGATGGGTAAGGGATACCTGTAACCACAATTATAGCTATTCGATGATGGTTTCTGCTAGCTTCAAGTATGTGAAGGGCCAGTACTTTGAATTCCGTGGTGACGACGATGTTTGGGTCTTCATCAATAACAAACTCGTTGTGGATATCGGTGGCGTTCATGAAAAGGTAGAAGGCGCTGTTGACCTTGATTCGCTTGGATTGAAGGAAGGTCGTGAATATCCGTTCCATATCTTCTATGCGGAACGCAATGCGACGGGTTCCAACTTCAAGATGCGCACGTCGATCAACTTGCAGAAGCAGAACACTTACCTTTCCACTATCGACAGAAGCGATACGGCGAATATAAAGGGCCTCCTCAGATTGAAGATGGATGCTGAGGCTATCAGCTGCGATCCGCAGGCCAAGGTAGAAGCGGATACGACTGAAGCTCCGTCTGTATTCTATCTCGATGGCGGCAACCTTTCGGAAGCTAAGGAATTGAGCGTGGGTCTGAACTTTGCCGGTATTCTCATCAATCCGGACAAGTCCAGTTTTGAAATCAATATTGATGAAATTGTTAAGCAGCGTGCTTTGAGTCCGGGTACGTATGTTCTCCTTTACTTCTTGGAAAGCGATATGGGCTTGGGCGATGCTTGTGAATTTACTGTTCCTCCGTTCGATGTTCCAGAAATTGCGTTTGTCGATGTGTTTAACGCAAAACATGGTGATGCGCCGAAAGTCTTTGATCCGAAGGGCAAGAATTTGAGAGGCGATGTGATTCGCACGGGTGAAAACGATACCTTGATGACACATGTGCGCTATCCTGAAATGACTTACCTTGAAATCATGGTCACTTACAGGGGTGAAATTTGCACGGATTGCTTTGTTGTGCTCGACTTGAAACCGAGCGATCCCAGCATGATGTTCTTCAACGAATTTGAACAGCAGATTTATACGGTCGAAACGGACGAAACGGGTAAAGCTCGATTCTATGTGGTCGGCGATGCTCCGATTCAAGGAGGCTCGTTCTCTGTAATCGGTGTAAGTGGTGTCAAGAATTCGCTGAAGTGGGACAATATCAATTTCAAGGATCCGGAAGTGCCTCTTGCAAAGACGGGTGAAATTCATGACCGTAATGGTGACGGCGTTCCCGACAGCATTTACGTGCCGTTCGAATATAAGGCTTTTGCAAAGCATGACCTGGATACGATTGCCTGGAACTTTGGCAGCAATGTATGGCATGGTTACTCCATTGATGCGGTTGAAAAATTCATTCGTGATTCAAGCATCGTGATTACTGCGGATAGCTTGATTGATTCTGTGTTGACCGGTGCTGTGAAGACGGTTGTCGAGGGTGGATTCCTCTACCATTACATTTATACGGATGAGGCTACGGGTTCGATGCAGGAATCCGATATACTCAATACGAAAATCCAGGAAAAGATTGGCGCTATCATGCTTGACAAGCCGATGCTTAAGATTATTTCGGACAAGGCTGTCAAGGTGACTGTCAATCTTTCGGAATCATGCAATTCTAAGGGACTTACTGGTATTCGCTTTATCGAATTGAAGGATAAGGATGGTAAAGTCGTCGATCCGTCGAAGTACCATGTGCTTTCTGCAGCACCTGTTGATGCTGAAAGCGATTTCTTCGAATTGCTGTTCCAGAAGACTCCTGATATGATTGCTCCGGAAGTCGGTTTCATGATTCGCCTTGCTCCGGGAGTTTTGCCGGATAAGCTTGGCAATACGCCGCACAAGAATAACCCGTGGAGGAGAATCGAAGGTGAACAGCCGCTCGAGACGGAACGTCCGAAGGTCGTGACCGTTAATCCGCACATGTTCGAAAATAATCCGTGGCCGGGTGATACGGTTGATGTTGTTCCGGTTCGCGTTGACCCTGAGCTTACTCTTAAGGAAATCATTCGTGAAAAAGGCTTGCCAGGAGTCTTGGTCAAGTTCCAGCTTAATGACTATGCATCGACTAAGCTTTATGCTGCTGGTAATCCAAAACCGGGCACTCCTGAATACGAAAAAACCTTGAGCCAGATTAAGGTAAAGTGGGAAATCGAATTCTTCTCTAGCCTGGGTCAGTACGTGAATTGGGTCAAGAGCAAGGTGTTTGCTTGTAATGACACTTCGATTTATAAAACGGACTGCGTTCGCGATGCTGGCAACATGTTCTTCATGTGGGATGCCATGAGCGAGAAGGGTCGTATAGTTGGAACGGGCGTGTATATTGCCAAGTTCAAGTTCAAGATTTTCTCGGATGAGGAAATTATGGCTAAGGGCGAAGAGACGTTCACGTTCGGAGTCCGCCGCAACGAAAAATACGGTATAGAGATTCTTCGATAGTTTATTTTAGACTTGAATTTGCCTACTGTGTTAAGCCCGCCTTTGGCGGGCTTTTTTTGCTTTTTTTTCCTTATGGCGTTTTGAAATTGAGATAATTGAATATATCTTTAGACTTAAAGTGTGGGCAGAATAAAGAGGGTGTTGAATGAAACACTGTTGTTTGGGTATTGCCGCCTCGTTGACATTAGTGGCCTCTGCGTGGGCGGATTTAACAATTCATTTACAGTCGCCGTTCCGCAATGATGCTACGGCTTCAAGTTATACTCCGCATATAGTTGGTGGCGTAACGGATTACAATCCGGGTTTTGGCGCTATGTCCAAGACGATGATGCAGAGCGAAGGTGACGATTGGTACGTTTATACGTGGAAGGGCAAAACGATTGCCGATTTTCAGGATTGGCAGGATTTTGAATTCAAGGCTTGCCCTAATACTGACGACAACAATTACAATAACAATAATTGCGTTTCGTGGACTGGGGGCGGAAAGAACAGAATTACATCGTTCTTTGGTACCGAAACGGAAATTTGGCTTTATACGGATGCGTCAGGCAAGTCCTATGAAAAGTCTTTCATGGCACCGGGTTCAAAGATTGTTTGGTTCAAGAGTCCGTGGGGCAACAAGGTTTTGCCTCAGCTTGTTTTTGGTGCCGATTCCATATTGATGCGTTTTAACGAGGGTGACAAGGATAAGTGCGGCTGGTTCTATGGGGCGATTACGCCTTCGATGATGGATTCGAATCCTCTCTTGACGGCGTACTTTGTGCGTTACAAGGCTCCATGGTATGTTGTGCCGGCGGCCAAGGACTCGTTTGTGGATTTGGGAACTGTTATCCAGTTGCAGGATACGCTGTTTGTCGATGGTACTGTTGCAAATCCGGTGGCCTCGACGAAAATCGGGACTCCGGGAGAATGCTTTGATGCGACCAGGCGCTTGCATATTTACCACCCGTGGCGCACGAATTCGACTTATCGCGACAGTACGTTCTATCTCCAGATTGACAACATCTTGAACATGTCGGAACTTAGCAGTCAAGGTGAATACAAGTATTGGCGTCATATTGATTTTTCAGATTCTCTTGTCGGTTCGTCGCAATGGAATTCGCAGATGACGCGTGTCCAAATTGCGCGCGGTAAGAGCGATTGGCCTCCGCATTACTATTTCGAGGATAGGTCGCGTCCGCATGCAAGTGAATTGTTCCCGACTGGCATTTACGAAACATGGCTTTATACCTCGACGTCGCTAGGCTCATTTGATTTAGTGTTTTATCCGCCGGAACCGAAGGTGGTCCGCTTGAAGAGCCCGTGGGAAAACCAGTCGCCTTCGATGGTGATTGAATCGACAGGTGATGTTATTAAGATGGGTCCGCTTACGGATACTTGCGGCTGGTACACGGGTACAGTCTATAAGCATGCGACGGACTGGAAGGTTTACTTTAAGCAGTCCTTTGGCATGGAACGTTATGGTGGCAAGGGCATTGTCGCGGAACTGGATAACCTGGATTCCTTGATTTCGCTGGATTCTTTGATGACGAAGTACGATACGGTCTGGGTGTACCCGAACCCCAAGCAAAGCTACATGCCGAGCGATACGACTCAGTATCCGGGCATCCTTGGCATTTGTCCGTCGCTCAAGATTTCGGCTCTTGTCGTGGACTGGGCCGGTGAAAGCTATCACGATAGCGTTGACGTGGATTTTGGAAATATTGTTTATGGAAATCCTTATACCTCGATGTATGGGCTTAATCAAAATGGGGAAATGGATTCGTTGAAGGCATGTACTGGGCGTGTGCAAGGCATGGTGCAGGATACGCTTGTAAATGGTGTTCCTGCCCGTAAGGATTCTTCGGAATATCCGTGGCATTTGTGTACGGCAGCTCATGAAATCGAAAAGTGGTTTATTCCGCAGGTGGTTGCCAAGGATGCAGCTGGCAGGGAATACAAGAATGGTGTTTGCCGTGATATTAGCTTGTCCTTGGACGATGAAGGTTTTTGGCAGGCTGACTTTACGAATGAGTTGAGTGATTGCAATGATACCATCAATCCCGGATTCTATCCTATTGATGACTTGCAGTACCTCGATTCGGCAAAGACGGTTCGTAATCCGAAGTTTGACTGGGATATAAGCGGTTGCCGCCACAACTATAGCTTTGCCATGAAAGTCTCGGCTCAGTTCAAGTATGTGAAGGGGCAATATTTTGAATTCCGTGGGGACGATGACGTGTGGGTGTATATCAACAACCGTCTTGTCGTAGATATCGGTGGATGCCACAATCCTGAGGAAGGTGCCGTGAATTTGGATACCATTGGGCAGAACGATCCGTCGCAAAAGCTTATCGAAGGTCGCGAATACCCGTTCCATATTTTCTTCTCGGAACGCAATGCGACGGGTTCGAACTTCAAGATGCGTACTTCCATCAACTTGCAGACGCAAAAGACGTACTACCCGGTGGAAGAGGCTACGACCGATGGAACAATCAAGTATACCATTTTGCAGTTGTTGATGGATGAATCGATCAGTTGCGATGTCTCCAGTACCGCGAAAATCGATACGATGCCTGCGCAGTCTTCGTTTGTGCTGTTTGGCGATGACGACAGGATTCCGCCGGAAGGCATGGAACTTTTGCCGGGAACCATTGCGGGGATCAACATTGACGAAAACATGGCTGGCTTTGTGATTGATACGGTGGCGATTGTGCGTAACCGCTCTTTGGCTCCGGGCTCCTACATGTTGCAGTTCTTCTTGGCTAGCGATATGACGCAGTCGAGCGAAGTCTATTTCTCTGTGCCGGCGTATCCGCTTCCGGACATTGCGTTCATCGATGTGTTTAATAGCCCGGATTCAGTCAAGGTGTTTGACCCGACGGGAATTAGCTTGCGTGGCCTCCCGTTTGATGGCAGCGCGAACGATACGCTCCTTACACATGTGGCTTATCCGGACACTGTGCCGCTTGAGGTGGGCGTTTTCTACATCGCGAATATTTGCAAGGACTGCTTTGTAGCTCTCGATTTAAAAACTGCGTACCCGTTGACGTTCCTCGATGAGAAAAAACAGAGGGTGAATAGACTGGTGACCGATTCGACGGGAACGGTCAAGTTCTATGTTGTCGGGGATTCTGCGGTGACGAACGCAAGTTTTGAAATTTCTGGTGATGCTGTTTCCAATGTGATTTCATGGAAAAATATTCACTTCAAAGAACCGCCTGTGCCGTTTGCAAGCCTTGGCGAAGCATATGACCGCAATGGTGATGGCGTGCTTGACAGTATAGCCGTTGTGTTCAACAAGCCGTTTGACGAGACTATCCCGGATACAGTGGCATGGTCTTTCGGCAGCGATGATTGGCATACGATTGCATCGACGCAAAATATTTCGATGCTGATGCAAGATGAAAAGAGTCTCGCGATTTGCCATGACAGTATGGCAAGTGAAGTCTTTACGGGTGGCGCTAAGGAACTTTATCAGGGTTCATTCAGGTACCATTACACGTATATGGACAAGGAGACGGGGCAGATGACCCAGCTCAGTTTGGATGGCCTTGCGATTGAAGACCGCATGGGCGCCATTCTTACGGATAAGCCTATTGTGAAACCGATATCTGAAGATGCCAACAAGTTGACGGTGTACATTAGCGAAGCGACCCAAGGGAGCGTGCTTAACGGTATGCAGTTCCTCGAGTTCAAGGATAAGTCTGGTGAGCTTGTGGATCCGTCAAAGATTTCAGTTATCGTGGTGACTCCGGCCAAGAACAGCAACTATTATGATGTGCTTTTCCAGAAGACGGAAAATACGGTTCTTCCGGAAGTGGGCTTTATGGTCCGCTTGATTCCGGGTGTGTTGCCGGATTTGAATGGTAATTTGCCTCATGTGGATAACCCGTGGCGCCGTATTGAAGGTGAACAGCGTGTGAATATGGAATTTCCGGGGGTTGTGGCTATAAATCCTGCAGACTTCACTCCGGAAAAGTGGCCGCACAAGGAAGATGTTGTTCCGGTTCGTGTAGATGTGTCGAAAAAACTGGAAGATATCATTGCCGAGCGTGGATTTCCGGGTGAACTTATCAAGTTTGACTTGAGCGAAGTTGGCAAGTCGCTATTGTTGAATTCTGATGAACCTAGAGAGGTTGTGCTCTCGAAGGCAAAAATCAAGTGGGAAGTCCGCTACTTCTCGAATCTTGGACATTATGTCAATTCGGAGAAGGGTGAAGTGCTGTGTAGCGACAAGAAAGTTTTTGGAACGGACTGTGTTGATAGGCCGGGTAATGTGTTGCTAGAATGGAACGGCCACACCAATAAAGGACGCTGGGTTGGATCGGGCATATATATTGCCAAGCTCAAGTTCAAGATTATATCGGATGGAAATGTTGTTGGAGATATCGATGAGATATTTACCTTAGGCATTCGCCGTAGCGAGAAGCGTAAGAAGTGAGAAATATTGGTTGTTGGATTGCCGCCCCGCGTTTGCCGCGGGGCTTTTTTACGTTCACAATTTATCAACAGCCGAAGTGAAGAAATGTTGAAAATTATCTCGTTGGATGATAACGAGTTACGACTGAAATGCTTCATGTATTGAATTTTTATTGACAGTATGTGGAAAGGAAATTCCCCGTCGGGGCGGGAAATGGCGTTCTTAAAAAAATATTTTTCGAATATTACAACTTCGTTGCCAAGTGATTTACTTTTTTTTACATTGTCGGCAAATTGCACTTTTCTGATTATAGTAGGTTCGTCAGGATAGGTGTATGGAACATGGAACCTACAGAGAGTTGTTTTGAATGAAATCAATGTTTAAGGTTGTTGCTGCCGGGTTGTTTGTTGCATCTCTTGCCAATGCTCAGGATGCTGCTCCCGCTGCTGAAGCCCCTGCCAGTGAAGTTGCTCCTGCTGCCGCTCCGGCTCTTCCGGATATGCCTATGATGACAAGAAAGGAACTCCCGGTGAGCGCCGATATCTCCAACCGTTACTACGAAAGAATCTTCTACCACTGGAAGGACAACAAGGAAAAGGGCATCATCAAGGTTTATATCCATACGGATGAACTGGCCCAGGAACGCGAACCGGATGTCTTGAATTACGACGTTCTTTATAGAGATGCCGACAACAATGTTATTTACTGGAAGGACCATGTAGCAAAGTGCGTGAAGTGCTTTGGCAAGCCACTTGTCGAAGGCGCAACTCCGGATTCTCCGAAGGCCCTCGTGTATGACTGGGATCCGAAGAAGATCGATGAATCGGTGACGTCCTTGGTCATGGCTGAATTGCCTTCCGATGAATACCTCGTCAAGAGCGAAAACGACATTAGAAATCTCAAGTCCCGTTGGAAGGCTCCTTCGGACAAGGAAAAGGGCGAAAGCACGTTCATGAGAGCTTACCGCATGAGCAATCTCGTGAAGTGGAAGTCTCCGAGTGGCGACGAAAAGAACGCTAACCAGATGAACTTTATCTTCAAGAAGAACGGCAAGTATTACTACATCGCTGATGCATACGCTCTCTTGAACCAGGGTGTTTACAATGGTTTCGGTTTCCCGGAAGGTGTTCGTGAAATCGAAGTGACCGACTTCAAGGAAGAACGCGTCAAGTCCCCGATTGAAGAAGTCCAGGAATCCATTGCAAGAGGCCCGTCTCCGGTCAAGAAGGCTGACCTCCCGAAGGAAGCTTGGAAGGGTCCGAAGATCGAAAGCCAGCTCAAGGGTCTTGTCAAGAAGTACAAGGTCAAGAAGCTCATCATTCCTATTGCTGACTGGCAGTACGAAAGAAACTTCTTCGGCGTGATGCTCTACAGATGGGTCCGCTTCGATATCGTCTATGAAGGCAAGAACAAGGATGGCAAGAAGGCAT